>Ga0209033_1000885_pt1 | contig 17473 bp, 16 predicted proteins | sample LauGreFa1BDMLBDN_2_FD_188218 | JGI IMG/M metagenome (GOLD analysis project Ga0209033, IMG submission 188218) | Freshwater lake microbial communities from Lake Michigan, USA - Fa13.BD.MLB.DN (SPAdes) (version 2) | ecosystem: Environmental > Aquatic > Freshwater > Lake | place: Lake Michigan, USA...
ATACAAGAATGTGGAAGCCCCCATCGAGAGCGCAAGAATTCCGATGAGAATGTTCTGTGATTTCGTACTTTTCAGCATAGGGCTTCTTTCCTTTTTGAGTGTTAGATGAGTTTGATAGCTTGCAAACCAATATTTGGATTTCCAGGTTGAATACTCACATCAGAATTGGGGGATAAAGTGTTTGTAAATTGACCGTAGATGCAGTTCTGGTTATTTGCACACCAGTTTGTCGATGGAGCCTCGCCACCGCGCGTGCCTTTTATTGAATAACCAAGGAATCTAAAACCTGTAAAAGCCTCAACAGTGTGTTGCGTTGCTTGCCCAGATAACTTAACTGTTGTGACAAGTGGAAGATAAACTTCTTTATTTACCCAAACTTGGATCTTGTTCACAAGATTGGAATCTCCACAGTAGTTGTTAGACGAAGTATCACGAGTAATACCATCAAGAACATCACCAATTCGTAGAGTAGCGGGCGAGTCAGTGGCGGGGTCTGGGCATGACTCACTCGCTCTACTTGAGGTTGCAAGACTTGGAGATAGCAGATTAATTGCAGCCCAACCTGAGATGCCGGTTCGTGTAAATGATTGACCTTGTAAGTCAGTGAACGAGTAAGTGCACGTTGCTACCCCCTGATTAGTTTGGAACTCAGTTATCACATTTGCGTTTGACCCAATCCGAGCCCATTCACAAATCGAGAGTGCAAATGGGGCGTAAACGGATGCCGAACTTGCATTCCCCCAAATCGCTTGAGCGCAGCCATTTAGTTGATAAGAACCGTCATTTCCAAAAAGTGGAGATAACGATGTTCCATCCGTCGTTTTAGTCTGAGTTCGAATCCGAACGAAATTGTTGGTTCCTGCGGGAATTTGTGCGCAATCAAGCTTGGTCGTGGCTGGTAATTGGCAGGCTTGCAATAAGCGGTTGATTCCTTTAACACAGACTTCTGTGATTGCTGTTAGTTGATCAGGGGAGTTCGAGATTGAGAGTTGCTCAGCCGTTGTACTCGAAGTGCATGCAGTGGGAGAAATCGCGCACTCTCGAGCGAGTGCCAATGCAGCTGATTCTGCAACATTTTGCAGGACTCGACGCTCAGAGCTGATGTTCCCACCGTCGAGAACGATGGTGAAGATAACTATAAGAAGTCCGGTGCCAAAAATTACGGCAAAGAGGATGGAATATCCGCCACTCTCCTCATCCAGGGATTTCTTCATCGGAAACACCGCATTGTTGATTGAGAGGAGACTGAATTGAAGAAGGGAGCAAATGGGGATATCGAGGTGAATGAAGTCGAAACGTTCACAGTGACAAATCCGTTTGCATTCGGGCAAGCTGTTGGTGTCGGTACAGTTAACGAAACACCGTTCTGAAGTTGTGCAAAGGTAGCTAAGTTAGGAGCGACGTTATTCAACACTCCTTCAATCTTCTGATTCTTACTAGCCACAGAATCTCCTTCAACGTACAAGCCTCTGGTGATGGCAGAGGCAACTTCAATACTTGCATTTGTTATAACGACCCTGGTATAGAAATATCTTCCAAAGTCAATAAGAGAGAAGATGAGAACGAGAAAAAGAGGAAGGATGACTGCGAACTCGACCGCAGTCGATCCTCTCTCTCCAATGTTCTTGGACTTCACATAACGAAATGAATTACGCACATGTCTTTGTCGCAGCAGTCCAAGTTTTACCCGAAATCTCGCACTGAGTTTCATTGAACTTGTCGGATACGACTGATCCGAGAGTTGTGACCGCAGCGAGAATGACCACTGCGATCAGTCCTACTAAGAGTCCGTACTCGACAGCTGTGGCGCCATCTTCGCCTTTAGCAAAGAAATGCTTCAATGATTTCACTCTTGATGGTTTTTTTCTGATTTGAATTTCTTTAGACACGCCAATTCCTCCTAAGAATTCGAACGTTAGTTAGTGGAGCGCGAACATAAGGCGCAGATGCAATTGATACTGAACGGAGAAAACACTTTCCTCTCACAGTTCATACACAGCTGAAAGGACTAACCGACTTGCGTTAAAGTCACGATTAAGGAGGGAATCTCAGGGTGTGGTACGACCGCTCCCGTTGATTCAATAATCAGATCAAGGTCAGTAACTGAAAACATGAGCTGAACGTGTTCACCGGCTCCGAGTTGAACGAAGAAATTCCATGCAGCAACCGCTTTTGCCGCATCAGCGGTTCCGGTCAAAGTTAATTTTGTACTGGAGTATGGAATTGCATTTCCCTGTTTGGCTAACCAAATATTTATAGTCACTGAATTATTTCCCGCATTGCGCGAGAGCTGGGCTGAAAACTGCAAGTTGTATACACCGGCGTTAGTCACAGTGACTTTGGTCGGCCGATTGTCGGCATCATTAACAACAGTTACACCATTAGAAATATCGGTGGTGTTGAGTTTCATGGCGCGCGCCGAATCCACGCCGACTGCAATTTGAGTTGAAGTGTCATAAAAGGAACCGTGATAACCCAACGTTGTAATTCCATTTGATCCTGCCGGTCCTTGTGAACCCGTCGCACCCGTCGCTCCTGTCGTACCCGTTGCACCTGTTGCGCCAGTGGCGCCAGTAGCGCCAGTCGCTCCAACACTTCCCGCAGGACCTTGCGCACCAGTTGCACCCGTGGCTCCTTGTGGACCGACAGGACCTTGCGGGCCAGTCGCACCTTGAGGACCCGTTGCACCCGTTGCACCCTGTGGTCCAACAGGTCCTTGCAAACCGACTGGACCTTGCGCACCAGTTTCACCTTTAGTTCCTTGTAATCCCGTCGCCCCTTGCGGACCAGTTGCACCCTGCAGACCAGCTGCACCGGCATATCCTTTGAGCGAAGTCGCGATGTTTTTTTCTGAAGATGTACAAGTAAAACTCAGTCGAATCACTGAAGTTTTCTTATTCTGGCAAATTTTTAAAGTATTTGCCGCAGGACTCGTTGTTGCGCCAACGAGTATGAGACAAAAGGCAAGAAAGACGCCCTTTTTTAACTGACTTCGCACTACATAAAGATAGGTTTATCAACTCTCTCGTTGGTCAAAATAACCACACGAAATACTTTCACTTCACTCTCTAGTAGCGAGGACTAATTCCGAGCGAACCTCATTACCGCATGAAGAGCTTTCTCAGGTTCGGAGGGCATTTTCCTTATGCGAGTTTGTATTTCGCTCTCTGGTCGTTAGGTACAAGATGTAGATACTTTTCTGGATTTTTACTGATTGTCTTGGCGACAAAAGGACAGAGCGGAGCAACGTTGAAACCATTTGATAACGCATCGTCTAAGGCGAAAGTAACGAGAGCACCACCAACGCCCTTTCCGCCGAACTTCGGATCAACTTCAGTGTGGGGGAAGACAACTGTGTCGCCTCTAACTTTAAATTCCGCAAAGCCTGCTAATTCGCCGTCGACAAGGACATCAAATCGTGAAAGCTCAATATTTTTAAGGACTTTAATCTGCATAAAAAGACCTTATCACAAGTAGTTGAAAATTCAATTACTTGTGAAGCCACCCTAGTGGTCCCAGCAAAGGCTCCAACTTCAGACAATCGAGAGGTGATACCTTGAAGTTGTGAAACAAGTAATTGCACCCTTACGGGACTTCCTCCATAGGGAAACCGCAAGCGGCATTCTCATACTTCTCGCTTCCGCTGTGGGGCTAGTGATTGCAAATTCTCCGATATCAGATCGCTACTTTTCTTCACTTGATTGGCAATTCCAAATAGGTGCTGCCGAACTAGCCTTGAAATTTTCAGTACTTAAATTCATCAACTACGTACTCATGACGCTCTTCTTTTTTGTTGTGGGTCTAGAGATTAAACGCGAGTTAACTTCGGGACACCTTGCATCATTGAAGCGAGCGGTTATGCCTTTCATCGCTGCTATCGGAGGTATGGCACTTCCGGCACTCATTTACTTGGCGATAGCAGGTGATGTTGATGCCAATGGCTGGGGTGTTCCTGTCGCTACGGATATCGCGCTTGCAGTCGGGCTATTGGCGATGGTGGGGCCAAGCGTTGCTCAATCCTTAAGGTCATTTCTGCTTGCGTTGGCAGTAATCGATGACATCGGCGCAATAGCCATCATCGCTTTTGTCTACTCGACCGGAGTGGAGTACTCATGGGCACTTATTGGAGTTTTTGTCATTCTCTGGATAGTTCTACTCAAGAAATTAGATTCACACACTATGTATATCTATGTAATTCTTGGCATAGCCCTGTGGTACTGCCTTTTGAGGAGTGGAGTTCATCCAACGCTGGCTGGAGTGATTCTTGGATTGCTTACACCTAATATTCCTCATCAGAATTCTCAGTTAGAAGATCGCGAGGATGGAACAGTTTCAGTGATTGAATGGCTGGAAAAAATCATTCATCCATGGAGTAGCTTTGTTATCGTCCCGATCTTTGCTTTCGCAAATACAGGTGTAGAAATATCGAATGAATCAGTGAGATCAGCTATCAATTCCCCTATTGCTTGGGGAATTTTCTTTGGTCTAGTACTAGGCAAGCCCATTGGAATACTTCTTACGTCACTTGCGGCCAAGAAATTCAGAATAGGCGAGATGCCGGAAGGCGCCAAGAACATAGATCTTGTGGCCACAGGCAGCGCGGCGGGAATCGGATTTACCGTTGCAATTTTTATCGCAAATTTGGCTTTTGATGATGCGCAAACTCAGGATCTAGCGGTTTTTTCAGTGATTGTCGCTTCAGTTGTGAGTGGGTTAACGAGCTATGTAATCTTCAAAATCATGGGAAGAAAAGCTTCTCGTTAATTTTTTCCTAGCCAGCCCCAGACTGATTCGGCGCCGGAGTGTCCGGTAAGGAAGATGTAGACCAGGGCCAAGATTGCAGAGAGTGCCAATGCAACCGAGACCAACCTACGAATTCCTGCAGAACCTACTGTTGCACCAGATTTATCCATACGCCAGCGAACATAGAGCAATGCAAGAAGTGGAATAAATGTAAATGGCGCGATTTCACCAAAGTTTGCATGACGTTCTATTTCTTTATTGAGCCGTTCTTCAAAAGGTTCACCACTTGCCTTTGCAAGAAAGAGCGAAATCTGTGCGATCACGGCCAAAATGAGAACTGGACCACCATACTTGCGGGAGAAGCTTGGCCAATAAGACATGGCAAGCGCGGCAAAGGCGACGAGTGGAACAAGAACGACCGCACCATGAACGACAAGTGGGTGGAGTGGTAAACCGAAAACTAAATCGAGCGGGCCGCCCAATTCATCGCCATCAAAAAGAATCATGCCCGTAGTTTAGCGGGCAACTAGATTCCAGCTGCTTGTCCTTCGCAGCGAGGGTCAGAACCGGCTACATAAGTACCATTCGGCAGCACTTCCAGTATTTGCACTGATGATCCATGACCGTAGGGTGCCAATTCTTCGACGTCATGACTTTTCTTTGACAATTCCTGGAGAGTTTCTTGAGAGATGCGATTTTCAATCTGGAGAACTCCCTGATAATTCTCATCCGCAGAACTTCCGCCACTCTTATTAAGGTGCTGCCAGCGCGGAGCCTCAGCATTCTGTTGTGGAGTCATTCGCAAATCGAGAGCGTTCACAATCAGTTGGAAATTTGTCTGTACCTGAATATTCGCGCCAGGAGTTCCACCAACATAGGCCAGCGAACCATCCTTTCGAGTAATGCTCCATGCGTTAAGAGTGTGCGCCGGGCGCTTACCTGGGGCGATGAAATTAGGGGAGTCCTTATCAAGTGAAAACCCAGTCAATCGATTATTCATGAGAACGCCGGTACCAGGAATTGCCCAGGAAGCTCCAAATCCATGGAAGACGCTCTGGATCCAAGAAACAGCATTTCCATCTCGATCAGCAGCAAGAAAGTAAGTTGTATCGCTGCCTTCTTGATTTTCACTTGAGTTACTTGAGTTTGCGCGCGACATATCTATTTGGCTAACACGTTTATCGATGTTTTCGCTCCCGAGAATGTCTGCGACATTGACATCAACATATTCAGGGTCGCCAAGAATTCGATAGCGATCGGCAAAAGCAATCTTCTTGGCTTCCACCATCATGTGAATACGGTCAGATTCAGACATAGTTGCGAGATCGAAATTCTCTGCGATTCGTAGTTCCTCCATCAAGATCATTCCCTGGCTGGGAGGTGGCTGGCCGTGCACAAAGTGCTCGCGATATTGCACAGTTAGTGGGCGAATCACGCGGGTGCGATGGGAGGCAAGATCTTGAAGACTAAACCAGGAGTTACTTGCCTCAACCAAGCTCCGAGCTATTTCACCTTCATAGAAAGCAGAGCGTCCTTTTTCTGCAATCAATGTGAGCGTATGCGCCAAATCTCTTTGAGTAACAAGGTCGCCAACCGATAGATTTGTAGGAATTTTCATCGTTGCAAAAACTTCAGTTTTCGGAAATTCTTCGAGATGACGTGCGATGCGACGAACAAAACCAGCATTCGCGGGAAAACCATTTTCTGCATAATCAATTGCAGGAGCAAGGAGTTCTTGCATACTTAGTAAACCAAACTCTTCATGTATTGCATACCAGGTAGAAACTAAACCTGGAACAGTTGCGGATCTATAACCATGTAAATCAATTCCATTATGGAATTGCTCTGCTGTTGCACTGTGGGGGGCCTCGCCGCTCCCATTGAAAGCAAGATTAGATCGATCAGAAGCTTTATGAGTAATTACAAATGCATCTCCACCAAGTTGTGAAGCACCAGGTTCCACAACGGCAAGCACAGCGCTCATGGCAATTGCTGCATCAGATGCCGAGCCACCTTTGCGCAAAATCTCAATTCCTGCTGAAACTGCTAATGGTTGACTCGCAGCAACCACACCATTTCGAGAATACACATTACTTCGGTGTGTCATGGGTGTGGACATAAGGCAAGGTTAGCGGGGGATAGCACCGTTTGTGAGAAACACCTGCTAGCACCGTAGTTCAGTGGTTGAAACTTGGGGGACGATTAGCCCATGAAAAATCTAGGCAAAGCGATAGTGCAAAGGTTTCGAGAGGTCTTCTACTTGTTCCTTTCGCTACCCATTTCGATTCTGCTATTTGTGCTTGTAATGATTGGGTTTAATTCTGCAACTTTTATCCCGCTTGCAGCAGCGATTTTTATTTTGGTACTGAGCGCCATGGAATATGTAGCGCGCTTTGAAATTCGTCGCACAAATGCGATTCTGGGCACCGATTTCAGAGTTGTCGATAATTGGTTTGGGAGCTCCTTTCTTTCCTGGGATGGCGTCAAAGAGCGAATAACCTCGCTGCGAGTTTGGTTGGCCGTTGCGTATGTATTCATTTCCTTCGGTTGGTCGATATTTTCCTTCCTTCTGGTGGTCCTAGGAATCTCTGGATTGCTCATAACGCTCCTTGCCTTCGGAGTTATTGCTTTATCAAATTTCACTCGATCTTTTGAGTTTGTAGACAACGGAGATTTCTTCCGTGGCAATATCTCGTTTAACGAACTGACAGGAAAAATCCGACTTGAATTTGGGGACGCTGCTGAGTCTGGATTCATAAATTGGGACTTCAATTCAGCTTGGGTTGTAGTTTTGGGTCTACTCTTCACGGTATTTGCCTTATGGATTATTCCAAGAAACGCTCGAGCGATGGCAGAGATAACTGAAGGGTTTTTATCGGGAACGTATCTGCCTAAAGTTGAAGAACAAATTGCAAAATGGAAAAGCGGCAAGAAAGTTAGCGAGCGCGATATCCGGGAGGCAATGAAAAAGGAATCACTACAGCCTCAAATTTCTGAGCTTTCAAATCGCGAGAGAGAAATCTTGGCACTCATGGCACAAGGTAAATCGAATGCGGGTATAGCAAAAACTCTTTATATAACTGAGGGCTCTGTGGAAAAACACATCTCCAACATCTTGAGTAAACTTGAACTTAAAACAGGTGATGAGAACCACAGAAGAGTATTAGCTGTTCTCGCCTACCTTGGCATTGATCCCAATGGTCGTTAATTGATGTTCAGAAAGGTATAGAGTCACGGCATGCCAACGAGAACCATTGAATTTCAAAATCTCTCCAAGCAATATAAGGATGTATTGGCAGTATCGGATTTTTCTGCATCAGCTCTCTCGGGACGGGTTACTGGTTTTCTTGGACCAAACGGAGCGGGCAAAAGCACTGCGCTGCGTTGCTTACTAGGACTAGTTTCGCCCACCAATGGGTCGGCGTTTATCAACGGCGCTCCCTATAGCGCACTGCACGACCCAATCCAGCATGTTGGAGCTGTCTTGGATAGCCGAGGATTCCACCCGGGTTTAACCGCATTACAAAACCTCAAAGTGATGGCAAGCGCATCAGGGATTGACTTTGCACGAATCAATGAGGTTCTCAAAGTTGTTGATCTCGAACAAGCCACAAACAAACGAACTAAAGGATTTTCTTTAGGAATGAAGCAACGCTTGTCGCTAGCTATTGCGATGTTGGGCGATCCCGAAATCCTCGTTCTCGATGAACCAGCAAATGGACTTGATCCCATTGGAATTGTCTGGCTCCGCGAATTTGTCCAGAAATTAGCCTCCGAAGGACGCACCATTTTAGTTTCCTCTCACCAACTCGCCGAGATGCAGAACACCGTTGATGATGTTCTGATTATCAACAAGGGGGTTCTCGTAGCTCAAGGAACCATCAAGGAAATCTGCAATGGCAAATCTCTGGAAGAAGCCTTTCTTGATCTCACTCTCAGGAGAAGTGCATGAAAAATCTATTGCAATCTGAACTACGTAAGTTGATTTATCTAAGAGCTAATTGGCTTTTGCTTCTCTGGAGTGGACTCTTTGCTGGGCTTGGAACAGTCGCACCGATCATGGTGCTCAATTCTGAAACGCGTGGAATGGGCATGGGATTCTCCGGAACAAATACCCCTGAAGGGATAAACGCAGTCTTTGCAAATGCTGCTGGCGGATACCTCTTTGCTCTCATCATGGGCATATTAATAATGACTAATGAATACCGTCACGGAACTGCAGTTGGAACATTTCTCGTTACGCCAAAACGAAGCACAGTCCTATTAGCAAAGTTGATTGCCGCTAGTTTTGCTGGCCTCATTGTTCAGGTTTTCTCCTTCATTTTTGCTGTCACTTCTGGTTTCATCGCACTTAATTTCTTTGAGCCCCATGCTCCCGTCCCCATGGAACTTCTTTGGAAAGTCTTTAGAGCATCAGTTATTTCAGGATTAGTTCTGGGAATCGTGGGGGTCGGACTCGGAGCTCTCGTGAAAAATCAGATTGCTGCAGTTACTGGTGCAGTTATTTGGACTCTCATCGTCGAAGGTTTGGTAGTCGCATTCGTCGAATCGATCGGAAAGTACCTTCCTGCAGGCGCCATCACCGGGCTCGTAGATGTCGACTTTGGGGATAATGATTTCAATTTCAGTATTGAAAACTATCTCACTCCGGGACCTGCAACTCTCGTATTGTTGGGTTATGCCGCGCTTTTCTCAATAATTGCGATGCGCACAACATTGCGTCGCGATCTAGACTAGGAGCACTATGTCTCAGGATGTTTTTGCTAATTACCAGGAAGATGTCAAGCGAGTTCAAGATTTCTATGACACCTTTTCATTTACTCTAGATAAAGTTCCAAATGACGGTGGTTGGACTGCCTCACAGTGCTTATCACATATATGTGATTCTGAGATTGCACTTTCGATGCGAATTCGAATGATGCTCACAAATGAGAACTATCAATTTGCTTCTTTCGATGAAGATGCTTTCGCGGCACTAAAAGTTAATCGTGATGCGCGTGCATCTGTTGAAACTTTTGCAGCGCTACGTCGCAACAATTTGGATCTTCTCGAGGGTTTGAATTCAGAACAACTCAATACAAGGGGAGTTCGAGGAAACGGTGAACCCATTTCTCTTATTGATTATGTTGCATATATGACAAAGCACGTTCGAACTCATCTTGATCAAGCCGTAGCAGCAAGCCTGTAGCCACAATGTATGAACTTGCTGCCTCGCTTTCAAAAGAGGACGGTCTAGTTCTCGGAGAATTAGGTTCAGTTCTGCTTGGACTTGGCATAGCTGCGTACATCGCATCTCGTATCCGCCTTTCAGTCGTTCCCATTTTTCTGCTCGCTGGTTTGTTTTTTGGCAATGGCGGGATAGTTGCGCTCGACTTAAGTGATGAGTTCTTGGATTTGGGAGCGCAATGGGGCGCCATACTCTTGTTGTTACTTCTTGGGTTGGAATATTCAGCACAAGAGCTTTTCGAATCGGTGAAGAAAAGGAAATCGTTAGGCGCTGTTGATCTAGTCGTTAATTTTCTTCCTGGAGCAGCTCTTGGATTCATTCTTGGTTGGGGATTTCTGGGAGCGCTCACATTGGGTGGAATCACTTACGTTTCCTCATCGGGCATCGCCTCTCAGTTCATCAAGGACTCCCGTTTAGAGTCTCGTGAATCCACTAGACGAGCGGTCGGCGTTCTAGTCATTGAAGATCTATTTTTGGCTCCATACTTGCCGGTGCTGAGCGCCTTATTGGCGTCATTGGGAGTCGCTACTGGTTTGATTTCCATATCAATTGCGCTCATCGTGACTGGCATTGCGTTACTCATCGGTGCGAGAGGTTTTCATATTCCGCATGCACCACTTGTGATGGGCGATTCTGCAACGCTCTTACTAACGGTTTTTGGCTCTGCTCTATTGGCCTCAGGAGTTGCTACCTACTTCGGATTTTCTGGGGCTGTCGCGGCCTTCTTAGTTGGCTTGCTTCTTACGGGAGATGTTGCGATTGTGGCGCGAGTTCGACTTGCACCTTTACGTGATCTCTTCTCTGCCATCTTCTTTTTATTCTTTGGATTAAGTGTCGACCCTGCCGACATTCCGTCGGTTCTTATTCCTGCTTCTGTGCTTGCGCTTATAGGAGTTTTTACAAAGTGGGTTACCGCTTGGTGGGCTGTAAGAGATCTTCAAGAAGATAATGCAATATGGAGAACTGCGGTGCTCCTGATTCCGCGCGGGGAGTTTTCGATGGTCATCGCAGGTTTGGCGGCCACTTCATTGTTTGCAGTAGAACTACAAGCGCTGACATTGACGTATGTCATTCTCACAACGCTCTTTGCATCAATCATCATGCGAACAGTAAATTCCAAGGCGCCAAAATTGGAACTTTAAGATGCGACTCTTTCATTCCATCTCTACTATGAGTTACATGAAGAGAATTCTGATGGCAGTATTGGCGATAATGCTGACTTCCTGCGCCAGCTCAGATAACGGAGAATCGAAGTTCTCCTCCCAGGACATCATGTTTGCCGAGATGATGATTCCACACCATGAACAAGCCGTAGAGATGGCTGACTTGGCTCTTGCGATTTCGCAAGATTCTGAAGTGCTTTCTCTTGCCACTCAAATAAAGAGCGCCCAAGCGCCCGAGATCGAAGAGATGAAGTCATGGGGGAGTTCTCATATGGGATCTCATGCAGGGCACATGATGGATGGCATGCTCTCTGATGAAGAATTGGAAGAACTTTCCCGAGCCTCGGGTCCCGACTTTGATCGATTATTCCTTGAAGGAATGATTAAGCATCACGAAGGTGCCATTGAAATGGCTGAAATGATTCTTGAGTCGAATAATGCTGAGGCTGCATCTCTGGCAAGAAACATCCTTGAAACACAAAAAGCCGAAATTGAAACGATGAAGAAGCTTCTAGCGAGATAGATAACGTCCGAGGAACTCAGCTTTAAATTCGAAAAAGTCACCGCGGTGAATAGCTTCTCTCATCTGATCAACCAGGCTTACTGTGAAATGTAAATTATGAATTGTTGCCAATGTGGGGCCTAGAATCTCTTTGGCACGAAACAGATGATTGAGATAAGCGCGCGAATAATGCGCGCAGGTATAGCAAGAACACTTCTCGTCTATGGGCGAAAAGTCTCGCTTGTAAGCACCATTTGAGACATTGAATCGCCCCGTACTTGAATACACCGCGCTAGTACGAGCTTCACGAGTTGGCGAGACACAATCAAAAGTATCGGCGCCATTTTCAACACCTGCGAAGAGATCTGTGGGTTCACCAATGCCGAGCAGGTGACGAGGTTTGTTGACGGGCAGTTCTTCTGCCATCCAGCTCACAATGGTTCCCAACATCGACTTATCCAGTGCTCCACCCATACCAAAACCATCAAATTCAATATTTGAAGAGTTCATAGAACCTAGATCGCGCGCTGCTTTACGACGAAGATCTTCAAATTGTGCGCCTTGTAATACACCGAATAAAGCTTGGTAGGGCTTGGTAGCTCTCTCGTCAGACAGACGTTTATGTTCATCAAGACAACGCAGAGCCCAGAGACGAGTTCTTTCAAGCGAGCGCTCCTGATATTTCCGAGTGTTATGAAGCGTTGTTAGTTCATCAAAAGCAAAAATAATGTCAGCGCCAATTTTATGTTGGACTTGCATCGAAATTTCTGGGGTAAATCGATGCATTGAACCATCAAGGTGCGATTTGAATGTCACGCCTTCATCATCAACCTGCGCTAAGCGCTCACGTTTCTCAGCAATGACTTCATCAGAGTTAAGTGAATCTCCACCCATATCAATAACTTTTTTGAATCCAACGCCCAACGACATAACTTGGAAACCGCCACTATCAGTGAACGTTGGCCCACTCCAATTCATGAACGTGGAAAGCCCACCTGCCTCATCGAGAATCTCGGGTCCAGGTTGCAGATAAAGATGGTAAGCATTTGCCAGAACGGCCTGTGCGCCTAGGTCGGATACGGAATCGGGAAGTGCCGACTTAACCGTCGCTTTCGTTCCCACCGGAATAAAGGCAGGCGTCTGGATGATCCCGTGGGGGGTCAAGATCTGGCCTGCTCGACCCAGGGAACCCGGGATTTCGCTGGAGATAGAAAATGAAAAACCCATAGCGCTCCATTGAACTCGGTAATGAATAGGCAAGCAATTACTGCAACAAGGCGAGACCAAGGCCAACAAAGCGTTTTTCGATGCATATTTCTCAGCAATTTACAACGTTTTCGTTATTGAATTTCGCAACGCAAATGTTGTCTTAATAACCACCTTCAGGCAGACTCCCGTGCTCAAGACGGGCAGTTGGTAGAGCGGTCGACCTTTTACTCACTCCTCGAAGATGCACACACTATTAGGAGAGACATGAAAACTAAGCACACAGTTCGTGTGGCCATTACAGCACTCGCCTCGTTGGGTCTGGTTGCGGGAATTTTAGCGCCAGCGCAAGCAGCACGCGGCACTGTAATCGTCCACGAAACAAACCCTCACACAGGGTTTAACAATGCGGTTCAAGGCTACAACCTTGTTACCAACGCAACCCAGCGCTACCTAAGATTCTCTGACTTTAACTACTACGGTCAGAATAGAAATCTTATTCAGAACACAACTCTTGGCACCTACAGAATCACATCAAACAAGAGCACAGATTTCCGCTACACAATGACGGTCAAGCCAGGACGTCTCTGGTCTGACGGAACTCCGATCACTGCAGAAGATCTCTTGATCAATCACGTCATTTGTAGCCGTGAGTATGCCAAAGCTGCAGGACTAGGCGATTTCGATAAGGATAAGTTGCCAGGAATGTCATTTAATGCCGCTTGCTTGCTCTCGAGCCAGTATGCACTCTTCAATGCGGGTGAACCGATTCTTAGCTCAGACAAGATGTCAATCACTTTCAGATTCAAGCAACGTTTCCCAGATTGGGATCTTGGATTACCAAGCCTATCTCCAGTCCATGCTTACGTTCATATTGTGAATGGCAAGACTTCACTTCAGTCGGTAGCTGCAAACGAGGCTGCTCGCGATGAATTCGTAAAGGCCTACACAGATAAAGAGACCAAGTTACTCAAAGCAATCGGAGATATCTGGTCGAAGTCGTACAACTCTGCAACCATTAATGCTTCCACTACGAACCCACTTCTCTGGGTCGGAAATGGTGGCTTTAACATTGTGAGCGCAACACCAGGAATCGGTGGCTCAATTACATTTAAGGCGAACCCTCGATACAACTCGGGTCCTGCTGTCACTGGCTCAATTGATAACGTCGTCATCAAGTACATCACTGACGGTACTCCAGCAATTCAAGCGCTGGAAAATGGCGAAATCACTATGTACAACGGTCAGCCAACAGGCGACGGAATTGCGGCTCTTAGGAAGTTAAAGGGTGTTTCAGTTCTCTCTGGACGTGGAGCAACGTACGAACATATCAACCCACGTGTCGGAACTACTGCTGGACAGGCCCCTTACACAGGAGTCTTCGCTGGAATGAGCACAAGAGCAATCGATCTACGTCGAGCATTCTTGCTATGCGTTCCTCGTCAAGAGATTATTGAGAAGCTCGTTCATGTCATGAACCCTGATATCGAATTGCTCAATACCGCGACTGTCATGCCTAGTGACTCGCGATATAAAGCAATCACTGCTGCAAATGGATCGAAGTTCTTCACGGGATCTCAGTCCTCTCTCAACAATCGCGCAACGGCACTAGTCCGTAAGCACGTTCCAGATGCACTTACTAAACCAATTAAGGTGGACATGTTGGTTCCTGGAGCGAATCAACGTCGTGCTGACCAAGCACAGCTCATCAAGGCAAACTTACGTAAGTGCGGTTTTGATGTAGCACTTGATACTCAAGTGTCCTGGTCCCCAATCTTGATTGATTCCAAGTACGACGTAGTCTTCTTTGGATGGCAATCAACAAGTACAGCACAATCAGGTCATCGAGCAATCTTCCATCCATCCGGTTCAAATAACCGTACTGCAGCTGATGGTGGAGCAAGCTTGAATTCAATGCTTGATCGTATTTTCGGGGTCAGCTTGTCGGACAAGGTTCTTCAGACCGAGTTCATCAAGATTGATCGAAAAATATTTGAGTATGGTTTCTCACTTCCTATCTATCAGCACCCAAGCTTCGCCGCATGGGATAGCGATTTGAAGAATGTGAAACCACGCGATCTAGGTCCAACTCTGGTTTGGAATTACTGGGAGTGGACTTACTAAACCTTCTTGACCAGGGGAGTGAATTCCCCTAACAGGAGTTAATTGGTTGCTGGCTCGGGAGCAAATAGCCCCCGAGCCAGCGCTTTAAGTGGCTGTTTTTGGGCCATAATGTGGTCCTTGGCTCAGATTATGTTTTCGTCATCGGAATTTTGAGGAGATTTTGCAGAGATGTTAGCTTTCATCGCTCGTCGTCTCGGCGCGCTGATAGTCGTGCTCTTTGGCTCGAGCTTTATTCTCTACAACTTAGCGGCGATCTCGGGCGATCCGATTGGTGCCCTTCGATTTAGCGATGACCGTGAGGCGGAAGCCTTAATCAAGGAGCTAGAAGAATTTCTGCGCCTCGATGTTCCACCCCCTCTGCGATATTTCATCTGGCTACGAGGCATTCTCGGCGTCTTTACTGGAAATGTTGATTTTGGGCAGACGAGATTACGCGGTCCAGTCTCCACAGAACTCTTTGCCGCAATACCCGTAACTATCCGCCTAGTACTAATTGCAACCATTCTTTCGATCGTTATCGGTATTGCCCTTGGAATCATCAGTGCTCTTCGTCAATACTCGCGCTTTGACTACTCCATGACTTTCTTTGCATTCTTGCTTTTCTCGTTGCCAATTTTCTGGGTGGCAGTCTTGCTCAAGCGTTATCTTGCAATCACTTTCAATAATTTTTTGGAAGATCCCTATATATCCATGCGATGGCGAATCACACTTGGATTAGTAATCGGACTTATTTTTGCCTCACTCTTTGCACGAAGTCGTAGGTTGTTTTGGCCGATCTTTGGTGCTCTGACATTGGGCATGGTTGGCTTCCTTACATTTGTAAATGAAGCTGGCCTCATTTTAAATCCGCGCTTGGGCCTTGTTGGAATTCTCTTCTTCTCACTCTTGATCTGTGTGGGAATAACGTTTGTGAGCACGGGCTTATCTAATCGCCCTGCTCTTTATTCTTCTTTGACGATGGTTCCCCTGACGATCGTAAGTTACTTTGGGATTCAGGGGCAGTTAAATGCGAGTACATCGATTCCTCGCTTACTGGGATTTGCCTTGATTACTTCAGCTGTCGCAGTCGTAGTGGCCTTGATTTTTGCCCGTCAAGATCGTGGTCCGGTCATTCGAACTGCAGTTTTGTCAGCGCTGCTCTCTGCAAATCTGATTGTCGTGGACAAATTTATGCGGACATGGAAGCCATATATGGAAGAGGATGCAGTCAATTTCCGGCCAATTCCTACAATTGGACAGGCTAAGGAATTGCTGCCACAGGAAGATTTCTGGATTGTCACGCTGGATACATTGATTCACCTCTTCCTTCCTACAGTCGCGTTGATGTTAATTTCGTTTGCGGGATACATCCGCTATTCGCGAGGAACACTGCTGGAAGTTTTGAATCAAGACTTTATTCGTACAGCGCGTGCTAAAGGATTAACTGAGCGCACCGTGATTATGCGTCATGCTTTCAGAAATACCATGATTCCTCTAGCTACCATCATGGTGGTTGACTTCGCAGGCATCGTGGGCGGTGCAATCATCACGGAACAAGTCTTCGGTTGGAACGGAATGGGAACGCTCTTTAATCGTGCGGTCTCGACAATTGACTTGAATCTCCTGATGGGCGTTTTCTCCATCACCGCAACTTTGGCAGTGCTGGCAAACCTCGTTGCAGACTTGCTTTATTCTGCACTTGATCCCCGTATCCGAGTGGGTGGCGGCAAATGAAACTCTTTAAACGAAAGAAAGTTGCAACCCTTACTGAGCGCGGCGAAAATGCGATTTCGGTTAAAGAGGTTGAGGGTCTGAGTCAAGGCCAGATCGTCTTACGCCGATTCTTGCGACACAGGGCAGCAGTTTTCTCGATGACATATTTGATTTCTGTGATCCTCTTCGTGTTCTCTGCCGTTGACTCGCGTCTTGGCCCAATCAAGCTGAATGGTTGGTGGAAGTACACCAATGAGGATATGCCAGACCTACGCTACGGCGAAGATTGTGGAGAAGGCGCTATCGGATGTCCGACGCTCTCGCTTATTCCGAAGTTCTTAGGTGGAAATGGCATGGGACTTGGCGAGCATCCATTCGGACAAGATGATATCGGCCGTGACTACTTCGCACTGGTGATGTTGGGTGCGCAGCGCTCAATACAAGTAATGCTCGTCATTGGAATTTTGGCTGGAATTATTGGAACGGTCATCGGAGCTCTTGCTGGCTATTATCGCGGAACTGTTGATAATGTTTTGATGCGATTTACAGATTTCATCATTACTATTCCAGTCGTCATTATCGGAGCAGTCATCGGTGCTCGTGTTGGAAATCTTGGTGCAATCTTTCTGGCTGTATTCCTGGGACTTTTTGTTTGGACCGGACTAGCGCGCTTAGTGCGAGGCGATTTCTTATCTTTACGAGAGAGAGAATTCGTTGATGCTGCCAGAGTAGCTGGTGCTTCAACGAGACGAATAATCTTCAAGCACATTCTTCCTAACGCCATTGGTGTAATCGTGGTCGCGGTCACCCTTCTAT
>Ga0209033_1000887_pt1 | contig 17441 bp, 16 predicted proteins | sample LauGreFa1BDMLBDN_2_FD_188218 | JGI IMG/M metagenome (GOLD analysis project Ga0209033, IMG submission 188218) | Freshwater lake microbial communities from Lake Michigan, USA - Fa13.BD.MLB.DN (SPAdes) (version 2) | ecosystem: Environmental > Aquatic > Freshwater > Lake | place: Lake Michigan, USA...
GGCATCTACAGCAAGCTGCCCTACGATGTGGTGAAAGATTTTGTGCCCGTCGCCATGATTTGCACCACCCCGAATGTGATGGTGGTCAGCCCCAACACCAAGGCCAAAACCGTGGCCGAATTCATCGCCCTGGCCAAGGCCAACCCCGGCAAGTTCAACTATGCCTCGGGCGGCGTGGGCAGCTCGGCCCACTTGTCGGCCGAGCTGTTCAAAAGCATGACCAGCACCGACATCACCCACATCCCCTACAAAGGTTCATCACCAGCAGTGGCCGCTTTGTTGGCGGACGAATCGCAATTGATGATTGGCAATTTGCCCCCTTGGTCGGCACAAATCAAAGCCGGCAAGATCCAGGCTTTGGCCGTCACCACGGCCAAGCGCCACCCCAGCCTGCCCGATGTGCCCGCCTTGGCCGAGGCCTTGCCGGGTTTTGAAACTGTGGCCTGGTTTGGGGTGCTGGCGCCAGCGGCGACGCCCAAAGCGGTGGTGGATCGCATGAATGCCGTGATCAACCACGCGCTGGATCAAGCCGATGTGAAAGCGCGCTTGGCCACCCTGGCATGCGACCCCGCACCGGGCACGCCCGAAGCATTTGCCCAACGCGTCAATGCCGATGTGGCGCGCTGGAAAAAACTCGCCAGCGAACGCAATATCCGTGCCGATTAGCGCTTCAGCTGCTGGCGGTCTGGGGGCAACGCGGCTTCAAGCCATGACCAGTTTGGTGCCAGCCCATGCCAGCAACACAGACAGCACCGAGCGAATGAAACGCTCAGGCGTTTTGTGAACCCAGCGCGAGCCTATCCAAATGCCTGGCAAAGACCCGGTCAACAGCCACCCCAACAAGGACCAATCCACCGACCCCAAAGTGGCGTGACCCAAGCCCGCGACCAAGGTCAGGGGGACGGCATAGGCAATGTCAGCAGCCACCACGCGTGGCAAAGGCAGTTGCGGATAAAGCATCAACAACACCATCACACCTATGGCGCCAGCGCCAACCGATGTCAAGGTGACCAGCACCCCGATCAGGGCACCAAACAGCAGCGGTCCAGCCCAATGGCGCGGGCGACAAGCGCGGTCCCCATCAACATCGCTTTTAGCGACTGGGACCTTTTTGCTGCGAACCACCTTGTAAAACATGGCCACCGCGGTCAGCAACAAGGCCACGCCCAGGGTGTGGGTCATGACTCGTTGAACCACAGGCTGTGCGGGGCCAACCACATGCAAGGCCCACAAGGTCAGCGCCGCGGCAGGCAAACTGCCAGCGCTCAGGCTCAGGACCACACGCCAAGGCACCAAGCGTTGCTGGGCCAAGCTCAAGGTGCCCGCCCCTTTGGTGAATGCCGCAAAAAGCAAGTCGGTGCCCACCGCCAAATAGGGCTTGATGCCAAAGAAAAAGATCAAGATCGGGGTCATCAACGAGCCCCCGCCCACCCCCGTGAGGCCAACCACACAGCCCACCACAAAACCTGCACTGATATATCCGATTTCATTCATGGTTGCGGACTGTAATTCCGTCAAATGGTTTCACAAACGACTGAATAGTTGGATCGATATGCTGTGGGCGCATATGGGTTTGCACCGCGCCCGTTGGCCTTGGCGCGCCCACGCCATACTGCGCCACAATGGTCCGCAATGAAATCGGAATACTGCCTGCAACAGGTACACAAGGAGCAATAGATGCGCGCCGTAGGATTTTTTGAATTCGGTGGACCCGAAGTTTTGCAACTGCTCGACCTGCCTGAAGGCCAACCCGGGCCGGGCCAAGTGCGCGTGCGCGTGCATGCCGCCACCGTGAACCCGACCGACACCTTGCTGCGCAATGGCTCGCGCGCGCAGGCCTTGCGAGAGGTTTCACCGCCGCATGTGCCCGGCATGGATGTCGCGGGCGTGATCGACGCCGTGGGCCCTGACAACCCCACCGATTTGGCCATTGGCGACAAGGTGATGGCCATGGTGGACAACCAGGGCAGCCACGGCGGTTATCGCGAAAGCATTGTCTTGTCGGCCGATGCGGTGGCGCGCATTCCCGAGGGCGTCAGCCTGATCGAGGCCGCCACCCTTCCCATGAATGGGCTCACGGCCAAACAATCTCTCGACCAATTGGCCTTGAAACCCGGGCAGACCTTGGCGGTCACGGGGGCGGCCGGCTGTTATGGCGGCTATGTGATTCAACTGGCCAAGCAAGCTGGCCTGCATGTCATCGCCGACGCGAGCCCCGCAGATGTGGCGCTGGTGCGCTCTTTTGGAGCCGATACCGTGGTGCCACGTGGCAAGGACATCGCGGCGCAAATCCGCCAAGTGGTACCCAATGGGGTTGATGCATTGGCCGATGGCTCTTACCAATGTGAGTTGACCCTGGGCGCGGTGCGCGACGGCGGTGGTTATGCCTCGGTGCGGGGCTGGTCCATGGCACAGCGCGGCATTGTGTGCCATGCCACCTGGGTGCGGCAGTACAACCACCGCGCTGATTTATTGCGCCAATTGCGCCAATGTGTCCATGACGGGGTGATCACCCTGCGCGTGGCCGACACCTATGACCCTGCGCAAGCCGCCGAGGCACATCGCCGGCTGGAAGCCGGTGGCACGCGCGGGCGCTTGGTGCTGGTTTTTTAAAACGCAACAGCCCTCACCCACCCGCATCAATCCAAAGTCAATGGGGCCCGCCATTGCTGCAGTGCCCATTGGCGCTGGCGCTCGCGGGCCTTGGTTTTTTTGTCTTCGCTGGTGTGGGCGTGGCAAGTGGGGCAGCTCACACCCAACTCAAACAAATCGGAGCGTTGGGATTGTTCGCTCAGGGGCTCGCGACAACTGCGGCACAAGCCCAGTCCACCAGGCTGCAAGCCATGGCCAACCGACACGCGCTCATCGAACACAAAACATTGCCCTTGCCAGCGGCTTTGTTCTGGCGGGATTTGCGCCAAATACTGAAGGATGCCCCCTTGCAAATGAAACACCTCGCCAAACCCCATCTGGCGCAGCAAGGCGGTGGATTTTTCGCAACGAATGCCCCCGGTGCAAAACATCGCCACTTTGGGCTTTGAGCCATCTTTGGCTTGCAATGCGGGAGACTGTGACAACCACTCGGGCAATTGGGAAAAGTTGTCGAGGTGGGGGTTGATGGCGCCCTCAAACGTACCCAGCGCCACCTCATATTCGTTGCGGGTATCGATCAGCACCACATCCGGGTCGGCGATCAACGCGTTCCAATCGGGCGCTGCCACATACGTGCCCGCCATGTGCGACGGGGCGATGTGGGGCACGCCCATGGTGACGATTTCTTTTTTCAAGCGCACCTTCATGCGGTGATACGGGGCTTGGTCGGCCCATGATATTTTGGGCGCCAAATCAGCCAAGCGCGGGTCTTGCCGCAAGTGGTCCAGCACCGATTGGACATCTGCGACTGCACCGGCCAGGGTGCCGTTGATGCCCTCCGGCGCCAGCAACACCAAGCCCTTGACGCGGTGAGCCAGACACACGGCCTGCAGTGGCGCTTGCAACTGGGCATGGTCTGGCAAGTCCACAAACTTGTAAAACGATGCGGTGTAAAACTTAGAGCGGTTGTGACCTTGTGATGTGTCCATGTCTTGCCAGCTACGCCAAAAGCCCAGCGACCGCACAACGGGCGGCGGCCAAATCCCAACCCGCCCAACCGCAATTTTTAAAGAACACGGTCTGACCGGCTTTGGGGCCCATGGCCTTTTGAGCGCCGTGGCACACCACATCGCCCAAGGTAGGCAAAGCCGCCACATTCACCCCGGCTTGCAACAAATCGCCCGCTTCATGGTCGGCGTCGCGGGTGTCGACCACCAACATTGCGGTGTGCGACAGGGCTTGGCACACGGGCGCCGACCACTCCGCCATCTGGGGGGTGAAAGCACCCACCGCCGACACAAACGCGCCGGGAGCAGGCGCGGTGGTCATCACCACTTCCAGGGCCGGTGTGGTCGTCATCACCCAGGCACAGTCCAACACCACTTTGTTGGGGTCGGACACCTGCATGGCTTGCATCCCTAAGCTTTGCGCGTGCAACACCAAAGCCTGCGCGCTGGCTTCGCTGCGCGAATGAACCCACACCTCACGCACCCCCATGCCGGTGTGAAAGGCCTCCAAATGGGCGCGGCCTTGATCGCCGGCGCCCACGATGAGCATGGGGCCACGCAACCCTGGGGTCAGTTTTTGGGCGGCCAGCAAAGACACGGCCGCCGTTCGGCGTGCCGTCACGGTAGGTCCATCCAGCACAGCGATGCGTTGGCCCGATTGAATGTCAAACACCAAAATATCACCTTGCACAGGGGGCAGACCGCGTTGTCGGTTGCTGGGCAACACCGTGATGATTTTGGTGATGGCGATGCGCGCATCGTGCGCGGGCATCACAAACAAGCTGTTGCCCTGGCCCACGGGCAGCACCATGCGTGGCGGCACCGCCACGGTCGGGTCGCGCAGCACATCCTCAATCGCCGAGGCCAAGGCTGGATAAGGCAAAGCCGCCGCAGTGGCTGGGACGTCGAATATCGATGGTGACCGGGGCTTCATCGGTTGAGCAGGGTTTCAATGCCAGGGGGCACGGCTTGATAGGGGTGGGCACGCAACAAGTCCAGGTTCAGGCCCAGTTGTTGGTCTGGCTGTGGCACACCCAATGCCCCCCGATGGGGTTGCAAGTCCACGCCCTGCGTCAGGCTGTCGTACATCGGGCTTTCGTCAAATTGCAGCTCGAGCATGGCGCATTCGGGTGCCGCCAATGCCACTTGCCAGCTGTGCCAGGTGCAGACGGGCCCTGAGGGGTTGTGCGGTGAAAACGCCACCCCATGCTCAGCTGCGCACTGGGCGATGCGAAACATTTCTTGTGGGCCACCGCAGTACTTCACATCGGGCATGACCACGTCGTACAAGGCTTCGTCAAACAAAGTTTGAAAAGAGGCCAGGCCCACCTGGGTTTCTGCAGCTGCGAGCAACACCCCTTGGTCCTTGGCCGCTTGGCGCAGTCGGCGCATGGCGGGCCAATGGGCATGGGTCTCGGCCAGGGGGCATTCAAACCAGTGCAAGTTGACGGGCACCAAGTCGCGCAAAGTTTGCAGCGCACCGGCCTCGTCAAAGCGCCAATGGCAATCGACCATCAGCAGGGCCTGCGGGCCCAGGGCATCGCGCAGCGCCAACATGCAGTCCACCCCATGGTGAATTTTGGCTTGGCCCTGGGCCGTGCCACACAGGGCCGGTGTGAGGCCATCAAAGGGGGCGGCTTTGAAGCGCTCAAAGCCTTGAGCGCGGGCGCGCAAAGCGGTGTCCACAAAACCTTGGGGGCTGCGGTCGTTGGTGGCGCGGTTGATGTTGGCGTACAGCGGCACCACCTGGCGCTGCACCGGGCCCAACAAGCTGTGGGGTGCGCAAGCAGCATGTTGGGCTTGCAAGCCCAGCACGGCTTGCAAAAAAGCGCTGACCACGGTGTTGCCCACCAAGCCGCCTGGCGAAGCAGGGGCCGCGCGCACCTGTTGCTGGGCTTGGTCCAAGTTCAGCCCCAGCCAATCGCTGCGCCATTGCTGACACACGGTGTCGAGCATCGGCTCCCAGCCGTTCAAGGAACCCTCTCCCCAGCCCACGGCACCGCTGCTGTCGGTCACCGACAAAAACCACCAATTGGTTTTGGGCGACACATGCAACACATGGCTATCAATGCGGGCGATGGTGGTCATGGTGGCAGTTTAGTGGCGTGAGCGGTGTGTCAAGCGATCCGCCAAGTCATTGAAGTCTTGCGCTGCCACCGTGAAGCGTGACAAATCGCCATGTTGAATGCGCACCCCTGGCCCATTCTCCAAGGGCCGAGACACATAGGCGGTTTGCAAACCACATGCAGCGGCCGCGTCCAAATCGTCCTCATGGCTGGCGACCAACATCACTTGACCGGGAGCGACATCAAACACCTCGGCCACGCCCAAATAAGTTTCAGGGTCGGGCTTGTAATGGCGAAACACCTCGGCCGACAAAATCAAGTCCCAAGGCAAACCGGCGTGCTTGGCCATGTGGGCCAGCAAGCTCAAGTTGCCATTGGACAAGGTGCACAGGGTGAAATGCGCCTTCAATCGCTGCATGCCCGCGATGGTGTCAGGCCACGGTGCCAAGCGATGCCACGCGCGGTTGAGGTGCTGGCGCTGGCCCTCGTCCAAGTCGTGACCCCGGGCCTTCAGCACCTGGTCCAAGATGCGCCGGTGCAGGTCGTCAATCTTGGTCCAGCCCAACTGGCCCGAGCGCACCTCGGCCATGGCCGGTTTATAGCCCGCCCGCCAAGCCGTGGCGAAGGCGTCGCCGTCTTCACCGGGGATGAGTGCGGCCACCTCGCGGCTGATCGAACCATGCCAATCGACCACCGTGCCGAAGACGTCAAAGGCCAAAATCAAGGGTTCAGATTTCATCGAGTACCTTTGCCCAAAAAGGGGTCGCCCCAGCGACCCAAGTCAAAACCCATACTGTGGCATGATTTCCCCACAGCAAATTACCGCGTCGCAGACAAGCCGACGGGGACACACCATCCACAGAGACATGCCCACCACCCATTTGTCCATGTCCATGCCCAGACCGCAAGGCCAGCGCCCTTGAGCACGCCCACTGGCCGTTGGCAAGCCCTTCACGCCATTTGGCGCCTGCTGTTTTCAGGCTTTTTGTTTTCAACCGTGCGTTGGCTCGAAATGCTGGCCATGGGCTTGTTTGCCTACCGGGTCACCGAGTCGGCCTTCATCGTGGCGCTGCTGAGCATGTTGCGCTTGTTGCCCATGGGCTTGTTTGGTGCCTTGATCGGGGCATTGGCCGAGCGTTTTGATTCCCGCTTGTCCTTGATGCTGATGGTCGGCACCTCTTTGTTGACCAGCGGGGTTTTGGCACTGCTGGCCAGCATGGGTTGGCTGAGCATTTGGCATTTGGGGGTGGGTTGCTTTATCAACGGTATTTGTTGGGCGGCTGACAACCCCGTGCGGCGCATGATGATCGGGGACTCCGTGGGTGCGCAGCGCATCGGCCCGGCCTTGTCGGTGGATGTGGGTGTCAACAACGTCAGCCGGGTTTTGGGACCCATATTGGCCGGCCTGCTGTTGGCCCAATTTGACATTGGCGGTGTGTTTTGGTTGGGGCTGGTGCTGCACAGTGTCAGTTTATGGGTGGTCTGGGGCGTTGCCCCAGACCATAAACACCCGATCAAGCACCCCTTGTCGCTTCTGGGGCCGATGCGCGAGGGCTTTGCCCTGGCGCGCCAAGACGATCGCTTGATTGGCATTTTGTCCGTCACCGCCATCTTCAATGTGTTTGGCTGGCCCTTCACCAGCATGATCCCTGTATTGGCCAGCGACGCCTTGCACTTGGGCAACCAAGACGTGGGCCTGCTCGCCAGTTGTGAAGGTGTGGGTGGCTTTGTGGGCGCGCTCTTGTTTGCCAGCTTTGCCAAACCCGCTTGGTATGGGCGCATTTATGTGGGCGCCGTGGTCGTGTACTTCACCACGGCGGTGGGTTTTGCCCTTGCCCACAGCGTGACCTTGGCCGCCCTGCTGTTGCTGCTCAATGGCCTGGGTGCGGTGGGGTTTGCAGTGATGCAAACCACCTTGATGTACCGCGACTCACCCGTGGCGCAGCGCGCTCGCTTGCTGGGTGTGTTGACAGCCTGCATCGGTTTGGGGCCCATCGGGTTTTTCTACATTGGGGTGTTGGCCGATGTCTTGAGTCCCCCCATGGCCACGCTGGCCATGGCGGTGCAAGGCATGGTGGCGCTGGCACTGACCCGGCGCTATTGGCTGAAGTTTTTTTGAGTCTGTCAAACCTCACCATGACAAGATGGGCCATGCGCGAAAAATTTCATTGCACCCAATCCCGCTCTGGGGCACAGGCTTTTTTCCGCGCCATCTCGATCTGCGCCTTGGTGTGCGCCATGCCCTGGGCCCTGGCCCAGCCCAGCGAATGCGGCTTCATCAAAGACCCCGACCGCCAAGCCTATTGCCGCGCTGTGAACGGCGGCAGTGAAGCGCAATGTGGGTTTATCCGCGACAGCGATTTGCAAGCGCGCTGCCGCGCCGAAAGCGGAGGTGGCGCCTCACAATGTGGCTTCATCCGCGACAAAGACGCCCAGGCCGCTTGTCGCGCCAGCCTGCAAAGCCAGCGGCCCGGCGTGGGCTCATCGAGTGGCCAATGCGGGTTTATCCAAGACGCCGACCAACAAGCGCATTGCCGCGCCACCACCGGTGGCGGTTCTGGCCAGTGCGGCTTTATTCGCAACCTGGACCTCCAGGCCTTGTGCCGCGCTGAAACCGGCGGTGGTGCAGGTCAATGTGGCTTCATCAAAGACCGCGACATGCAAGCCGCCTGCCGCGCCAAAGTGCGGCGCTGAATGCGCACCCCTATGGCGCCCCTCATGGAGGCCCCCAGCCATTAAGATCTGACAAGCTGCTTTCTTTTTTATCAAACCCATGGATCAAGTCGACTACATCAACGGAAAAACCCGCTTGTATGGCATTGTGGGCGACCCCATTGCGCAAGTGCGCTCACCAGAGATGGTCACCCATGAGTTACAACGCCGCGGGCTCAACGCCATCTTGGTTCCCTTGCACGTGGCACGCGCAGACTTTGCCCGTGTCATACCCCATCTGATGCAATTGCTCAATTTGGATGGTTTGGTGATGACCATACCCTTCAAAGCCCAGGCGTTGAACTTGGCCCAGAGCTTGGGTTTGCAAGCCCAAGCTGTGGGTGCGCTCAACGCTTTGGCGCGCCGCAAAGATGGCACATGGGCTGGGGACATGTTCGACGGCATGGGCTGTGTACAAGCCTTTGCGCGTCGGGGCCTTGCACTGCGTGGCAAATCAGTCTTGCTCATCGGTTTGGGCGGTGCCGGCGGCGCCATTGCCGCAGCAGTGGCCAGCGAGCAACCACTGCGCATGCACATATGGGACCTGGATCCTGATCGCTGCCGGCAATCCGCTGAGCTGATTGCACGCTTGTCACCCGACACCCAGGTGCTCGTGGGCCCACCTCATTTGGATGGCGTGGATGTCTTGATGAACGCATCTCCTGTGGGCATGCTTGACGATGCGCGCTTGCCGCTGGTGGCCGACGCCCTGGCGCCTGAGTTGGTGGTTTTTGACACGATTGTCTATCCCGAGCAAACACCTTTGCTGCAACTCGCTCACCGAAGCGGATGCCAGGTGGTCACTGGGCGGGAAATGATGCAAGGGCAAATCGCACGGATAGTGGATTTTTTCATCCAAGCCCAACAAGGCACAACCAATCCTGAATGAGATCGCTGATGGCCCTTGAACTTCAACCGCTGAAGTAGCGCACCACGGCCCACACCGCCAGGGCCACCAACACCACCACCACCACCAAGATGGTCAACACGGTGATGAGCCAATCTTTGGCCATGGCCAGCATCAACAAGCGGGTGTCATCGGGTCCGCGGGCCAAAGAATTCCAGATCAAGTACCAGGGAAACAGCGCCGTCACCAACATGGTGATGAAAGTGAACTGCCAAAACCCCATGTCGGCATAGCGGTTGGCCACTGGCGGCGTGGGGGTGGCCTCGGGCCGGATATCGGTCATGGCGCAAACACCATCAAACCCGTTCGTATAGCGTGACCACACAAGCCCCACCCAGGCCCAGGTTGTGTTGCAAGGCCAGGCGAGCCCCGGCCACCTGGCGGCGGTCTGCGGTGCCGCGCAATTGCTGGACCAATTCTGTGCACTGTGCCAAGCCGGTTGCCCCCAATGGGTGGCCTTTGCTGAGCAAACCGCCCGAGGGGTTGGTCACCACCTGGCCGCCGTAGGTGTTGTCGCCATCGTCGACAAACTGTTGCGCCCCGCCGCGTGGGCACAAACCCAGGGCTTCGTAAGAGAGCAACTCGTTTTGGGCAAAACAGTCGTGCAGCTCCACCACGTCAATGTCTTGCGGGCCCACGCCAGCCGCTTCGTACACCGCCGTGGCCGCTTCTTGGGCCATGCCAAAGCCCACCACTTCGCGCATGTCCTGGGCTTCAAAAGTGCGGTTGCGGTCGGTGGTCATGGCTTGGGCGCGGATGCGCACGGATTGATCCAGGCCATGCTGCTGGGCAAAGGCTTGGGTACAGACAATGGCAGCCGCCGCGCCGCAGGTGGGCGGGCAGGCCATCAAGCGGGTCATCACACCGGGCCACAACATAGGCGAGGCCATCACCTGTTCGGTCGTCACCTCATCACGGAACAAGGCCAAGGGGTTGTTCGCGGCATGCCGGCTGGCCTTGGCGCGGATCTTGGCAAAGGTCTCCAGCGGCGTGCCAAATTCATTCATGTGGGCCAGACCGGCCCCGCCAAAGTAGCGCAGCGCCAATGGGATTTCGGCATGCCCCACCAGCGCTTGGGTGGCTTCGTCAAACCGATCAAACGGGCTGGCGCGGTCCGGAAACTGCACGCCCAAGGCACCAGGGGTCATTTGCTCAAAGCCCAAGGCCAAGGCGCATTCCACAGCCCCCGACGCCACGGCCTGGCGCGCCAAATACAGGGCCGTAGAGCCGGTGGAGCAGTTGTTGTTGACATTGACAATGGGGATGCCCGTCATCCCCACCTCGTACAAAGCGCGCTGGCCGGCGGTGGAGTCGCCATACACATAGCCCACATAGGCTTGCTGCACATCGGCGTAGCCCAAGCCTGCATCGTGCAAGGCCAAGCGCACCGCCTCAGAAGCCATCACCGGATAGGGTTGCGCCGCACTGGGCTTGGCAAATGGGACCATGCCCACACCCGCCACGAAAACTGAATTTTGCATAGATGCCTTTCGCTGACAAGCCGACGCTTGGGCTTGCCCGGCCATCATAAAGGCGACTTGGAGGTCCGCTGTTTTGCAAACGCTTGGGGCGGGTCAGCTTGGCTGACACCACCGGTGCATCTGCATCAATAGGTTTCCAAATGCAAGCGGCCTTCTTGCTTAAGTGATGAGCCCAGGCTCTCCCAATTCAGGCCCGCTTGGATGGCCACATCCCGCAAGGCCAGCACCACGCCTTCTTCCATGCTCTTCAAGCCGCACACATAGATATATGTGTTGGGGTCTTTGAGCAATTCGACCAAGTCGACACTGCGTTCGCGCAACAGATCTTGCACATAGCGTTTGGTTTGGCCTGCTTCGCGTGAGAACGCAAAGTTGATGTCAATGAAGTCTTTGGGCAACTTTTGCAAGGGGCCAAAGTAAGGCAATTCTTTTTGGGTGCGCGCACCGAAGAAAAGCATGAGTTTGCCGCCTTCAAACTTGCCGCTCTGGCGCAAACGCCGTCGCCACTCGGTCATCGCACGCATGGGCGCACTGCCGGTGCCGGTGCAAATCATCACGATGTGGGACTTGGGGTGATTGGGCATCAAGAAACTGCTGCCAAAGGGGCCAATCACCTGGACCGCGTCGCCAGTTTGGAGGTCGCACAAATAGTTGGATGCCACGCCCTTGACTGGCTGGCCATCATGGTCCTCGACCACCCGTTTCACGGTGATGGACAAGTTGTTATAGCCGGCCCGCTCGCCGTTGCGCGGGCTGGCAATCGAATACTGGCGCGCGTGGTGAGGCTTGCCTTGTGCATCCACACCCGGGGGCACGATGCCGATGGATTGGCCTTCCAAGACGGGGAAAGGCATGGGGCCAAAGTCCAGAACGATGTGGTGGGTCTCGTTGGCTGTGCCTGCTTCGTTGACTTGCACATTGCCCACCACGGTGGCGCTGATCGGTGCCTTGGGGCCATGCAAGTTGGTGTAGGGATGCGCGGCTGACCAAGGTGGCACGGTGGCACCATAGGCTGCCGAATTGAACACATCGTTTGGGTCGGAGGATGAGGCGCTTTGGGCGCTCACTTCTGCCACCGCTGTGGCAACAGCTGAGGCATCTGCACCCATCGCCAACAACTCGGCCTCCGACAGCGCAGGGGGTAAATCGTCCCAAGAGAGCTGTTCTTGCACGGTGTAAGCCGCAGATTTGGGTCGCATGTGCCAATTGTCAATCGAGCCTGTGGGGCATGGCGGCACACAGGCCATGCAGAAATTGCATTTATCGGCCATCACCACATAGTTGCGGCTGTCATGCGTGATGGCACCCACCGGACAAGTGGCCTCGCAGGTGTTGCACCGGATGCAAATTTCCGGGTCAATCAAATGCTGGTTGAACAGTTCGGTAGGTGCATTCATGGCCAAGCTGCCTTATCGGTGGTCAGTTGAAACGAACATAGTCAAAATTCACGGGCTGGCGGTTGATGCCCATGACGGGCGGCGCAATCCAATTGGCGAATTTTCCGGGTTCTACCACGCGGCCCATCAGGCTGGCCACAAAAGCGCGGTCTTCGTTGGTCGGCAGCCACTCGCCCACTTTGGCCATCCACTGTGCTTCATTGACCACTTGGCCATCCGGCGTGATTTTGGTGCCCGACAAAGACCCGATGTTGCGGTGAAACGCTTTGTGTGGCGCCTTCAATGTGAAGGGGATACCCGCCTTGGTGATCACACGGTTCCAACGGTCAATGCCGCCTTTGGAGTCGGTGATGTAATCGTCGCGCAGCACTTCGTTCAACGCGTTGAGCATGGGCACCTCTTTTTCCACCAGCTTGCCGTCCTCGACCGACAAAATTTTGTAGCTGTTGCCCTTCAAGACGTGGTCGTCCCCACGCTTGCCTTCTTCGTAGCGTCCTTTCAAACCCGAGCTGTAAAAAGTAGCCGCGTTGGACGACTGGTCGGCACCGAACAAGTCGATGGTCACCGAGAAGTGGAAGTTGATGTAGCGCTGGATGGTGGGCAAATCGATCACACCCGCAGCGCGCAGCTTGGCCACATCGTCGGTTTTGAGCTGGTTCATCACATCCACCGTGCGCTGGATGGTGCGGCTCACGCCGGACTCGCCGACAAACATGTGGTGCGCTTCTTCGGTCAACATGAACTTGGTGGTGCGCGCCAAGGGATCAAAAGCAGACTCGGCCAAAGCGCACAACTGGAACTTGCCGTCACGGTCGGTGAAGTAAGTGAACATGAAGAAGGACAACCAGTCGGGCGTCTTTTCGTTGAAGGCTTGCAAGATGCGCGGATTGTCTTCATTACCACTGTTGCGCTGCAACAAGGCGTCGGCTTCTTCGCGGCCGTCTTTGCCAAAGTATTTGTGCAACAGGTAGACCATGGCCCACAGGTGGCGGCCTTCTTCCACGTTGATTTGGAACAAATTGCGCAGGTCGTACATGCTGGGTGCGGTGAGGCCCAGGTGGCGCTGCTGCTCGACCGATGCCGGCTCGGTGTCGCCTTGCGTCACGATGATGCGGCGCAGGTTGGCGCGGTGCTCGCCAGGCACGTCTTGCCAAACCTTTTCGCCGATGTGGTCACCGAAGTGGATTTGGCGATCTTGCTCACCGGGGTTTAGGAATACGCCCCAACGGTAGTCGCGCATCTTGACGTGGCCAAACTGCGCCCAACCTTGCGGGTCCACGCTCACAGCGGTGCGCAAGTACACGTCCATGTCGGTCGAGCCCTCGGGGCCCATGTCGTCCCACCAGTTGATGAAGTTGGGCTGCCACTGCTCGAGTGCGCGTTGCAGCGTGCGGTCTTCGGCCAGGTTGACGTTGTTGGGAATTTTTTCGCTGTAGTTGATTGCAGACATACGGTTCTCCAGAAATTTACGCAACGGTGGGGTCACATTTCGGTTGCAGCAGGCACCACCGGGAAGCCTTCCGCACAACACAAAAACATCAAACGCGGTTCATATCAAAAGCGGCTTTTTCACCTTTGCCATAAACCTTCAAGGCACCTTTTTCACCGACCGCGTTGGGCCGGTTGAAGATCCAGTTTTGCCAAGCGGACAAGCGACCAAAGATGCGTGTTTCCATGCTCTCTTTTTGCGCAAACCGCAAGTTGGCTTCCAAGCCCGTCAAGCTGTCAGGCGACATCGCCGCGCGCTCTTCCACGGCCAAACGGATTTCGTCTGACCAGTCAATATCGTCCGGCGCAGCGGTCACCAAGCCCAAGGCCAAGGCTTTGGGGGCATCCAGCGATTGCCCGATCACGCTGTGCGCATTTTCGAGCGGCCCCACCTCTTCGTAGAAGCGGCGCTGCAAACGCGATTGGTGGTTGACCATGGGATAAAACCCAAAGTTCATTTCACTCAGCGTCAAATGAGGTGCTTTTTCGGGGCTGTCGGGCAAATCCAGCATGTAAGCACGGTCTGCGGCAAATGCCAATTCAGCCAAGGTGCCCGCAAAGCACGAGCCTTCATCCATCAAAGCAAACAGCGATCGCGATGTCACATCCACACGCGCCAAGGTGCGGCGCAACATGCCAATGGTTTCGTTGACAAACCAGTGGTTTTGATGCTGGGCCAAGATGGCGTCGCTTTGCAAAGCCAGCTTTGTGTCACCGGCTGTTTTGATCAACCAGGTTCCAATGTCGAGTTCATTGGTGCGCAAATTCAAAATGGCATCATCCAATTCACGCGCCATTTGCAGCGGATACCAGTGGGCTCCAGCGGCCATGATGGCATTCAGGTCTTGCGGCAATGCGGTTTTGGGTGCATGCACGGTCAAGGTGGCTGTCCGTTTGGCGCGGTCGATGGCCACATCGACGTACTCATAGGTGATGGCGTCGGCGCTGATCACCCTTTGCAGCGGCGTCAGTGCCACGCCTTGGCCGATGGCTGAAATGCCGGGTCGTTTGCAATGGGCTGCTGGTTGGTTGGCGCGCGCCATCACGGTGGCTTGGAACTGTGCGGGCTTGGCGACTTCATCCACCAAGCGCCAATCCACCGCGCGCTGGCCGCGCACCCCTTCCACGCTGGTGCAAAAGATGTCTGCATGGTCGTGACGCACTTTGCGCTTGTCGGTCACGCGCGTCAAACCACCTGTTCCTGGCAGCACGCCCAGCAGGGGCACCTCAGGCAAAGACACGGCCGATGAGCGATCGTCCACCAACACGATCTCATCACATGCCAATGCCAATTCATAGCCGCCACCTGCGCACGCGCCATTGACGGCTGCGACAAATTTCAAGCCGCTGTGGCGGCTGGTGTCTTCAATGCCATTGCGCGTCTCATTGGTGAATTTGCAAAAGTTCACCTTCCAAGCATGGGTCGATACCCCGAGCATGAAGATGTTGGCACCGGAACAAAAGATGCGGTCTTTCAAACTGGTCACGACCACACTTTTGACTTCAGGGTGCTCAAAGCGAATTCGGTTCAAGGCGTCATACAGCTCAATATCCACCCCCAGGTCATAGCTGTTGAGTTTCAGCTTGTACCCCGGGCGAATGCCGCCGTCCTCGTTGATGTTGAGTTGCAAGGTGGCCGTCTCACCGTCGTATTTCACCGTCCAATGTTGGTATTGGCTGGGCTCAATCATGTAATTGACGCTGTTGGCTTGGCTCATGTCTCAGTCTCCTGGTTGAATGGGGCAAATGCGGTTGAGTGCGAAAGGCATATTCATGACAGCCCTCAATCGTGAACGCAAAATTTGGAAGCTTTCCTCCAGGGGTTGGGCGCTGGTGTCCAACACCATGTCCGCTTTGGCATAAAACTCTGAACGACCATTCAAAATCATCTTCAGGTCTTCAATGGCCTGCGCACTGCCCGCCATGGGACGCATATCGCCTTGGGCTGCCACGCGTGACAAATGATCTTCTGGCTTGGCTTGCAACCACACCGTGTAGCAGTGCGAAAGCATTTCATTCAGGGTCGCGGTGTCTGACACCAATCCGCCCGGGGTGGCAATCACCACCTCTGGATAAGCTTGAATCGTCTCTTCCAAGGCACGCCGCTCGTATCTGCGGTACGCATGGGTGCCGTAAAGGTTGTGAATTTCAGAAATGCTGCATCCGGCAAACTTCTCGATCTCGCGGCTCAACTCCACAAAGGCGTAGCCCACATCGGCGGCCAAGCGGGCACCCAAAGTTGATTTACCGGCACCCCGCAAGCCAATCAAAGCGATTCGATGGGTGCGCGCAGCGTCGGTGGTCGCGCCAAACATCTCGGCAATGTGCACGCGCACGCGGTGCAAGTCAGCCTCGCTGCGCGGGCCCAGCATTTCACGCAGCAACAACCATTCGGGGGAGGTGGTGGTGACATCGCCCAACAACTCCGCCAGCGTGCACTGCAAAGCATTGGCCACCTGCAACAAAACCAAGATAGAGGCATTGCCCTCGCCATATTCAAGGCTGGCCAGATGTCTTTCGGAAACATCGGCCGCCATGGCCACTGCCTTGCGCGTCATCCCGCGTCGGGCGCGCAACACTCGCACCCGTTCGCCCAGAGAAACCAAAAATGGGTTTTTCACATCAACTGCTTCAGCCATTTGTCACCTTCAATCCAAAGCTTTCGGGATCAGCGCAATGCGAAACATCTTGTTGCACATGTTTTTTATTGCGCATCACTCCGCGCATGAGCATAATAGTGCATATTCGGGTCTTTTTGGAAGCGGCGGGCGCCAGACCATCACAGATCAAGCGATTTCGAGTTCAGCCCACAAAGTGCGCGATATGACAGAACTGCATTCCCTTGGCCTGAGGAACAGACGATTGAATGCGTGATGGCGGAGAAACGCCTGTGCCAGGCCTTTTTTATTTGGCCCGGGTTTTTTTGCCCATCACCACCACCGCCAAAACGCTCAGAGCAAAGCCCACATTCATGGCTGTGATGGGCTCATTCAATAAAAAATACGCCCCCACCAGCGTCAAAAAAGGTTGCAGCAGTTGCACCTGCCCCACCCTGGCAACGCCCCCCAGTGCAATCCCCCCGTACCAAAAGAAGAAGCCTATGTACATGGACACCAAGCCGACGTAGATGAAGGAAATGATGGCGGGTGTGGACACGGCGCGGATGTCGACATCTAAAAAAAGATACGTGAAGAGAAGGTTGATGGGCAATGTCAACACCAGGGCCCAACTGATGACATCGACCGCGCCCATTTCTTCGCTGAGCTTGCCCCCTTCGCTGTACCCCACGGCGGCGCTGGCAATGGCCACGAACAAGAGCCCATCTTCTGGGGCCAAGCCCCCACTGCCGTTGAGCGCTGCATAAGCGATGACCAACAAACTGCCCAGAATGGCTGTGGCCCAAAACGCCATGGACGGCCGCTCTTGAAAGCGCAGCGCCCCCACCACAGCGGTGGCCAGTGGCAACACGCCCAGCACAATGCCCCCATGCGCGGATGGCAACGTTTGCATGGCGAGTGCCACAAACAAGGGGAACCCATAAACCACGCCCAGCGCGATGACGATCAACCGCTTCAACTGACTTTTGGTGGGCCATTTCGGCCTGGTGATGAAGAACAAGAGCAGCGCACAAACACCGCCCAGCAAAGACCGGCCAAAAGTCACGAAATAAGGGCTGAGTTCAGCGACCGCGATGCGGGTGAAAGGCAGGGTCAGGCTGAACATCAACACGCCGATGAAGCCGAGCAACATGCCTTTTGTTTCTTGGGTCAGCATTCGGCGTCCTTATTGAT
>Ga0209033_1000888_pt1 | contig 17438 bp, 29 predicted proteins | sample LauGreFa1BDMLBDN_2_FD_188218 | JGI IMG/M metagenome (GOLD analysis project Ga0209033, IMG submission 188218) | Freshwater lake microbial communities from Lake Michigan, USA - Fa13.BD.MLB.DN (SPAdes) (version 2) | ecosystem: Environmental > Aquatic > Freshwater > Lake | place: Lake Michigan, USA...
ACGCGGTGAATATCCAAGCGGCTCAATCGTTGACCTGCCACAGGCAGAGGCGGAGAGCCTGATTGGGTTTGGCTTGGCTGAGGCTGTTGCAGATGTCGATGCAGAGGCATCAACGCGGCTCGTAGAGCGCGCGAAAGTATCAAAGAATATGAGGACAGCCACCGTCACACAAACAGAGCCGAGCGTGGCTCCTGAAGGGGAATAATGGCCGCACAGATGATCTCCAAAGTTACAGAGGTGGGAACGACTGCTGTTCTTATTGCAACAGGTATGAGCGGCGCTTCTTGGATCACGCTGCATTGCGAATCCGCAACAAAGGTCTATGTTGGTGGAGCATCGGTGTCGACCGCTAACGGCTTTGAGATTCACCAGAACAGCACGGTGACGCTCTGGCTCCCAGAGGGAATCAAGATGTATGCCATCGTGAATAACGGCACAGTAGACTTGGCAAGCATTCATACAGGAGGCGCATAAATGTCCTACGCAACACTCGCTGAGTTCAAGGCTGCGGTCGGCATTACCGACAGCACGGATGACACGGCGCTTCAGTCGGTGCTGGACGCAACCGACACGCTGATCGATCTGTACTGCGACCGGAAGACTGGCTTCGGCACAGCGTCGGAGACACGCTTCTACACGGCTGAGGACTACCAGTATGTGTTGACCGATGATCTCGTCAGCATCACCACGCTCCAGACTGACGATGACGCGAACGGTACCTACGAGACCACCTGGACGAGCGGCACTGACTATGTGCTCGCTCCGCGCAATGCTGCCCTAGATGGTTTCCCCTACACCGAGATCGACACGAGCGTCACATGGCCGCGCAACTTCCCCAAGGATGTCTACCTTGGCGTGAGGGTGGTCGGTGTGTTCGGCTTCCCTAGCGTTCCAGCTGCGGTCAAGCAGGCGGAGATTATTCAGGCTGGCGCTGTCTGGAACAGCCGCACCGCACCATTCGGCGTGATCGGATCGGCTGACCTTGGCGGCATCCTGCGGATGAGCCGCGCTCTGCACCCAGAGGCTGCGCTGATCCTTGAGCCGTACCGCAAGCGCGGCGGCTTGGCACGATGACCGACCTGACCATCCTTGATGCCATTGCAGCTCGGCTGACGGCGCTCACGCCGCCGACTGGCTACACGCTCCGCAAGGCATACGCCACGCCTCCAGAGGGCTTGCCGGTCACACCGTGCGCGGTGCTCTTCCCAGGCGGCGACCAGATCAGCGTTGGCAACGGCAACCGCACCACGGTGCTGACGGTCAATGTGGTGGTCTACCTGCTACCAATCCCACGGATGGATGACAAGTACCGAGACCTCTACACTTGGCGCGCATGGCTGCGAACAGCCTTTGACGGAGCTGTGACGATTAGTGGAAATGCCGTTCAGGTGGCAGTCACTGGTACTACACTCGGCACAGATACATACGCCGATCAGGATTACCTGACGGTTCAGGCAAGTGCGGAAGTCACCGTGTACGACACGGTTGCGTTCACCGCGTAAAGCAAGGAGATCGAGAGATGCCAACATTCGGCGCAAAGGCTCTGACGCGAATCGCTACTGCGTCGCAATCCGGCTTCGGCACGGCCGCAGCCATGGGCACCACGACTGGCGAGATCTTGTTCAATGAGACCGTCGGATCGCTCGATCTTGGCGTGACCGTTGACCTTGGCGAGACGGTATCCGTCGGTCGCCGCACGGCCATTCAGGCGAGCCAGCCAGTCATCACCGGACGAGCACCAGTCCTCACCATTGCTGAGGGTCCTGCATCGCTCCGCACCCTGCCGCTCGTCCTTGACGCAATCGGCGCAAGCACCTCAGGCACGGCTACGCCATACAGCTGGACTTGGTCGCCAACACAGACCGATGTTGACACGCTCGTGTTCTACTCGTTCCTTGTCACCGACGGCGTGCAGAAGTATCTCGTTCGAGACGCAGCACCAACCGAGATCACCTTCTCGGCAGATGCGAATGGCTTGCTCCAGATGGGCGCAACCTTCGCGGCGACCACGGTCAGCTCATCGGTGCTTGCATTCCCTAACGCGATCCCTGCGAACCCATTCCTGCCTGGGCGCTTGATGAAGTTGAGCATTGACACCGACTTCCCAAATAAGGCCGGCACAGGGGCAACCGACTACTCCACGATCTACAACTTCAACCTGTCTGTCACGACCGGTGTAGGGATGGTGACGGCGCTCGATGGCAGCCTCACGGCTGCGACGGCCGCGCTGACTGGCGTGCTTGATGCAACGCTCACCTTCACGGTGGCGAGCAACTCGTCAGCCACGACGAGCTTCCCAATCACCGACATCGCCACGCAGAAGTACCTGCGCTTGTTCGGTACGACTGCCGATAACTACGGCGTGTGGATTCTCGGCTCCTGGGAGATCGAGAACATCGTTCCGCTCTCAGCGGATAACGAGGGCGTGGTGGTCAATGAGGTCACCTGCCGACTGGCGTTCGACACGACCTCAGGCAAGTCGCTTGAGATCATCGTGGATTCGCCGCTGGCAACAGCGCCATAAAGCAGAGCGCCTAGGGCGCTAGGAGGAGGGTCAATATGGACACGGTGAAGATTGAGCTAGACGGCGTGTATGCCGGTTGGACGATTGAACTGCGACGCAATGTAAGCGCTCGCATCTTGATCGACCTACAGGGCGACACAGCCGTCCAGTTCGCAGCCTTCGCTAGGTTGGTTGTGAGCCACAACTTCAAGGACATCGACGGCAATGCCGCCGATGACATCCTTGATGCTCCAGTCGCTGCCATCACGGCTGCAATGGAGAAGTGGGCAACCGCAATCTCAGCACTCCCAAACGCGTAAGGCTGGAAGCCAGACGGCTGGCCATTGGTCAGTCCGTCGTGGTAACCAGCCCAGAGATCATCGCGCACACACTGGGCACCGCCTACGGTGTGCCACCTTGGGAGATACTGAAGACCGCAACTGCTGAAGATCTCATGACCTATTGGGGTTTGTATTGCGAGATTCAACCAAGGAGCAAGTAAGTGGCTAAGGCTGCCGTAGAGATCGAACTCCAGGGCAATGTCCGCGCTGAGGCTGAAGCGCTCCAGAAGGCATTCCTCAACTCTCTCGGCTGGAAGGGCGTTCGCAAGCTCGAACAGTTCGCCACGGTCAACGCAGCTCGCGCCCTTGCCAAGCCGGTACGAGAGAAGGCTCCACGAGATCTCGGCGGACTTGCCAAGAGCGTGCGCGGCCGACGCTCGCGCATCACTCGACCAGGCGCAATCGTCGGTCCTGTCGCTGGGAAGAAGTACGCCTGGTACGCGTGGTTCGTCGTCAAGGGAACCAAGCCACACACCATCCCTAAGGTGACTGCCGCCAACCTGTTCTCTGATCGCAAGTTCATTGAGCATCCAGGAACTCGTGGCAGCAACTTTGTTATTGAGGCAGTAGAGGCTAATATTCAACTAGCCAAGGATGCGATGTCTAAGACCATCGTGCTCTTGCTCAACGACGAGGCGATGCGCGCCAAGGTACTCGGTCTAGAGATTGAGTATGCGAACGGCACGGCAACCAAGTTCCAACAGGAGCAGTCGCTCCGACAGTGGAACAAGCCGGACTTTGTCGGTCCACTCACCCCTCTCCAGGCTGAAGGCAAGCGACGCGTAGAAGCCAGCGAGAAGATCAAGCGCATTGCTCGATCAGCGCGCAATGAGCGACTCAGGGCAGATGCAGCGGTCTTCGGCATCTCGCCAAATATGTCCAACCTGCGAACAGGGTAGGAGTAAGCAATGGCTAACATCGCAGTCAATGCAACGATTAGCGCTCGTGATGCCGCGTCTAAAAACATCAAGACCGTCAACAAGGCGCTTGGCACCCTAGGCAAGACGGCAAGCGGCATCGGCGCAGACTTTCGCAAGGTGGCACTGGGTATTGCCGGTGTAGCCGCAGGCGTTGGCGCGTTCACCGTCTCGGCGATCAAGGGTGCAGCAGCAGACGAAGCCGCAACCGCAAAGCTGACCGCAGCCCTCAAGGCGCGTAAGCTCGGTACTGAGAGCGTTCTGGCTGCGGTAGAGCGGCAGATCCTTGCCGGTCAGAAACTTGCCTTCACCGACGATGAGGTCCGCGCATCGATTGAGGCAAGCACGCGCTTTACCAGCAAGTACTCTGAAGCAACAAAGATTCAGAATGTCGCAATGGAGTTGGCGCGCTCCAGCGGTATGTCTCTGGCCGATGCAACGATTGCAGTCGGTAAGGCGTACCAAGGCAACGGCGGCAAGCTGCTCAAGACACTCGGTATCACTGGCAAAGTGGTCAAGGGTCAGGCGGCACTCAACGCAATCCTTGGCAAGACGAAGGGCAGCGCAGCCGCATACGCAGAAACGCTAGAGGGATCGTTCAGCGTCGTATCAATCCAGGCAGCAGAACTCAAAGAGCAGTTCGGCGCAGCCTTCCTCCCAGCAGTCACCAAGTTGTTCAAGGGCTTGGCTCCGTATATGGATCGCTTCTCTGGAATCATTACCAAGTTGACTCCGAAACTCCAGAAGTTTGCTGACGAACTTGTGACTAACATTCTGGCGAACCTACCAGAACTGTTTGCTAAGTTTGAACGATTCGTTCCTAAGGCCGTAGTCAGGATCGAGGAGTTCATTGACAAGATCGGCGGCATCGGCAAGGGCGCTGACGATCTGCTCGGCCCAGGCGGTTCTATCACCCTGCTGGTCACCGGCATCGGCGCAGCCTTTGGCGGACTCAAGGGTGCCATCACGGCTAACCTTCTCAAGGGTGGTATGGACCCATTCACCGCACTCATCGTTGCCAACATCGCCGCAACAATCCCTGCGGCATTGGCGAGTGCAATCACAGGTCAACTCGTCGCCGCTGCTGTTACTAAGTTTGGTGCAATGATGGCTGCGTCAACTGCTACCGCAGCGGCGGCTAGTGCCGCTGGTGGCGCGGCTGCCGCAGGAGGCGCAGCCGCTGCTGCTGCCGCAGGCATTACAGCGATTGTTGGCACCGCCCTTATTGCCGCCATTCCAATCGTCGCTGGAGCGTTCGCTATTGATCAATCAATCAAGCAGGGAGAAATGGCGAGCGCACTCACTAAACTTGCCCAAAGCCTCAATCTCAAGAATCGAACAACGCCGCTAATCACCGCACCAACTGGAACAGATGGTCAGTCAACTCTTGTACGAGAGTTGTTCTTCTCTGGAGCCAACGGCTCAACAGGAACCACGACCAACAACATCTACATCGGCACAGGCAAGGTCGACACGGTGGTGACCGATTCCCTGAAGCGCACAGGCAACTTCAAGCGCGGCCGCTAAATGGCGAATCCGTTCACGCTGATCGTCGCAGGAGTCACAGGCGCAGGAGCCGGTGGCGACCTGCTGACACTCCCAGCTCCAGCCTCTACCACCACACCATATGTTGATCTTGGCAGCCTTACGCTGACGATGTCTGGCGACGGTGGCGGTGGGTCAATGTCCTTTGATGTAATCGAAGTCAAGACTCAGACCCCATATCTACAGTGGTGGCGCTCAGGCGCGGTCTACGATAATGCGCGCGTCCAGTTCTTTGATAGCCGCTACAGCGCGACCACGCCGATCTTCCTTGGCTTCATCACTGGTATCAACGCACGCCTGCTGGAGAACGGCGTAGGCACACGCGCCACAGTCAGTGTTTCTGACGCTGATGGCTGGCTTCAGAAGACCATCATCCGCAACCCTAAGACGGCAATCACAGTCAAGTCTTCTATGGACTCATTCACGCAAGGTGGCGCAGCGTCAACAGACCAGGACCACATCAACTCGCTGCTCTCAAAGATTGACGCGCAGGTGAATGACGCGACCACTCGGCAGATCTTGAACACCGGAGTGATCACTGGCTCAAGGCGCGCGATCTTCACTGGCACCGCACAAACGATTGGCAAGCAATCATTCAAGGCAACCACGCTGCAAAGCGCCCTGGACCAGATCGCAGAGGCCGCAGGCGGTATTGCAGAGGTGCAGTACCGCTACTGGCTTGATGGCGATGGGCGCATCAACTATGGCCCAAGGGTAGCGGCACCAGCTGTAGCCAGCGCTCCAGCCGAGATCGTGACTGACCCTACCTTGCTGCGAACTGGTAGCACCACCGCCACCACGAGAATCTTTGCGCGCGATCTTACGGTGAACCTTGATCACTCCGACATTGTCAAGGGGATCTTTGTACAGGCTGCTGACACGGTGGCTCGATATGACAGCAACCAGACCTACCCAACCGCGCCAACCAACGACCCATACTTCCGCACCTACACAGGCACCTACAGCCGCGACGGTGCTGGGCAAGCTGCTCGCAACGGCCCATTGCCCCACGAAATCTTCAGCGCACCAAAGGTCAAGAATCTGAGCGACCGTGGAGCGACGATTGGTTCACTGACTCGAGCAACGATGGTGACTCGCAGCAAGCCGGTGCGCACCGTGTCGTTCTCTGTTGCTGGCGGTGACCTCAGCCAGACCGCATCTCCTGATTGGTCATACGGCTACAGCCAGGGATATGCACTCGCGGCTGGGGCTTCGCTCGCGGCACGAAGTGGCACAACCGCAACTATTACAACCAATGCGGATCATCCCTTTAGGGTTGGCGACACCGTGACGATCAATCTGTTTTCTGGACCGACTGGATACACTGCACTAAGCGGTACCTGGACTGTGACCACTGTTCCCACATCAACAAGCTTTACCTTCACGACAGTCACAAGCGGAACTATCACGAGCGGCGGCGCTACTGGAACCATCTACTACCTTGCAAAGGCGTGGCTACCAGGTCAGTATGTTCGACTGACTTCTATCCAGCTTGACCTTGCGAGCGTTGTGCTATTCATTGCGACCGTTACGATGCGCTTCGCAGAAGGTGGCGGCACCTATCAGGTGCAATACGACATTGAAGCGGACTTCCGACGGCAGTATCTCAAGGGCCTTAGCGTATTGATTGGAGCGGACTAACGATGGGTAAGTACGGCACGAATGTCACAGGGCTTGGCGCGTATGAGGGCGGCGTAAACAACGACAAAGGCTCGCCGCTCGTTGCCAACAATACCGACGGCGAGACTTCACTCATCTTTGGTCCAGCCGCATTGAGAACTATCCAGTCATTTGTCAGTAATGGTGATTTTGCTGTTCCGCCAGACGCAGCTGGAGACACGATTACCGAAGAGAACCCACTTCCGTACTGGACCTTTACGGATAACAGCAGCGTGGGCGCGATTACCTGCGCTGTCGTGGCAGACGCGGCCTCTGGCTCTGGCAATGTGCTGCGTTGGACCGTTGCCGCCAATACATCAAGCAAGGCAGCCTCAATCACGCGCTATGTGCCGATCAATGCTACGCGAGATAGGGCGTATTCCTACAGCCTTGAGGTCACCGCAGGTGGCGCGACAAGCGCTTCAAACCGTACACTCAATATTCAGATTCGTTATTACAAAGCAGATTTGACTACTACAGGATCAGCCGCCACACAAACACTATCCTTCAACAACTTTATCAACACGACCACGGCCTACATAATTGCTAACACTGAGCGATTGAATACCCCAGCAGACGCGGCGTATGCTCGCATTTATATTGAGATTGCCGCTACGACAACTAATGCATCTTCCGCTGTTTTGGATCTTTATGAGGTCAAGCTGATTCCTGGTATGCCGATGATTCTAGTAGCGGATCGAAATGATCCAGCGACATATGGGCCAGGTGCAATGTGGAAGACCAACGGCATTACATCTGTTGATACGGCTATGCCAACATCGCTAACTGCTGGCTATGGCAAGCTCCAAGTTAGTTCTTCCGATGTGACCGTTAGCTCTCCGTTCATTAGCACCGACGCTGGCACCGGCATTGATGCGCGGCTAGTACAGACAGAGACGCTGATCGTAGACGGCACGAGTGCTGGAGCAGATCAGATCACGATTCCAGATACACTTGCAGGAGCTGGTCTAACTATTGGCGGAGACACAAATCTCTATCGCTCAGCTGCGGACACGCTGAAGACAGATGACTCTATCGCCGTCGTTGGCAACATCGGCTTTGACGGTGTGATCTACGGAACATCCGCGCTGACTGGTCCGAACATCAACCTGGGTGGAACCAACACGCGCCTCTGGACTCACTCGACCAGCGCCGCAGATGTTGCAGCATCAACAGCCACCACCGTTTCTGGCGTGCTGATCACTAAGGTCACCGCAGGTCAGCCGAGCACCAACATCAACGGCACGGCTACGACCGACGCGTTCGCAGACGCACTCCGCAACGGCGGCATCGCAGTTGATACGACAAACAACCGTGGCTACTTTTACAGCAACGGTTGGAAGTACGCCAACCTCACCACGCCTTCAGACTCACGGCTGAAGGAGCAGATCACCGAGATCAGCGGCGCACTCGACACGCTGCGGCAACTTATGCCGGTGGCGTTCAAGTGGAAGGCACCAGAGGCACACGGCCGCACCGACGCCGTGGCTGACGATGGCAAGCGTCTGGGCTTCATCGCCGATCAGGTCGCCACGACTGACTTGGCGCATTGGGTTGAGACACTCGGCGTAGATGAGCGCGAGGCGCATCTCGTTGATACGACTGAGGTTCTCGCCGTCAACATTCCGCAGAACGAGATGGAGGCGCTTGTGGTGCAGGCGCTGCTCGACATCGACACGCGCCTCAAGGCGCTGGAGTCACGATGACCCCACGACAGATTGACCAACTAATCGAGCGTCTGGACTCACACTCCGCCAAGTTGGATCAGGTGCGCTCGGATGTGGACAAACTCAAAGGAGGACTAGTGGCTATCGGTGCGCTGTTGTTCAGCGTACTTGTGCCGCTACTCGCATCGCTGCTCGCTAAGTGAAGCGCGCCGCGTTCCCACTGCTAGGGATCGTCTTCAGCACGCTCATCTTCCTGCCGATCGTGCGCGCTGAGGATCTGCCGCAGCAGGGCGTGACGATGACGGTCTACCCAGAGATGTCGTGGCCGTTCGAGCCGTGGGTCACGCCACCGACAACCGAGCCGTGCTACTCCGCCGTGGTGCCAAACATCGACTACGACTGGGGTAGCGCTCCACCGGCAGAGGGCTGCCCAGGCGACTTCTTCGTCATCAACTTCACAGGCTGGCTGACCGTGCCAGAGAGGGGCCAGTGGGAGTTTCTCAACTGGAGCGACGATGGCTGGAGAATGACGCTAGACGGCGTGCTGACGCTTGATGACTGGAACTTCCACGGCTGCGGCGGTCACTGGTCAGGACCCAATGAGGGCTACTCGCAGCTCGTTGCAGGTCAGTCCTACGCACTCGACATCTGGATGTTTGAGTGGGGCGGCGGCGCGTGTGCGCGTCTCTGGTACGGCGCACCAACTCTCGGCTACGGCACCGTGCCAACTGAGTGGCTGACTACCAGCGCGCTACCAACGCCAGAGCCAAGCGCAGAGCCGTCACCAGAGCCAAGCCCAGAACCATCTGTTGAGCCAACGCCAGAACCAAGTCCATCAGAAAGTCCATCGCCAGATCCTACGCCAACCCCAACAGAAAGTGAGTTGCCAAGTGTTGAACCATCGCCGATCCCATCGCCGACTCCCACACCCCAGCCGTCGCCCACGGCCGAGCCGTCGCCAGTTCCTACTCCGACAGTCACCCCTACTCCTACTCCCACTCCTGTACCTACTCCTGAACCGTCAGTAGAACCAACGCCGACAGAGACTGCAACGCCTGAGCCGAGCGTGGAGCCAACGCCTTCACCATCACCGTCACCAGATAACATTGCGGAAGAAGCAGCAGCGGTCGTCGGTGAGACAATCGCCGCAGTGAGCGAAGCAGTCGGAGAGGCGGCAGCCGCAGTAGCGGAGACCGTCACGCAGGCTGTAGAAGCCATCGCCAATCTCGGCAAGGATCTCTCTCCGGTCGAGAAAGAGAAGGCTGCACCAGTCGCCATCGCCATCATCGTCGGTCAGGTAGCCAGTGCGGCCGTCGCCGCAGCATCGACCGCCAGTGCAGCTGCTGCAAGTGCAGCGAGAAAGGCAACGAAGTGATCAAGCGGATTATCATTGACCTAGTAGGCGGAGCCTGGACAATCCTAGGCTTGCTCTTTGCTGTCGTTGTTCTGCCAGAGGGCGACACGCAGTCCACGATGGCGACGCTATTCGGTGGGCTGACAATCATCTGGCTCGTCACAGGACCACTTCGGTGGATGGAGGAATAATGAGCGCAGCAGATCACATCGAGCAGATCCACGAGCAGGGTTGGACGCGGATCAATACCGCGCCAGGTGAGTGGGTGGCTCTCGTACTGAACACCGAGAACAGCGCCTTTGGCGGCACGCTCTGGAAGCAGGGCGAAGATGGCAACGACTACTCAGAGGGCTGCACTGAGGGATTCCCTGTTAGCGCGGCTCTGGACTTTGACGCAGCAGGTCGAGCAATCGCCGTGCTGATCAAGAAGGAGAACGCAGAGTGAAATATCGCGTTGCCTCACAGCTCTATTCTGACGCTGAATCCCAGCTGAAGGGCGCGAAGCAGATCCTAGACGACTGCACATGGAGTAGTTGCGCGGCAGCCATTGGCTGGAGCTCAAAATATGAACTAAGCCCAACGGCCGCACAGGCAGTAATCGCAATGAAGAAAGTCACAGGTCGAGCCGATGTGCAGGGCAAGTCCGACAATGGCGGCAGTCTTGCCGAAGCCATCAAGGTCATCGCCCACCTAGGCGGAAAGGCTCGCTACGCCAAGTCTTGGGAGGACGCAGTCGCCGCAGCCAAGGGCGGCGCAGCACTTATGGTGTGGGTCCAGCAAGGTCCATCCTTCTACCCAGCCGATGTAAAAATCAGCGCTTGGCACGACCGTTGGTTCAAGTGGTGGAGCAAGCATTCGCCAGAGAAGATCAAGGCTGGCTACGGCCATATGACCTCCGCAGGATGGTGCGAAGACCACGGCTGGCAGTGGGCGTGTCCGACTCGTGACGATAAGCAAGCCGCTGAGAAGTACGGCGTGCCGGTTACAGAGGCGCAGCTGCGCCAGATTGCCAACAGCAAGGTCAAGGCGAAGAAGGTGGCAGTCGACTACAAGTGCCTGCTCATCGTCACGCACCCAGGCAAGGTCGCGGCTCCAGTGCCAGTCGCTGCTCCTGTGGTAGCACCAGTAGTGGCTCCTGCCGCTGCTCCTACAATCGTCGTACAGGCACCAACCAGCCACGCTAAGGAGGTTCCAATGGCAAAGGGTACTAAGACAGCCGCCGTCATCGCCGACGCTGAGGCGGCCCTCCAGCGCGTTGACTGGGATGACAAAGGCAAGGAAGCCTTCAGCGCGCTCGTAGAAGCCGCGAAGGCAAGCAACGGCAAGAAGGGCTTCCGCGCTAAGGCTGCGGCATCGCTCGGCTGGATCGTCGCCAACACCGGCATTGACGAGATGGTGATCGAAGCGCTCCGCACAGGTCTCGGAACTGGACTCGCTATCGCCTTGGCGAGCGGCTCCCAGATCACGCGCCTAGACGCTGATCAGGCAGATATGATCTTTGCAGGTGCCATTGCTGCGTGCCTTCAGGTCATCGTGCGCGCCCTCAACCCTGACGATCCTAAGTTCGGCATCGGCAAGGCGAAGGCAGAGATCGCCAACGGCAACGGCCCTCACAAGTAAATCGTGCCGGTCAAGGTCGCCAAGCCATTCGGCAACTGCTCCGTCTGCGAGATGGTCGCTAGGGTCTGGGAGGTCGAGTCAGCCGACGAGCTGCTCTGTGGGGTCTGCCTCCGACTACTGGTAGCGATCAGCCTAGAGGACTCGACACAGCCGTCCTAGGCGGCTTCCCCTGGGTGGCTCCTCCTCCACCCAGGGGAGTATCCACCCTGCATAAAACATATTCACACCACAAGTTGTGCGCGTGGGGTTGACGGCTGCTTGCCGTTGAGCGTATGCTGCTCCTGCCAGTGAGGAATGAGCCATTCGGCTCTGCTGGTACAGGAGGTCAAGGTGAAGAGGAACCCACAGACATTCAGCGTGCTGGAGAACGGCAAGCTGAGGCGCTACTACGATCCGCGCACACCGGACAATCGCAACCGACCTAAGTCGGACTTTGCAGGTCTGCGTGAATACACCGAGATGCCGAGCATCGCTGAGATGGTGACCTACACCATCTTCATTGCATCGATCATCTTCGTGTTGATCGTTGGCGGTTCGCTATGAAGATCAACCGCAGGTCCACTCCAAGGATGGTCAAGCACAAGTCCTTTGTGAGCGACTTCCAGCGCCTAGAGCGAGAGGCTCACAACCGTGAGCGCTTCAGCTTCACCGTCGCGGTGATGGCGTTCTGGGTATTGGCCGTGTTGGTCTTTCAGTTGGTCTCACGATGAGGTGCGCCTACTGCAAGGGTCCAGTCAAGACGAAGTCGACACAGAAGCGCGACCAGATCTGCGGCGTGTGCTGGGCGCTGTTGATCCAGATTGCTAAGAGCCAGCCTGTATTTGGACGCACGCAGTGACCAAGTGGAAGTGCGTAATCTGCGCGCGGCAGATGGTGACCGAGACCAAGCCTTCGCTGATTGAGCGCCTCTGCGCTGACTGCAATGTCAGCCACTGGAAGAAGGTCGTAGACATCTACACGACAGGAGACAAGAAGCGACTGGCAGAAGCCAAGAAGAAACTGAGCGCCGCAGTCACGGCGTTGAAAAAGACACAGGAGGTCAAGTGAGCAAGCGCTTTGAGTTTGTATCCGCACCGCAGCGGAGTCCAGAGTGGTTCGAGATGCGGAAGGGCGGCATCACCGCCACCGGTATCACTGCCATCAACGGCTCGTCGCCGTACAAGACCGCCTACCGACTCTGGGCGGAGTTGACTGGTCAGGTCGGTGAGCAGGAAGTCGGAGCGGCCGCACAGCGCGGTCAACTGCTAGAGCAGGCAGTCGCCGACTACTACACCGCAGAGACTGGCAAGAAGCTGCGAAAGAGCAACGGCATCGTGCGCTTGAAGGAGTTCCCTTGGGCGATGGCATCGTTAGATCGCACCATCGTGGGCGACACCGACGGTCTCGTAGAGATCAAGACCTCAACGAGCAGCCGCTGGCAGTTGTACCCAGTGCCACCTGAGTATGTGGACCAGGTGCAGTGGCAGATGTTCATCACTGGCGCGTCGTACTGCGATGTCGCAGTGCTGCTCTCTGGCTTGGTCTTTCGCATTGAGCGCGTGGAGGCTGACCCTGTCTACCAGACGCAACTGTTCGACAAGGCCGTCCTATTCCGCGAGTTGGTGCAGTCCAAGACTCCGCCACCTCTGACCGGCAACGACAGCGACACACTCGCTGAAGTCAAGCCGCAGAGCAACAACACCTATGCCGTGGCTGATCCGCAGCTGGATCACATTGCGCGGCTCTACATCGAAGCGAAGGTTGAGGCAGAGGCTGCCGATGCCGCGCTAAAGGAGATGGCAATCGCCATCAAGGAAGCCATCGGCGATGGCGAAGGAGTCAAGGGTCAGGGGTGGCTTGCCACCTGGAAGACCAACAAGAGCAGCGTCAAGGTGGACTGGGAGAGCATCGCAGATGTCCTGCGAACGGTTGCTCCAGACACCTACGGTGAAGCCATCAAGCGCTTCACCTCAGAGAAGCCAGGGGCGCGAGTATTCCGCGTCTTTGGGAAGGAGGATCAAGCGTGATCGAAGTAGAACTCACCACCGCGATCAAGGTCAGGGCTGAAGAGATGTTCAAGCAGGCGCAGTCCAGCAGCGCGCTGCGTTTCCGAAAGGAGAAGGCGGACGGCAACACCACTTGGACTGGCGTGCTAGGTCAGGCCGTGTTTGAGGCGGTACTCAGCGAGCGCAAGATGCCGTTCATCCCAGTGGACCTCACGACACACGACTATGTGGTCTGCGGTCTGAAGGTCGATGTGAAGACCAAGGGGTGGAGCCGACCGGCAGCCAACGATGTTGAGGTCAGCGTCTTTGACTACATCCGAGACCACCAAGCGGTGGACTACTACGCCTTCGTTCACTTGCAGCTCGCGCCTGGAGAGGACCGCAATGGGCCACCCCACGCGGATAAGTACCAGCGTGCGTGGCTGCTCGGAGTGATGGATAAGAGCCAGTATCTCTATCTGGCATATGAAGTGAAGGAGGGAACCCTATTCGAGAGCGGACATATTGCAAAGGCGAGTTCATTGAATCTGGTAGCCGAGCAGTTGCTACCTGTAGAGACCATTGGAGGATCAGAGAATGACTAAGCAAATCGCAGCGGCACTGGCCGCACCGTTCACCGGCACGGATCTGAAGCAGCGCCCAGGGCGCGGCGGAATGACCTTCACCTACGCCGATGCGCGAGCCGTAGCTCAGCGCCTAGACGATGTCTTGGGCATCACTGGGTGGAACTTTGAGAGCGTCGTGGTCGACAGCACCGCAAAGGCGATCAAGGGAACGCTGACCATCCGAGTGGATGGCGTTGCTTCGACCAAGGAAGATTACGGCTACCCCAACGGTGGTCAAAGCGACGAGCCTCTGAAGGAGGCATCAAGCGACGCTCTTCGCCGCTGCGCGGCTCTCCTTGGCGTAGGGCGGTCTCTTTATGCGTCAGGCACAGGCGCGAGCCTCTCCGTGGCTCCTAGACCCCTCTCCGTTGATTCTGTGAGGGCATCGCAGCCGTCGGTTTCCACGGACGATGTGGCCGTAGCAGCAGCAATGCTGTTCGCGGAGGGTGAATGCCCAGACCACCGCACGGCTTGGTCGCACAAGCCTGCCGGTGTCAGCAAGGCTGGCAAGGCGTACAGCGCCTTCTACGCCTGCTCTGGCAAGTCGAACGGCGACTTCTGCAAGCGCAAGCCGAGCATCGCGTGGGTCAACGCCCAGGTGCGCGATGAGGGTGAGGCAATGCTTGCCGCCAAGGCGAAGGGTCTGCACGATGGCAACCCTGCGCTAGAGACCGCGCTAGAGGAACTGCCGTTCTAGTCAACGGCATCATCTACGGCTGGGAGAGACTGGTGACCTCCACCTCTCCCAGCCACTAACACAGAGCGGAGGACGAATGGTTTGGTTCAAGTGGGTAGCAAATGCACACCGAGATGCGGAGATCTCGGCGCTGACTGACACGCAGTTCCGCGCGTTCATCACGATCATTGGTGAGGTGAAGCTGCTGCGATCCGGTGGCATCTTCAAGAACCGACAGCACCTCAAGACCGTCATCGGCGCACGCCTCTTCAGGGGTGTGGACGGCCTGTTGAAAAGTGGTCTCCTGACAGAATCTGGAGACGGAGTCATCGCCGTGTCGAACTACTCTCGCTATCAAGTCGACCCCACCTCGACCTCTCGTGGACAAAAGTGGCGAGATCAAAACAGGGGTAGGTCAACGGACAGAGAAAGAGAAAGAGAAGGAGAAAAGAATAGAACCCCTATATCCCCTAAACGCTCTGGCTCTGGAAGGCTCACGCCACTGAACGAGATTCTAGGACTGAAGAAGAATGCGTAAGCAAGAGGAGCCAAGCAAGCACGCTCTGGCAACGAGAGCCTGGAGGGAGAAAGAGACTGAAGACCAACGAGCTGTGAGGGTGTTGAAGTACACGCTCTACAACCATCGGATGACGATGGAGCAGTACACGGCCTTACGGCTGGCGCAGGCTGATCGATGTGGAGCGTGCAAGGAGCCTCTCCGCTTTGGCGAGGCTAGGGCAGTGACGGTGGATCACGATCCGCGCTGCTGCACCTACGAGACGCTCAGTACCGGCAGGACAAAGGGCGTGCCGATCTCGTGCGGCAAGTGTGTCAGGGCGCTGCTCTGCTCACCCTGCAACCGAGCCATCGGATTCTTTGAGCGCTATCCACAGCGCGTTCATATGTGGATCGACTATCTCAGGAGGGTCATGAAATGAGCGCACACATCGCATTTGTCGGACCACAGGGTTCAGGCAAGAGCACGCTGGCAGAGATGCTGGAGGAGCGGCGTAAGAGCCGGTACATCGTGCTTCCAATCGCGCAGACCATCCGTGAGGTGGCATCGCTCGCCTACGGCGTCGACTTCGACAAGAGCAAGCACTACGAGCAGCGCCGCCTGGGCTTGGATGTCAAGACCTCAGGACGCGAGATCCTGCAAGACATCGGCGCGCAGCTGCGAGAACTGGATGCCTACTTTTGGATCAAGGCGTGGCACGACGCGTTCAACCGTTTGGCACCGCTAGGTCGGCCAATCGCCATTGACGATGTGCGTCTGCCACTAGAGGCGCACTTCCTCCGGCAGCACATCCCAGGGATCACCATTGTGCGTGTGTTCGCATCCGCAGCGGCTCGCACCAAGCGCCGTGGGGTGCTCCAAGGGGCAGCCGATATCACCGAGCACGGCTATCTCCAGACCGAGTACGACTTGCAGATCGACACAACAGACTTGACAGCCGAGAAGTCCTACGCGATCCTCAGGCAGTACATGGTGGATAACGGCAAGTGGTCGGCATCCCCAGAGGAGGAATCATGAGCAACACAGACTTGACGGAACTAGAGACACGAGCCGCGCAGCTCGGCTATCACTATGACGGCCTTGTGCGCGTTGAGCACCCATTCGCTGATCAAGAGAATCAGGTGACCTGGACAATCGTTCTGACCGACACACAAGGCACAGAACTGACCTTTCAAGCGCCGACGATTGAGGGTGCCATTGAGGTCGCCAATGATCGAATGGCGCTGCTGTCTGGACTGGCTGACCTGTGAGCGCCTACGCCTATGTGGGCATCACACTGATCGTCATCAACACCGCGCTCTTCCTCATCGTGTTCGCTAGTCTGCCGATGAGCATCAAGCGCGGAGTCGGTGTGGCACCGTCGTTCATCTATCTGCTCACCACGGCAGCGACAGTGGTCTGGATGTGGAGGTCATTGCAATGGCAGGCGTAAAGACCAAGCGCGCAGGTGCAGCCAAGCCGCCGGTATGGACGGTGACCAACTGCACCGACTGCGGCAAGGTGATCGACTACACCGATCCCAGGCGGCAGGTGTTCCCTGGCACGCGCGTACTGGTCATCCACGAGAAGGGCCGTCGCTTTGAGTGGCGGCACAAGGCGTGCGTGAAGTGAGTCAGATCGAGATCCTGACTCCTGAGCTGGACGAAGGGATCAAGTGCGTGCAGGATGGCGCGGACGCGTGGTGCTATGACCCCAAGATCGGTCGGCAGTTCGCCAAGTTGAGCATCCGGTACTCGGACGCAATCGCGCCAGAGGGCTGGTTCTTCCTCAATGAGCACATCTTCAACCGCGCAACCATCGCGGAACTGATCAAGTCAGGACACCTAGAACTGCAACAGTCCGTGTTCACGCTGTCCGACGGTGGACAGGCACGGCTAGGAAGGCTGGTACGAAAGTGAGCAAGATGAGCGACCTAGACATTGACGAGCAGAACAAAGAGAAGTCCAAGCGCGGCAAGCGCGCACGCAACAAGGGCAACTCATTCGAGCGCGAGGTCGCCGAGAAGATCGGCGGCGTGCGAGTCGGCCAGTACGGCGGCAAGACGGATGT
>Ga0209033_1000891_pt1 | contig 17431 bp, 23 predicted proteins | sample LauGreFa1BDMLBDN_2_FD_188218 | JGI IMG/M metagenome (GOLD analysis project Ga0209033, IMG submission 188218) | Freshwater lake microbial communities from Lake Michigan, USA - Fa13.BD.MLB.DN (SPAdes) (version 2) | ecosystem: Environmental > Aquatic > Freshwater > Lake | place: Lake Michigan, USA...
ACACCGACTTTGTGGGTGACCTGTGATCGCAGCGGTCGCTATCGTCGTTCTTGGTGTTCTTGCCCTGATTCTGCTTCGGGAGAACCGTCGTCTGACTAATCTATTGCTGGCGAAGAATCCGGCTGTCGCGGTAGCGATGGAACAGAGTCGTAAGCCTCGCAAGAAAGATCGTGACGACAACAAAGCCCGCACCGCGTGGCAGACACCAGTTGAGGCAGTAGGACCGTGAACAAGCCGTGGGAACCACCGAAACCGCAGGAAGTCATCAACCTGTGGAGCAAAGCCGACCAGTATCTGCTGAAAGAGCGACGCGACTATTGGATGAACGCCTCCTACTTCGGCGGTCACCAATGGGTTTGGTGGGATCACACCCGTAACATCGTCCAAGAACTTGACTATGCGACCGAAGCGGAACGGTTCACCCGTATCACCGTCGACAAGTTCGGCCCCCGCGTCACCAACCTGATCGCCCGAATGACCCGCTCTCCGCTCGTCTGGGAAGTGGAACCGTCCGGTATCGACGACTCCAGCCTGCGCCGTCAGCGTCTCCAAGAGCAACTGTTGTTGTCCGAAGCACACGAACAGGATTGGGCTGAGATCCGGGAAGAATCCCTGCTCCAGACCCTTTTTGGTGGTGCCGCCGCCGTCTCGGTGGACTGGGATCCCGGTTTGGGCAAGGTTGTCGCCACCGACCCGGTGACCGGCATTGACATCCCTGCCGGTGGTGTGAGACTCACCCCGTTGGGCATCTCCGAGTTCTGTTTGGAACCCGGCTCCCCCGATGTGGAGTCGGCCCGCTACTGGATTCGCTGTGTCGCTCTACCCCCTGAGCAGGTGAAAGAGCGGTACAATCTGGATTGGGATCCGGTGCCGGACGCCGAAGCCGCCCTGTCGGCACGGCATCGCACCCTCCTGTCGCGCCGTCCGCAAGGCCAACCGCCTCGCCTCACCCTCGTCTACTGCTACTACGAACGTCCCACCAACCGGACTCCGGGCTGTGTCGTCCATGTGGTCAACAACAAGCAGGTGTATTCGTATGGCGACGGGCAAGGCTGGCCGTTCCCGTTCACCAGCCTCAACCTCGCTGTCTTCACCCAGCGACGCATCCCGCGCACATGGGTCGGCCACACCCTCCTCACCCCTGCTCGAGACATCCAGTACGCCTACAACCGTGCTCGCTCCACCATCCTCGAGCATATGCGCAAGGCTGCGAACGCCCGACTGATGGTCCCCGCCGGATCCATCGAAGACTCCGATGTCATCACCACCGACCCTGCGGACGTGATGGAATACAACGCTGAGCTGGGCGAACCGCATTGGCAGACCGCCCCCGACGTGCCACGTTGGATCAGCATGGAAGCCGCCCAACTGGAAGCAGAGATGGACGACATCTTCTTCACCCATGCGGTGTCTCGAGGTCAAGCCCCCGGCGACCGCAACTCCGGTTTGGCGTTGTCGGTGCTCGCCGAGAAGGACGACACTCCGCTCGGCCCGATGGCCCGCAACCAGTCGGCGATGTGGGCGCGGATCGGCAAGATGACGTTGCAGATGTATCGGGCGTACGCCTCCCAGTCGGGCATGGTTCGCACCCAGACGCTCACCACCCCGCAAGGCAACACCCTCCAGTTCGAGTGGACTGCCGAAGACATTGAGGAATATCCGCAGGTCAAAGTGCCTTTGGATGCGACCGCCCCCCGCTCCAAGATCGCCACCCAGTCGGTTATCACCAGCCTCGCCCAACAGTTTCCACAGGCATTCCAGAATGTGGACGGAACCGCTTTGGCGCGAATGTTGGATCTCCCCGACCCTCGAGGGTTCCTCGGTTCCACCGACCCGGATGTCACGAAAGCCGAATGGGAGAATGGTCTGCTCATGCAGGCTGTCCCCGTCATGCCCGCCGACTTCGACGACCACGCCAAACACATCGCCCAACACAACCGGGAACGCAAATCCCCTGCATACGAACTTGCGAACCCTGAAGTGCGTCAGACGATCGACCTGCACATCCAAGCCCATCAGACGATGGCCGCCGAAGAAGCGATGCAACAGATGGCGCAGATGCAACAGATGCCAGGGTCCGAAGCCCTGCCGCAAGCCAACGAGCCAGCCGGTTCGATGGTTCCCCAAGCAATGACCGGCCAGCCCGGCGTACCTCAGGAGATGATGCCCCAATGACCGACTTCGCCCCCGAAGGCGTGGTGGATGCCACCCCGACAGGAGAAGCCCCTGCCGAAACCCCTGCCGCCGACATCAACTGGCAAGAGAAATACCAGTCTGAGGTGCAGGACCGCATCAAGGAACGTGAACGGTACAAGCCGTTCGTTCAGACGTTCGGACGTATGCACCCCGACGACGCCCGTGCGGTACAGGAGTTTGCTACCGCTTTCGCATCCGGTGACACCGAAACCGCAGTCCGATGGATGGTCGACAACGCTCGCACCCTCGCCGGAGATCGCTTCGACACCTACATCACCCCTGCTCAACAGCAGGCGATCAACACGCAGGTCGCCCAGCAGGCGTACTCGGACGGCACCAACGCCGGTATGACCCCCGACCAGGTGGAACAGCTCGTTCAGACCCGGTTGCAGGAGTCGTTCCAGCAGATCCAGCAGGCGCAGGTACAACAGCAGTACGAACGCCAGATCGAGGAGACATTGACCCAGCATGGTCTCGCACCGGACACCCCGCTCGCAACGGCTGCCATTGTGGCCGCCTCAAAGCGATCCGACCTTGACCTCAGCGCAGCCATTCGTGAGGTGGAGGAACAAGTTCTGGCGCAAGCGCAACAGATCGCAACCCGACGCGCCGAAGCCGGTGCGAGCATGGGTGCGCCGATCGTCAACGGAGTCCCGGTCGTCTCGCCGAACGGACAGCAGATGACACCCCGTGAACGTGCGATGGCTCGCCTCGCACAGAACGGACTGTGACGTAACGTCAGCATAAGGGAAGGCACCCTTATCCTTTTGGGTGACCGCTGATGTCCCCGTCTGATGCGTTACTCTCTCCGCGTCAGACGGGGCGATTCCCTTGACAGCATCCGCACACTTGTGTGTATGCTTACACCTGAACCGGATGGTTCACCCCATAGGTACCCCCATTGGATGATGGGTTGAGACAGCCGGACGGCTACCGCTCAGACAGGTTCCGATTCCCCCCAATCAGATTCTCTCTCACGGAAAGCAAACCATCATGGCCGCAACCCTCTCCACAGTCGATGCCATCCTGAAGGATGACTACAAGGAATACCTCGACAACCTCAACGAGGCGAACTTCATTCTCTCGCAGGTCGAAACCCGCAAGGACACCGTGCAGGGCCGTATCGCCCGTCACGCCGTCCACTTGGGTCGCTCGTCCGGTGTCGGTGCTCGCGCCGAGTCCGGCACCCTCCCCACCGCCGCCAACCAGTCGTACGCGACGGTCCCGGTTCCGGTCCGCTACGTCTACGGACGCATCCAGCTGTCCGGCCCGACGATCAAGCAGGCTGTCACCGACCGTGGTGCTTTCATCGACGCGCTCGACGCCGAAATGGAAGGCATCAAGAAGGACGCGATGAAGGACGTGAACCGCCAGTTGTGGGGTACGTCCAACGGTGTGATCGCCCAATGCGGCACCACCTCGTCGTCGACCACCGTCGTGTTGGCTTCCACCACCGGAACCACCGCTCTGCGTCAGCTGTTCTTCGACGGCGGCATGGTCGTGGACATCGGAACGGTCGCTTCGCCCGCCACGATCGCGTCGGCTCGTACCGTCACCTCGGTCGACGAGACGAACAAGACGATCGCCATCTCGGGTGCTGCGGTCACCACGTCGTCGAGCCACTTCGTGTTCCGCGCCGGAGCCGGTGGAGCGTCCAACAACAGCGGTCAGCCCGGCGACGGACAGATCGAGTTGACCGGCCTCCAGACCATCGTCGACGACACCGCCGTGTTGCACACCATCGACCCGTCGTCGCAGCCGAAGTGGAAGGCGTACGTCAACAGCAACTCGGGTACCAACCGTTCGGTCACCGAGTCGCTCATCACCGGTTCCATCATGAAGGTTCTCACCAACTCGGGCAAGAAGCCCAGCCTGTTGGTGTCAGCCGAAGGCGTGAACCTGGCCATCAGCAACCTGCTGTTGAGCCTGAAGCGCAACATGGAGCAGACCCAGTTGAAGGGTGGCTACGCGGGCATCCAGTTCTACAGCCCGTCGGTGTCCGGCAAGGGTGACGAGGCTCCCACGGCCCTGTACGCCGACTTCGACTGCCCGAACAACCGCCTGTACGGTGTGAACCCCGAAGTGTTGGTGTTCCATCAGGTGGGCGACGGCTTCCAGTTCATGGACCTCGACGGCGCGGTGATGAACCGTAAGCCCGACCAGGATGCGTACGAGGCGACCCTGTACATGTACGGCGAACTTGCCTGCAAGCAGCGCAACGCCCACTTCGTCATCAAGGATCTCACCGAGGTGAGCATCTGACATGGCCGCATCCGTCAGCATCACCTACGGGCCGGAAGTCCCCGGTTCGCGCAAGGAAGTGTTCGGTGTCATCACTTTCGACTCGTCGTACCCGACGGGTGGAGAGGCTGTCACTCTCGCACAGCTCGGCGTGAACCGGCTCGACTGGCTCGAAGTTTCCACCGTGAACGGCAACGTCCCTTCGTGGGACGGCTCGACCTCGAGTCCGAAGGTCAAGTTGTTCTGGGTGGACACCACCACCGACGGCGCACCGTTGGCTGAGGTTCCGAACACCACCAACGTCTCCACGACGACTGTTCGGTTCCACGCCATCGGAGCCTGACCAAACAATCCCCCAAACGTTAGGGCCGGTTGCCGAAAGGTGACCGGCCCTTTCGTCTAGGATGACACCATGATTCGTGCAGCAGATTTGATGGGCAACGTCGCCGGTGGCGGCGAGATGGCAGAAGTGTCGTTTGACGTGTATGACATCGCCAACCGTATCCAGCGTGGTGATGAATCCGGGTGGCGTGGCGATCCGTCCGCATCCCTCATGTTCAACCCTCTGGCAGGACGGTTCGAGGTGTGGATGGTCGACGCGATGGGAACCCCATATGTGGCGTGTTCTCACACTCGCTGCGACCACACGCTGATCGTCAAACTGATCGAGGGTGACTGGCAGAAGGGTAAAGCCCTGCACGACGACCTGATGAAGAAGAACAAGCAGATTCGGGACGCTCACGAAACCGCCGAGAAAGAGAAAAGGTTGGAGTTGGCCGACAAACTGCATTGGGCGTTGGTGCGCGATGTGGGACACTTGGAAGGCTCCAACCGTCGGATCCACAGCATGAACGAGAAAGGCAAGTAGTGGCCTCATACACCGTGAACAAAGCGAAACACGCTGTGTTGACACCGAATACGGTGGACACGGTGTCGTTTGGCGACTCGGTGTCGTTTCTCATCATCTCGAACCGAACCACGTCCGGTTCCCCGATCTTCTTCACGTTCGGCGACCCGAGCAAAGGTGTCCCTACCCCGACGGTGAACGGCGACGACTGCTATGTGGTTGGCATCGGCATGACGCTCAGCCTGGTCGGCGACGGCACAGCCTCCGACGTGAAACTGATTTCCAACGGCGCACAGTCGTACAGCGTGATGGTGGTGTGAGATGAACAGACTTGAACTTCGTAACGCTGTGAAAGACCGGCTGGCCATCAAGTCGGATGGTTCCGGCAACAGCCTTGACGGCCTGATCACGAACACGTTCGTCAACACCAGCCTGAACGACGCTCTAAACCGGGTGAGCATGGAGCGCGACTGGTGGTGGCTTGCTTCGACCGCCAGCCTGTCGTTTGACACGGTGAACGGTGCCGCAACCCTCCCATCAGACTTCATGCGAGCCAACGAGCTGGTCATCAACTCGTCGCCCGCCGAATGGGTTCCCCTCGAGACGTTCCTCGACCCCACGTCGGACAACAGCACTTACGGGTGGACGATCTACGGCAACCAAGCCAAGATTGTCCCGGTTCCGTCCACCACCACCGCAGGCACCCTCTACTACTTCCGGTCTGAGCCAGCCCTTTCAAGCGACTCGTCCAGCCCTCTGATGCCGGTCGTCTACCATTCGGTGATTGTCGCCTACGCCTCCCATCTGTGCGCAGCCCGACGCCAAGACGAACAGCGAGCGTCGCTGTACTTGCAGGAGTACGGCACGTTCCTGAAGTCGATGAACGACGACAATCGGACGACAATCAAACGGCGCATCAAGTTCACTCGCGCCCGCGACTACGCCACTTGGGAGTAACCGATGGGTTCCTTCCAAATCGTCTACGACGACTTCTCTGGTGGCGAGTACATGGGGCCACGCTCCACGAACCTGCCGAAGAACACGTTCTCCGGTGTGAATGTTGCTAACAACCCTCACGGGCAACTGATGGCATACGGTACGGCGACGCTCGCATACACGGCAACCGCCGTCACAAACAGCACCGGCGCACAAATCCCCGACCAATGGATCATCGGGACAAACATTTATTCGTTCTGCCAATGGGATGTCAGTTCTACCTGGACCGCCAAAATGGTCAAGTTTGATGTCGCCAACGGAACCGTATTTCCGACACCCACAGCGACTACCACCAGTTTGACTGGGCAAATCGGAGGCAAGGTCGCCTACGACAATGCGTCCACCAAGTTCTTTTATGTTCGGGTGGACGGGGCGAACGCAGGGTTCATTCGCAGCGTCACTACCGGCGGCACCGATACGAGCGTCTCAACCGTCCTCGGTGGCACAGGCATCACCGACCTCGTTTCGTATGGATACCGGACAGTCGCCTACGGCCCAACCGCCAAACGCTTGTACTACTCGAACACCGACCTGACAACATGGTCGACAAGCCAGTATTACGAGTTCTCCGGCGAAATCCTGAATGTGTTGCCCCGTTCCAACGACCTGCTTGTCGTCTGCACTACCGGCCTATTCAGCGTCGTTGGGGTACTCGGCTCGTCTGTGACCATTCAACAACTGTTGTCGTCAGCGAACACCCCTGAAGGGATGCGCGACGCCATCATCGTCGGTCGCCAAGCGTTCTTCCCTGACAGCAGCCAGTCCGGTAATGTTGATGGGCGCATCTACGTTCTACAAGGCACCAACATCCAGCCCGCTTTTACCCTTGACTACGAAATCGTGGAAGGTCTAAACACCGACGGTGGCCCGCAACAAATCAGATGTTTCAACACAGCTGACGGGCAGATCGGCATTCTAACAAAGAACGGCACAAGTTCGTACACGCGCCGCCCCGACGGAACATGGATGAGACACGCCCAACTTGACGGCGATTTTGCTCCCAGCATTGAACGCAACGCTGTCAGCCAAATGCACATGGGTCGCCCCGGACCGCAAGCACAATCCGAGTACGTCGTGTATGCGATGGCTGACGCGGGAGACGGATACGACATCAACTTTTATCGTCTCATCAACAACGTGACTGCCCCAACAAATACCGACTACGACTTTTCGCCTGCATCCACAGCATCAGGGTCAACCGGCTATCCGACAGGGACAGTCACCCTGCCCGAGTTTTGGCACAACAAACCTTTCACCGTCAAACACGCGATTATTGAATGGTCTGGTGACACAAACAGCACTTTGACAGCCCGTATCCGATCAACAGGCATCTTGGACACCGACAGCCTCGCGGCTTACACCGGAGGAACCTCGTCGACGATCACCACTACGTTGGGGCCAACTGTCGTTTATGGGGTGTACAACACCGAACGCTTCTACATCGACAACGCCCAGAAAGGCATGGGTGCCAAACTGATCCTTGGGCTAACACAATGTCGCGTCAAGCGTGTCATCCTGATGTGCGAGGACTGAGATGCCGTTCGCATACACGTTCCGCGCCGACGACCTAGAGACAGTCGCCAACCAGGACAAAGACCTGCTCGAGAACCGCGATCGGGAACTCGAGTTGTACCTGAACCAGCCCAACGTCAAATTGCGACGGGTCGCAACACAAACAATTAGTCCTAGTACGACTGTGGCCGTCAGTTTTGATACTGAAGATTCTGATGACAGCGGGTTTTTCCCTGGTTCCGGCACAACGCTTACAGTTCCATCAGGAATGGGCGGTCTGTATGTAGTTGGCGGTCAAGTAAATTGGAGTGCAAATCCGACAGGTACCAATATACGTTTCAGGGTAAATGGCATAAGCTTTTTATTGTTGAGTTTCGGAAACGTAACCCCAGTCCAAGTTGGTTCTAGCGTCTACCTCAATGGCGGCGACACTTTGGATATGGCAATCACCCAGAACTCAGGTCTAACGGCAACCGCTACAGCAACCTTCTGGTTGACCCGAGTGCTGGCATAATAGGAACGAAAGGAGCCTGACATGACTATCCCCCCGTCCCTCGCACAGCCGTCATTCACACAGGCTCCCATCGAGACAACCGACCCCAACGCGATCTCCAAGACGATCATGGACGCGAAAGGCGACCTGCTAACAGCCACCGGCGCAGACATCCCCGCGAGGCTCGCTGTCGGCACAGACGGACAGGTGCTCGTCGCCGACTCCACCCAAACCACCGGCCTGAAATGGGCTGTTGACCCGACCACCACCTCATTTGACGCTAAAGGCGACCTGCTGGTCGGAACCGGCCCTGACGCCTACACCCGTGTCCCCGTCGGCACCAACAATCAGGTGCTCGTCGCCGACTCCGCTGAAGCGTCCGGTGTCCGCTGGTCATCCGAACAAGACCCCAATGCGATCACCAAGAGCATCATCGACGCCAAAGGTGACCTGATCGCTGGCACCGCCGCCGACACCCCAGCACGACTGGCGGTCGGCTCCGACGGGCAGTATCTGATCGCAGACTCGACACAGGCGGCAGGGATCAAATGGGCGGCTCCCAACATCACGCTCGGCACCGAAACATCCGGCGACTATGTCGCTGGGGTAACTGGCGGCACAGGGGTGACTGTCACCGGGTCCGGTGGCGAAACGTCAACCCCTTCGATCGCTATTGGGCAGGCTGTCGGCACAGGTGACACGGTCGCTTTCGGTGGGTTGAACGTCGACTCCGGCACCCTGTATGTGGATGCCACCAACAATCGGGTGGGCATCAACGACACAACCCCGTCATACAGCCTTGACGTGACCGGAGACGGGCATTTCAGCACCGATCTGACGGTGGACGGCACCGTGTACGCACCGCACATCCACGGCGATTTGGCGGGCCTTGTGTACTTCCATGTGAAGAACACGACTGCTTCCACCATTCCGAACGGCACCCCCATCTACATCACCGGCACCGTCGGCTCAACACAGGTCGCCGAGATCGCCCCAGCTGACGCATCCAACAGCGCGAAAATGCCTGCGATCGGCATCACCGACGGCGACATCATCGCTAATGCGAACGGTCATGCGGTCATCGTCGGCGACCTAGACGGACAGAACACCAACGCCTACAGCATCAACCAGCCTCTTTATGTTGCATCCGGCGGTGGCATTACCGGCACCCGTCCTACCGGTGCATCCGACGTGATTCAGGTGGTCGGCCATGTCGCTCGAGTGAACACCAACACCGGTGGCATCGTTGTCGCCTGCGGGCCGTCAGCGAACACTCCGAACACGATCTCGGTGACCGGCAACATCTCTACTTCCGCAGGACAGTTCAACGGGTCTGGGGCCGGACTCACCTCGATCCCTGCCGGACAACTGTCTGGCACCGTCCCCTCAAGCAACATCGGCAACGACTCTGTTGCGCTCGGTACGAAGACGACCGGCGACTATGTGGCGACGTTGCAGGCCGGTACTGGTGTCACGGTCACCAACGGGTCGGGCGAAGGAGTGTCGCCGACGGTCGCTATCGGACAGGCTGTTGGTATCGCCGACTCTCCCCAATTCCAAGCGTTGACAACTACAGGAACCGTGTCAGCGAACGCGGTGTCGGTGACCAACGGTGTTGGGGCCGCGTCTGCGACGATCACCGGCACGACAGCCACCTCGGCTTTGACGGTGGACGGCATCGAGATTGACACTACCGGAGCGTCTGCCAACCAGGTACTTCAATACAACGGCACCAAGTTTGTGCCAGCCACAGTCAGCGGTGGCATCCCAGACACCATTTTCGATGCCAAAGGCGACTTGATCGCTGCCAGCGCACCTGACACTGCAGCCCGGCTGCCGGTCGGAACAAACGGCCAGTTCTTGGCCGCTAATTCGGCAACATCAACTGGCCTTGAATGGCAAACCATCTCGGTGATGCCAAACTTTGAAGACGACCAGAACATTCTTGCCAACCAGGTTTTTAGTTAGGAGCACCAGTGGCTACGTTCAGCAAAAAAATACTCAGCGGATCAACCGATGGACGACCCATCTTGGTCGCCACCAACAGCTCGCCTGGCACCACCATCCACACTGGATCGAGCACCGCCACCACATTTCAGGAAATCTGGCTGTATGCCAGCAACCCTGGAGGCGTTCAACGCACCGTGACCATTCAATGGGGTGGGACAACCAGCCCGAATGATTACATCACGTTCGCTTTGCCAGCGCAGAGCGGTCTTGTTGTTGTTGTCCCTGGCCTCATCTTGAAAGGAAACGCAACGCCACTCGTTGTCCGGGCGTTTGCCGATACTGCAAGCCAAGTCAACATCAGCGGATACGTCAACGAGATTGCCTAATGTCAAGGTTTGCCCAACGCACGCAACGCACTGGTGTGGTCGATGACTTTCTCCCCAACGTCAGCCGACCCCAAAAATACCTTCGCAACTCCGAGGGCATGCCTTGGGTTAGGCCATCAGATTGGCTAGATACCACTCCGGTTGCAGCGACAGAAATCTGTTTTCTGTACGCCGTTTATCAACCTGACTCAAACTTTCTTCAGTTCAGCGTTACGACATCATCCGGCAATTTTACGGTTGATTGGGGCAATAGCACAAGCAATTCGTATGCCTCAGGCACGTCGGTCGCCAAACAGTTCTTGTGGGCCAGTTATGGGAACTTGTCAGCAAGGGGTTATCGCCAAGCTCGAGTCCGAATTACTGGCAACATTACAGGGGTCAATTTCAACCTAAGGCATGCAAGTGTTACTAGTTCCTCCGCTTCGTCGCAAATTGTTGAAATAAGCGCCCAGGGTTCATCTATCACATCTTTCACAATGTCTGCATCGAGTGTGAACATTAATCACCTGAGCTTAGAAAACTTTGCTTTTATCGGCACCTGTTCGATAACCAGCATGGCCCGCATGTTCAGCAATTGTAATGCCTTGCAGTCAGTGTCTTTGCCGAACACGTCGAGCGTCACCAACATGAGCGTTATGTTCAACGCTTGTTACAGCTTGCAGTCAGTGTCTTTGCCGAACACGTCGAGCGTCACCAACATGAACAGCATGTTCAACAATTGTACCGGCTTGCAGTCGGTGTCGCTGCCAAACACGGCAGCCGTCACCGACATGGGCGGCATGTTCAACGCTTGTTACAACTTGCAGTCGGTGTCGCTGACAAACACGGCAGCCGTCACCAACATGGGCGGCATGTTTGGCGGTTGTTACAACTTGCAGTCGGTGTCGCTGCCAAACACGGCAGCCGTTACCGACATGAACAGCATGTTCAACGCTTGTTACAGCTTGCAGTCGGTGTCTTTGCCGAACACGGCAGCCGTTACCGACATGGGCGGCATGTTTGGCAGTTGTTACAGCTTGCAGTCAGTGTCTTTGCCGAACACGGCAGCCGTCACCAACATGGCTCAGATGTTTATCGGTTGTTACAACTTGCAGTCGGTGTCGCTGGCGAACACGGCAGCCGTCACCAACATGTCGAACATGTTCGACGGTTGTAATGCCTTGCAGTCAGTGTCTTTGCCGAACACGGCAGCCGTCACCGACATGGGCGGCATGTTTTTTGCCTGCTTTGGTTTGCAGTCAGTGTCTTTGCCGAACACGTCGGCCGTCACCAACATGAGCGTTATGTTTTTTGCCTGCTATGGTTTGCAGTCAGTGTCGCTGCCAAACACGGCAGCCGTTACCGACATGAACAGCATGTTTTATAGTTGTTACGGCTTGCAGTCGGTGTCGCTGGCGAACACGGCAGCCGTCACCAACATGGCTCAGATGTTCAACAATTGTTACGGCTTGCAGTCAGTGACAGGGCTAAGCGGCGCAAGCGCTTACGGCAGCGGCACCTACACCAGCATGTTCAACAATTGTCCCAGCCTGCAATCTATTTCAGCAACCAACATGAAATTCACTCACAGCATCCAATACTGCAAACTAAGCGCAACTTACCTCAACGCTTACTACACAGCCCTCCCGACCGTCAGCGCCCAAACCTTGTCTGTCACCGGCAACTGGGGAACCGCCACCGACAACCCCGCAATTGCAACTGCCAAAGGATGGACGGTCGTAGGATGAACCCAGGCTTCTACAAAAACGACGGCGGTATTCTGCTGTACGGCCCAAACTTTGTGCTCAACAAAGACTACGAACTACGCGCCGAAACCCACGCCGACCACACCTACCCCATCGATGGCTGGTCATGGTTTGATGGCGAGGACAACGCCCGCGTGGCGTTAGGGCTGCCTGTTGAGAATGGTTCAATAATAGATGAAGCCTCAGAATCGGGCAGGCAAGGCAACACCCCCGAACCGTGGGAACCCTCCACCACCCCGGAGCCGTAATCCAATAGGCTGACCTCAACACCTGCCAGGAGGGAACATGACCAAACAAAGCCTGCTTGACGACATACGCCACGAAAACGGGCGCGGATCCGGCCCGAACTGTTGGGTCGGCCAACTTCTCGCCAGCCTCACCCCCCAAGACCGAACCGACCTCGAGGCCGCTTTCGCCGACTCAAACATCCAGCATTCGGCGATCGCCCGCGCCCTACGCAACCGGGGTTACGACGTGAAACAGTCAGCCATCCCCCGCCACCGGAAGAAAGAATGCTCCTGTGAGTCTCGCTGACGACATCAACGCCGAAAACAACGATCTGACTTCGGTCAACCGGATACGCCGTCAACGCGACCAAGCGAACGCCGAAAACCTGAAACTGATCGAACGGCTTGAGGAACTGGAACGCGCCCTCAACCTGATTGACGCGGCGACCAGCACCACCCTGCAACCCCCGAAATGGCTGGTCACACCCCCGTCAGGCCGGAAGAAACACGCCACCCTGACGCTCCTGCTGTCCGACACCCATTTCGACGAGGTGGTGTTGCCCGAAGAAGTGGGTGGGCTGAACGCCTACAACCGCAAGATCGCCGAACTTCGGCTACAGGCATGGGCGCAGAACGCGATCAAGATCGCCCGCCACTATCTCGCCGGGGTCACCTACGACGGGGTGGTCATCATGCTGGGAGGCGACATCTTCTCCGGCGACATCCATGAGGAACTCGCCCAAACGAACGAAGACACGATGCTCGGCTCCCTGCTCCATTGGTCGGAGCAACTGTGCGCGGCACTCACCATGTTCGCCGACGAGTTTGGGAAAGTCCATGTCGCAGCGGTGATGGGCAACCACGGGCGCATGAGCCGGAAACCTCGAGCCAAACTGCGGGCCAGAACCAACTTCGACTGGCTTCTCGCCAAGATGATCGAACGCCACCTCGGCTCCGACAAGCGGTTCACCTTCCAAGTGGGAGAGAACACCGACTGCCTGATCCCCATCTACGGCACCCACCATCTGCTCACCCACGGCGACCAAGTGTCCGGCGGTGGCGGTATCGGCGGTATCTGGCCTCCGATCATGCGGATGCGAGCGCGGAAAGCCCAACGGGCCAACGACACCGGCACCCCGTTCACCACCCTGTGGATGGGGCATTGGCATCAGCTGATCCAAACCCCCGGTCTGATCGTCAACGGCAGCCTGAAAGGCACCGACGAATACGCTTGGGTGTCCAACTTCGGCCATGAACCCCCACAGCAGGCTCTCGCCATCGTCACCCCCGAACATGGCATTACCATTCAGGCACCCGTATTCAGCCTTGACAGGAAGCGAGAAAAGTGGTGAAACCGGTTCTCGTCATCTGGCACGACGCACACGCTGGCACCAGCCAATGGACGCGCCTAGACGAGATGGAAGACGACGGCCCGTACGAAGTGTTCAGCGTCGGATTCCTGCTGGATCGCCGATCGGGTGGCAAAACGAAACACATCTCCATCACCCAATCTTGGACCCCGGAAGCGTGTGTAGACTCGGTTCTCCACATCCCTGTCAAGATGGTCCAAAAGGTCATCTATCTTCTCGAGGTCGACGATGAACATCCCGGTGCGATTGGCAAAAGTGATCTACAAGTTTCTCACCCGATGCACCCCTCGAGGCTTGGAAGAGGAACAGGAACTGGCGTGGGCGATCAAAACGCTTGACGGCCTGTTGCACCGCAACGCAAAAAAGTGATGTTGTAATCTGATGCGGTGAAATATGTACCGCGTCTAACAGTCCTGCTAGTTTGCCTGTTTGCGTGGGTTCAGCCTGCTCGAGCAGAAGAAGTGACGGTGACTGGGGCGAACGACCTGTGGTTCACGTTCTCTGAGCCGGTCGTCTTCAAGGTGCGGTCATACGCCCAACAGTACGGGATTGACTCGATGCTGTGGCTGTACGACTCCGACGGCAACCTTCTCACCCAGAACGACGACTGGTTCGGGCTGGACTCTTGGATCGAACATCCGGTTCCGGCAGGCTCCTACCGGCTTCGCACCGGCGTCTGCTGCGGAAACCCTGACGCCTGGTATGGCACGTCGTACACGTTGGACATCAACTCGACACCCGACGAAACATCCACCACCACAACCAGCACAACCACTACTGTGGTATCCACAACCACTCTGCCGGAGGCGACGACCACAACATGGGTTCCCACCACAACATCCACGGTCCCGACGACGACGAGTACTACCATTGCCCCGTCGACGACTGTCCCTGCCACGGAACCGCTCCCGGAATCATCTTCGTCCACTACATCGGCCCCGACGACCACGACCTCTACCGTTGGGCCGTCAACCAGTACGACCGTCTCTTCGGCTCCTACAACGACACCGACGACGACGAGCACAACGACCTCGACGACTACGACCCAGCCCAGCTCGTCGGAGACATCGACAACTACCTCCGTTCCCGGGCTAACCACCCCACCGACAAGCAGCCTCCCACCCGAGAATGAGGCTCTGACCAGCGTCTTAGCAGACCCCACCGTTTTTGACGACCTGTCAGAAACCGAGGTGGAAGACCTGATCGCCACTATCGCCGACGCTCCGCTCACCGACGCGGAAGCCGAACAACTGTCAGCCGTACTGTCAGACGCGCCTGACGAAGTGAAAGCCGAGTTTGAGTCGCAGATTGACGTGTTCTCCGGCCAGTTTGACACCTACGTTCCGCTCGGCTCGGTCGTGGACGTGGGAACCCGACGAACCCTCGTCGCCGTCACAGCAACCACCCTGGTTGCCATCCCCGCCCCCACCAGCAGCAGGAGAAAACCATGAAGAAACTACCCAAAGTCGTCATCGAAACCGGGGTGATGGCCGGATCCCTCGGCCTCGTCCTCATCACCTTGTCCGGCGAAACCCGAACTCAGGCTCTCATCATTTCGCTGGCAAGCATCGCCTTCTATGTTGGCTCCCAGCTGCTCTCCGACGACTAGACTGTTGCCATGACTTTGACCCGAAAGACACTCTCGAGCGCGGTAATCGTGCTAGTTTGTGCCGTATTGAGCCAATGTTCAGACAGGTACAGGTACCCTTGTGACAACCCAGCCAACGCCGGAACAGCCGAATGTCAGGGAACGGATGCCGTCCCGACCCCGTAAAGAGCGGATGACCGCCCAAGAGCTGGACGCTCGCCTGCGGTATTACGTCGGCATCGGGCTGATCGTCATCGTCGGTCTGATCGTCGTCACCATGCTGTGGGGACTCCTGTTCGTCGTCCAGCCTTTGGACGCCCAATCGCCGAACGACAAAGCGATGCTTGAAATCCTCGGGCCGATCTGTTACACATTGGTTGGTGCCGCCGTCGGCATCGTTGCCACAAGAGGCAACCGTAAAGACGACTAACAAGGAGCCTGCCAATGCCCACCGTCCGAGCCACTCTGGTTCTCGCCGTCACCGTTGACCATTTGCCACCGGAAATCCCCGGCTACAAGTCGCCGGAAGGGGACGAACCGCCGATCGACGGTGGTGAACAGGTCGTCTACGACGTGATGAAGACCTTGCAGGAAGTGCTTCCCGACAACTGCTATATGTTCGTTCGGGCGACAACCGTGGACAACTGACCGGTTTCACCTGCTAGCGTTCCGAGAATGGGACGCAAATACACAGGTTGGGACGCGAACGCCACCGGCAAACGAGCCGGACTCGAAAAGTTTGTCGAACTCACCATCAAGCATTTCAACAACGGTGTGTGGAACAACGGCACCTGGTCGGTTCGCAACATGAAGAACCCGGCGTTGAAAACCCCGAAACCGTCTGTTCATGGCACCGGACGTGCCGCCGACCTGTCGTGGCGAAGCCACAAAGGCAAAGGTTTCGGCGACTACAACACCGCCTGTCAAGTCGTCGACTTTTGGGTGGCGAACGCCGAACTGTTCCTAGTCGAGGAAATCCACGACTATTTCCCTGGACCGCACGGACGAGGCTGGCGTTGCGACAAGGCCGTGTGGACGGTGTACAAGAAGCCGTCTATCGGTTCGGCTCCTGGTGGCGACTGGTTCCATGTGGAGATCGCCCCCACTCACGCCGATAATCCCGCCTACTACGAGGAGGCTTTCGCCAGTCTCGCAGGCGCACCTGCCCCCACCCCCACCCGTGAAATCAGCGACGGACTCAAGTTTGACTATCCGGGCCAGCCGGTCAAGCTCGGCTCCAAAGGTCCGGCTGTCGCGTTGGTGCAGGCTGCGATCGGAGCGAAGCCCGACGGAGAGTTCGGCCCCAAGACCGACTATCGGGTGAAGGAATGGCAGATGGCCCGCAACATCGCCCCCGACGGAATCGTCGGACCGGTCACCTGGAAGGTCATGTTCGGCTGATGGAAGCGGTGCTGGTCGCCCTCATCGGTGGTGCTTTTACCATCGTCGCCATCCTCGTCGAGAAGGGTCGCAAAGAGAACCAGCGTGACCACAACAACGTGATGGACCGTCTTGATTTGGTGTCATCGGAGATCCGCAAAGACATCCGGCAGGTGCGCTACGACTTGACCGACCATGTGAACGGACCTGCACACCTTCCGGCACCTGCACCTGCTAAAGTGGTGCGGAAACGCCCGAAGGCTGGATAGCCGTAGGTTTCGACGGAGACTTCTATGGCCACTACCGCAACAGCCGAGTACTACGACAAGCAGGCGAACCTCACCAAATCCAACGCCGACCTTGCCTACAACACGGCGTTGGCGAACCTTGCCCGCCGTTTCGGTGTCGCCAACCGCCAGTTGGAATCCAACATGGAGGCTCGAGGCATCCTGCGTTCCGGCGAGGCGAACACCTACCGCACCGAACTGACCGCCGAAGAA
>Ga0209033_1000895_pt1 | contig 17400 bp, 10 predicted proteins | sample LauGreFa1BDMLBDN_2_FD_188218 | JGI IMG/M metagenome (GOLD analysis project Ga0209033, IMG submission 188218) | Freshwater lake microbial communities from Lake Michigan, USA - Fa13.BD.MLB.DN (SPAdes) (version 2) | ecosystem: Environmental > Aquatic > Freshwater > Lake | place: Lake Michigan, USA...
CCGAAAAAACAATGGGTTATATAACCTTGGAACAGGCGAGTGTAGAACCTTTTTGGATTTGGCGACAGCCGTTTTTTTGGCAATGGACAAACCCGTAAATGTGCAGTTTGTAGACATGCCTTTGGATATTCGCGATCGCTATCAATACCACACACAGGCCAATATGCAGCGCCTCATTGCGGCGGGCTTTAAACAGCCGTTTACACCCTTGGAAGTGGCCGTGGCCGATTACGTGCAAGGTTATTTGCAACCACACCGATACCTCTAAATGTCTCCATCGTGCGTGGAAAGGGTTATCTTTGAATTAAACCGAACTGCATGAATCTGTTTCAACGCAATACATTGTTGATTTTTTTGGGTGCGATTTTGATCGCGGTGTCCCAAGTCTTCATGGTGCGCGAACAAAATCTGGGTGCCGAAAAAGGACTTAAGTCGCGCTCAGATGCCATTGAGTTGGCGATGGTGGATGCTGCGGCGATGGTGAATGCTGTAGATGATTCAATCAATCGCCAAGAACAGCTGCTGTTAAAAAGCACCCATCTTTCGTGGAATGGTTACGCCAAATACGCCCAATCGCTCAAGCAAAAGAACATTGATTTTTTCGTGTTTGAGTTTGGAAACCCCGTTTATTGGTCAACCCAGAATTATCAGATTTCTCCCAACTTTGAAAAATCTGTTGAACTGCAACGGCAAGGAAATTGGTATGTGGCGGTGTATCATGCACGTCGCGATGGAAAGTCTTTCGCCTATGTGTTGCCCCTCATTGAGGCTAAATCGGTTTCCTATACCCAAAACCGTGGATTTCAAGATCCCACGCCAGTAGAGTATTCAATCTCACGCAATCCTGTTGAGAATTCTACGCCGGTTATTGTGCCTGATGTAGAGTTGTTCTATTTGGTAGTAGAGAATTATCAGCACCCCATTTGGTTTGATTTGCTATTTTTAGCCGGTTGCCTTTTGGTGAGCATGGCGTTCTTTACGCTTTTTAAAGTTGAAAAATCACATGTGTTTGTAGTAATTGCCATTACCCTGTCGTGGTTGGGTGTATATGTGCTGTTCGATCGCGGTTATACCCTAATGGGATTGAGCGAAACTTCCGTTTTCTCTGCAGATTTGTTTTACTCAGGGTGGAGTGGTGGCATGCTCGGACATCTGATATTTATCACCGGTTTGGGTCTATTTTTTCTCAGTAGTTTGGTGCGATGGCTGGAACAATGGGTTGGGAAAACCCGCTGGGAGTTGGGGCCTTTCATCGCGGCAAACCTATTCATGCAAGCCAGCCTGTGGGTATTGGTTTGGTTGTTGCGCAATGGAGTGAACTTGGTTCAGGACGGACAGATCAACCTCGATTTTCAGCAATTCCATCGTTTGGGTCTATTCTCCTTTGTGGCAGTCATCATCTTGGCCGCCCAGTGGGTGATGTTTTATCGCATGTATGGCTTTGCCTGGGTCGAGTTGCACAAACAGAAGCCGTGGGTTGTGCGATTGATCTCCGTTGCTCATACATTGCCTCCGTTGGTGTTTGTTTATACCAATTGGGATTTGCAGGCATTGTTTCCTTATTGGTTGGGTTTCGTTTTCGCTTGGATGGGATTTGAGTGGTGGTTATCGAACCGACAGGATTGGCTCCGAGTGGTACTGCGGGTAGTGTTGGCCGGGATTGTGGTGAGCAGTTTGTTTGGCGAGGAAAGTGCCATCAAAGAGAAGCGTACCCGTACCCAATTGGCCCAAAATCTGTTGGCAGGAACAGATACAGAAACGGCTTCTCGGCTAGATCAAACCGAAAAACAATTGCTCCGCGATAAAGGAATCGTGGACTATTACACCTGTACCGACGAAACCAAGGCGGAATTTGAGAAGCGATTGCGCGAACTCTATTTCGGTCCCTATATCAGTGATTTTGAAGTCAACTTCTTGGATTTTAATGCTTTGGGGCGCTCTTACCGACAAGAGAATTCCTATGATTATCCATCCATTCAACAGTTGTTCAAGAGCGAAGATTGTGTGCCAGTAACGGGCAATTTCGTAAAAGTGAACAATTATAAACTCAAGGGTAGTTTTATTGGGCGGTTTGATGTGAGCAGTATGGCTGGGTATCACGGGGTATTTTTTGTGATTCTTTCGCCCCGTTTGTCATCCATGGAAGGGCGTTTGAGCGATTTGTTTAACCGCAGTGTATTGGAGCCTTTGTATTCGGACAACCAATACAGTTTTGCCATTTACAACAACAACCGGCTGAATTATTCGTATGGTTCAGAGGATTATCCTTTGGCCAACTCGTTCGATTCATTGGCGGGTTTTGTAACGCAGGAGGGAGTGAGTCATTACGTGTTGAAAGACAGTGCCAAAAACACAGTGGTATTATCGCGCAGTGAGGTCGATTTTATTTCTTCACTCACGGGATTTACGGTTTTGGGATTGGGTGGTATCGTGTTGGTGATGCTGTATTATTTCGTGCTGTGGTTGAGGCAGCGTTTGATCGCCATGGGTGAGATAACCGGCAGGAAAGTGAAGATATTGAAGCACTTGAGAAGCAGAATGCCGTTGGGCAATCAAGGCGAATTGTTTATTTCCAACCGATTGCAATTGTATGTGACTTGGATGGTGTTCGCCACGTTTTTGGTGGTTTTGTTTGTGACGGTGAACTATTTCGTGAGAAATTACACGGAGAGTCAGAAGGATGAGTTGCGACAAAAAACGCATGAAATCGCCTCAAAATTGAGCAGTAAAATCAACATCGATGCGGTGTATGATAAGTACCAAACGGGGTTGGTTTATGATTTGGCGGAGTATTATAACACGGATATCAACTTGTATCGGGCTGATGGCACTTTGTTGGTGTCTACGAACGATCGATTGATTGAGGAGAGTGTGCGGGGCCGATTGATGAATCCTGGGGTTTATCGCAAGATGGATGCGTTGGGTTCTTCCACATCTTTGGTGAATGAAAGTCTGGGCGATTTGAATTACATTTCTTCCTATACGGCATTGCTGAACAAGGATTTGCAGGTGAAAGGGTATTTGAATTTGCCATATTTTTCTAACCGACGGGATTTGTATCGCGATATTTCAGAGTACGCGGTGACCATCATCAATTTGTTTGCATTGGTGTTTGCAATCATGATTGTGATTGCCTATTTGGTGGCTCAGCGCATTGCTTTGCCGTTGAATTTGATCCGTAAGCAGTTGGCATCGGTGAAGATTGGCGAGCGGAATCAGCCCTTGGAGTGGGATAAAAACGATGAGATTGGACTGTTGGTGAAGGAGTACAACAAGATGATTGTGGAGCTGGAAAACAGTTTGAATTTGTTGGCGGAGAGTGAGCGACAAGGTGCTTGGCGGGAAATGGCGAAGCAGGTGGCACACGAGATCAAGAATCCGTTGACACCCATGCGTTTGTCGTTACAGCATTTGCAGTTCTCGCTCCAGCGTGATGATGAACATTTGAAGGATAAAATTCAAAAAACGAGTGAGTTGTTGATCCGACAAATTGATTCATTGGCGCAGATGGCAGAAGAGTTTAGTTCGTTTGCGAAGATGCCGGAACCCAAGTTGGAGCGGGTGAATTTGGTGCAGGTTGTTTCTGATGCAGTGTTGTTGTTGAGCAAGGAGAGTGATATGCCCATTGCTTGGAAATTTGATCGAGAGGAGGTTTTTGTTCAGGCTGATCCATTGCAGTTGGGACGGGTATTTACGAACATTCTGAAGAACGCGATTCAGTCGATTCCATCAGGTAGAACGGGTGAGATTGCTGCGGAGTTGCGTGTGAAGGACAAGCGGGTTATGGTGGAGTTTAGGGACAATGGCAAGGGTATCCCGGAGTCGCTGCGCGACAAAATATTCTCTCCGAATTTTTCTACGAAAAATTCGGGCATGGGATTGGGTTTGGCCATATCCAGAAAAATAGTGGAGCAGTTGGGGGGCGAGATTGCTTACCAGACCAAGGAGGGAGTGGGAACCACTTTTACGATTGTGTTGCCTTTGAGTGGGAATTAAGGGCCAATTGAATTTGATCAACGAGTTTTTTCAGGCCCGCGCGCTGCATGGGTGAGTTTTTTAGTTGGGGTTTGATGCGCGCGGGCTCACGCACAGCTTCCTTCCAATGGGATGTCGACCAGTGAATCATTTCACGCGGAGTAAACAAAGGTTCGTTGTGCGGCGTTGAAAAACGGTTCCAAGGACATACATCCTGACAAACATCACAGCCATAGGCCCACTGACCGGTATTTAATGGAATCAGGGTTCCCGTATCTTGGTTTTTCGATGAGGATTCCTCCGGATTTGCCGGGTGAGATTCGCCCTGAGTGGTTATTGGGAAATCAACGTTAGGCCATGTTTTGTCTTCGATGGTGAGGTATGAAATACATCGTGTAGAATCGATGACTTGTGGTTGTACAATGGCTTGGGTGGGACATGCGTCGATACAGGCCGTACATTCACCGCAGTGGTCAGTTTGGGGTTGGTCGGGGGTGAGATCAATGTTTCCGATGATTTCCGCCAGAAAGAAAAAACTGCCCACGCCTTTTCGCAACAATAAACTATTCTTGCCAATCCATCCCAATCCTGCTTTTACCGCCCACTGCCTTTCCATCACCGGTGCGCTGTCTACAAATGCGCGGCCTTCGAACTCAGGATACAAGGTTTTGATGCGATCCATCAGTACGAATAATTTTTCCTTAACCACGCGGTGGTAATCGTCACCCCAAGCATATTTGGCAATCAATGGTATGTTCTCGTTGAATGGATTTGCTTTGTCTGGCGTTTCGCTGTTGGAAGTATTGCTGTTCCCCACACTGAAATCCCGGTATTCAGTGCCATTCGAGTTTTTAGGGGCATTTTCAGGATAGTAATTGAACGCCAAACTGATCACAGATTTCGATCCGGGTACCAACAGGGTAGGGTCGAGGCGCATTGCTCGATGGTTCTCCATGTATTGCATGTTGCCATGAAATCCGTTGGCAAGCCATTGGTCGAGGTGGCTTTCTTCGCGATCAAGTTTCTCTGCTTTGGCGAACCCACAAGCCAAAAATCCCAATTCTTGGGCCCAGGCTTTGATTTGGTTTTCGGGGTTCAGAGACGATGGCATCGCTCGATAAATAAAAAAGTTAAAGCAACGTGCTGGCCCCCGGATACCGGTGGTCTAATTTGCCCAAATGTTTGAAAGCAAGGTGTGTGGCTTCGCGGCCTCGGGCGGTTCTTTGGATGTAACCCTCTTGTATCAAGAATGGTTCGTAGACCTCCTCAATGGTGCCGGCATCTTCTCCCACTGCAGTGGCAATGGTGTTTAGTCCAACCGGACCGCCTTTGAACTTCTCAATGATGGTGCTCAAAATCTTGTTGTCCATCTCGTCTAAGCCATTGGCATCTACATTTAATGCTTTGAGCGCAAATTTTGCGATATCCAAAGTGATGGTGCCATCGCCTTTGATTTGCGCGAAATCGCGGGTTCTGCGCAACAATGCGTTGGCGATACGCGGCGTTCCACGACTCCTGCGAGCAATTTCAAAAGCCGCTTCTTCTACGATTGGCGATTGCAATATGTGTGCGCTTCTTCCAACGATGTTGGTGAGGGTTGCGGCGTCGTAATATTCTAACCTACAATTGATACCAAAACGAGCGCGCAAGGGCGATGTTAGCAAGCCGCTTCGTGTAGTTGCACCCACCAAAGTAAATGGTTGCAATGCGATCTGTACGCTTCGGGCATTTGGTCCCGTGTCAATCATGATATCAATGCGATAGTCTTCCATCGCGGAGTAGAGGTATTCTTCTACCACCGGACTCAAGCGGTGTATTTCATCAATGAACAGCACATCTCCCTCGTTCAAGTTGGTCAGCAATCCAGCCAAATCGCCTGGTTTTTCTAAAACAGGGCCCGATGTGATTTTCATGTTACTCCCCATTTCGTTTGCAACGATGTGACTTAGGGTGGTTTTCCCCAAGCCCGGAGGGCCGTGCAACAAAATATGGTCTAGTGCCTCGCCCCGCATTTTTGCCGCCTCAACGAAAATTTTCAGGTTCTCGACAATCTTGGGCTGGCCAGTGAAATCCCCGAAATCGGCTGGACGTAATACCTTCTCAACGTCTTTGTCGGCGTTGCTCATATTGTTTGCGTTTGGGTCGAGGTTGGGGTTTGTCATGTTCGTTTATTGTGCGTTGTGGGCAAGGCGACGCAAATTGGCTTCCACTTGGTCGTTCACAGGCCATAGTGGTGGACGAACCGCAGTGCCACATAAACCCATTTCGTTGAGCATGGTTTTGATTCCGCTTGGACTTCCATCGGCGAATATGGCGATGGCCGACTCAAGCACTGTTTCGTGGGCTTTGCGCGCCACTAAAAAATCGCCCTGTAACGCAGCTCTTACCATGCTCGAGAAGGTTTTTGGGAAAGCGTGGTTTATAACGGAAATTACACCACTACCACCACAAGCGAGCATGGGGAAGGTGAGGGCATCATCGCCGCTGATGACCAAGAAATCGGCAGGTTTGTTTGCCAAAATGGTCATAACTTGTTCCATATTGCCGCTGGCCTCTTTGGTTGCCACGATGTTTGGGTGTTGTGCCAACGTTAACTGGGTGGCTGCGGTCATGTTGCTGCCCGTTCTTCCTGGTACGTTGTATAAAATGATGGGCAAAGGCGATGCATCGGCCACTTGGGTGTAGTGATAGATAATGCCTTGCTGATTGGGTTTGTTGTAATAGGGCGACACGCTTAAAATGGCTGTGAGGCCGGTGGTGTCTAGTGACTGCAACTGCTCCACTACGGCCGCTGTGTTGTTGCCGCCAACGCCCAAAACCAAAGGGATTCTGCCGGCTGTGGCTTTTTTGATGCAGGCAATCACTTGGGTCTTTTCTTCGGAGGATAGCGTTACGCTTTCTCCTGTGGTGCCCAACATGACAAAATAATCCGTTCCGCCAGCAATTTGTTGCTCTACAATGCGCTCCAAGGCGTCAAAATCGATGCTGTAATCGCTGTTGAATGGGGTAATGAGTGCTGTGCCGGTGCCGATGAGTTGTTTCATGCCAATTTGTTGAGGTGTTCTTTGAGTTCGCAAAGGTACTGATTCAGGTTGTGCTTCTCTGCGGGTTTGATGAGGACATCGAAATTCTTCAGGTTTTTGGCGTCGTATGGACCTACTTTACAAGCCGCTTTACTCACTGCCGCCATGCCCATGAAATGCCATTCGCATTCCATATCGATGGATATAAAAAAATCGGTATCGAATTGAAGCACGTTTTTCAAATCTTCCGATTTGGGGAATCCCGTTCGGTCAAAATCCCAGCGGCCCACATGATAGGTGTTGACTTCTGGAACCAACGGGGTTTCTTCTTTCGTTTTGACATTGAAATACACAATCCGCACCACTTGTTTGCCCATTGCCTTTAACGTTTCGATGTAGGCTTTGATGGCTTGGGTTTCTGCGGGGGTCCGCTGGCTGTCCCAACACAAGACAAACCGCTTGGCTTTTTCGAAATTTGGGGCATATCGAAGTTTGCCAAAATCCTTGGCCTTGTGCTGATGTAGCTTGTCGATTACCCTTGAAACCAAACTATTTGAGTTGCTCATGTCGTGCAAGTTTATGAAATCATGGTTAAAAAGGTGTCTTCGTCGATGATGTTTACGCCGAGCTGTGTGGCTTTCTCCAATTTGCTGGGGCCGATGCCATCGCCCGCTACCAAATAATCGGTTTTTCCCGTTACGCCGCTACCTACTTTTCCGCCGTGCGCTTCAATCATGACTTTGATTTCATCGCGAGAGTGCTTGGCGAATACACCAGAAATGACCATCGTTTTGCCAGCCAAACCATCGCCCAAGCTCTCTTTTTGAATGGCGGTAAAGGTGAGTCCGGCCGCTTTCATTCGTTCAATGCCCATTCTGTGTTTTTCTTCGGAGAAATACTGCACCACCGATTCGGCAATGCGTTCTCCAATCTCGTCAATGGCGACCAATTGTTCTTCCGTTGCGACCATTATTGCGTCGATGTTGCCCAATCCTTGTGCCAATTTCTTGGCCACGGTTTCGCCCACAAAACGAATGCCCAAACCAAACAAGACGCGTTCAAAAGGTTGCGATTTGCTGGTTTCTATGCCTTCGATGAGGTTCATCGCTGTTTTTTCGCCGACGCGGTCCAATGCCAAGACTTGATCAAATGTGAGGAAGTACAAGTCGGCCAATTCTTTCACCAATCCCTGCTGATACAATGTTTCTGCCATTTCACTTCCGATGCTCTGGATATCCATCGCCTTCCTTCCCACAAAATGCTCGATTTTGCCAATGGCTTGTGGCGGACATTCTTCTGAATTTAAGCAATAGTGTTGGGCTTCGCCGTCGTTGCGTTGCAGTTCGCTGTTGCATTCAGGACAGTGGGTGATGTACATATGGGGGACAGAGTTTTCTGCACGACGAGAAAAGTCGACCCCTACAATTTTGGGAATGATTTCGCCGCCTTTTTCTACAAAAACGGTATCGCCGATGCGTACATCCAATCGTTCAATTTCATTGGCGTTGTGCAGACTGGCTCTCTTTACGGTAGTGCCGAGGAGGGCCACGGGTTGTAATTCTGCTACGGGTGTAATGGCGCCGGTTCTACCCACTTGGTAAGTGATACCAAGCAATTTGGAGGTGGCTGTTTCTGTTTGGAATTTATACGCAATCGCCCAGCGTGGAACTTTTGCCGTAAAGCCCAATTCTTCCTGATGCCGCAGCGAGTTTACCTTGATCACCACGCCGTCGGTGTCAAATCCCAAATCATGTCTGGCCGCATCCCAGCGTTTCAAATAATCGAAGACTTCGTCAATACTGCGACAGGTTTGGCTGTGTTCGGCGGTTTTTATACCCCAAGATTGGGCTTGTATTAACGACTCGCTGTGCGTTGCGAAAGGGTATTGGTCTGATAAGAAATGGTATAGGGTAATGTCGAGCGGACGTTTGGCGACTTCTTTCGCGTCTTTGATTTTGAGCGATCCAGAGGCCACGTTGCGTGGGTTGGCGTAAGTAGCTTCTCCTTGCGCTTGTCGCTGTTGGTTGAGACGCTCAAACCCTTTTCTGTGCATGAAAATTTCGCCGCGAATTTCAAAAGAAGTGGGGTAGTTGCCATGCAGTTGTTGGGTGACGCTTCGGATGGTTTTGACATTCTCGGTTACGTCATCGCCCTGAAACCCATCGCCTCTGGTAACAGCTTGGATCAACTGTCCGTTTTCGTAAAACAAGGATATCGCCAGCCCGTCGATTTTGAGCTCACAAACGTATTCCACGGCATCAATACCGAGGGATTTGCGCACGCGCTCATCGAACTCCAACAATTCTTCTTCAGAATAGGTATTCCCAAGCGATAGCATACGGCGTTTGTGGGGCACAGTTTTAAATTCATCGAGCAGACCGCCGCCCACGGTTTTGGTGGGACTGTTTGGCAGGGCGAATTCGGGGAACTGTTTTTCCAATGCCTCCAATTCTTTGAGTTTGAGATCGAATTCTTGGTCTGAAATCACGGGTTCTGCCAACACATAGTACCGATAATTGTGGTCGTTGAGTTCGTTGCTGAGGGCAAGGATTTTGGCGCTGATTTCGTGACTTTGCATGGGATGATTTTGCCATGCCAAATTACGCCTTGCGATTGGCAGGATTGAAACCGCGGGGTGAGGAGTTATGCACAATTTCGACATTATTTGAGCCCAAATTTTTGGGTCAGGGAGTTTTGTGGTTACTTGCACCCTAATTTTTACATATGTCTAATTTGTCTGTTGCCCCCAATCATGTTGTAAGCATTGCTTACACCCTTTCACTTGCCAATGGCGAAGTTGCCGATTTCGCTGATGCGGATGAGCCCTTGGTTTTTATTCACGGCATTGGCCAAACTTTGGAGGCCTTTGATGCCCAGTTGAATGGGTTGAATGTGGGTGATGGTTTTTCTTTTTCATTGACCGCGGAAGACGGTTATGGTGTGCACGATGCCGGTTGGATTATTGAGTTGCCCCGTTCGGTTTTTGGTGGCGATGATGTACCCGCTGATTTGTTGCAGTTGGGTGCGATGTTGCCTATGCAAGACCAAGACGGCAATCCAATGGACGGTGAAGTGATTGAAATTGGCGATGAAACCGTGAAGATGGATTTCAACCACCCTTTGGCGGGTGAAGCATTGAACTTTACCGGTTCTGTGTTGGCGGTTCGCGAGGCTACGGCTGAAGAATTGGATCATGGTCACGTGCACGGTGAAGGTGGACATCACCACGACCACTAAGCGATTTTTTAATCTACAAACCGTGGATCGGATTGGTATGGGATTTTGACCATCCGTGATACTTCTATGTTAAAGACACCGTAATCTTCGGTGATCTTGCCCCACAATCTGTATACCCCCCGTCCATTGAAAGGGCTCTTGCTCAGCGATGGCGGAAAGTGTATACTGTCGAAATAATGTCCATCGGCATCCAACCACGTTCCGAAATTCATTTCTTTTCCGCCCACGGTTTTGGTGGGTTTAACGGTAACGAGGTATCCTTCGATGAGGATGTTTTTGTGGAGCATCTGTTGGAAGTGTTTGCTCCTGATTTTCGATAGATGGGGCAGTGCTGGATCGTGGGGGTATGGCGCTCCTTGGATCAGTTGGAATGGATGTCCCAATGAAAACCCCAGTAGGTTCCGTTCGTCGTGGGCTACTTCTAGCCAGGAGTCTTCCAAGCTGGGCAGTTGGTATTCTTTGGTGGGTTCGAGGAAGAGTTTTTCGGTTTGTACAACGGCCTTTTTGGAGGCGTACAGGGCGTGGGCTTCCCAAAGCAGGGCTTTTCTGCTGCGCTGCCAACTGCGGCAGGCCCCGATGTGAATGAGCGTTTTGAGCTGCTCTAACCCAGGTTCTACCCGCTGTTTGAAATCACTCAGGGAAGAGAAGGGGCCTGCCTGATCCCGTGCAGAAAGCAACTTCCTTACGCACTGTTGTTCCAAGCCATCAACCAAACCCAATCCCAGCCACAGGGTTTTCCCTTGAATGCGCGTGAGGACCAAACTTTCGTTGATGCATGGGGCTTCGATGATGGCGCCACTTTTTCGCGCGGCATGCACGTAAAATTCGGTGCGGTAAAAACCCCCGAAATTGTTGATCACCGCGGTGTAAAACTCTAAAGGGTAGTGGGCTTTCATGTAAAGACTCTGGTAGCTTTCCACCGCGTAACTCGCACTGTGTCCTTTGGCGAAACTATACCCGGCAAAACTCTCTATCTGATGCCAAACCTCGCCCACAAGTTCTGGTTTGTGTCCTTTTTGTAAGGCCGAAGCAAAAAAGCTTTCTTTCACTTTCTGAAATTCTTCCCTGCTGCGGAATTTGCCGCTCATGCCGCGCCGAAGGACATCGCTCTCGCCCAAGCCAATGCCTGCAAAGTGGTGAGCAACTTTGATTACATCTTCTTGGTATACCATGATGCCATAGGTTTCAGGCATCAAATCCCACAGCACGGGATGGGCCTCGCTGCGCTTGGCCGGGTCCACATGTCGCTCAATAAATGCCCTCATCATCCCGCTCCGGGCTACGCCCGGGCGGATCACACTGCTGGCTGCCACCAGTGTGAGGTAATCCTTGCATTTCAATTTCCGCAAGAGTTGGCGCATGGCCGGACTCTCAACATAAAAACAGCCCGTGGTATGTCCGGTTTCTATGAGTCGCTGTATAACTGGGTCGTTCTTGAACGCATGAATTTGGTGGGCATCCACTGAAATGCCTTGATTCTGCTGTACATATACCACCGCATCTTTGATGTGACCTAAGCCCCGCTGTGATAGAATGTCAAACTTGGCGATGCCCAAATCTTCGGCCTCGAGCAAACTGAACTGCACCACCGGAAACCCCTTGGGCGGCAAAAAAGTGGCACTGTAATGATGGATGTGCTTCTCGGGAATCAAAATGCCCCCCACGTGAATGCTTAAGTGGTTGGGTAAGTTGTGAATGCGGTGGGCGTGCTTAAGCAACTCCTGATACAATGAAGGATGGTCGTCTTCACGCACTGCCGTAGAATTCTCTGCGGCGTTAGAAACCCCTGTAGGCACTCGATTTTCTGTTGTTTCAACCGTTTTTCCGCCCGATCGTCCCAATGTGCGATTGCGGATACCATGGCCAACCCCCGGCTGAGAATATACATCGCCTTTGCTAGGGGTGTAAGCCTCGAAGGTGGCGTGGCTGTAATAGGAGGTTTTGTTCAATAGTGCATCAATTTCTGCCTTCGGTAATCCGTAAACCTTGCCCAATTCCCTCACCACTGCATTGGTTTGAAATGTGCTGTAGGTGGCTACCAATGCGGCCCCGTGGGCTTTGTATTTTTCCAAAATATACGCCGTAACGTGGTCTCTGTCTTGCCAAGAGAAATCGAGGTCAAAGTCGGGCGGACTGCTCCTGTGTGGGTTGATGAATCGTTCGAAGTATAGGTCTAAGTCGATGGGGTCTACGTCGGTGATGCGCAAACAATAGGCCACCATGGAATTGGCACCGGAGCCCCTGCCAACATAGAAGAAGTTGTTTTCGCGTGCGAACCTGCAGATGTCCCAGTTGATCAGAAAGTACGATGTAAAGCCGAGTTGGTAAATCATTTGCATTTCCTTTTCGAGGCGCTGTGTGGTTTGGAAGGTGTAGTTTGGATAGCGGTAGTGAAGTCCTTCCGAGGCCAATTCCCGCAGCATGCGAAAGTCTTGATCGGGGTCGCCGGTAAAGGTTTTTTTGTTCTGTTGGATGTTCCATTCGAAGGTCCAGGCGCAGCCTTCTGCGAAGGCCTGCGCCTGGGTGATCAAGTGTTTCGCTGCGACAAATTTTGAAAAAATTTGTCGCAGCGGTTGCCACTGCTGCCACGGCTCCGCCGTGGCCCCCTCCGGCAATTTCGACAGCAAACAATTGTGGTCTATACACCGCAATAACTTGTGCGTCTCAAAATCAATCTCGTCGCGCACCGTAACCGTCTGTACCGCCAACAATCGCTCCACAGGCAACGACTTCTTCCACAGCCGCAATCGATCCAATTGTCTCCACGGAACCCCAAACCCCCACGCAGCAATCACCGCCCCGCCGTCTGCGGAATCCAACAAATCCTTTTGCCACCCCCACAATCGCTCAATCGGATAAATGACCCGCACCCCCAACAGCCGTGGCGCAACCTCGGGAAATTGCTGATCGCCCATCAAATGATCGGAGAGAAACCCATTCATCGACGCAAACCCCGACTGCGATTCACACAACATTAAATACAAATGCCTATCCCCGTTGCGAATATCACAGCCCACCAATGGCAAAATATGCTTGCACTCCCGCGCCGCCCGCAAATAATTACTCACCCCCGATACATTGTTGATGTCTGCCAGTAAGATGGGTACCTTCTGTCGCATCGACATCGCTTCAGATTCACATCGCTGCACAATTTCTTCCGGCGACATCATCCCGTAACGCAAGCTAAAGAAAGAGTGAAAATGAACGATCATGGTGGGTTTTTCGATAAAAATGATTAAAAAATTGACAATTATTTGTCTACAAAGTAATCAATTTACATCAACCACAAAAGAAAAAGGCGCAGATTTCTGCGCCTTTTTTTAGGTTCTATTTCGCAACGCGTTGATCGACTTATTGTTTCACGAATTTCAATGCACCGCCTTTGCCATCGCACAGCAAATAAACGCCGGCACTCAAATCTGCCACTGAGATGCGGGTGTTTTCACTGGCCGAAACATCCAAGCGCTTCAGTACTTTGCCCTGTAAATCGCAAATCTGCAGCATTTGTTTTCCGCCCTGCACAAATCGCACATCCAAGAAGTCTACACAAGGGTTTGGCGCAATGCTACCCAATGCCGTAGCACGGTCTGTCACACCCAAAATGCCAAAAGCCACCATGTTTGAATTGATGCTCAACTTACTGCCACCTGTGTCACAAGCGGTCTGTCCTTTGATGCCAATGTAGTAACGATTCTTGCCACTGGGAGGGTTTAAGTCGCTGAACGATTTTACGGTAGCAGCCACCGATGCAATGGCGGTAAACTTGCCAGAATTGTTGCTTCGATAAATGATATAGGTATTCAATGGATAAATCCCCACATAGTCAGACCAATTCAAGTTGTTTTCGCCGTTTACACCCAAATTGGCTGTTAAATGCAGGGTAGTGTGGGCGTAGTAGCGCGACATCGCCTCACTGTTGTTACAAGAGTCAATCGCTTCGATATAATACGTGAAAGGACGTTGTTTTGGGTTTACTTGGGTATCCAGGAAGGTACCAGCATTGGTGAGATCGGCGTCGCCAATGAGGTCGAATTCACCGGCAAAATTTGATTCGCGGTAAATGTTGTAGTAGGCTGTACGCTGATTGGGTGTGACTTTCCAAATGAGTTTATTTCTTCCTGTAGCGCTATCCACTGTTACCATGCACAAGGGCTCTACACTGGGTGCAAGCACTTTTACTTGGATGCTGTTTGATTTGATGCCACAACTTGTTGCAGAATCCAATGCGAAGACATTGATCGTGCCCGGGGCCACAATTTTCACAATGCGCGATGTGTTGTAGTAGGGATTCCAGTACATGCCATTGTAACCGTATTGGGTTGTGAGTTCCAGTTCAACTGTATCGCCCAAACAAATGATGGTATCAGAATTGGCTTTGATGGTCAACGATTTTACTTTATTGACGATTACCTCCAGGAATTCGGAGGTATCAGAACAACCATTTATGGAAGTTGAAATGGCTCTGTATTTTCCGCCTTTGGTAACAAGGATTGTATTGGTTGAATCACCAGTGTTCCATTTTACGGGAGCGGTAGAGTAGGCGTAAAGGGTTACTGAGCTTCCTTCGCACAATTTTGTGGGATTGGTTCCAGCGAAGCTGTAAATATTGACATAGGCGTCATTTACTGTAACAGCCACGCTGGCGGTTGTGTCAACACAATTAAAAGCACTGTCGTATGCATAGGCTTGAAAAACGCCGTTGCTGCTTACTACACGCGAACTGCCGGAGTATCCATCCGTCCAATAAACCTGGGGATTGCCCGTAGAACTTACACTCAATTGAATCGTATCGCTACAAGTGTTAATCTTGCTTTTGGTGGTCGTTAATTCCAATTTGTACTGATTGTTGTAGCAAGGGAAGCCAAGTCCTAATCCCATTTGTGCATTGGCTGTTGGCGTAACCAAAAAGAATAGGGCGAGGGCTGAAATGGCAGAGAGTATGTATCGCATAAAATAACTTGAATGGAAAACACCTCAAACGTTAGATGGTTTTTGGTTTCGTCGATTTATGGAGCAATTCCCTCCCTCCACAACATATGCCTATCTTTGAGCGTTAAACAAAAGATGCTTAGGGCAAAGCGATATCATATCTTTCTCGTGCTTAGCTTGGCTTTTGCCGCTACACGGGTTCATGCCCAGCATTTTGCACCCATTGCCGTGGGTAAATACAGCGGTGTACATGCAGCCAAAGTGAATCCCGCGTTAACCGCCAACTCTCCCTATAAATGGCATGTCAACATCGTGGGTGCTTGGGCCAATGTGAACAACAATTACATGAGTTTGCAGTTGCCATATTCTGCGTATCACTTGCCTTTCAATACCATGCCCGATGAGTATAAAACGGTCAATGGCAATGCGCGATTTGATTCATCGTTTTTGTACGAAGACCTCAATCGAAAACGCAAATTCGCGGGCGTAGGTGCCATGGCCTATTTGCCCTCGGTGCTAATTCAATACAAAAAATTACACCTTGGTTGGCTAAATGATGCTGTGGTTTTGGGTCGCGCCACCGGCGTGAACGAACCGCTGGCGTATGCTTTGCGACGTGAACTTTCTTACAATAAGCGCGCATTCAACTATTTCATCTTGGATAAAAACAACAATTACAACCTCGATCGCGGTGCGGCCAATGTCAATGCCTATGTTTCATCAGGGATCAATATTTCTTACAGCCAAGACTTACCATGGAAGCAAAAAATGATGTTTGGAGCCACGGTGAAAAAGATATGGGGATTGGGTGGTGCTTATTTTAAATGGGATGACATGCAAATTAACAAGGTGAGGCAGAATGTGTTGCAGTTCGATCAAACCAACATTCACTACGCGTTGTACCAAGGTCGCGGCAGAGGCTCAGCCATCGATTTGGGCTGGGGGATGATTTACCACAAACCCGATTACAAGCAAAACGGCGATTACCTCAAAAAACACAAACAATACAAATACAAGTTTGGCTTGAGTTTGCTCGATTTGGGTTCTGTCCGATACGATGATGTCAAAGCCACCGATATCGTAAATGCCACATCAACCATCTGGGATGCCACTGGTTTTCGGGATCAATTCATCGGTGTGGATCCTACGCCGAGTATTACGCCGCTCAACAATGTTTTTAAGGATATGTCGGGCTATACCACAGACACCCGATCAGAAAATATAGGACTTCCCACGCGATTCATTGCCAGCGTCGATTATCAATATAGCAAGCGTGTTTTTATCAATTACCAAGTGATGCAGAGCCTTCGCGGTCGCTTCACCCAACACATGCGATATCAAAGCTATGCGATGATCGCTCCGCGGTATGAAAAAGAAAAGTGGGAGGTGTCTGTGCCCATTTTGTTGGAATACGATTACCGCAGTCTCCGTGCAGGATTCTCACTGCGCGCTGGATGCTTTTACATCGGCAGTAACAGCGCCCTGAATTTTCTGTATACCCGCAATGTGCGCGATGCGGACATCTACCTGGGCTTCACCATTTCACAACTCAAAGGCACCAAGAACGATTGGTTCATCAAGCGCAGGAAAGAGGCAAGTGAGCAAAAAGACAACAAAAAGCCCGACTGCGAAAAGATGTAATTGCAGCGTTCGTTTCTGCGGCAGCGGTTCTGATTGAACGGTTATTCTGCGCAAAGCAACGACGATTGTCCTACCACCTCATCGCCCAGATAGAATCTCAAACGATACAATCCAGCGGCACCTTCAAACGTAAAACCATTGCCCGTGATCATCGCCCGGTTGAAATGCATCATCGGTCTGCCCGAAGCGTCGGTGATTTCACAGCGCGACCACATAACATCTGATTGCACTTGAATCCACTGTCCTTGAGAAACGGGATTGGGGTAGAGGTTGAATTTGCTTACAACCAATTGAGCGGCACTTAATTCGCCGAGGACCAAGTCTTGATAGGTCAAAGAGAAGCAACTATCGCCCTGGTGGTTTAACTCGTGGAAAACGCGCACGGTTTGGTTGCTATACGGCGCGAGGTTGTGTTTGGGTTTGATGTCGGCACTCAGCCAACTGGGCGCGGATTGGATGTACCACATGTGATCGCCCGTGGTGTCTATGGGTGTAAAGGTGTACAATGCACCTTGGTTACTCACCGTGAAATTGGCATTGGGTAAGGGGTTTACTTGGATGCGCGCCTTGGCAGAATTCGCCACACAGCCTTTGC
>Ga0209033_1000901_pt1 | contig 17351 bp, 12 predicted proteins | sample LauGreFa1BDMLBDN_2_FD_188218 | JGI IMG/M metagenome (GOLD analysis project Ga0209033, IMG submission 188218) | Freshwater lake microbial communities from Lake Michigan, USA - Fa13.BD.MLB.DN (SPAdes) (version 2) | ecosystem: Environmental > Aquatic > Freshwater > Lake | place: Lake Michigan, USA...
TTGCCTACTCCACTTCGGGTAATTCGCCAAACATCCTTCGGGCCCTTGATGCTGCCAAAGCCAAGAAGATCATAAGGGTGGGGTTGACCGGCAATCGCGGCGGTGCGATGAATCGAGCCTGTGATTACTTGCTTGCCATGCCTTCGGCCCATACACCGCGGATTCAAGAAGGGCATCTGATGGTTGGCCATGCGATATGTGCGGCGGTAGAGGCTCGGATTTTTCCGCGCTAGGTTTGAAAACGACTGTTCTCCTAGTAGGTGCAAAGCGGTCAGGGGCTCAGTTTGATTGCCCAGCAGTTATCGCTTTGTGGCGTGATTTGACGAACATAGCATGGAACGCTTGCGATGGATTGAAGCAGGTTCCAGGGTAAATGAAAGTCTTCGCAAAAGCGTCCGATGGAGGGGACAAAATCTTGCGAAAGGCTCAATTCCCAAAGGCACTCGCCAATGTTAACGGTCGACGCCATTAAAAGATCGGATCCAGGCGTGATGGTTTGTGTTTGCATTGCTTCGGGCTGGCATGCCGACGGCCAGAGGCTTGGATTCCACCAATCGGAAAAGCCCCATTTCTCGACATAATGTTTTCGGCCTTCATCGATCATGGCTGATTTTGCAGGGTGGTGCGTGTAGGCATGAACAAGCTTTGCATTGGGTTCGATATAAAGCTTAAATTGGTGTTGGTGCAGACGCATCATCAAATCACTGTCTTCCCAATACATAAAATAGCGCAAATCAAACAATCCCCCGCAAGCCTGAAGTGCATCAATGCGAAGCAAGGCACAAGCACCCGATAAGGCCTCAACCCTGATCGCCTGCCTTGCTTCCCAGATCACTCGCGAACGTGATCGAAACTGACGTGAGCGCTGTTGGGCTACCAAGGGCAAGGACTGAGCCATGCTTTCAAGCGCTATAAAGTGCGCATCGATTAGTGGTGTTGGTGGTAGGAAAAACGAGAAATCGTCGTCCCAAAAGCTCTGGGGTCCAACGCCTGCCACCTTGTGTCCGTCTTGATGTAGCGATGCAAGCATGGCTTTAAGGCCATAAAGCTTTGTGTCGGGGTTTAGCAATAGCAAATAGTCTGAGCCGGGTAGTTGCTCGTAAATCTTCTGGCAAGCACCGCCAAATCCAAGGTTTTCTGAAAAGCAATGCAAGTGCCAGACAAGATGCTCAGGAGCGCCTTCAGCAGCGCGGGTTTGTACGTAGCTTGCAATGTCTTCGCGCGCCCGATCATGTGCTGCGGCCGCATTGTCGATCCAATGGATGTGAAGACTGATACCCTCGCATATGAGGTCGTTCAAATTGTATTCAATAAGTGTTTTTAGTGCGCTGGCGCAAAGCTTTGATTGATGAAAATTCACCATCAAGATGTGAATAGCATTGGATTTCAAGGGCGGCTCGCTCTCACCTATGCACTTGGTTTTCTGATCAACGTCATTTGCTTGACCTATCGAATGGGAAAGTGATCATAACGTGATGCGTTTTTTTCGACTTGGCATTCGGATTACCTTGCTCTTATCGACCGTTTTGTGGGGCTTTCTTGCTGTTTTGTTGATTTATCCCTTGGTCGATTCGAATCGTCGTCTGGCGATTAAGCGAAGCTGGTCCCGGCACATGCTACGCTGCTGTGGACTTCGATTTCGCCTCATCGCAGCAGACGACGGTAGCGTGGTGCCAGATAACGGCGAGCTTGTGGCGATGAATCACATCAGCTTTATCGACATTCTTGTGCTTGATGCCCTGCGCCCCGTGCACTTTATTGCCAAAAGCGAAATTCGCGCTTGGCCTGTTATTGGCACCTTATGCGTGAGGACGGGGACGATTTTCATCGAACGAGGCAAGCGTCATGCGGTCCATGACGTTCTAAAAAAGATGTCGCAAGAATTGCAGGCTGGCGAAGTCGTGAGTTTTTTCCCTGAGGGCACGACAAGTGATGGGCGAAGTCTTTTGCCCTTTCATGCAAACTTATTTGAAGCCGCGGTTCGTGCACAAGCGCCGGTTCGGCCCCTGGTGATTGACTACTTGCAAGACGGGCATCGGAGCCTCATTCCAGCCTTTATCGATGATTTAAGCCTGGTTGATTGCGCTTTGGCGGTGCTCGGTGCAAGCGGGCTCGAGGTTCGTATGAAAGTCCTCGATGCGATTCCCAGCAAAGGTTTAAGCCGCCATGAATTGGCAGCAAAGGTTCGAGATGCCATGCTTGCCTATCGCAGTGCTGAGCACTTAGAGAGCTAGCACGTCTGTTTCAACCCACGCGCTACAGAAAGGGCAGAAGTTGGGATCTTGCTACGGCCAGGACTTTTTCGCCGGTTGCCTTGAGGGCACTTGAATGAGTTCACGGCTTTGCAAATTGATTGCCGTTAATGAACCGCCCCATACGCAGCCTGTGTCCAGTGCAATAATTTTTGATGTATTGATAAGACCAAGTGTCGACCAGTGTCCAAAAACGATCACGGTCTGACTGCAAGCACGGTCTGGTAGCGCAAACCAGGGGAAAAATCCGTTTGGCGCCTGTCCCGCCCCTTCCTTGCTCGCAAACTCCATAAGCCCTGAAGGCTTGCAAAAACGCAAACGAGTTAAGCTGTTAACGATGACTCGTCGTCGATCTGATCCTTTAAGATCTGCTCGCCATTGCGCAGGATCATTGCCATACATTTGCGCTATAAAATCTTTCCAATCTGGCGACTGGAGACGAAACTCGATTTCAGCGGCGTAGGCTAGTGTCATGGCAACTGTCCACTGTGGTAACACACCAGCGTGAACCATTAAGACACCGTCTTCGTAATGTGCAAGTTGCTGATGCCGAATCCAACGGACCCAAGCCTTTCGATGCTTTGAGGCGATTAAGGATCCGAGGGTATCGTCGGGCTTAAGCCGCCTCACGCCTGCTGCAACAGCAAGAAAATTCAAATCATGATTCCCAAGCACGACTTTGCAACGATCTTCGTTTTCAATGACCCATTGCAATACCTCAAGCGATGCAGGTCCTCGGTTGATTAAGTCACCGACAAGCCAGAGTCGTGCGGGGCCTTGAGCGGTGCTTCGCTGATCGATCAATGCAACAAGCTCTAAAAACTCATCGAAGCAGCCCTGGATATCGCCAATTGCCCATGTGTGCTCAAGACTCATGGGCGCTATTGTAGTGGGGTGTTAGTAGCTCGAGCGTCTGACCCTTCTCAAAAACTCATTGAGGATGGGTTTCTTGAGCTTGATTGACGGATTGTTCAGCACGATGGGCTTGTTTGTTGCTTACCCTCCACGCTGCCGGCTTGTATATCGGTGCTTGATTTGCAGTAATCGGGGAAATTGACTCATCGATTGGTCGTTGGGCTGATATACCCTTTAGAGTTTTCGTTACCCGATTCGGCGCCTCGCGCCGTAGTAGGCGACGATAGCGCCACCAACTGCGTGAACCCCACATCATGACGAGACTGCAAACATGCCAAAACAGGTGACGAGGTGAGTCATGGCTAGCGCGCCGGGCATCGTGAACGACTCGCGCATCGTCACTTAATCCTATGGGCCACCCAAGCAAGCGCACGCGGGCACATAAATCAAAGTCTTCGCAATACAAATGGTAACGTTCATCGAAACCACCGACACCTTTATAGGCCTCAGAGCGAACCATCAAAAACATCCCAGCCATCCAGGCAGGGTAGCGAAGTGGAGAGCGCGGTTTGATCCGTCGAGCGATGATTTCCCATGGGGTAATGAGGCCTCGTGCTGCATCGGCAACACGGCCATCCGATTCTAGAACTCTCGGTCCGACCAGACCAAAATCATCACCAGCATGCACGACCAATGGATCGAAGGGATCTTTGTCGAAGCGAATATCTGGATTGACAACAGCAAACCATTCCGTATCGCAGTAGCGAAACGCCGCATTGTGATTAGCGCCAAAACCTTTCGGATAGGGATTTGCGCACCAATGAATGGGCACATCTAGGCCCAGGGGTACTTCTGGTCGCGACTCGCTCAAGTTCAGTGTGATCACGATCTGGGCAAGACGTTTGGGCTTACAACGGGCAATGTCCTCGAGCAATCCGGTGATGACATCACCGTGGCCGTGGCTTATCACAGATAGGGTAACGAGACCATCTTCGTGGATCAGTGGGCGCCTTAGAGGCAGCAGAGGGAGAAGACTGCCGAGAAATGTATTCGAAAGAGGTTTATTCACAAGCTTTTTCTTCGTCTTGTCGTCGGCGCGGGTCGGCGTCTGGTCGTGGATGGACTACTTGGTCAGCGCAAATCTATACAATTAGTCCTGTTCAATTACCTAATTTTTTCACATTTTAATGATCATTGTCACAGGCGGCGCCGGTTTTATTGGTTCAAACTTTGTACTGGAATGGGTTAAAAGTTCCCAAGAACCGGTTTTGGTGCTCGATTGCCTTAGTTATGCCGGGAATCTGGAAAATCTTGCTGCCGTGAGTTCAAACGGGCGCTTTGATCAGCAAGTGTTGTTTTCACGCACAGACTTAAGAAATTTCCCGGCCGTTCAGTCGGTCATTCAACAGGCAAAGCCGCGGGCTATCGTCCATTTTGCGGCGGAAAGTCATGTGGATCGTTCGATCGACGGGCCTAGTGACTTCATCCATACCAATGTGCTCGGCACTTTTCACTTACTTCAGGCAGCTCGCGACTGGTGGACAAGTCTTGATGATAAAAATCCTGATAAGACATCGTTTCGCTTTTTACATGTATCGACCGATGAAGTATATGGATCTTTATCTGAGAACGATCCAGCCTTTTCAGAAACAACTGCTTACGCTCCCAACAGCCCTTACTCAGCAAGTAAGGCCGCCAGTGATCACCTTGTTCGTGCTTGGCACCATACCTACGGATTGCCCACGCTTACGACGAATTGCTCCAACAACTACGGACCTTTCCAGTTCCCGGAAAAACTTATCCCCTTGATGATCAAGCATGCCATTGATGCCAAGGCCTTACCGATTTATGGTGATGGCAGGAATATCAGGGATTGGCTTTATGTGCGCGATCACTGCCTCGCCATTAAGACGGTCTTGCGGCTAGGTCGCGTCGGTGAGGTCTATAACATCGGTGGCGATGCAGAGATGAATAATCTTGAGGTTGTTCACCGGATTTGTGCCTTGCTTGATGAACTCAAACCTCGGTGCGATGGCCGCTCTTATAGCGAGCAAATTGAATTTGTCAAAGACCGGCCAGGGCACGATCGCCGCTATGCGATTGATGCAAGTAAAATTCGACGCGAACTCGGTTGGTCACCCGAAGAGAACTTTGATTCGGGTATCCGTAAAACGATTCAATGGTACTTAAAGTTGTGGGACAACAAATGACTCGCATTGCCAGTGAACGATGTGGGATTATTCTAGCGGGCGGTTCCGGGACGCGTCTCTATCCGGTTACTCAGGTGGTCTCAAAGCAGTTGCTTCCTGTCTATGATAAGCCCATGGTGTTTTACCCCTTGAGTACATTAATGCTCTCGGGTATTCGCGATGTGCTCTTGATCTCGACACCGCTTGATACGCCGCGCTTTAAGGACTTACTTGGCGACGGTTCGCAATGGGGTATGCAAATTAGCTACGCAGTGCAAGCCTCGCCCGATGGTCTTGCGCAAGCTTTCCTGATTGGTCGACCATTCGTTGCTGATCGCTTAAGTAGCTTAATCCTCGGTGACAATATTTTTTTTGGACATGATCTGCAAAAAGCGGGTCAGCGTGCCGACGCACAAAACGAAGGCGCAACCGTTTTCGCCTACCATGTACAAGATCCAGAACGTTATGGTGTTGTTGCTTTTGACGATCAAGGTCGTGCGGTATCGCTTGAAGAAAAGCCAAAGTTTCCTCAATCCAACTACGCGGTCACAGGGCTTTATTTCTATGATGAACAGGTTTGCGATATCGCAGCCTCGATCAAACCCTCTGCTCGAGGCGAACTTGAGATTACCGATGTGAATAAGCGCTACCTTGACCAAGGTGAGCTTCGTGTGGAGGTCCTAGGCAGAGGGTATGCCTGGCTTGATACGGGTACCCATGAATCGCTGATGGAGGCAAGCAGTTTTGTCCAAACAATCGAAAAGCGACAGGGTCTGAAGATAGCTTGTCCGGAGGAAATTGCCTTTCGCAGCGGGTGGATCGATGCAGAGCAAGTTGAGCGTTTAGCCACACCCATGCTAAAAAATGACTACGGTCAATACTTGATGCGTTTATTGCGTCAACAAGTCCTCTGAGCGATGAAAGCCATACCGACTCAGCTGGCAGGCCCACTGATCCTGGAGCCGCAAGTGTTTGGTGATGACCGAGGCTTCTTTCTTGAAAGTTGGAACGAAAAAACATTTAAATCGGTTACTGGCTTACCGATGCGATTTGTTCAGGATAATCACTCTCGCTCTGCGTGTGGTGTCTTAAGAGGTTTACATTTTCAGCGGCGTATTCCTCAGGGTAAGCTTGTCAGGGTTACAAGTGGGAGCGTTTGGGATGTTGCCGTTGACATTCGCGTTGATTCCCCGAGCTTTGGTCAATATGTCGCCTGTGAGCTCAGTGCGGCGAATCATCGTCAATTGTGGATTCCACCGGGTTTCGCCCATGGTTTTTTGGTGCTTTCCGAATCGGCGGATTTCCTCTACAAAACGACCGCTTATTGGATGCCTGAGCATGAGCGAAGCCTTCTGTGGAACGACCCGGCGATTGGTATCCAATGGCCACTTGATCGCCTTGAAGGCAAGCAGCCTAGGCTTGCCGCCAAAGATGCCTCGGCCCAAACCTTGGCTGAACTCAAGCAAAGTGGCGACTTACTTTGCCTAAACGATTCTGCCTAGGGCTTTGTTGCGATGACGGTTCTGGTCTTCGGCGCAAATGGGCAGCTTGGTTGGCAGTGCGTGCGAGATTTACATGCCGCTGTCGGGGTCAAACGCGAGCGCTTAGACGCTAGTCGAGCATCGATAGAGCATGAATTAGTATCGCTATTGGATCGATATCAGCCTACGGTGATTATCAATGCCTTGGCCTACACATCGGTTGATCGTGCTCAACAAGAACCCGAGCTTGCCTTTCGAATAAATGCTCGGTTTCCCGGTCTTTTGGCCAAGCACGCTGGCAATGCCTTACTTATTCATTTCTCCAGCGATTATGTGTTTGACGGTTATTCATCCCAGCCGTACAGCGAGAGCGACCCCACTGCACCGCTCAGTGTTTATGGGTCAAGCAAGCGTGCTGGCGAGCTCGCTGTACTTGAAAGCGAAGCCCATGCGCTTGTTATTCGGAGCACCTGGCTTGTGGGGGAGCACGGACAGAACTTTGCCAAGACCATCTTAAGGCTCGCATGCAAGCGATCAGCGCTTCGGGTCGTAGCAGATCAGTGGGGTGTGCCTACACCAACCCCATTTTTATCGACCCAACTTGTAACATTAATCAAAACGAAACCAAGCATAGCGAAGGGTTTGTATCACCTCGTACCTGAAGGCGAAACGAATTGGTATCGATATGCTTGTTATATTATTGAGAAAGCAAGTCAGCACCCTCGTTGGCAGGATCGCTTGCGCATTAGGGCGACTTCCGTTGAACCCATTCCCACCCAGGCCTATCCCTTACCCGCTCCTCGCCCGCTTAATTCAAGACTTGATTGTCATCGTTGGCGTCAGGCGCTCGGTGTCACGCACCTGGCTCCGTTTGAAACGGTGCTTGACCCGGTGCTTGATCGAATCCTTGTACAAGAGCCTTTAGACCCAAGCGAGCATTAGGCGGATCGACGAGCGTGAAGCCAACAGTGCTCATTGTGATGGCAACTTATCAGGGTGAGCGCTTTGTGCAAGAGCAGCTTGAATCCTTTGCTGCGCAAGATCACAAGGCCTGGGAACTGCTGGTTGCTGATGATGGTTCGAAAGACCACACACTCAAGCGCATTGCCTCGATTATGGATAAGCCGGGGCTGCGATCACATAGGTGGTCATGGATCCGCGGCCCAGGCAAGGGTGCGGCAGTGAACTTCATGGCGGCGATGTTAAAGGCTCAACAAGCGATTGAGGAGGGGCATACGTCTGCGAGTTATGTCGCGCTCTCGGACCAGGACGACGTATGGTTACCTACGAAGCTCAGTGCGGGGGTTCAAGATCTTCGCCTTGTCGATAGCGATCAAGCTGCGCTTTGGTGTTCGTCAGTTTATTTTTGGAAGGATCATGTGATTCAAGGCCCAAAGCATCGAAGCATCTCGCCAACGAGGGCGCTCGGATTTGACAACGCACTGGTTCAAAACATGGTTAGGGGCAATACGGTCATGCTAAATCGCAGTGCGCTGGACTTGCTCGTCAAAACCCAGTCTGATTTACCGATCGTGATGCATGATTGGTGGCTTTATCTTCTGGTAAGTGCTTGTGGCGGCAAAATCATTTATAGCGATGAGCCGAGCTTGCTTTATCGACAACACGGCAACAACGTCATTGGCGCTGCATCGAGCTGGTCTGAGCGATTCAAGCGCTTTCGCTTTATGTTGCAAGGCGGCTTTGCACCGTGGAATCGTATGCATATAGAACGCCTCAAAGATATTCATCGCCGTCACCCCGAGCTGCTTCAAGCCAAAGCAAGGCAGCAATTAGCAATCTTTGAGCGCATGCTTGGCGCAAACAATGCGCTAGCGCGCTTTAGAGGACTCCATGAGGGAGGCTTTTATCGTCAGACCGCTGCAGAAAACATCACGCTTTGGCTGGCGCTTGGTGTTGGTAAATTTTAGCTTCGACCGTACTGATCTGAATAGCGAACAATATCATCCTCACTGAGATAACTTCCTGATTGCACCTCGATCATCTCAAGCGGGACAAGTCCTGGGTTTTCTAAACGGTGTCTGATACCGAGGGGAATAAAGGTCGATTGATTCTCGCTCAAAATGAAAACTTCGTCGCCGCGGGTTACTTTTGCAGTACCTTTAACAACGATCCAATGTTCTGCACGATGATGGTGCATTTGTAGCGACAAGGATGCACCCGGATTCACGGTGATACGTTTGACTAAAAACCGCTCGCCAGCATCAATCGAGTCATAGCTTCCCCAGGGGCGGGGTACCCGCCGATGGTTAGCCAATTGGGGAAGTGCGCGCTTTTCAAGTTGCGCAACCGCATCCTTGACGCGCTCTGCGGCGTCGCGATGGGCAACCAGCAAGGCATCGGCCGTGTCAATAACCAGCAAATCCGCCACACCAAGCAATACAACGGGCTTATGTTGGGCGTGGATGAAATTATTTTTTGCATTGATGAGGGGATAGGCTTGACCAAGGCAACGATTGCCATGCTCATCCGGCTCGGTGCTCAGGTTGGCAACGGCAGTCCAGCTTCCTACATCACTCCACACACCGTTATAGGGAACCATGGCAACTTGGGAATGTTTTTCCAGTACTGCATAGTCGATACTGATATTTTGTGCCTTTAGGAATTGTTCGTTCAAAGGTCTATCCCCGTCGATATTGACTGGATCAAGCGCAGCTTGAACCTGCTCAAAGATACCGGGGCAGTGAGCTTGCAAACTACGAAGTAAGACTGAGGCCTTGACTAAGAAAATCCCAGCGTTCCAAAAATGAGAGCCTTTTAGAATCATTTGGGCTGCAGCATCGGCGTTTGGCTTTTCGATAAAACGATCCACTTTAAACGCTGCCCGACTGCTGCCTTGCGTCAAGCTAAGTGCTTCGCTCGCAGCGATATAACCATAGCCGGTCGCAGGATAGCTCGGTGTAACGCCAGCAATCACCCACCATCCTTCCAGGGCAGCGCTCACGCCTGCCAGGACCGTCTGACAAAAGGCTTGCGCATCGGGGATAAAGTTATCAGCGGGTATAAAGAGCAGCAGGGGATCTTCACCGGGGTGTGTAGCTTGTGCATCCAGGGCAGCAGCGGCCATGGCAGGGGCTGTATTTCGCCCGGCAGGCTCAAGTATAAGGCGGGGATGGAGTCCGACTTGCTCTAGTGCGTCTCGGGCTAAAAAGCGATGAGCCTGTCCTGTCACGAGCGTGATGTGCTTGCTCAGTGATTCAATGCGCTGAGCACTTAGCGATAGCAGACTCTTTCCTTCGATTAGTGGCACAAACTGCTTGGGAAACTGCTGACGTGATAAGGGCCACAGCCGGGTGCCGCTGCCCCCGCATAAGATGACTGGGTGAATGACATCGTACATGGGATTATTTGATCGCTATTAAAAGTTCAGAGAAAAGCCCAAGGCAGCAAGCATAGCCTCCTCGAACTGTCTTGAGCTACAGTCGATGGCAACCCGATCAAGGCAAGCGCTTCGCTTGGCCGTCCATTCGCTATGGTCGCTGAGCAGTTTGATGCAAGCGCTTGCAAAGTCCTTTGAGTCATCAGCGATGCTAACAAGCGATTCGTCCCAGCCAAGCTGTTGAGCAATCAATCGGCTAACAACCATGGGAACCCCCCTGGCGGCAGCCTCATGAGCCTTGTGAGGAATGCCAGCTGCATAACGTGTTGGGACAATAAACACCCGGGCTTGATCAAAAAAGGGCGATAGATCGGCGACCGCCCCATGCAGGCGAATGCCAGGCCTGCGCCTTGCCCAGATCGAGGGCGCATGACATGGACCAACAATATCAAAGGCTATATCAGTCCCGCTTAGCGCGCTCCACTGGTTTTGCAAATGTGGCCACACCTCGTCGATAAACCACACCAGGCTTTCGGCATTGGGCGTATTGTCTTCGTGCAGGGCACCTACAAACAGCAGCCCGTGGCGTTGCTCAAATCCCCGGGGCGTCGCTTTGGCCTCAAGTCGGTGGCCAAGGACGTGAATCTGAGGCATGGTCTGCGGCTTACGGGCCGTACCTGACTGGGAGGGGCGGGTTGGATGCAGGCTTTCTTGGAGCACTGATTTGAAGCTTTGCGCTTCATGGTCTGACACAGTTGTTATGCAATCAACACCGATTGCAAGCTCGAGCTCTTGACGAAGCTGGCTCTGTAAGTTCGATTCACTTGCCTGCTCGCCACGAAGTCTTGCAAGCGAGGCATCACGATATGTAAAAATGGCCTCAGCATCGTAAATCATGCGTACCGATTCGAATTGCTTGGCGTATCGTTCCCAGATCGGTCTAAAAATTGCCATATTGTGTGGGCGACTTACGAGTAAGTGGCTAAACCACCCGCTTCGTTCAAGCAAAAAGGACTCTAAGCCCTGAATGCCGCGATGAAGGACCACTTCAACCGTGGCTGGAAGACTCGCTCGGATCGCAGCCCAGTCATCCACAGGTACCGTAACCGGATAAAAACAAACATGGCAACCAAGTGCGGCAAGCGTGCAAAGCATGTCATTGCTGCGCGGAAAACCCGAGCCGAGTTGTGGGTGAGGAACGCGGTCATCGAGTACCAATACGCGGGGACAGCGTTGCGGATCCTCAAAAATAAGACGTAACCGATCCGGTAGCCAGGAAAGCTCAACACCGGGTGGCCGAGCGCGCGCGCAAAGGCGTACGATATCGAGCGCCTGTGCGCTGGTCTTGGGCAAGCTTTCGGCAAACTGCTCGCAGTTTGCCGACCATTGTTGGCTTAGCCACTGCTTGTGCAGCACTTGAAACTTTTGCTGGTTTTTTTGCTGCTGCGCGATAGCCCAATCGCTTGTGGTACTCGAGGCAAACTCCAAGTGTCGAATCGCTGCAAGTGGCTCATAAACCACCCGCAAGCCAGCCTGCCAAAGTCTTGCGCAGTAATCACTTTCTTCGTAGTAGGCCGGTGCTAATTGCTCGTTAAAGCATCCCATGGCCAGGAATCGTGACTTGTGCGTGAGAAGGAAGGCTCCCGAGACGTAATCGACATATCTTAGGTGTTGAAATGCGTCGTCGTTGGGTGACATGCCGCGACCATAGCCAAGGCAAGATGCATCGTTCCAAATAATATTGCCAGCTTCTTGCAAGCTGCCATCGTAAAGAATTACCGGGCCACCGACGGCTTGAATCCTGGCATCCGATGCAAGACGCTTGACCGCTGCCTCAAGACTGCCTGGTAAAAGCTCAGCATCATTATTAAGAAAAAGCAAAAGCTCATGAGCTGCCAGGGGTGCAGCTTTATTGACCGCCTTTAAAAAACCGAGGTTTTCTTCATGCCGAATGATTCGAACCCCATCAAGACGTCCTAGCAGGGCTTGGGTGTCATCGCTTGAGGCATTATCAACAAGCAAAACTTCAAGATCGATGTGTATATCAGTCCCTTGCGCGTAGGCCAAGATCGAATCAAGGCAGCGCTTAGTCAAACCTGCTTGATTAAAAAGCACAACGATCACGCTCACTGCACATTGCCTATCCGAGGAGGAAGGGTCGCGGTGAGAACGAAAGTCCAGGCGCTCATCGCCTAAGAGCCAGGCTTGTAGTTCGGCACGCGCCTGCGCTTTTAAGTCCTCCTTAGAAACAAGCGCTCCCAATGATTTCGAAGAACTGCTTGCCAACGATGTTGGTTTGCTAAGTGGCAAGCCCTCACGGCTGCTGCCTGCTTGCGCCTGATGAGGATGCTTACCGAGGCGCTGGCGAAGCCACAGCATGGGATGGGGCACGCCCAGGGCTCTTGCAAGCGGCTTAAGCAGCAAGCGAAGGGTCGGATAACTTGCCTTGAAAACCAGTCGTAGTCCTTCACCGATCAAGCGCAGCGGTGCACTTGCCTTCCAGGACAAGGAGTTTTTCAGTGCTTGGATGCTTTGCTCACGAGCGGCGACTTCACGATGTAGCTGCCTCGCATCAAATTCGAGTGATCGCTCGCGCAGTTGTAACTGCGAGACCTCCGACTGCAATTGAGAGACCTCCGCTTGGCCTTGTAGCACTTGGGCTTCAAGGGCGCGATTGTTTTCCTCAAGCTGAACCCGCGCTGCTTCAAGCCATTCGTTTTGCGATTGAGCTTTGGCAAGCAGCGTTTGTTGATGCTGCAAATCAAGGCTACGCTCATGAAGCAGCTCTCTGACCTCATGTGCCTGGGCTTGGGCGGTTTGCACGTCGAGCTCATCACAGCGAAAGATCGCTTCGAGATCAGCTATAGAAAGATGATCGATCCATTTACGATAGATCGCCTGCCGAGCGGCAAGGCGAATCTCAGCGTGCGCCCGGCCATGGGCAAGCGATGTGTCGCTCTGATAATAATCAGCACTTACTTGGGGTGAGTAAATCAAATCACCTTGGCGCGATAAGCCGATCCAAAAATCCCAGTCCTCATAAAGATCAAATTGCTCATCGGCGCGTAGTCCTTGTTCGACGATTTTTCGATGAAACAAGACAGCATGAATCGGTAAAAAATTAGCACGGAAGATGCGGTCTCGATCCCAGGGCTGATGAAGTGTGTTGAGCCAACGGCCTTGACTATCAAGCATGCGGGTGCCGGCATATGCGCCCAACACGGTATTTGGTCTGTTTTCATTGGACTGCAGACATTGGAGCAAACCCTCGATATGGTGCGCTTGCCATTGATCATCATCGTCTAAAAAAGCAAACCAGTTCGCTGAGCTGCTCAAGGCCGCTTCAAGACCGCAATTGATTGCTTGAGCACGGGTAAGCGAGTTTGCGATTGTTGAGCCTTGCTGTTGGGTTGGCGTATTGCACGCTTTCGTACCAAAGCCTGCCCCTACCATAAGGAGTTCTAGATCCTGCGATACATATCCATCGATCCAATCAAGACATTGCTTGGCTTGATCGGGCAAGTGCTCGCTTGTATCCGTGCCTGCGTCGTGGGAAAACGCGGCTTGCGCCGACACCACAATGAGGCAAATCGGCCGATGGCTTTGATTTAGAACACTCTCTATGCTCTTTCTAAGACTTGCTCGCCACTGCGTGCGCATGATCACCGCCACCTTGGCATGTGGCAGCAACCGCTCAACGTTTTGTGATGCCTCAGGTAGCGTTTGACATACCGGCTTGATACGAGGAGCGGTTAGCTCAGTCTTCATCGCATCAACGCCGAGGGTCTGGGACAGCTGTGAAAAGGCTGAGCTGACGTCTGGGTCTGGCTTTTGGCCTGGCTCTAGGCAAAGGTAGGCCTCGACAAAGCGGGCCTTATGATGAACGCTATAGCTACGATACCGATTTAATGCCTCAATGGTTTCACCATAGGCTTGTTGAGCCAATTGCGAGGCAAAACAGGCCATAGCGCTGCGTTTTCTTTCCATACTTGCGCTGATATCCACAAGCACGTTGGCTCGCAGGGGCTGACCGACCTCATAAAACATGAGCCGTGGCTCAGCCTCCAACGCAAATCCAGGGGTGCTTACTTGCGCATGAGCAGGCGTTGGTCGCCCCTGACATTGCTGCCAGGCCCAGTAGGTACAAAGGCTTGCCACGCGGTGATCGGCATGGCTCTCAAAGGGGGACGGTGCAAGGACCACATCGGGCTTAAAGTCTTGCATGCACTGGAGCATGGCTTTGACCAGGTCTTGGCCAGGCATCAGTGCTTGGTCGGGATAAGCCCAGGCACGAAGCTCGCATCGCTCCCATATGCCAAGTGCTTTCAGGGCGCGCTGTGATTCGGCCTGCCGAACCCTGACAGGATCATCATGCGCGTTGAAAACGCCTCCTTTAGCCCCATCGGTAAGTAGCACGATCATGAAGGCCTCGGCTGCTTCTTGCTTGGCCAATAGGCCACCGCAACCAAAGACTTCATCATCGGGGTGAGGGGCGAAAACCAGTAGCCTTTTGTGGCCTGCCTGATCGCTAAGGGTTGCTGGTTCAAGACGCATGGGCTTGAATTGTAAGTGCCCAATCTGTGACCCATGTCACAAAGTGATAAAGCTTTTCGGTAAGCTTGGCTTTTGATCGAGGAGCGTCAGCCCTACACTTTGCATCACCATGAAAAGGTTTACTGTCTTCAAGCTGCTCACTGCTTTGCTGCTTGCACTTAGCGCCTCTCTGATTCACGCAAGGCCTGTTGGGGAAGTCTTGTTTGCCGTGGGCGATGCGCAGCTTTCCGGGCCAGGTGGCTCACAGGGGCAACACGCCTCAGTGCTTCAGCGTGGCAAAACCGTAGCCGTAGGCGATGTGATTGAGACGGGCGCGGGCGCCCATGTTCATATTCGTTTTATCGATGGCGCCCTTGTCAGTGTGCGTCCCAATTCGCGCTTATCGATTGAGCAATACCAATTCGATGCCGAGCAAGCGCAACGCTCCCAAGTTAAGTTTCAACTGCTCGAAGGCACAGCCCGGTCAATCACGGGTAAGGCGGGCGAGTCTGCCAAGGATCGATTTCGCCTCAATACCCCCGTGGCCGCCGTGGGCGTGCGCGGAACCGATTTTGTAGCCACCACCTCGCCTTCACAAACAGCCGTCGTCGTCAACACAGGTGCCGTAGTCGTTTCCCCCTTGGGTCCTGGATGTTCGGCCGAGATGCTGGGGCCTTGTGGTGGGTCTGCAGCAAAACTTTTAAGTGCCGAGATGGGTCGCGTGCTTGCGCAGATTGAAGCCGGCTCAGTCCGGTTCTTGCCCTTGCGCCCAGGACGCTTTGAGCAGTCGCCCCATGCCGCCGAGCCCGCAAGCCTTGTCCAGGGCCCTTCGCGTCGCGAACCAGTGGATGCAGCCCTCGCTGCGCAAATCGCAACGCCTGGTGTGCTGACTGCAGGCGATGTGACGATTCAGGTGGCAGGTCTTAGTACAGGCACGCAAAGCAGCGCTGCTCAAGCCAACGCCTCGGCCGCGGCGGGTACGCTGCTAGGTGATCAACGTTCGCAAGGGGTCTCCGATGCGCTGACCAAGGTCGTGAATCCGGGTGCGAGTTTGCCGCCCTCAAGCTTGCAGTGGGGTCGATGGGCTGCCTCACCAATCCCTGGCGAGACCCATCCAGCACCGATTATTGAACGTGCCGACTACACAAGGATGTTGGTCTCGGATGGTGTGAATGCGATTTTCGGGCCGGCCGATGCTCGCAGTGTGGTCCCCAAAGAGGGTCAATTTCAGTTTGTCTTACGCGATGCACGAGCAGCGCTGATGACCGAAAGCGGCCCAAGTGCAGGCCGCATTCATGGGGGCAGCCTGGGCATTGACTTTGCTGAAGGCTCATTTCACACCGCTTTGCGCGGTTCGCACGATGCGGTTGACGGTACAATTCTCATCACGGCTCAGGGCCCATTGCGCGCCGATGGTTTGTTTCGCGCAGTAAGCTCGGGTGCTGAGGACCCACAGCTTGTGGGTGTAGTTGCCAACGCCGGTAAGGAAGCAGTCTATGTCTTTTCCACACCGGTCAAGACCCGGAGCGGATCATCATCAAGCTTCTTCGGTCTTACGCGCTGGGGGCGCTAGGGCTCGTTCGCTTTATTTTGCTGGCTTGCCTCATCGGGGTTGGCACGGCTGCGCGCGCCACGAATTGTCCGGGCATCGAGAGCTTGCCCGAGGATGCAAATCTTGAGCAGCTAATCCGTCTTCAAGATTTACACAGTGTGCTTGCCCCCAATTGCGATGACGACGCCGACTTTCTTTGGCTGCGAGGCACGCTTGCCAGGCGATTAGGGGCCTTTGAGCAAGCCTCCAACTGGCTTGAACGCTCGCTTCTTCTCACACCGCAGCGTCCGGGCGCCTTACTTGACTTTGCGCTTGCCCGCCAAAGCCTTGGCGATCGCGCAACAGCTAAACAAATCTATGAGCAGCTCCTGCGCGACCATGCCCCACCTGAGGTGGTGGCGGTGCTTATTCGCAACCAACTCGCAAGCCTGGCACGCGATTCAGCGCTTGAGGCTGCCATGCTTGCGGCTCAGCGTCAGCAAGAAACGCCTGTTGCTATTTCGCCTAAGCACTTAGCCAGCTTTTTGGCAGGACTTAAAGGCCAGTGGTCGATGGTTCGAGGCTTTGATAGCAATTTAAACAGTGCCCCTTCTGCCAGGGAGATCACCTTTACTACGCTTGATGGGCCGCTTGTGCTCGCCCTCGATGCGCAAGATCGTCCGCGATCAGCCCCTACATGGCAACTCGATGGGCGGGTGTCTGGCAGTTGGCTGATCGATGCACAAAGTCACTGGGGCTTATCGGCCCGTACTTGGGCCCGTTTGGGTGCGCCAGAAGGCTTGCAAAGCCAAAGTCTTGATCTGGGTGTGGACTATGCACGCCATCTGTCTGAACCTATTCGTTTGGAGGCCTTGGGCGGCGAACTGATTGCAAGGCGCTTGCTCGCCTACGGCGGCTGGCAGCATATCCGTTTTGGGGGGCGCCCGCTTCTTCAGCTGGGACGTGCCGGTGTGGCTCATGAGTGGCCGCTCGTAATGGGCGAGCGCCTTTGTCGATGGCAACAAGGCCTTGAAGCCGAACTGCGCCACTACCCCGAACGCGCGATATTGGATGGACAAGCTACTTTTTTTGGAACCCGTTTGTTGTGCTTCGGCAACAGGACGCAACAGGAGTTTTTCCTGCGCCTAGGTCGCGATGCGGCCCAGAGCGAAG
>Ga0209033_1000914_pt1 | contig 17217 bp, 16 predicted proteins | sample LauGreFa1BDMLBDN_2_FD_188218 | JGI IMG/M metagenome (GOLD analysis project Ga0209033, IMG submission 188218) | Freshwater lake microbial communities from Lake Michigan, USA - Fa13.BD.MLB.DN (SPAdes) (version 2) | ecosystem: Environmental > Aquatic > Freshwater > Lake | place: Lake Michigan, USA...
ATGACCTTAGATTGGAGTGTCTTTTGTAAAGACACTTTGACTGGAGAAGCAGCCCCGCGCTGCTTCTCTTTTTTATTTGGCATGGATCCAAATGCCGATCCTACTTATTTAGATTGGTTATTTACGGCATGGGGTTGGACCCTATCCGTAGCGGGCCTAAGTCTGGTCCTTGCGTTATTGATGGGCGTGATGATCGGCACCCTCAGAACCTTGCCACCAACAAATCTTTTAAACAAGGTCTTCGCTTTTCTTGGAACCGTTTGGGTAGAGCTTTTTAGAAACATCCCTCTCTTGGTTCAGGTATTTCTTTGGTACCACGTGGTACCTGCATTTTTCCCAGTAATGAAATCGTTTCCATCGTATTTATTGGTGAGTATCGCTTTAGGTTTATTTACATCGGCCCGCATTGCGGAGCAGGTGCGTGCAGGTATTCAATCCTTGCCATCAGGTCAGCGTAATGCTGCCATTGCTTTGGGGATGACAACCACCCAAAGCTATCGCTATGTGATTTTGCCCATGGGCCTGCGCATCATTATCCCCCCCCTTACATCAGAGTGTATGAATTTAGTAAAGAACTCTTCGGTTGCCTTTGCGGTTTCTGTACCTGAGCTCACCTTATTTGCAATGCAAGCACAAGAAGAAACGTCACGTGGCATTGAAATTTATCTTGCGGTTACGGGTCTCTATGTCATCTCGGCATTCTCGGTTAACCGAATCATGGCCTGGATCGAGAAAAAATCCCGTGTGCCTGGTTTTATTGCTCCCAGTGCCTCAGGCTCTCATTAAATCAGGGGATACGACGACACATGGATCTTGATCTAAGTTTTTACAACTGGGCGTTATTTACCAGCTACCTTCAAAAAGGTTTGATCTTTAGTATTCAGCTTACGGTGATTGCCACTGTTGGGGGAATTATTGTTGGTACCGTATTAGCGCTAATGCGTTTATCGGGTAAGCCATGGTTGGTGATGCCTGCGACGATATACGTTAATACCATGCGCTCTATTCCATTGGTAATGGTGATTTTGTGGTTCTTCCTGTTGATTCCGCTGATGATTGGTAAACCAATCGGCATTAATTTATCGGCCATCATTACATTCATTGCGTTTGAGGCAGCATTTTTCTCAGAAATTGTGCGTGCCGGTATTCAGTCGATACCGCGTGGCCAAGTGTATGCTGGACAGGCATTGGGAATGAGTTATGCCCAAAATATGCGATTGGTTGTACTACCCCAAGCATTTCGCAACATGATCCCTGTCTTTATGACCCAAACCATTATTTTGTTCCAAGATACTTCGCTAGTCTATGCAATTGGTGCCTATGATTTATTAAAAGGTTTTGAGATTGCTGGTAAAAACTTTGGGCGTCCGATTGAAACCTATTTACTAGCCGCAGTTACCTATTTCTTGATTTGTTTCACCCTATCCAGAATCGTTCGCAGGATTCAGCAAAAAGTTGCCATCATTCGATGAGTTTAGAAAGTAAATAGAAATGATTGAGTTACAACATATTTCAAAATGGTATGGTCAGTTTCAGGTTCTGACCGATTGCTCGACCACTATTAAAAAGGGGGAGGTTGTGGTGATCTGCGGACCATCAGGATCTGGCAAATCAACCCTGATTAAAACGATTAATGCCCTTGAGCCATTTCAGGAGGGTGAGCTGATTGTGAACGGTATTCGTTTGCATGACCCTAAAACAGATTTACCGAAGTTGCGGGCAAAGGTTGGCATGGTGTTTCAGCACTTTGAGTTGTTTCCGCATCTCTCGGTCATGGAAAACTTAACCATCGCCCAAATTAAAGTACTCAATCGCTCTCTAGAAGATGCTAAACAGCATGGCCTTAAATACCTCGAGCGCGTGGGCTTGCTAGAGCAAAAGGATAAGTTCCCAGGCCAACTGTCTGGCGGTCAGCAACAACGGGTTGCGATTGCGCGCGCTCTATGTATGGATCCAATGGTGATGTTATTTGATGAGCCGACCTCAGCCCTTGATCCTGAAATGGTTGGGGAGGTTTTGGATGTCATGGTGAAACTTGCGCAAGAGGGCATGACTATGTGTGTGGTTACTCACGAGATGGGATTTGCCAAGAAAGTGAGTCACCGAGTTATATTCATGGATAAGGGAATCATTGTGGAGGATTGCTCACGAGATGAGTTTTTTGGTAATCCAGATGCCCGATCCCCGCGGGCAAAAGACTTCCTATCTAAGATTTTGGCTGATTAAGCCTCAGTCTTTTCTGCCTTTTCCCGTCCAAAATACAATAGTCAATAGAATAACTAGGGCAAGCAGTCCCTCTAGTACAAACAAGAGCATCGGGTATTCATCAAATAATTGAGCGAGCATGGGCTTATTCTCTTTCCTGCAGGTAATTGTAAATCGCAAATCAGCCTTCGTTGTTCCCATAAGTGCTGCAATGGCAAGTTTGCTCATGATTTCTTGCGCAACGCCCCCCACAAAATCAAGTTCCGGACCATCGACGTCTTCATCTTTACCGCGCACTCCCAAGGTCATTGAGACGGTCCTAACTGAAGATGCTGCATCATCGGCTAGCCTGTCCCCAGTAAACTTTAGTGACATCCCGGGATGGAATGAAGATGCGCTTGCCGATGCTTGGCAGGCATGGCTACAAAGTTGCAATGCCTTACGAAAGCGTAAGACCGGCCCGGTCAACTGGATTTCGGTTTGTGATCGCGCCAATGCTCAAAAGCCTAGAGACGCCAAAGCGTTTTTTGAGAATCACTTTCGGGCCTACTCGGTTCGCAATCAGGTAACTGGAAAGTCCGAGGGACTGGTCACTGGCTATTACGAGCCGATTATGAATGGCTCGCGGGTTCGAACAGAGCGCTATTCCGTTCCTTTATATGCTTATCCTAAAACGTGGGCGAGAGCAAAGCCTAATCCAGCACCAACACGTGCAGAGTTGGTAAGTTCTGGTTTGCTAAAGGGTTCTGAAATTGCTTGGGTAGAAGACCCTATTGCAGCTGCGTCTATGCAGATACAGGGGTCAGGAAAGATTCGCCTTGATGGTGGACAGATCGTGCGCTTTGGCTTTGCTGGAACTAATGACCAACCCTTTAAATCCAGTGCACAGTGGCTCTTGGATCGTAAAGAAATTACACGTGCAGAAGCGACGATGCAAGGAATTTCGGAGTGGGGAAAGCGTAATCCGAATAAGGTTCAAGAGATGCTCAATGCTAATCCGCGTTTTGTATTCTTCAAAGAACTGCCGCCATCCGCCAATCAGGATTTGGGACCGATCGGCGCCTTGGGTGTGCCATTAAGTCCAGGACGCAGCATTGCTATTGATCCCCGTGCTATTCCGCTAGGAGCGCCGGTTTTTCTAGAAACTACACAGCCCTTAAGTAACCAGCCTATACGACGCTTAGTCATGGCCCAAGATACCGGTAAGGCGATCGTGGGGCCAGTGCGGGTTGATTATTTCTGGGGAACTGGTGATGAGGCTGGTGAATTAGCAGGCAGAATGAAGCAAAATGGTCGTGTTTGGTTATTGCTACCGCGAAGGGATTAAAAATGTCATACAACACCATCTTGACGGAGACCGAAGGCAAGGTTGCCATCATTACCTTAAATCGACCTCAGGTCCTCAATGCACTAAATGATGAGTTAATGAACGAGCTCGGCACTGCCTTATTAAAGTTTGATGCGGATGACTCGATTGCTTGCATGATTATTACGGGAAGCGAAAAAGCATTTGCTGCTGGTGCAGATATTGGCAAGATGGCAAAGCTTGATTTTCAGGAGACCTATCGCAATAACTTCATTAGCCGTAATTGGGAAACGCTCACCAAGGTTCGTAAACCAGTGATTGCCGCAGTATCTGGCTACGCTCTAGGTGGTGGCTGTGAACTTGCCATGATGTGCGACATGATTATTGCGGCTGATACCGCTAAATTTGCTCAACCTGAAGTGAAGCTTGGCATTGTTCCGGGGTCGGGTGGGACACAACGATTGACACGCGCAGTCTCGAAGTCCAAAGCAATGGATCTATGTCTAACTGGACGAATGATGGATGCTACAGAAGCCGAGCGCAGTGGTTTGGTGGCGCGCATTTATCCAGCCGCTCAATTGATGGTCGAAACTAAAGCAATCGCACAAACCATTGCAGCGATGCCACTTCTTACTCTAATGATGGTGAAAGAAAGTGTAAATGTGGCCTTTGAGATGAGCTTGAGCGAAGGAATTCGTTTTGAGCGAAGACTCTTTCATGCTTGTTTTGGAACTGAAGATCAAAAAGAGGGTATGGCTGCGTTTTTAGAAAAGCGACCTGCCCAATTTAAGAATCGTTAGTTTTCTTAGCCTCTTTAGGCTAAGTAGGTTTGTGCTAGCCGAACCCAGTAATTAACGCCCACAGGAATTAGTGCGTCATTAAAATCGTATGAGGGGTTATGCAAATGGCATGGCCCCATTCCATGACCAGCAATTCGGTGATCGCCATCACCGTTCCCTAAAAATACATAGCATCCTGGCTTTTTAAGAAGCATGAAGGCAAAGTCTTCTGCTCCCATAGTGGGATCAATGCGCAAATTAACGCGTTCTGCTCCAACCAGTTCTTTCATGACCTTGCTTGCAAACTCTGTTTCTTTTTCATGATTAATGAGGGGCGGATAATTACGCTTGAATGCAATACTGGCTTTGCAGTCAAATGCCCCCGCAACTTGATTGCTAATCTCATTAAGGCGGCGCTCGATTAAGTCTAATACTTCAAGAGTAAAGGTCCGAACCGTTCCGCCTAAGATGGCGGTATCCGGGATAACGTTACTGGTCTCGCCCGCATGAAACTGCGTAATGGAGATCACTGCTGCATCAACAGGGCGCTTATTACGGGTAATGATGCTTTGTAGGGCTTGGGCAATCTGAACACCAGCCATTACAGGATCGGCACTATTGTGAGGAAGTGCTGCATGGCCACCTTTCCCCTGAATTTCAATACTGAACTCATTGCTCGAGGCCATCATAGGGCCGCTTGTTACACCAAAGTGCCCCTCACCTAGACCGGGCCAGTTATGCATGCCAAAGACAGCATCGCAAGGAAATTGCTCAAAAAGACCATCATTAATCATTTCTTGTGCACCCGCACCACCTTCTTCAGCAGGTTGAAAGATAAAGACAACGCTACCCCTAAACTCACGATGATTGGATAAGTATTGCGCCGCACCTAGCAGCATCGCAGTATGGCCATCATGACCACAGGCATGCATTTTTCCAGCATGGGTAGAGGCGTGGGGGAAGGTATTTTTTTCTTGTAAGGGCAGAGCATCCATATCGGCTCGCAGACCAATCATTTTTCCGGGACCAAGCTCGCCATCAATCCGTCCGACTACCCCAGTTTTACCCAAACCCTTAAATACTGGGATTCCCCAGCTAGAAAGTGCCTCTGCCACTAACTCAGCCGTCCGGTTTTCCTCAAAACGCAACTCCGGATGAGCATGAATATTGCGGCGGATTTGTGCAATCGATTGGGCAGATTCAAGGATTTCAGGAAGGATTCTCATAGAACAATATTAGCCCAAAGCGATACACTAAGCATCAAGGCGATTTAACTGAAAAAAAGTGCAATAAATACTGATGATTACCCATAAACCATGGCGTTCGTCCTACCCTGCTGGCGTACCGCATGAGCTCGATTACGGAGCATATGACTCTTTATTAGATCTTTTGGATGAGTCATTTACTAAGTATGCTAATCAGCCAGCGTATTGGTGTATGGGGAAGCATTTTTCATATCAAGTCATTGATCATGCCTCTAAAAAGCTGGCTACATATCTACAAAGCTTAGGTTTAAAGAAAGGTGCGCGGGTAGCTATCATGCTGCCCAATATTCCACAATATCCAATTGCTTTATATGCGGTATTGCGAGCTGGATATATTGTTGTCAGTATTAATCCTTTGTATACGCCCCGAGAGTTATCTGCACAATTAAGTGATTGTGGTGCAGAGACTATCTTATTGCTGGAGCATTTTGGTAAAACTCTTGAGGATGCATTTGCAATAGAAGGGCAAGCGATTGCACTTAAGCATGTGGTGATCACTAGCATCGCCGAGATGTTGGGTTGGAAGGGCCCTTGGTTAGATCGCTTTATTCGTACATTTAAGCGCAAGGTAGTTCCATACGTATTACCCAATCACTTACAGAGTATTCAATTTAGTCAAGCGCTTGAGCGTGGAGCGCAGCTAAGCTATCAAAAACCAGCTATATCGCAGAGCGATATAGCTCTACTGCAGTACACAGGCGGTACGACGGGTATATCGAAGGGTGCGATCCTGACCCATCGAAATTTAATTGCAAATGTCATGCAAATTGAGGCATGGCTAAAACCCATTCAGCAACGCAAGACTATAGAAGCCTGGCATTTTTTATGTGCTTTGCCGATGTATCACATCTTTGCATTAACGGGCTGTGGTTTATTAGGTATGCGTCTTGGAGCACGGATACTTTTGGTTCCTAACGCCCGCGACCTGCCGAACTTGATTGGAATTTTGAAAGAATTTCCAGAAATAAATGTATTCCCAGGCGTTAACACCTTGTTTCAGGCGCTGCTCAATAACTCCAAGTTTACCGATTTAGATTTCTCGCGCTGGGCCCTAACTATTGGCGGGGGTATGGCGGTACAACGATCTGTGGCGGAGCGTTGGCAGGCATTAACAGGAACGGTTATTACTGAGGGGTATGGTTTGTCGGAAACCTCACCAGTGGCATCTTGTAACACGCCACTTGCTCAAGAATTTACGGGCTCGATTGGCTTACCGCTACCCGATACCGAGATGTGTATCCGTGATGAGGATGGGCGAGATTTGGTAGCAGGTCAGGTTGGTGAAATTTATATTCGCGGACCACAAGTGATGTCAGGCTATTGGCAACAAGAGAGCGAAACCTCCAATGTCTTGGGATCGGATGGCTACTTTAGAACGGGTGATATTGGTTTAATGGATGACGCTGGTTATTTCAAGATTGTTGATCGAAAAAAAGACATGATCTTAGTAGCCGGTTTTAATGTTTATCCGAATGAAGTGGAAGATATCGTCGCTTCGATTCCGGGCGTGGTTGAGTGCGCTGTTGTTGGTGTGCGACAGACATCGTCTGGAGAGGCAGTTAAGTTATTTGTAGTGCGTGAAGATTTAAATATCACCGAGAGTCTCATCATGGACGTTTGTAATCGAGAGCTTACGCACTACAAACGGCCAACACAAATTGAGTTTAGAGAAAGCCTGCCCAAGAATAATGTGGGCAAAATCTTGCGCCGTGTTCTGCGCGATGAGAGTAATGCTTAGTCAAATTCTTCGTTTGGTAGCGCTATAGAATCGGCAGCAAACTTGATTGCCTCTAAAGAATAAGGCGCATTAACTGCTTTTTGCAGGGATTTTGGTAAGGGCTCAATCACGCCCAGTAAGGGTGCAGTAATACGGTCACGAAGTGCGTTGATGTTTTCATCGCGGTATGGCATTTCATGGCTAATACAGTTAGCGACCCAGCCGGCTAACTTCAAGCCTCTTTTTTCAATGGCTTCCACCGTTAATAAAGTGTGATTAAGGCAACCCAAACGAATACCTACAGACAAAATAAGGGGAAGATCGATTAGTTTGCAAAAATCAGAGAGATCCTGCGTCTCATTGATTGGGGTCAAGAAGCCGCCAGCTCCCTCCACAATCACATAATCTACCGCTTGTTGAATTCCTTGAAAACCCTTGAGCATTTCTTGGAGATCTAATTTGACACCCTTTTCTTTTGCTACCAAATGGGGCGCAGCTGGAAATTCAAGAACATATGGGCAGAGCAACTCCCTTGGAATTTTATTACCACCAGCAATTACATAGGTCTCAATATCTTCGTTACGTAATTGACCGACTTGGTCCATGTAAGTGCCTGCAACTAGAGGTTTAAAGGCTGAAGCAGAGCCATGCTTAGATTGATTTAATTTATAGACGATAGCAGCCGTTACTAAAGTTTTGCCAACCTCTGTATCGGTACCAGTAATAAAGTAAGAATGTGTCATGATGACCGTCCCTTCGATTCAAGATCGAAAAGAGTTTTTGCTAATACAGAAATCTCAGTATGGGTGTGGGTGGCAGACAGAGTCATACGCAAACGAGACATTCCTTGTGGCACGGTAGGCGGACGAATCGCCGGAATCCAATATCCGGCAAGGTCTAAATCTTTGGCTAGTTGAAGTGCCGTTTCATTACTTCCGACGACAATGGGCTGAATTGCAGTATCCGACTTTAATATTTGCCAGGTCTTAAATTGTGCGAGATTTTGCCAATGCGTGATATTGCTTCGCAGTTTGGTACGGGCTTCCTGACCAGCTCGACCTTTTATCAGATCAAGACTTTTTATTAAAGCAAAGGCTACAGCAGGAGAACTTGCGGTACTGTAAATATAGGGGCGAGCCTTTTGAATTAACCACTCAATCAGGAGCTCATGAGCACAAACGAACGCTCCACTGAGGCCTGCTGCTTTGCCAAGAGTGCCAATATAAATAAGACGTTCGGAGCAAAGACCACTATCTTCCAAAATGCCGTGACCCTGATTTCCTAAAACACCAAAGCCATGGGCATCATCGATTAAAAGTAAGGCATCATGCTGCTCAGCTAGTTGAAGTAGTTCGCCTATTGGTGCTAAATCGCCATCCATACTGAAGACACCATCAATGACGATGAGTTTGTGCTCAGAAGAATCTCGTTTGAGTTCATCCCCGAGCGGACCCAGATCGCGATGATCAAAGATAAACACATCGGCATTACTTTGCCCTTTGGCGAGCCGGACGCCATCAATTAGAGAGGCATGATTTAGGCGAGCTGAATAGATTCTGGAAGCACTACTCTTGAGATTGCTGAGTGCAGTAATCGCACTGATATTGGCTAGATAGCCGGTAGAAAAAAACAGGGCGTTAGCCTTAGGTATTGATTGAGCTTGGGTCTGAGCCAGTTTTGTTTCTAGCAAATCATGAATCGTTTGATGCCCGCTAATTAAATGTGAGGCGCCGCTGCCAACCCCAAATCGCCGCGCTCCCTCTGCAAGTGCATTAATTAGTTCAGGGTGGTTGGCAAAGCCGAGGTAGTCATTGCTGCAAAAGGCTTGTAGTTCTCGTCCTGCAATGTGTATTCGTGTGCCACATGGGGATTCAACGGTTCGGATCTTGCGCCTGAGTAACTGAGCATCTAGTTCTGCTAGCCCCTGAGTAATTTGGTTTTTTACAAAGAACATATCTGCTAGATATCTTTAGGACTATTTAGAGGTATTAAGGGTTTTATTAAGGGCTTGGCAAATACCCTTACTCATTAATTCTATTTCTGTGTCACTCAGAATATAAGGTGGCATGACATAGACCGTTTGCCCAATTGGTCTTATCAAAACACCTTCTTGCATCCCCCTTTGAAATAACTCTTTTGAGAGGGTTTCTGGGTTTTTAATTGAGTGCTCATGAATATCAAATGCAAAGATCATACCCTTCTGACGAACATGCTTAATTCGTTCATCAGCGAGCGTCCACGCAAATGCTTCCCAAATCTTTTTTGTACTTTCTTTATTTTTCAAAAGTATTTGTTCATTTTTGAAGATATCTAATCCTGCTAAGGCTGCTCGACAAGCAAGGGGGTTGCCAGTATAAGAATGCGAATGCAGAAATGCTTGATTTAAATCATCGGCATAAAAGGCTGCATAAATAGAGTCGCGGGTTAAACAAATGGATAAGGGTAGATATCCAGCACTAATGCCTTTTGATAAGGTTAAGAAGTCTGGCCAAATACCAGCCTGTTCACAGGCAAAGAATGTTCCCGTACGCCCGCACCCCACTGCGATCTCATCGGCAATGAGATGGACGCCATATTGTTGGCAAAGCGCCGCCGCTTTCTGGACGAAGATGGCCGAGTGCATGGCCATTTGCCCAGCGCATTGGACTAATGGCTCAATAATCAGAGCTGCAATCTCAGTGTGATTTTTTTGTAAACACAGCTCAAGGTCCGCAATAGCTCGTTTAGCGATATCCTCAGCACTTTCTTTGGACTGCGCTTGCCGAGCATCGGGAGACATGACGACATAAACATCTTGTAAGAGAGAGCCATAGGCTTGTTTAAATAAGGTGACATCCGTTACTGCTAATGCGCCCAAGGTCTCACCGTGATAACTATTTTGTAAACAAACAAATTTCTTTTTTGCGGGCTTACCCTGAATTTTCCAGAAGTGATGACTCATTTTTAAAGCGATTTCAACAGCAGACGCACCATCGCTGGCATAAAAGGCATGGCCTAAATGCCCCTGGCTTAATTGACTCAAACGTTCAGATAGTTCAATGACGGGTTGATGTGTGAAGCCCGCTAACATAACGTGCTCAATGGTATTAAGTTGTTCAATGATGGCTTGATTAATTTTTGGATTAGCATGACCAAATAAATTGGTCCACCAGGAACTAATGCAATCAAGAAAACGATTGCCTGCGGCATCAATCAACCACGGACCCTCCCCATGATGAATCGCCACCAAGGGATAAGCTTCGTGATGTTTCATTTGGGTACAGGGATGCCATACCGAAGCAAGGCTTCGTGCAACCCAATCCACAGAATTGGAGGGGCTATTCATAGGCTTATTGGAACACTCATTGAGGGATTTAGTCTTATATCTGTTATGTTATTGGTTTTAGAGATTAAGTCATAGAAAACGATGTCAGCCCACCAAACCACAGCCCCCCTCGTTCAGGTAAAACCAAGAGCTCCCGCCGTCAGAGTGGCATGGACCCTCGAGCAGGTGGCGGCTTTATACGATCTTCCATTTAATGAACTCATGTTCCAGGCTCAAGAGACCCACCGTCAGTATTTTCCAGAGGGTGATGTCGAGCTGGCTACGCTTTTATCAATCAAGACCGGGGGCTGTCCCGAGGACTGTGGCTATTGCCCTCAAGCGGCTCGCTACCATACAGACGTAAAAGCCACTAAGTTATTGGATTTAGAGGAAGTGTTGGAGGCTGCAAAGGCAGCTAAGGCAGCGGGCTCCAATCGTTTTTGTATGGGGGCTGCTTGGCGCGAACCCAAGGACCGTGATGTGGAAAAGGTAGTTGAGATGATTAAGGGCGTAAAAGCTCTTGGCCTAGAAACCTGCGCCACCTTGGGAATGCTCGAGCCCTCTCAGGCTAAGTCCCTGAAAGATGCGGGCCTTGATTTTTATAACCATAACTTAGATACGAGCGAAGATTTTTACCCCAATGTCATTCAAACCAGAAACTATCAAGATCGACTAGATACTCTTCAGCATGTGCGCGATGTAGGAATGTCAGTCTGTTGTGGGGGGATTGTTGGTATGGGTGAAAGTCGGGAGCAACGAGTTTCATTTATAGCTCGCTTAGCTAATCTTGAGCCCTACCCAGAATCGGTTCCCATTAATCATTTAGTGCCTGTGGCTGGCACTCCCCTTGAATCCCAAGCCAAGTTAGACCCCCTGGAATTTGTGCGCACTATCGCAGTAGCCCGAATCACGATGCCAAGAGCAAGGGTTCGTTTATCGGCAGGACGTCAGGAACTCGGCAAGGCGATTCAAGCCATGTGTTTTCAGGCGGGCGCAAATTCTATTTTTTATGGCGATCAGTTACTAACAACTGGTAATCCAGAGGCCGAAGCAGATCGTCAATTACTTACCGAACTGGGTCTCAAAACCAAAGAAAGTTGTAAGACTGAAGTGCGGGTATGACAAGCAGTTTTCCAGGTAAAAATAGAAGCCCCATCGATCAACTCATTTCGGAGTTTGATACTGCTTTACGTTCGATTGCAGGGGGCGCCCATTACCGAAGACCCATTCCCAAAACCGAATTAGAAAATGATCTAAATAATAAGCAAGTACTTACATCTGATAGTAGTATGGGCCCTGATGAGCGTGCTCATTCTGCTGGTTTAATGCGGGTTAATCATGTTGGCGAGGTTTGCGCTCAAGCCCTTTATCAGTCGCAAAGGTTGCTAGCAAAAGACCCCAAAACACGAGCTCTTTTGGATCTAGCGGCGCATGAAGAAATGGACCATATGGCCTGGTGTGAAGAGCGTTTGAAAGAGCTAGATTCGAGGCCCAGTTTATTAAACCCCATTTGGTATTTTGGATCCTTTGGAATGGGTTTTTTGGCAGGGCTTGCTGGAGACCGTTGGAGTTTAGGATTCGTGGCTGAAACAGAAAAGCAAGTAGAGCGTCACTTAGATCATCATCTAGAAAAATTACCCATTACCGACCATCGTTCGCGGGCGATTGTCAGGCAAATGCGCGAGGATGAAATAGAGCATGGCGCTAGTGCACTGAGTGCTGGCGGACAAGAATTACCAGTCCCAATTAAGACAGCCATGGCAGGTATTTCAAAAATAATGACATCAACTGCCTATAAAATCTAATTTACTGTTCGTTTATACAGTCTTTTCAGTGAGTAATCGCTATATACCTAAAGACGTATCTTAGGTATAAGTTACAAGTCATTGTTTTACAGCATAATTTTACTTAAACCTTTTCTTGCAAAGATTCTCTAAGTGATTGTAATCACTAAGGAATTTCCTAAAAATTTACCCAAAAATACTTGACCCTATCAGAAGCTTCCTCTAAAGTGGGAGGAAGTGTGAAAAAGTGGGGTAAATTTTGTTTCAAGGTGCGTCAGCTCTTAATCTCGATGCGAAAGGACGTATGTCGGTGCCGACAAGGCATCGTGACGCCCTTATGGTGCAAGGAGAGGGCCGCGTCACCCTAACAAAACATCCCGATGGATGTTTATTGTTATTTCCACGACCCGAGTGGGAGGCTTTTCGTACCCGTATTGCTCAATTGCCGATGGATGCACATTGGTGGCGCAGAATATTTTTAGGTAATGCCGCAGAGATTGATCTGGATAGCGCCGGCAGAATTTTAGTAAGCCCAGAGTTGCGCAGTGCGGCAGGCCTTGATCGCGAAATCATGTTGTTAGGCATGGGATCCCATCTAGAAATCTGGGATGCAAATACATACGCCAGCAAAGAGCAGGCAGCCATTGCCCAAGGCATGCCTGATGCACTCAAGCAATTTACCTTTTAATGATTGGGCGACATGAACAATACCCATCGCCCAGTATTACTGGCCGAGGCAGTCACCGCCATGATCAGCAGTTCATCATTTCAGAAGGAAAACGCTCTTATCGTCGACGGAACCTTTGGTCGAGGCGGACACAGCAAAGCCTTATTAGAACAAATGGGATCCAATTGCAAACTCATTGCCTTCGACAAGGATTTAGAGGCAATAAGCACAGCCCAAAAAATAATAGATCCGCGTTTACAAATAATTCACAGCAGTTTTGCAATGATGGATCAGTATGTCAAATCACAAACTGTGGATGCCGTATTACTCGATCTAGGAATCAGTTCGCCACAAATCGATACGCCGGAGCGAGGATTTTCATTTCGCTTCGATGGGCCGCTCGACATGCGAATGGATACCAGTTGTGGGGTATCTGCAGCACAGTGGCTTGCAAGCTCTCCGGTCGAGGAGATTACGCAAGTGATTAAAACATTTGGCGAGGAGCGTTTTGCATTCGCGATTGCTCGCGCAATCGTAAAGCAGCGCGAAGAAGGCAAAGCGGTCGAAACGACACTAGAGCTATCAAATTTAATTGCCAAAACGGTACGTACCCGAGAGCCAGGTCAAGATCCAGCCACACGTACCTTTCAAGCAATTCGTATTTTTATAAATCAAGAATTAGCTGATTTAGAGAGAGGGCTGGAAGCTGCCCTCGATGTTTTAAAAATAGGCGGTCGCTTGGTGGTTATCAGCTTTCATTCTTTAGAAGACCGCATTGTGAAGCAGTTTATGCAATCGCATTCGCAAATCACAGTACCTCGCGAGTTGCCCATTCGGGCCAAAGATTTGCCCCAGGGAGATCTTGAGCTTATTGCCAGAATCAAGCCTAGTGTGTCAGAGATTGAGGAGAATCCACGCGCACGTTCAGCAGTCATGCGAATTGCTGAAAAAAGAGGGATGGCGACATGAATCGCGCAACCCTTACATTACTTGCACTTCTCTTAATCTGCGCCCTGTCATTGGTTGCTTCACAACAGCGGGCTAGAAAAACATTTGTCGCTTTAGAGCGCGCACAAGTACAAGAACGTAAATTAAATCAAGAGTGGTTACGACTTGAGTTTGAGCAAAGAAATTTATCCAAGTCATCACGAATTCGGGATGTGGCACGTAATCAATTGCGCATGAGCCCCATTACCCCTGATCGAACTCTCTACTTTAAGGAAGGTCTATGAAGCCAGTCAGGTTCTCGACCTCACCTAATGTTGTCTTGCGCTTACCGATGTGGCGCTCAAGACTCATGCTCTTCCTACTGTTTGTAGCATTTGCTGCATTGGGCATCCGTGCTTTTTGGATACAGGGACCCGGTAATGGATTTTATGAAGCTAAAGCTATTAAAGGGGTGCAGCGTGAGATTGACATGCCCGCAACTCGTGGCAAGATCTTGGACCGTAATGGGCAATTAATTGCTACCAGCTTAGAGGCAAAGGCAGTAATTGCCTATACCGATAACATCCCTGCGGACCTTGCACCAGAAAAGATTACCCAACTCGCCAAATTATTAGAGATGAGCGAGGCTGAAATCAAGAAAAAATTTAAGGATGAACGCAATCAAGTTTTTTTAAAAAGACAAGTTGACCCAGAAATCGCTCAGCAGGTTAGGCGCCTTGAAATACCGGGCATTGGATTAAATAATGAATACCGTCGTCACTATCCAGAGGGTGAGGCGATGGCGCACGTCATTGGATTTACAAATGTGGAGGATCGTGGGCAAGAAGGAATTGAGCTTGCGCGTGATAAGGACCTTGCAGCCCAAGCTGGAAAACGTCGTGTAGTGGTAGATCGATTAGGCCGTATTGTGAATGATATTGCCATATTACAGTTTCCACAAAACGGCCAAGATCTTCAGCTCTCCATCGATAGCAAAGTTCAATATATTGCCTATAACGCTTTAAAGAGTGCGGTAGAAAAACATAAAGCAAAAGCAGGTGGCGCAGTTGTTTTAGACGTTCGTTCTGGTGAAATTCTGGCATTAGCAAATTGGCCAAGCTATAACCCAAACTCTCGTAAATCACTAACGGGTGAGCAATTACGTAATCGAGTACTTACGGATACGTTTGAGCCTGGCTCAACCATCAAACCATTTCCAGTGGCTTTGGTAATGGAGCAGGGCAAAGTTCAGCCAGATACTAATATGACAATTGGTCAAAAGTTACTAATTGGACCTAAGCCAATTACGGATACCCATCCTCATGGGATGTTAACGGTCTCACAGGTTATTCAGAAATCTAGCAATATTGGTACAGCAAAATTAGCCTTACAACTCGAACCGAGAGAGATGTGGGATCTATTTGCAGCAGTAGGTTTTGGACAGGCACCCAACATTGGTTTTCCAGGCGCAGTTGCGGGACGCTTACATCCACATCAAAAATGGGGTCAAAGTGATCAGGCCCGTATGTCTTTTGGTTATGGAATCTCGACATCTTTATTCCAGTTGGCACGCGCTTACACCATCTTTGCACGCGATGGTGAGTTGGTGCCAACCACGATCCTTCGTAACCCAGAATACAAACCAGGGACACGAGTTATGTCCGCAAAGACAGCAATCGAGATGCGCAATATGCTGGAAACAGTTACCGAGCAGGGGGGTACAGCAATACGCGCACGTGCAGATGGATTTCGGGTCGGAGGAAAAACAGGTACAGCGCATAAAGTTGAAAGCAAGGGATATGTCGCAAATAAATACCGTGCATTTTTTGTGGGCCTTGCACCCATCAGCGCACCACGTATTGTTGTTGCAGTTATGGTCGACGAGCCTTCAGCTGGAGGGCATTATGGCGGCGAGGTCGCCGCCCCAGTTTTTTCAACCATCGTGAGTGAAACGCTACGTAGCCTAAATATTTCACCAGATATTACCGATCGTACCTTAGTTCAAAATTTTGAGCCAATTCCAACCGGCGTGCAGGCACAAAAAGTGGTGCTCAAGCAATGATGGCTACTATAAAAATGAACCGCCATGAAGCTCTATTGCATTTACAACAAGTAGTGGAGCCGACTGCAAGGATATCTGCTGACAGTCGACAAATAAAAGTAGGCGATATCTTTATGGCCTATGCAGTTGGGCATGGTAAAGCCTTGCGAGATGGGCGACCCTATATTTCTAAAGCGCTTGAGCTTGGGGCGGCCTGTGTTTTATATCAAGCAAACCATGATCGTTCAGAAAGTCCAAGCTGGGAATCAGATCTAGATGATGAGCGTTGTATTTGTGTTGAAAATCTTGCAGAGGATGCTGGCTGGATCGCTGCAGAATGGTATGGCAGACCCAGTCAAACACTAAAGCTAATTGGAGTAACCGGTACGAATGGAAAAACCAGTGTTACACAATGGCTTGCTCAGACTCTATCCAAGCATGCAGCAGTGATTGGCACATTAGGAATTGGCTTTAGCGATCAATTACACGATGTGGGCTACACCACACCCGATGCGCCGCGCTTACAAACAGAGTTATTTAAGTTGAAGCAGCTAGGTGCTCAATATGTGGCCCTAGAGGTGTCATCACACGCTTTGGACCAAGGGCGAGTGAATGGAACCCATTTTGATTGCGCAGTGTTTACTAATTTAAGTCGGGATCATTTAGATTATCACGGCACGATGGCTGAGTATGGAGCCACAAAAGCAAAATTGTTTAAAGAATTTGATGCTAAAAGAATCGTGATCAATATCGACGATTCATTTGGACGAAGCTTGTTCATGGATCTTATGAATCGTGATGACAAGATGATTTGGCTTTATGCATTGAATCCAGCAGCATTCCATAATTTAGAAAAACTTCAAGATCGTTTTAAGCTAGTTTATTTGCAAGAGTTTTGTTTTATAGAAAATGCCTATCAATGCAAGATTGTGATTGACGGAAAAGTGTATCCATGCACGATTCCTGTATTGGGTGAGTTCAATCTAGAAAATGCTTTAGCGGTTATTGCTACCTTAATCGCAGAAGGTATTGATATTCCTGAAGTGTTACGGCAAGTCGAGTGTTTGAGGCCCGTAAGGGGACGCATGGAAATCATAAAAGGGGCAAAGGCAGACGCCCCAATGATGGTTGTGGACTATGCGCATACACCCGATGCACTCCAAAAAGTTCTTGAAACACTTAGGCCAATTGCCGCAATTCGGCAGGGACAGATTTATTGTGT
>Ga0209033_1000915_pt1 | contig 17210 bp, 15 predicted proteins | sample LauGreFa1BDMLBDN_2_FD_188218 | JGI IMG/M metagenome (GOLD analysis project Ga0209033, IMG submission 188218) | Freshwater lake microbial communities from Lake Michigan, USA - Fa13.BD.MLB.DN (SPAdes) (version 2) | ecosystem: Environmental > Aquatic > Freshwater > Lake | place: Lake Michigan, USA...
GATCAGCTTTTTCTTGATAGATTGATTCCAGTGAATTGTTTATAAATCTTTTGTCGGCTAAATTTTCGTTCGTTCGATGATCTTTGGCGATTGAATTCAAAGTATCGCTTGAAAAATTATTGTTATTTTGAAGAACTTCATTTTTTGGTGAGTACTTTAAATGTTGCGCTTCCTGAGGCATAACATTCGCCAGCAAAGCTTCAAGTCCTCTACCAAGACCTCGTTTATTCATCGTCATGCATTGTCTTTTCTGATCATTTCGCCAGCTAGGGCAATATAAGCTATTGTTCCTCTGGATGACTTGTCGAAGCTCAGGGCTGGTAAGCCATGGCTTGGTGCCTCTGCTAAACGAACATTTCTAGGGATACAGGTTCTAAAGACTTTATCACCAAAATACCTGATCAGTTGTTCAGATACATCTTTGGTTAGACGATTTCTATCGTCATACATTGTTCTTAAAATACCCTCCAAGTGCAGTTCTGGGTTAACAGAATTTTGAATGTTTTTGAGTGTACTCATCAGTGCTGATAGACCTTCAAGGGCATAGTACTCACATTGCATAGGAATTAACAAGCTATTGGCCGCTACCATTGCATTTAAAGTCAGCATATTTAAAGAAGGTGGGCAATCGATCAGGATGTAATCATATTGTGATTTAATTGGATTTAATGCATCTGCAAGTCGTAATTCTTTACGATCAGCGTGAATTAGTTTTACTTCAGCAGCTGTTAAGTCTGCATTGCCTGGTATTACCGAAAAGCCGATGTTTGGAAGATAAATAACAGTTTCTGTAGCAGGCACATCTTCAATTAACAAATCATAACTGGAGAATTTGACTTCCTGTTTATCAACGCCACAGCCCATTGCTGCATTGCCTTGTGGATCAAGATCCACTAACAATACTTTTCGCTTAGCCGCAGCCAAAGAAGCGGCCAAATTTACACAAGTTGTAGTTTTTCCAACCCCGCCTTTTTGGTTGGTAACGGCAATTATTTTCCCCATTAAATTACCTCAGATTCTTTAAGTTAATTGCATTTTAACCAAGCATCTTTTTGCGGGTATCCCTGGAACATTGATAGGGATAAGCGTTGTTTTTGCTGAGTTTATATCTTGTTCATCAGGTAATTGTCCTTTCATGGCTAATATAACGCCACTTTGGCTAACTAAGTGTGCACTTAATTTTACTATATCAGATAAGCTGGCAAAAGCTCTGGTAATGACTGTGTCAAAACTAGTTTCAGGTAGATAGTTTTCTACACGACTATGACAGACGGTTACATTATTAAGCTTTAATTCCAATATGGCTTGTTGGACAAATCTTGTTTTTTTTGCATTACTATCTAATAAAGTAAAATCGATTCCGGGTAAATAAATGGCTAGTGGAATGCCAGGCAAACCTGCACCGGTGCCGATGTCGATAACGTATTTGCCTTCAATAAATGGAAGAACAGCTAAACTATCCAGTAAATGTAAGCTAACCATATCTTCTGTGTTACGGATAGACGTTAGGTTATAAGCTTTATTCCATTTCTCAAGAAGCTTAATAAAGCACATTAATTGTTCAATTTTTTCTTCATCAAAGGCCAGATTCAGCGATTCAAGTCCCGTAATGAGGATTTTTTTACAGGCATCCATCAGGCGCTTTTGTTTTTCAAATAGACCAACAATAAAGAAATGGCTGCAGGGGTCATTCCAGGGATACGTGATGCTTGACCTAGAGTTTCTGGACGTTGTGCGGTGAGTTTTTGACTCACTTCATTTGATAGCCCTGGGACACCACAGTAATCAAGAGCTTCGGGTAGATGTAAATGATCATAGCGCAGCGCTTTATCAATGTCAGTTTGTTGTCTGACTATATAGCCTGCATATTTAGCCTGAATCTCAACCTGTTCACCAACCTGTTCTGTGATAGCTTCGCCTCCCTCTAGAAAGACTAGTAACCTTTCTATATCGACTTCCGGTCGTCTTAATAGCTCCATTAAATTAGCTTCTTTGAGTAAGGGGGTGCCCCAGATCTCTTCAACTCGACTGGCTTCTTTACTGTCAGTTCTAACCCATTTCTTTTTTAAATCATCTTGTAAGGCTGAAATAGCGGCTCGTTTAATCTGGAATGTTTGCCAACGTTCATCATCAACCAATCCGAGTTCGCGTCCTTTTTCCGTTAACCGCAAATCGGCATTATCTTCTCTCAATAGCAAACGGTACTCAGCGCGACTGGTAAACATGCGATATGGTTCTTGTGTTCCTCGTGTAATTAGGTCATCAATCATTACACCTATATAGGCTTCATCGCGCCTAGGGCACCAACTTTCAAGGCCCATAACGAGACGTGCCGCATTCAATCCTGCAATCAAGCCTTGTGCGGCGGCCTCTTCATAACCTGTCGTACCATTGATCTGTCCGGCAAAAAATAAGCCATCCATGTGCTTGGTTTCGAGTGACATTTTTAAATCACGGGGGTCAAAAAAGTCATATTCAATAGCATAACCTGGGCGAATTATCTCGGCATTTTCAAAACCAAGCATAGAACGGACAAACTCATACTGTACATCAAATGGTAAGCTGGTAGAAATGCCATTAGGATAGATTTCATGAGTATCCAAGCCTTCCGGTTCGACAAATATTTGATGCGTATCTCTATCAGCGAAGCGGACGATTTTATCTTCTATAGATGGGCAGTAACGTGGACCTATGCCTTCTATTATTCCAGAGTACAGTGGCGATCTATCTAAACCAGCGCGAATAATGTCATGAGTTTTATTGTTAGTGCGGGTGATATGACAAGGTATTTGTTTTGGATGCTGCTCACGCTTACCCATAAAAGAAAATACAGGTACAGGCGTATCACCATGTTGTTCTTCCAGTTTACTGAAATCAATAGTTCTGCCATCAATACGGGGAGGTGTCCCAGTTTTTAAGCGGTCAATACGAAAAGGTAGTTCACGTAAGCGATTGGCTAAGGCAATTGATGCTGGATCACCAGCGCGACCACCACTATAGTTCTCTAAGCCGATATGAATTTTTCCACCTAAAAAAGTACCTGTAGTTAGTACCACGGCTTTTGCCATGAAATCCAGGCCCATTTGAGTTTTAACACCGATGACTTTGTTTTCAAGGACGATTAAATCAGCTACTGTTTGTTGAAACAATGCCAAGTTAGGCTGGTTTTCGAGTGTAAATCTAATTGCTTGTTTATAAAGGATACGATCTGCTTGAGCGCGAGTTGCCCTGACAGCAGGACCTTTGCTGGCATTTAGCGTACGAAACTGAATGCCGCCAAGATCAATAGCCTTCGCCATGATTCCGCCCAAAGCATCAATTTCTTTAACTAAATGACCTTTGCCTATCCCGCCAATAGCCGGATTGCAGCTCATCTGTCCTAGTGTTTCGATGTTTTGAGTTAATAATAATGTTTTTGCACCACATCGAGCAGCGGCCAATGCCGCTTCGGTGCCAGCATGACCACCACCCACCACAATCACGTCAAAATATTTTTTGAATTTCACAAGCTTTTTTTACTCTGAGTCGCTATATTAATGCCTGTCTGCTAAGACGAAGTTTTGGCTATTATAAGAGGTAATTCATGAAAAAACGTAATAATGCTAAAAAAATAGATTGTGCTCCTATCCAAAACCCTGTTGCAAAGTTTGCGCATCAGTTTAATAAAGCACATATTTTTTATGATAAGAATAAGTATTATCGAAATGCGAAGCACCGTGACCAAGAGTTTTCTCTAATAACGCTGGATGGGATTATTAGAAAAAACCCTTGTATTTTAGTAAGCGCATTGTAGTAAATTTAATGCTAGAAACAGTATCAATTTACTGATTTTAAGTAATTACTTTTTCTTAAAAAGCATAAAAATAGCCGATGAAAATCAACCTGCTTAATTTCATTAAAGAAGATATTTGGCTATTACACGAGCAAAAATTGCCATTATTCAAAGCAACAATAATTAAGTTGGTAAAAATTATTGTATTGTCCATACAAGGATTTTCTCGTGATCTTTGTCCACTTAGAGCCTCTGCTTTAACTCTTTATAGCATATTATCGATAGTGCCAGTGATTGCTATGTTGTTTGGCATCGCCAAAGGTTTTGGCTTTGAAAAAATGCTCGAACAACAATTGTTAGAGCATGCTCCCGACCAAGACACTTTGGTAGTGCAGTTAATTGGTTATGCACAAAACTTACTGGAGAGCACTAAAGGCGGGGTTGTCGCAGGCATTGGTATTGTTGTTTTATTTTGGACGATTATTAATGTCATTGGTAATATTGAGGAGTCTTTTAACTTTATTTGGAAAATAGGTAAAGGGCGATCAATTAGTCGTAAATTTAGTGACTACTTATCGTTAATGCTGTTGGCGCCTGTTTTATTGATTGCATCCAGTAGCATTACGGTTTTTCTGCAAACAAAAATAACATGGTTAATTACGGTTATTGAGTTACCGGAATTTGGCACTTGGCTGGTACTGAGAGCACTTGCCTTATTACCTTTAGTACTTATCATAGCGTTATTTGCCTTTACGTTTATTTTTATGCCCAATCATAAAATAAATTACAGGTCAGGCATCATCGCCGGTGTAATTGCCGGAATTATGTATCATTTATCACAGTGGGTTTATTTAACCTTGCAAATTGGTGTGTCCAGTTACAATGCAATTTATGGTAGTTTTGCTGCTTTACCTTTATTTGTGGTTTGGTTACAAACGGGGTGGATGATTGTTCTATTTGGTTGTGAAGTGGCCTTTTTTCTACAAAATTATGAGGTTTATCGAAACAATAATCGTTTTGCAGATTTAAGTTTTTCCCTTAAGAAAATCATTGCTCTTCAGGTAACACATTTAATTGTTAAGAATTTCATTAAATTGAATCACCCATTAACAGCTTCTGAAATTGCAACAATATTGGTCATACCGATAGCCGTTATTCAGTCTGTCTTATCCAGTTTAATAATAGGTCATATACTTGTTGAGTATAGAGATCAAGATGAAGTTGAATCAGAAGAGGTGTATCAGCCAGCAGTAGATATTAATTTACTTACTATTGCTTATGTTATTAATGTGCTAGAACATTGCGGTCAAAATCATTTACCTGATATAAATCAGGAGCGACTGTTTATGAGTGCCGTTAATGATTTTAAGAGTTTGATGGAGTCTTCTGAGAAAAATGCTTTGTTAAAGGATATTTAGATAGCGGTAAGGAGGGAGCAACACAATCGTTATGTGATAAAGGCTACATTAACGATTGTGAGTTTCTGAATATATAGGTATAGCGAATGATTTCCAAGTATTATTTATTCGGTGTGTTCTGAGGGACAGGAACAGGCACAGGTACGGGAGTTATCGTGGTGCTTTCAGAAACAGATTGTTTAGCTGAATTTTGAACTTTTTCACGTTTTAAACCTTCACCATACAGAGTCGCTGTAATCATGAATAAAATTGTTGTAACCACAATGATGATGAATCTGTTGGGATCTTTCATAAAGAATAGTGGCCATTTTGGTTTGTACATTCCTACAAAGAAGAAAAGTAGTGTCCATATTAATAGATTGATAGCGCCGGTTATCATTATGTTTACCTGTTGAACTGATTAGTTTAAATGGGGTTGTTATTGTTAGCTGAATGACTAAATTTTTTATCTAACTTATTGTATTAACATTATTTATTAACGTATTTTTTATTTTATAAACGTTTTCATTTTAACAAGAAAATTTAAAATTAAAAGAGTAAACGTTATTTTAATTGTTGAAGCTTGCTTTTCAGTTAGGAGTCAGTTTCAGTACAGCAGGAATTTTAAACGTTCTTCCTGCCAAGCTATCTCATCATTACGTGTGATTTTTTCAAGGTCTTCTGGAAATGCTTGATCATTATCTACCCATTCCCGGAGAAGAGATGAGCCATTGATGATATCAATCGCCAAGCGATCGAGCTCATATTCATAAGGAAAGTCTCGCCATAACGGGTAGTTGGGGGATTGTAAACGCAACGCTTTAAATGCTAGTGTCTGTAGGCGCCATGGTCGGAAAGTTTCATGATTATAGCTTGGATCATCTGTGTGTATTTGCACACCAGAACAAAGTTGACCAGCATATTTATGAAAAGTGGGTTCAAACCAACACTCACGCAAACGACAGCCATGAAGCCATTGAGGTGCAATCTTATACATGGATTTGATCAAGGTTTTAGCATCAATATCTGGTGCGCCAAAAAGTTCTAATGGACGTGTTGTGCCACGACCTTCTGAAAGGGTTGTTCCTTCAAGCATTACGGTTCCTGCATAGCAGCGGGTCATTGATAGATTTGGTGCATTTGGGCTAGGGTTAATCCATGAGCGCTCTCCGAGCGGCCAGCCAAAGCCAGGAGCAGACTCGGGTTGCCAGCCTTGCATAGTGATAACTTTACAATCCACATCTAAAGCAAGAGTCTTAATGAACCAGTGCGCCATCTCAGCAATTGTCAAACCATGTCGCATAGGCATTGGACCTGCACCAACAAAACTTTCCCAACCTTGTTGAAGAGTCAATCCTTCTATTGGGCGGCCGGCCGGATTTGGGCGATCGAGAATCCATATTGATTTATGATGAGTTGCCGCAGCTTCCAATACATAACGCAAGGTGGTGATAAAAGTATAGATTCTACAGCCAAGGTCTTGTAAATCAATCAGCAATATATCGAATGTATCCATCATAGCAGCAGTAGGTCGACGTACATCACCGTAAAGGCTAAATACAGGAATGCCTAGCTGGGGGTCGATAAAGTCTGGGGACTCCACCATATTATCTTGTTTGTCTCCGCGAAGTCCATGTTGCGGACCAAATGCGGCACTAAGCGTCATATCTGGCATACTTGCCAGCGCATCCAATGTATGTGTTAAATCTTGGGTTACTGAGGCTGGATGTGCCAATAGTGCTAGGCGCTTTCCTACAAGGGGTCTCCGCAATACGCTATCTTCAAGTAATCGATCTATGCCAAATTTCATATTTTATTGAATTAATTTTGATGGATTAAGGGAGTAAATCCAGCGCGATTGTGAAAATCTGGGCATATATCGGGATGTTGCAGTGCCCAGTAAGAAAGGCTACCATTTTGCTCTTCGAGCACTGCTGTTAGACCAACCTGAAGTGATTTATTATTAATTTTAATTGATAAGTCAGTAGTTGTTATTTTAGCCTCTAAGAGAAAGTAGTTACTCGATTGATCAATACGAATGGTGGGGCTTTGAGTAGATATCCATTTATTGCGCAAACGATAGTTGCTAAAAGCATAGGCCGCCCATTGACCGGAGGGTGAAAAATTGAATTCATGATAGTTATCTTCAGAATCTACAGCAATAAACATTTCGAAGCAGGTATGTTTCCATAAGCCGTCAACACAAGAAGGTTGTTGTGGTGAAGGAATGCGAATTTGTGTTATGTCTCCTGTCAACTGATAACAAATTTTTAATGTATCTGGGGCTTCTGAGATAACTTTAACATCCAGATTTCTTATGGCTGTGGTGATACTATCTTTATGAGCTATTAATTGTTCGTTAAGTATCACGTTTGTGTTGTTAAGTTGCACTGCGATCATTGCGTGGAAAAACCTTTAGTAATGCTTGATGAGTTGTTGGTAGTAATCGGCTTCATCTGTTTTTCCTCGTTTTAAGGCACCATTAATAAAAATGGTGGTTTTTTTTAATAATACATCAATGGCTGCTTGTTGATTTTCTTTTGATAGTAGGCCGGTTTCAATTATTTTTTGTAGTGCTTTTATTCTAAATCTGTCCATACCCCATAGTTTTTGTGAAAGTTGGTCTTGATGTCCGCCGTATTTTTTTATTTGCGGTTCTTTAATTAATACAACAGGATATTTTGCACAGATTCTAAGCCATAAGTCATAGTCTTCACAGACTGGAAATTGAGTATCAAATAATCCAATATCAATAAATACCGACCGATGTATCATAACGGTTGAAGGTGAAATTGCGCATAATGATAAACAATCCGAGAAGATCCATCCGTTTTTTTTGGTATATTTTTTTGGGGGCATAATAGGAAGGCCATTACGTATCCAGATTTCCTCTGTGTGGCAAACTTTACTGTTTGGGTTAAGCGATAAAGCTACTGTTTGTTGACTAAGTTTTTCAGGTAACCATTGATCATCAGAGTCTATGAAAGCAAGCCAATCTCCAGTTGAGTGTTGTATGCCAAAATTTCGAGCGCTACTAACACCTTGGTTTAATTGCTTATAATAAATTATCTGTGGAAATTCTTTATCTATCATACTGGCGGTTTCGTCAGTTGAGCCATCATCAACGACTATAATCTCGATGGGCGATAAAGATTGTGAAATTACTGATAATAATGCGCGCCTTAATAATTCGCAGCGATTATAGGTAGGAATAATAACTGAAATATTTATAAGTTAGCCTATTTATCTAATATTCATAAGGTTTGAAATTGATGGCTCGAATCAATTTAGTAGGATGTGATGGTTAATTAGCCAGCGGAATAATGTCGCTGGCTTTAATATAAAGCTTTTATAGTTTAATTGGCCGATGAATTTAAAAGGGTTTCGGGAGTGATTTTCGCACCACTATTATTATTGGCATTTTTGATATGAATTTGTTTTAATCGGTTAAACGCAGACAATAAAGTTTTATCCATAACAACTACATTACCAATAGACACAATAACTCGTGCTAATTGAGGTATCTTTGGGGCTTGGCTAGACATCATGTAGACTGGCTGTACATAAAGTATTGAATGTCCGATTGGAAGTATAATCATGCGCCCCATTTTGACTTGTGAGCCTGTTTGATTCCACAAAGTAAATTGTTCGGAAATTATAGGATCTTGTTGAATCAATGCTTCAACCTGTGCAGGCCCATTTACTTGAGTATCTTTGCCAAATTTATAAACAGTAATGTTGGGCTTGTAATCAAGGCCACAACTGGCCTTGTCCATAATTCCCGCTATGCCTATTATGCTAAGATTATCCCTATTAAAAGGTGTCATAGGGTGAATCATTACAAATTCTTCAATGTCATTGCAGTTGCCAAAATCCATTGTTTGATAATAAGGCAATACTGGTTGCCCATGGACTTTGGCTTGCTCCCAGGTTTCGGCTTGTTCGTAGAATAACGCAGGGTTACTTTGATGGTATTTTGCATAAATTTTCATCTGCATAGAATACAGGTCACGCGGATAACGTAAATGTTTGCGTATTTCAAGCGGCATTTGGTTTAGATCTTTGAATAACCCTGGATAAGCGCTGGAGTAAGAACGAATAATAGGGTCTGATGGATCTGAAATATAATAATCGACATTGCCATCGTAGGCATCAACGACAACTTTAACGGAATTACGAATGTAATTGAAATTTTGATGACCTTCCAGAAAATCATCTCCAGCAGGTTTAGAAACCGGATAATGATTAGATAAAGTATAGGCATCCAGTATCCAGTAAAAACGGTCTTTGGTTATAACTAAATAAGGTGCTTTGTCGTGATGTAAGAAAGGTGTTAGTGTGTTAACACGTTTAGTAATGTTCCTGCGGATTTTTAATTTGCTTTGATTGGTGATGCTAGTTGAAAAAAATATTTTTTCGTCTTTTAAATAAAAGGCAAGTAGCGCTTTTTTGAATAATGATGTAATGGGTATTCCACCTTTGCCAGTATAGTTTTTTTCAATGCTAATATCTGTATGTTCAAGTCCTATGACGCTGAGGTTATTTGGAACAATGGCGTAATCGTATTGTCCTTCCCCATAATAGATATCAGGTGTTTTTACACTGAAACCAACATCTGAGTAAAGGTTTAAGTCGCGTAAATACCAAATAAGAGGGTTTCCAGCATCTTGCGCAGCTGGCGTGATCACTGCTCCATAGCCATGAGTGTAGCGTAAGTGGGTATTTTCCCAGTTTTGGGCTTCTGGAGGTAATTTTGAAGTATTGATTTCTCTTGCAGCAATATTAACTTGTCGTATATGACCTAGAATAAAGTAACGCTCTTCATCAACGGACAGAAATTTATAATAAGGTCTGATTTCCTGTAATTGCCTATAGCTATCAAGAATGTATTCTCTATCCCATACTGGGATGTTTTCAAAATGTTTTTGAGTGCCCCAGTTGTCAATGTCTTCAGTTGCATCCTGTTTTATTGACAGATCAATTGTGTGAATACGTTTTAAATCATAGGCATCCATTGTTCCATCAATGTTCTGCTGTATGTAGGGCCCATCAGATTTTACTGGATTTGGACTGACAATAAATTTCTGAATTAACTCGGGTATAAATTGAATTTGTGGAAGTCCTAAAGCGATTAGAAAAGTGATTAAAGATATAAAAAACGGTGTCTTGATGCGATGCTTTTCTGAAAAAATGAATAGGATAGCTGTTAACGCTGTAGCCAGAAAAGCAATAATGGCAAACCATAGGAGTGGAAGTTTATAACGTATTTCCACAAAACCGGGCCCATAAAAGATGGGCTCATGAGAGTCAGTATAGAGCAGTGAAAACCGCTGTAACATGAATCCCCATGTTACAAAAGCAACCACAAAACCGATCAAAATTGTTAAATGAATTTTAGCGCCTAAATGATATTCTTTTTTCTGGTGAGGTATAAAAATATGCTCTAACCAATAAAGAATTCCAACCAAAGAAAAAACTAGAGCTGCAGTTATTAACAGTTCTTTTTGGATTAGGGTGTAGATGGGATAAGACAGTAAATAAAAGCTGATGTCGCGCCCGTAAATTGATTCGGTTACACCTGAGTTACTTCCAAAAAAGAACAGTAATGATGCCTCCCACTGATTATAAAAAGGTATTGCAACAAATATAGCCAGTGCTAATGAAATGGGTGTGTATATCTTTACAGTGCCGCCCATAAATATATCGGCAACACGTTGAAATCGTATTCTTTTTTCTGAATTATTAACGATTTCATGGGGCGGATTTAAGCCTAAATAACGAGTCGCAATCCAGAAATGGAAAAAGAAAATAGCAAAAAAGGTTAGTGTTACACCACCAGAAAGAAAGTATTTATAAAGTAGTCGGAGCCAGAAATAAGATTCAAGATTGAGTGATTGAAACCACCAGTAATTAACAACATGTTCGAGAAATATAAAATGAAAGGCGACAAAAGCAATTATACCGATGACAAATATCGATCCAAATATAGCGGGTAAAAACTTCAGATTCCGCATAGTTTCCTCAAATAATTAATATTATTAACGATGTTGTGATTGTCTTTAAATTGATAGCTAATGTATAAGCTAATCCAAAATATTTATCTGCACTAGTATTCTAACACCCAATGTCTATTTAGTAATGATTTAGAGATTAAGCTGGCAAAATTTGGATTAGATTTAAGTTAGTCTTTTTTGGGGCGAGCAAAAATAATCTTGTTTATTAGATTTAGGGAAGTTAAGGGTTGTCATTGAGGCTGAAAGCGCACCAAAATGGTTATTTTATGACTTATTCGAGGGCAAAAGTGGGGCAAAATTACTAAGCCAAGATTAACAAGCGCCTGGTTTTAGGTCTTTTGGTACCTTTATTCAAGTATTGGCACATTAACTGCTATGTATAAAAGCAAATGCTTGACCTCTCCTGTGATACCTCTATAAGGCACTTAAGCTAATTGGGTGCCTTTTTTTTAAATCTCAATATTATTAAATATCAGGATGTATGGTCGTATCATCATTATCTTCTGTAACTCCAGCTTGCTCATTAAGATGTTTGGGTATTGTTTTTTTAACCTTTACGCCTAGGTCAATAAAACTGCTTGCCTGACGAATTAGGTTACCATTGCCAATGGTTAATTTGTTCATAACCCCATCATAAGTCGAGTGAACTGTACTTAATTGCTTACCTAGTTTATCTAGGTCTTCAACAAAACCACGTATTTTGTCATACACAATACCGGCTTTATCAGCTATTGCCCTAGCATTTTCATTTTGACGTTCATAGCGCCAGATATTTTCGATGGTACGAAGGGTTGCTAGCAATGTGGTTGGCGTAACAACAATGATTTTATGCTCAAAGGCATCTGTAAATAATTTCTCATCCGCTTGAAATGCAGCTATAAAGGCAGCTTCTATTGGCATAAAAAGTAATACAAAATCCAGTGATCGTAAACCTTTTAGACCAGAATAATCTTTGTTGCTTAAGCTTTTGATATGAGTTCTTACTGCCTCAGTATGTTGTTTTAAAGCTGTTATGCGTTCAGCGTCATCTTCAGTTGAGCAGTGCAATTCATAAGCAACTAATGATACTTTAGAGTCAATAACAATATCTTTTTCTTCAGGTAGTCGAACTATCACATCCGGCTTGAATAGCTTGTTATTTTCATCTCGGAATGCACCTTGAGTTTCGTATTCTATGCCTTTGCGAAGTCCGGATTTTTCCAAGACAGTTTCCAATATCATTTCACCCCAATTGCCTTGGGTTTTTTTATCACCTTTTAACGCACGAGTAAGGTTAAGTGCTTCTTGGTTCATTTGAGCGGTATCTCGCCTTAATGAAACAATTTCCTCGCGGAGTGAAATGCGGTCTTTATTTTCGTTATCATAAACGGTTTCAATGCGTTGTTTGAATTCTCCCAATTGTTCTCGTAATGGTTTGACAATGTGATCGAGACTGGTTTGATTGTGCTCAGTGAATTGTTTGTTGCGTTCATCGAAAATTTTACCGGCTAAATTTTCAAACTGATTGTTAAGTCGCATCTCAGCGTCTTTTAGTAAGTTTAATTTTTCCTCAGCATTTTTTCCCTGCTCGTGCATGCGAGTTTGTAATTCGGCATTTTGTGTTTTGGTTTCTACATAAAGTTGTTGTAATTGATGGAATTCATTTTCTTTGTTTTGAAGTTGTTTTAATTTTTCTTCTGTTACAGCGAGATTGGTCGAGAGTTTTGTAATGGTAGTTTTATCTCGATTTGTTAGTAGTCGCATTAATAATACGCCTACTAACAAGCCACATAAACCAAAAAATAGAGTAGGTGAGTTAGCTATAAAATCCATTTTCAATGGTTTAATAGATGGTCAAAAATGGTTTCGGCAGAATCCAATGTGTCATTTAAATCTTCATCACTGTGAGCAGCTGAAACAAAACCTGCTTCAAATGCTGACGGAGCCAAATAGATGCCGGACTTAAGCATGGCATGAAAAAAACGTTTAAATAAAGCTTGATCACATTGCATAGCTTGGGCGAAGGTTGTTACTTTTTGTTCAGTGCTAAAGAACAAGCCAAACATACCACCAATAGTGTTAGTAGTTAAAGCAACACCAGCTTGATGAGCACGTTCTTTGAGACCAGTAGTTAGTTTGTTGGTTTTTGCTGTTAAAGATTCATAAAAACTGGGTGTTGCAATTAATTCCAGTGTTTTTAGTCCAGCTGCCATTGCTACTGGATTGCCAGATAAAGTGCCAGCTTGATAAACAGGTCCCAGCGGAGCAAGGTATTCCATGATTTTACGTTGACCGCCAAAAGCACCTACTGGCATGCCTCCTCCGATAATTTTACCTAAAGTAGTTAAGTCAGGTTGGATATTATAAAGGCCTTGTGCGCCATTAAGTCCTACCCTAAATCCTGTCATTACTTCATCAAAAATAAGTACACTGCCGTATAAGTCGCAGACCTCACGTAACGTTTCGAGGAAGCCTGGTATGGGTGGGATACAATTCATATTACCGGCAATAGGTTCAACAATGATGCAGGCAATTTGTTCTCCAATTGAAGAAAATAAAGTCTTAACTGATTCACTGTCGTTGTAGGCAAGTGTAATGGTGTCGGCGGCAACTGATGCAGTTACTCCAGGTGAGCTGGGCACGCCAAAAGTTAAAGCCCCTGATCCTGCTTTAACTAATAGAGAGTCAGAATGACCATGGTAACAACCTTCAAATTTAACGATCTTATCTCGACCTGTATAGCCTCTGGCTAATCGAATGGCGCTCATGGTCGCTTCAGTGCCGGAACTGACCATTCGGACCAATTCTATTGATGGCATAAGTTCACAAACTCGTTCAGCCATTTGTGTTTCAATGGCTGTCGGAGTACCGAAACTTAGACCTTTTTCAGCAGTCCGTTTAACAGCAGCAATAACCTCTGGGTGAGCATGACCTAAAATCATTGGACCCCATGACCCAACGTAATCAATATAGCGTTTGCCCGTGTTGTCATACATATAAGAGCCACTAGCATGATTTATGAAAACGGGTGTGCCACCTACGCCATTAAAAGATCGAACTGGTGAGTTTACGCCACCAGGTATGACTTGTTTCGCGTCGAAAAATAAATTGGTTGCTTCGGTCATAATATATTTTTAAGGTTACAATGAATGGCGTAAAGAATAGGATAACTTTATCATGATTGAAAGAGATAGGTACGTTCAGCATAAAAAAGGTTATAAGTTCTTTTTACTTAATTAAGTTTTGGAATGGTTCATGAAATCGAGAGATAGACGACGAGGTTTGGTAGTTGTTAATACTGGTGAAGGTAAAGGCAAATCATCTAGTGCCCTAGGAATGGTTTTTCGTGCTGCAGGCTGGAATATGAGGGTTTGTGTTATCCAATATATTAAGGGTCAATGGCAGACAGGTGAACAAAAAGCGGCAGAACGCTTTGAGAATATTGAATGGCACGCACTGGGAGATGGGTTTACTTGGGATACCAAAAATCCTGAGCAGGATATTAAGACGAGTCGAGAAATTTGGGAATTAAGTAAAGAAAAAATTCTTTCTGAAGAGTTTGATTTGGTTTTATTGGACGAAATTAATTATTGTTGTGGTTATCAGTGGATTTCTGGACAGGAAATTGCCGATTTTATTCGTGATGAAAAGCCCTCTTGGTTGCATTTAATTATGACGGGGCGTAACGCTGCCCAGGAGGTAATAGAGTTAGCCGATACGGTTACCGAGATGACTATGATAAAACATGCTTTCCAGCAGGGCATTAAAGCTGAACAAGGTATTGAATTTTAATTTTGGCAATAATGACAAGTTATTGTATAAATAAGAATTGGTCATAGAGCCACACATCACTGTTATTTTTATTGAGAAACGTATTTATGGAAACTTACTTGCCTATTTTTAAAGCAATTCTGTCTGACTGGATTTTAATAACTCTTGCAAATCCTCTGTATGCCAGCGTTTTAGGGTTCCTGGTTTTCTTAATTACGGCAATGCTTTATAGCATTAGAATTGCTTCTTTAAAGCAAAAGAACGTAATTAGTGAAAAGGCGCGTCTCGAAATGGAAGGTATGCTGAATGCTGAGTTAACTTCTGCGAAACAACAGGTTGAAGCAATGCAAGACGAGTTGTTTATCAATACTGAGCAGATGAAAAAAGATCAATTAATAGCTCAAAATGAAGTTGAACGAGCAGTAAAATTTGAAGGACAAATATCGGCACGTAATAAACAGATTGCAATGGTGATTCAAACGTTGGCAACCAGTTTTGATCTTGGTGAACGCCCATTACCACTAATGGGAGATGTTGAAGCCGAAGATTTGTGGCAGCAACATGATAGAGTAATTAAATTGTTAATAACACGTCTTCGTAATGAACAGCAGGCAAAAATACAATTACAAGAATCTTATCAAGATGAAATGGCAAGACGGCTTGAGAAAGAAACATTAATTGAAACGTTGCAAGTTAACTTGGCAACTCAGAGCAGTCAGCTTATGGAGCTGGAAAACGCCTTTGAAGAGCAAAAAACCATGTTGTTACAGCAACAGGATACTGCCCAGCAGGCCTTGGAAAGACATATGTCTGAATCTGCTAGGCTTGTCGAGCTTGAGCGGCAAGCGTTTGATTTAGTGGGCACTAAGCAGCAGTTAACACAGTTGGAAGAAAAATTAAGCAACAAAGATGCTTTAATTATCCAGGTTGAAAAGGATAAGCTGGTTGAGCAAGCTAAAGTAGGGCTACAGTCAACTAATGTCAAACAGGAGATAAAAGAAAAATCTGTTGATTTAAAATTAGAGATAGTGACTCCAGCTAAAGATAAGTATCTTGGAGTTTCAGGTAAGTTTAAAAATTTCTTTGGTAAAGCTAGTAAAGAGACTGCAGTAAAAGAGGCAAAAGGTATTGAAGTAAAAGAAGAAGTCATGGAGGTTCAGCCGATAACGGCTGATATACAGCAGCCATCAGAGGCTACAGCTGGAGAGAAAATGGGGGGAATGACAGGTAAATTTAAAAGTTTGTTAGGTAAGGCCAAACAAAAACCCATCGAAATAAATTCAGAAGTTGATGAAATAAAAGAACCGATTATAGAAACAGACTTACCAATAGCTGAAATCGATTTAACATCATTAAGTTCCCACAAGAATCAAGAGGTTGGAGTAACTGGAAGGTTTAAAAACCCATTTCGTAAGACCAAGCAAGAACCGATTGAAAAAGAAGTAGACATAGTTGAAGTAAAAGAAGAGATAGTAACTGATACAGAGCAGGTATCAGTAAGCCCAGTTAAGCAACAAAGAGTGGGTTTAACGGGAAAATTTAAAAACCTATTTGGTAAAGCAAAGTAATATGTTGGTCTTTATCTAAAAACCCCCACCCTCTTTGAAAAGAGGGTGACCAACTCATCATGCTATTCTAGTTTTTTAAGACAAAATTGAATTCAAGCCCTATCGTGATTGATCAAATTAATGCTATTTTGCCGCAAACTCAATGTAGACAATGCGGCTTCCAAGGTTGTCTTCCTTATGCGGAAGCTATTGCCTCAGGCAATGCAGATATAAATCAATGTCCGCCAGGTGGTGAAGCAGGTATTATCGAGTTGGCTCAGTTATTAAATATTAACCCTAAGCCGCTTAATACAAAATTTGGCCAGAATAAGCCTAAGAGCGTTGCTTTGATTGTCGAGAAAGATTGCATAGGTTGCGTAAAATGTATAGCGGTTTGTCCGGTTGATGCTATTTTGGGTGCGGCAAAATTTATGCACACGGTAATTACTTCAGAGTGCACGGGTTGCGAGCTTTGTGTGGCACCTTGTCCAGTAGACTGTATTGTAATGATGCCAATTGCTATATCGATAGACAATGAAGATAGATCCATTCAATTAGAAAAACGTACCAGAGCAGAACTTGCCAAGCGACGTTACGATGCTCGTAATTTACGGAAAGAAAGGGAAGGTATGGAAAGAGAGGAGCGTGTAAAACAAAAAAGAGCCGATTTGATAAGGAGACAGTCAGAAAGCATGCAGCAGTAGTATGCATTTTGATATGCATAAGGGTT
>Ga0209033_1000929_pt1 | contig 17126 bp, 12 predicted proteins | sample LauGreFa1BDMLBDN_2_FD_188218 | JGI IMG/M metagenome (GOLD analysis project Ga0209033, IMG submission 188218) | Freshwater lake microbial communities from Lake Michigan, USA - Fa13.BD.MLB.DN (SPAdes) (version 2) | ecosystem: Environmental > Aquatic > Freshwater > Lake | place: Lake Michigan, USA...
GATTGATCTGCTGCGTGCCGTGATAGAGGCCCGACGTATCGCCGAGGCCGACGGTGTTGGCCGTCGCGAACAGGCGGAAGGCGCCATGCGGGCGGATCACGCGTTTTTGATCGAGGAGCGTGAGTTTGCCGGACAATTCGAGCACGCGCTGGATGACGAACATGACGTCGGGGCGGCCGGCATCATATTCGTCGAATACGAGGGCGACGTTGTTCTGGAGTGCCCATGGCAGAATGCCATCCTGGAACTCGGTGATCTGCTTGCCATCCTTCAGCACGATCGCGTCCTTGCCGACGAGATCGATACGGGAGACGTGGCTGTCGAGATTGATGCGGATGCAGGGCCATTTCAGGCGCGCGGCAATCTGCTCGATATGGGTTGATTTGCCGGTGCCGTGATAGCCCGTGACCATCACACGACGATTATGGGCAAAGCCTGCGAGAATAGCGAGCGTGGTCGGGCGATCAAACAGGTAATCCGGATCAATGTCCGGGACATGGGAGTCCGCGACCGAATAAGCGGGGACGATAAGATCGCTATCGATCCCGAAAAGCTCCCGGACGGAAACCGTGATATCGGGCATGGCGGGAACGGTGTGCTGCAGAGACGACATTGAACCTCGCTTAAACGAAACGAAACCTGAGCCGGCACAAACGGCAATCCGTCAAATGCCAGAGATATTTGATAGGGACTTCTCTTAGGCGTTCCAAGCGGATTTCGCAATTGCGACAGACCGCCGAAATGTAGGGCCAGTCTATCAGGCGAAGCCGCCCGCTTTCAACGTATTATATGCGTTGATAATCTCGCGCAGGCGATCTTCCAGCGAGCGATCCCCGCCATTGGCGTCAGGGTGAAGCTGTTTGACGAGCGCCTTGTAGCGCGCCTTGATCGCGTCAGGCTTGGTGGTGTTCTCGATGGAGAGGATATCGAAGGCGCGCTGCGCAAGGGGGCCGACGCGCGGTTGCACCTCCGGCTCGGGGGCCGTCTTTTTGGCGCTCGGATCCCCTGTGAACATGCCGAAGGGATCCTGCATCTCGGCGGGGTTGGTGAAGGCGGATTTTCCGGTGCGCAGGCGCGCCGTATTGGCACCCATTTTCCATGTCGGACGATGCCCGATGAGGGATTCTTTTTGATAGGAGAGGACAGCGTCGTCGGCCATGCCGTTGAAATAGTTGAAAGACTGGTTGTACTGGCGGACGTGATCCATGCAGTAATTCCAGTATTGCCCCTCTGACGCCCGGCCCTTTGGCGCGCGGTGCGGCCCGGGTTTCGAGCATTCCGGGAAATCGCAGCGCGGCAGTTCGCGAACAGGAGCCTCGGCGGTACGGGATCGTTTTCCGATCCTGATCTTGTCAAAAATACGCGAATTGGGATTCATGGGTGGACTCATAGGGGGCTTGCGCCCAATAAGGCAAGTGTTACGTGATCAAACAATGCAGTAGACAAGCAGAAAACACCTGATACGGAGTTAATAGATGGGGCTTCGCGAGCAAATCGAAGTAAAATTGGCCGCAACATTCGCGCCTGTTTCACTTCTCGTGCAGGATGATTCGGCACAACATGCCGGCCATTCGGGTGCCCGCGAGGGGGGTGAAACCCATTTCAGTGTGACGATTGTGAGCGCGGCATTTTTGGGGAAAAGCCGGATCGAGATGCACCGGATGGTGAACGAGGCTTTGGCCGACGCGTTTCGTGCCGGGGTTCACGCCTTGGCGATCAGGGCGAGTGCGCCGCAGAATTGAGACGACGTTCTATTCAGGGCAGCAGTGCCGGAAGCAACAGCAACCCGACGCCGATGACGACCAAAGTGATACCGACCAGTTCACGCTTGGCGACACCTTCCGAGAAGACGCGGCGGGTTACAAACTGGGCGAAAATGACCTCGACGAGCCCGAGCGTCCGCACATTGGCAGCGGAGGTCAGCGAAAATCCGATGAACCAGAATTGCGAGGCGAGCGCTCCCATAAAGCCTGCGCCCGACGAGGCGCGCCAGAGGGCGAGGCTTTTGAGCAATGCGGGACGGTTGAAAATGGCGAGCCAGACGAACAGGACCGCGCTTTGAATGCCGAGCGACCAGACCAAGGTGGTTGTGGCGCGTAACAGGGCCGGGCCATCCCCGAGCGCAAGAATGCCGCCGCGAAAGCCGACCGCCGAGAGCGCGAAGAACGTGCCGGAGGCGATACCGAGCAGAGCGGGCTTGACCGTTTCGACGCCGAAACGATCGCCGGGCTTGATCGCCATCAGGAGTACACCGATTGTCGCAATCGGGATCGCCAATGCTGCCGAGAGGCTGAGGTGATCGCCCAAGGCAACAATTCCGAAAATCGCGACCTGTACCGGTTCGGTTTTGGTGTAGGCGATGGTGACGGAAAAGGCGCGATCCCGCATGGCCGCGAGCATCAAAGCGGTGGCCATGATCTGCGACAGGGCACCGGCAAAGGTGAACGCGAACGAGGTGAGCGATTGCGCGGGCACAGTCCACCCCGTGACAGCGAGCATGACGGCGAGAAACAGGATGGAGAACGGAAAACCGTAGAGAAAGCGGACCTGGGTTGCGCCGACAGTGCCGAGCGGGCCGGTGAGATTGCGCTGCACCGTGTTGCGGACGGTTTGCGCCGCGGCGGCAATCAATGTCGTCAAAATCCAGAGGCTGGCCATGGTGAGTCCTTCGCGGGAAGTATCGTGGTTCGCGACGGGAATCGCAATGCCCGGTTGTTTTCGCGGAAAAGGACGGGGCGGGGCCTTGCGTGAGGTGCGTGAATGCAGCAGAGACACTTGAATAGACGCTGATGTCGGTTTGATCAAAAAGGATCGTGCAAGAATGACGCCCCAGACACCTCCCATAACAACGGGCGTACTCATCGCGCTGGTCGGCGCGTTTTCATATGGGTTCAATATCACATTCGCGAAAATCAGCTCGGATATGGGCGTGAGCGGACCGGCTGTTGTGGCGCTCAGGGTGCTGGTGATCCTCGTTCTCGCAGGAACTTTTGCCGTGTTGAAGGGGGGAAGCCTCGCGGTTCCAAAATCCGACAGACGATCGGTTTTCGAACTCGGGCTTGGCAGTGCCGGTGTTGCGCTGTGCTATCTCTCCTCCGTGACCTTTATTCCGATTACGGTTGCGGCGGTGATTTTCTATACATTCCCGATCCTGATCGTGATTCTGAGCCCGTTTGTCGAAGGCCGGAAGCTGACGCCGTCACTGATCGGTGTCGTGCTGCTGGCCTTTGTCGGCGTGACGTTGGTGCTTGGACCGGCGATTGGCGATATGGACCCGCGCGGAATTGTGCTTGCGGCGGGCGCCAGTGTTTCAGCGGCGTGGCAGTTTTTTGCCGGCACGCGCTGCCAGAATACATCGACGCTCTCGAAAATTATCTGGTCGCAGATTGTCGTGTTGCCCGGTGCGTTGTTTGTTGTCGCACTGATCGGCGGATTTCCCGAGGGCGGAATCATGCTGGCGGCGACGGTGCCGATTGCGCTGACGATTGGCGGGTTTTTGCTGGGGTTTGTGTCTCAGATCATCGCATTGACGCGGATTTCCGCGGTTGTCGCGGGGTTGACCTTCTGTCTCGAACCGGTGGTTGCGGCGATCACCTCGGCGATTGTGCTGGATGAACGGCTCGGCGTGACGCAATATGCGGGCGGTGCCCTCGTGATTGGCGCGATCATGCTGAATGTCTGGCTTGAAAGCAGACGACGGGCCTGAGAGTTTCGGAAGGCGGGAATGTCATGACAGTAGCGCACGATTCATCGCTCAATCCGGTTCCTGTGAGCATTGTGACGGGCTTTCTCGGTGCCGGAAAAACAACATTGCTCAACCGGTTGCTCAAAGATCCGGCTCTGGCCGGTTGCATTGTGATCATCAATGAATTCGGCGAGATCGGGCTGGATCATCTGTTTATCGAGACGCGCGAGGACGGGCTGGTGCTGCTCGCCTCGGGATGTCTGTGCTGCACGGTGCGCGGCGATTTGATCGACCGGCTCGATGATCTGATGCGGCAGCGCGATACGGGGAAGATCGAGCAGTTCAACCGGATTGTTATCGAGACGACGGGGCTGGCTGATCCCGCGCCTATTCTGCAATCGGTGATGTCGCACCCGTATCTCGCGGCGCGGTACAGTATTGACGGGATCGTGACGCTGGTCGATGCGGTGAATGGTGCTGCAACACTCGATGCGCACATGGAGGCGGTGAAGCAGGCGGCAGTCGCGGACAGGCTGGTGCTGACGAAAACCGATCTGCTCGATGAAGCAAGCGGCATCGAGGCCGCCTTGCGGGCGCGGCTCAAGGCACTCAACCCTGCGGCGCGGATTATCGATGTCAAGAGGGATGTATTTTCGGCGTTGGACCTTGTGCAATGCGGGCCGTTTGATCTTTCGGGCAAGAGCCCGGATGTGGCGGCGTGGCTCAATGAGGAAGCCTATCGGGATCACGGACATGATCACCATCATCATGCGCACGACCATGATGATCACCACCATCATGAGCACGACCATGACCATGCGCATGATCACGGGCAAAATCCGCATGATGTGAACCGGCATGACAGCCATATCAGGGCGTTTTGTCTCGCGACCGATGATGCGATTCCGACGGCGGCGTTCGATATGTTTCTGAGCCTGTTGAAATCGGCGCATGGCGAGAAGATGCTGCGCATGAAGGGGCTTGTGAAACTGGCCGAGAACCCTGATCATCCCATTGTGCTGCAGGGTGTGCAGCATGTGTTCCATCCGCCGGTAATGCTGGAGGCATGGCCGGATCAGGACCACAGGACCCGCATGGTCTTTATCACGCGGGATCTCGAGGAACAGTTTGTGAAAGGGCTTTGGAACGCGCTGCTGGGCAGGCCCGGGATCGATATGCCGGACAGGGCGGCGCTGACGGATAATCCGCTCTCATTGCGGAACGGATAAAGCGGGGGCGGGATGGGTATTTTCGAGAAAATTCACGGCGAAGTGGCGTATCTCAGAGGTGCGTTGCGGACGTTGAACCGCGTCAAGCCGATCACCAAAACGCCTGAAATTACCATTTGCGACCGGATGGCCGCGGTTTGTGCGCAATATCCCGACAAGATCGCGCTGATCTCGGAGCGCGAGACATTCACCTTTCGGGAGTATGACGGCAGGGCCAATTGCTATGCGCGCTGGGCGCTTTCGCTCGGCCTGAAAAAGGGCGAGGCGGTTGCGTTGATGATGCCGAACCGGCCGGAATATCTGGCGATCTGGCTCGGTGTGGCGCGCGCGGGCGGGGTGACGGCACTGATCAATACAAACCAGACTGGTGCGGCACTGGCGCATTCGCTGAGCATTGTCTCGCCAAAGGCCGTGATTGTGGCGGCGGAACTGATGGACCAGTACCGCTCTGCCCTGCCGCATCTCGCGGATATTGCGCCGCTTTATGTGCACGGGGACGATGTTTCGGACGGCGCGCGCCTGGATACGCAGATCGAAAGCTTCCGGCCGGAACCACTCCGTACCGACGAGCGCGTGGCGCTTACGATCGAGGACCGGTGTTTGTTCATTTATACGTCGGGGACGACGGGCATGCCGAAGGCGGCCAATATCAACCATTACCGCGTCTCGGCGATGGCGCTCGGGTTTTCGTCGGTGATGAATGTCGGGCCGGGCGACCGGATGTATGATTGCCTGCCGATGTACCATTCGAATGGCGGGATCCTCGCGACGTGCGGCGTGCTGATCCGCGGCGGGACTGTCATTATCCGCGAAAAATTCTCGGCGCGGGAATTCTGGAGCGATGTGGTCAAATATCGGGCGACGCTGTTTTTCTATATCGGCGAATTGTGCAGGTTTCTGCTGCAATCCCCGGTTTCGCCGGACGAGCGAAGCCACAGGATCAGGCTGATCTGCGGCAACGGGCTGAGGCCGGATATCTGGGAGGCGTTTTCCAAGCGGTTCGGGATCAGGCGGATCATGGAGTTTTATGGCGCGACCGAAGGCAATATCGCGCTGTTCAATTTTGCCTCAAGACCGGGTGCGGTGGGCCGGATCCCGAAATGGGCGGAAAAAAGGTTCGTCGTCAAAGTCGTGCAGTTTGATGTCGAGAAGGAAGAGCCGATAAGGGGCGCGGACGGGTTTTGTATTCCGTGTGCGCCGGGCGAGATCGGCGAGATTATGGGGCAGATTATCGATGATCCGCTAGCACCTGCGAACCGTTTCGAAGGATATGCCGAAAAGCACGCGAGCGAACGGAAGATTTTGCGGGATGTGTTCACGCAGGGCGATGCGTGGTTTCGCTCGGGCGACCTGATGATGCGGGACGCGGACGGATATTTCTATTTCATCGACCGGATCGGCGATACGTTCCGCTGGAAGGGCGAGAATATCGCGACCTCGCAGGTGGCGGAGACGGTGACAACCTTTGAAGGCGTTGCCGAAGCCGCTGTCTATGGCGTGGCTTTGCCGGGGCATGACGGGCGCGCCGGCATGGCGGCGATTGTGCTGGAGGCGGGCGCAAGTCTTGATGTGGACGGGTTGCGGGCGCATTTGCGGACGCATTTGCCAGGGCCGGCCTGCCCGGTTTTCGTGCGGGTCAGGGACGCGCTCGATAAGACTGGCACATTCAAATTGCGCAAGATTGATCTTGTGCGAGACGGTTTTGCGCCCGAGGAAAGCGATGATCCGGTCTATGTCGAGGATGTGGCCGAGGGACGTTATGTGCTGATGGACGCGGCGCGACGGGCTTTGATTGCCTCGGGTGCCATTCGTTTCTAGGCAAGGGCGCGCAAGTCGCGGCGGATGATTTTGCCGGTTGTTGTCATAGGGAGCGAAGCAACAAAGGCAATTTCGCGCGGATATTCGTGCGCGGACAGGCGTTGACGGACAAAATCGCGGATTTCGTTGCGCAGTGGATCGGTTTCGGAGAAGCCGGGTCTGAGAACGATGAAGGCTTTGACGATCTCGGTGCGCAGCGGATCCGGCTTGCCGATGGCGGCGGCAAGGGCGACGGCGGGATGGCGCAGCAGGCAATCCTCGATTTCGACGGGACCGATGCGATAGCTCGACGAGGTGATCACGTCGTCATCGCGGCCGATGAAGCGGATATAGCCCTCCGCGTCCATGATGCCCTGATCGCCCGTGGTCATCCAGTCACCGATGAATTTTTCAGCGGTCGCATCGGGCCGGTTCAAATAGCCGAGAAACATCACCGGATCGGGGCGTTTGACAGCAATCTGGCCGAGTTCACCGGAGGCAGCGACGGAGCCGTCCGGGTGGATGATCGCGACGTCGTGGCCGGGGACGGCTTTGCCGATGGAGCCTGCGCGGCTGATGCCGATGGCGGCGCAGGAGGCGATGACGAGATTGCACTCGGTCTGGCCATAGGCCTCGTTGATGCTGAGGCCGAGTTCGGACTGGCCCCAGGCGAAGGTTTCAGTGCCAAGGGCTTCGCCGGCGGAGGCGATAGTGCGGAGCGCGAGATCGAACCGGCCGCGAGGGTTCGGGACAGTGCGCATCATCCGGAGCGCGGTGGGTGGCAGGAAGATGTTGCGGATAGCGTGATCCTGAATGAGGCGGAAGGCCTCTTCGGGGTCGAATTTATCGAATTTGCGGGCGATGACCGGAACGCCGAGCGCAAGGGATGGCAGGAGACCGTTTAACAATCCACCGGCCCACGCCCAGTCGGCGGGTGTCCAGAGCCTGTCGCCTTGTTGCGGGAAGAATTCGTGCACCATCTGAAAGCCCGGAAGATGTCCGGGAAGGACACGATGGCCATGCAAAGCGCCCTTGGGCTGGCCTGTGGTGCCGGAAGTGTAGATCATCAAAGCGGGATCATCGGCGCGCGTCGTGACGGGGATAAAGTCCGCGGATTGGGTTTCGAGCGCCGCCTCATAGCCGAGCGCGGAACGATCCGGCCCGTCGGTCGAGAGAATGAGGGCGAGAGAATGTGAAGCAGCTGGAATTTCCGCCAGTTTCGCCAAGCCGGACGCGTTGGTGATCAGCGCGGTCGCGCCGGAATCGGCGAGGCGGTAGGCAAGCGCGTCAATGCCGAAGAGGACGGCAAGCGGCACGGCGATGGCGCCAAGCTTGTAAAGCGCGATATGGGCCTCGGCGACCTCGCGGGATTGCGGCAACAAAATCGCGACCCTGTCACCGCGCTGAACACCCTTGCGGCTGAGGACGTTCGCAAGACGGTTCGAGCGATCCCGCAATGCACCATAGGAGACGGGCGTGACCGTACCGGAAGCGGAGATTTCGAGCAGCGCAAGGCGTGCAGGATCAATCGCCGCCCAGCGGTCGCAAACGGCCTCGGCCATGTTGTAGAATTCGGGCACTTGCCAGCGAAACGCCGCTCGCATGCCGGCCTCGTCGCGACGGTCGGGAAGCATGGACACTCCGGTTACCGTTCACCATGAACAGCACCATTTTAGGGATTTCCCGTAGATGATGCAATGCAACAAAGTGGTTACGCGGTTGCGAACAGTTTAATCGACCGGAAGGACGCCGTCGGTCTTGACCTCTTCCATCACGGCATAGGTGCGCGACTCGCGGACGCCGGGGAGTGACAGCAGGACGTCGCCGAGAAAACTGCGATAGGACGCCATGTCAGGGACGCGGGTTTTGATCAGATAATCGAAGCCGCCCGCCACCATGTGGCATTCCAGAACTTCAGGTGCGCGCTTGACCGCGTCGGCGAAGCGCTCGAACACGTCGGGAGTGGTTTTGTCGAGGCTGACTTCGATGAAGATGAGCATGCCGCGCCCGAGTTTTTTGGGATCGAGCATGGCACGGAAGCCAATAATATAGCGCTCGCGGAAGAGACGCTTGACGCGTTCGCTGGCGGCTGTGGGCGACAGGCCGACCTTGTCGGCCAGATCGACAGTCGTGATGCGGCCATCCTCTTGCAGGAGTTTCAGGATTTTGCGGTCCAGACGATCAAGGTCGTTCATCATAATTCCCTAATTAATTCGTATTTAATAGTTTTATATAAACCTATTTTTGAAAAATAGGCAATTAATTCTCTAACCAAAATCAGTTATGATGTGAATAAATGATATTTCGATCTGGAGTGTGACATGAGCAGCTTTTCGCCCTTTCGGCCCCCCTTTGCACCGGATGACTCGGCCCTCGCGCGGGTTCTGCTGGAGCGTTCGAAACTGTCGGTCGCGACGGATACGCGCATCGATGGGCGGGCGTCCGGATTGATCGACGCGATCCGCTCGCAGGCGACGGGGCTTGGCGGGGTCGAGGATCTGTTGCGGGAATATTCGCTCTCGACGCAGGAAGGGCTGGCCCTGATGGTGCTTGCCGAGGCGTTGCTGCGGGTGCCGGACGGCGCAACTGCCGACAAGCTTGTGGAGGATAAACTCGGACAGGGCGACTTCGCCCATCACGAAACACGCTCCGACGCGTTGCTGGTTTCAGCGTCGGCATGGGCGCTCGGGATTACGGCGCGGGTGATCCGGCCCGGCGAGACGCCCGAGGGAATTCTCGCGACCATGGTGAAGCGTCTCGGTTTGCCGACGGTGCGGGGCGCGACACGGCAGGCGATGCGGGTTCTCGGGAGCCATTTTGTGCTGGGCCAGACGATTGGCGAGGCGCTCGACCGCGCGCGGTCGGGAAGCGGACGTTTGTTCCGCTATTCGTTTGACATGCTCGGCGAGGGTGCGCGCTCGCAGGAGGATGCGGAACGCTATGCGCAGTCCTATCGGGATGCGATTGATGCGATCGGGAAGGCTGCGGGCGATGCGGCATTGCCGGAGCGTCCGGGGATTTCAGTGAAGCTGTCGGCGCTGCATCCGCGATATGAATGGGTGTCGCGGGAGCGGGTGATGGCGGAGCTTGTGCCGGTTCTGCTCGATCTGGCGCGGCAAGCGAAAGCGTATGATCTGAATTTCACGGTGGATGCCGAAGAGGCGGACAGGCTGGAACTCTCGCTTGACGTGATTGAGGCGGTATTTTCCGATCCGTCGCTTGCAGGGTGGAGCGGGTTCGGCCTCGCCATTCAGGCCTACCAGAAACGTGCGCTGGCGGTGATCGACTGGATCGACGCGCTCGCGGGGAGCCTTGGCCGGACGATGATGGTGCGGCTCGTCAAGGGGGCCTATTGGGACACGGAAGTGAAGCGGGCGCAGGAACGCGGGCTTCAGGATTATCCGGTGTTTACCCGGAAGGCGATGACGGATTTGAATTATGTCGCATGCGCCGAACGGCTGTTGAAGGCGCGGCCACGGCTTTACCCGCAATTTGCAACACATAACGCATTGACAGTGGCAAATATTCTCGAAACGGCGGGAAGCTTGGACGGGTTCGAGTTCCAGCGGCTGCACGGCATGGGGGATGCGCTTTATCGCCGCCTGCTCGACTCGGAGCCGGGCCTTGCCTGCCGGACTTATGCGCCGGTGGGCGGGCATGCTGATCTGCTCGCTTATCTCGTGCGGCGTTTGCTGGAGAATGGTGCCAATTCATCCTTTGTGTCGGTTGCCGCGGATCCGACTGTGCCGGTTACAGCGCTGCTCACCCGTCCTGCCGCGATTATCGGCGTGGCGGAAGCGGCACGACACCCGAAAGTGCCGTTGCCGGTTGATCTTTATGGCGCGGAGCGACGGAATTCGGGCGGTGTGGAATTCGGCCATGCGGAGAGCTTTGCCGAATTGCAGGACGAGATCAAGCACGGTGCCGGAGACGCGCCGCGCCATGCTGCGGCTCTGATTGACGGCAAGGAGTGCTCGGGAACGGGGCGGCTTGTTGTGTCGCCGATTGATCATGCGCTCAGCGTCGGAACGGTGGCGGAGGCGACGCCGGAAGTGGCTGATGCGGCGATTGACGCGGCGCGGCGCGGGTTTCGCGCATTTGCCGCTTTGCCTACAGAGGAGCGCGCGCGAGCCTTGGAGAAGGCCGCCGATTTGCTGGAAGCGCGGCGGGGCAGCTTTCTGCATCTTTTGCAACTTGAAGCGGGAAAGACGCTGGATGACGCGCTTTCGGAAGTGCGCGAGGCGGTGGATTTCTGCCGTTATTACGCACAAGAGGCACGGCGTGTGTGCGGCGAGGGCATTTTGTTGCCGGGGCCGACAGGCGAGGAGAACCGCCTGGTCCATCGCGGGCGGGGCGTTTTCGTGTGCATCAGCCCGTGGAATTTTCCGTTGGCGATTTTTCTGGGGCAGGTTTCCGCCGCGCTTGCCGCCGGCAATAGCGTGATCGCAAAGCCCGCCGAGCAGACTCCGCTGATCGCCTTTGCAACGGTGAAGCTTTTGCTCGAAGCGGGCATTCCGGCAAGTGCCTTGCAGCTTGTGCCGGGAAATGGCGCGATTGGTGCGCGCCTCGTGGCGCATCCCCGGATTGATGGCGTCGCGTTTACGGGATCAACCGAGACGGCGTGGCGGATCAACCGCACACTTGCGGCAAAGGATGGCCCGATTGTGCCGCTGATTGCGGAAACAGGCGGGATCAATGCGATGATCGTGGATGCGACCGCCTTGCCCGAGCAAGTGACAGATGATGTGGTGGTGTCGGCGTTCCGGTCGGCAGGTCAACGCTGTTCGGCGTTGCGGCTGCTATGCGTGCAGGACGATGTTGCCGACAAGATGATCGCCATGATCAAGGGCGCGGCGATGGAACTGCGGATTGGTGATCCGCGTGATCCGGCGGTTCATATCGGGCCGGTGATCGATGCGGCGGCGAAGGCAAATCTCGATGCGCATTGCGAGACGATGCGGGGCAAGACGCGTTTCCACTATGAGGGCAAAGTGCCGAAGACCGGGACTTTTGTGGCTCCGACCATGATCGAACTCAATGCGATCACCGACCTGACACGCGAAGTGTTCGGCCCCGTTTTGCATATTGTGCGGTGGAAGGCCTCCGAACTCGAGGCGCTGCTCGATGCGATTGACGCGCTCGGATATGGCCTCACGCTGGGCGTGCATTCGCGGATCGATACGACCATCGACCGGATTGTGGCGCGGCTTGACACAGGCAATTGCTACATCAACCGGAGCATGATCGGCGCGGTTGTCGGCACGCAACCCTTTGGCGGCTCACGGCTCTCGGGCACGGGGCCGAAAGCGGGCGGGCCAAATTACCTCGCCCGTTTCACGCTCGAGCAGACGGTGACGGTGAACACGGCAGCGGCTGGCGGGAATGCGAGTTTGATTGCGATGGGGGAGTGAGGGGCAAAGAACAACGTGCCTCTCGGGCCGTGCAAAGATGCGAGGCAGGAGCCTCGCGGTCCGTTGGATATTTGCTTGATTCGAGCTACATTTGTAGTTACAATTATTAGATGGGGTTTCAATGGGACGCTGCCAAAAGCGCAGCCAATGAAGTCAAACACGGGATCAGTTTTCTTCAGGCGGCGCAGATTTTCCGTGGCCCCGTTTTGAAGACACGGGATACGCGACAGGATTACGGCGAAGACCGGTTTGTTGCTCTCGGACTATTTGACGGCGAACTCTTGAGTATCGTTTTCACCGAGCGCAATGGCGATATCCGGATCATTTCTGCCAGAAAGGCGAGTAAAAATGAGCGAAAAAGATACAGGGGCGCGTAAGTCTGTGCGTTATGCCAGTCTTGACGAGCTCCCCCCTGCCCCGCCTTTGAGCCCGGCTGTGAAAGCCATGACGGATCGGGAAGTGAAACGACACGCGCTTGCCGATTTTGACGCTAATGAATTGCCCGATACGTTTTGGGAGCGCGCCGAAATCGTGGAACCGGAGGGTACCGAGCAAATCACGCTGCGGCTGCCCCGGCGCGTCCTTCGCCATTTCAAAGCGACGGGCAAAGGCTACCAATCCCGCATCAGCGCAATTTTGGCGAGTTATGTCGACGCGAAGGCGAAGCGGAAGGCGGGGTAGAGGAGTCGTACGCGCTTAAATCCACCCGCCGAGTTCGCGGCGGACGACGGTTTCGATCACGTCGATGCCTTCGGACGAGTCGTTCAGGCAGGGGACATAGGCGAATTTCTCGCCGCCGTGGTGCATGAAATGCTCGCAATTCTCGCCTTCGATTTCCTCGAGCGTTTCGAGGCAATCGGATGCGAAGCCCGGGGCGATGACGAGGACTTTTTTGATGCCGCGCGCGGGCAATTCGCCCATCGTGTCGATAAGATAGGGCTTCAGCCATTCATCGCCGCCAAAGCGTGACTGGAAGCAGACCATGAATTTGTCTTTGTCGAGGCCGAGTTCCTCGCGCAGGAGACGCCCGGTTTTCATGCATTGGCAATGATAGGGATCGCCCTTGAGCAGGTATTTTTTCGGCACGCCGTGGAAGGACGCCACGATCATGTCGGGCTCGAAATCGAGGGAGGCGCGTTTGGCGCGAACGGTTTCGGCCAGTGCCTTGATATAGGCAGGATCATCATGCCAGGGGGCGGCAACGCGCACGCTCGGTTGCCAGCGCATTTTCATGAGGGTTTCGAAGGCTTTGTCGCAGGCGGTGGCCGACGTTGCGGCGCAGGATTGCGGATAGAGCGGGACCAGCAGAATACGATCACAGCCCTGCGCCATCAGGGCCTTGATGCGCTCAGGCGTCGAGGGATTGCCATAGCGCATGCCCCAATCGACCAGGATGCGATCATCGACCGAGGCGAGGCGCTCGGCGAGTTTTTCGGCCTGCGAGCGGGTGATGGTTTTGAGCGGGCTCTCATTGCGCTCCTTGTTCCAGATCGTGTCGTAATCCTTGCCCTTGGAGCCGGGACGGACCGTGAGGATGATGAGATTGAGGATCGGCCACCAGATCAGGCGCGGGACTTCAATGACGCGCTGATCGGACAGGAATTCCTTGAGATAGCGCCGCATGGACCAGTAATCGGTGGCGTCGGGCGTGCCCAGATTGAGCAGCAGAACGCCGACCTTGCCGATGCGGACGACGGGATGCCCGTCTGGCAGGGGGCCAACGGCCTTGTAAGCGGCGTCAGGGCGGGCCATCACGTTCATTCTCAACTCCATTGTGCCATGCGGGACTGCGCCCGTCGGATCAGGCGGCTCTTTGCATACGGACTTGACCCGCCATCCGGATTGCCAATGGCCTGATTTCTGCGCGCAAGACAAGGGGATGACGTGCGATGAGGCGGATTATTCCGCCGCCATGGCCTGTTGCGGGATCAGATTGTGGAATTTTTCGAGCAAGGCCGCCTCTTCTTTGAGGACGAGGGCGAGGTTGCGCTCCTTCACATGACCGAATCCGCGGATTTTTTCGGGCAGGGAGGCGATTTCAACGGCTGTTAGATGGTTCAGCGGTGTCAGGCCGGTGATGAGTTCACCGAGGCGCTTCTCGTAGGTGCGGATCAAGTGGCGCTCGGTGCGGCGTTCCTTGGTGTAGCCGAACAGATCGAGCGGCGTGCCGCGCAGGAATTTGAACGGGGCGAGCAGCCGGAAGGCGAGCATCATGCGCGGGCCGAAGCTTTGTTTGATGGGCAGGCCCTTGGCATCCTTTTTACCGCGCAATGGCGGTGCGAGGTGGAATTCGAGGCGCATCTTGCCCTCGAACTGGCTTTTCAGCTGTTTCATGAAGGAGCCATCCGTGTAGAGGCGGGCGACTTCATACTCGTCCTTATAGGCCATGAGCTTAAAGAGGGAGCGGGTGACGGCTTCGGCCAAGGCGGTTTCATGCGGCAATATCGCCTTCTCGGCGGCAATGACGCGCTCGACAAGGCGCAGATAGCGGCGGGCATAGCGGCGGTTCTGGTATTGCTTCAGGAACTCGGAGCGCCTTGCCATTCGCTCGGCCGAGGTGGTCGATATTTCGCGGGCATTTGTTGGGGTGAGAAAGGGGGCGGCAAGCGCTTCCACCCGCGCCTGATCCTGCGCGGCGCGGCGGCCCCACTGGAAGGCGGAGAGGTTCATGGCGACGGCCTCGCCATTGAGCGCGATGGCCTGCTCGATGGCTTCGGGCGAGAGCGGCACGCGGCCTTTTTGAACGGCAAGGCCCAACATGAACAGATTGGCACCGATGGCGTTGCCGAGCAAAGCGGAGGCGATGCCGGTGGCGTTGATGAAGGTGACTTGTGCGGCGCCTGCCGCGTCCAGAATGGCTTTTCGCAAGCGCTCCGTCGGCAGCCGGAAATCGGCATTGCGGGTGAAATCGCCCGGCATGATCTCGGCTGTGTTGACGATCATGGACGTGGAACCATGGCGGACGGCGGATAAGGTCGTCTTGCCGCCTGTCACGACAGTGTCGGCCCCGAGCACGAGATCGGCTTCGCCTGCCGCAATCCGGATCGCATGGATATCGTCGGCACGTGCGGCAAGACGCACATGGCTGACAACAGCGCCGCCCTTTTGTGCCATGCCGGCCATATCGATGATGCCGGACGCCTTGCCGTCGAGATGGGCGGCCATGCCGAGAATGGCACCAATCGTGACAACACCCGTACCGCCCACACCGGTAATGAGGATCGAGAAGGGATGATCGAGGGCCGGTTGCGCAGGCGGCGGGAGATCGGCCCAGCCATCGGTGCTGGCGACGCCGACGCTCGCCTTTTTTACCCGCGCGCCGTGCACGGTGACGAAGGACGGGCAGAAGCCGTTGACGCAGGAAAAATCCTTGTTGCAATTGGATTGGTCAATCAGGCGTTTGCGGCCAAACTCGGTTTCCACCGGCTGGACCGAGACGCAATTTGACGCAACGCTGCAATCGCCGCAGCCTTCGCAAACCAGCTCGTTGATAATGACGCGCTTGTCAGGATCGGGCATCACACCGCGCTTGCGGCGACGTCGTTTCTCGATGGCGCAGGTCTGGTCATAGATCATCGCGCTCACGCCTTTGACATCGGCAAGCATGCGTTGCACCGCATCAATGTCGCGGCGATGATGCAAAGTGAGGATTTCAGGCCAGACAAGCCCCGCGGGATATTTGTCGGTTTCGTCGGTGACAAGCGCGATGCGGCGGACGCCTTCGGCAGCCAATTGACGCGCCAGCGCGTCGATGGTGAGGCCGCCATCGAGCCCCTGCCCGCCAGTCATGGCGACGGCATCGTTGAAGAGGATTTTATAGGTGATGTTGGCGGCGGACGAGACGGCAAAACGGATCGCGGTCGTGCCGGAATGGGTGTAGGTGCCGTCCCCCATATTCTGGAAGACGTGATCACGCGTCGAGAACGGGGCTTCGCCAACCCAATTGGCGCCTTCGCCGCCCATCTGGGTGAAGCCTTCCGTGCTGCGATCCATCCACAAAGCGAGCGTGTGGCAGCCAATGCCCGCATAGGCGCGCATGCCTTCGGGAACGACGGTCGAGGAATTATGCGGACAGCCGGAGCAGAAATGCGGCGTGCGGGAGGCGATTGAGACCGTTTCGGCGAGATGTTTCTGCGTGACCTTCAACCGCTCAACCCGCGTGCGCAACTCATCCCGCGGCCAGAATTTCAAGGCGCGTTCGCCGATGGCAATGGCGATGTCGTTGGAGTCGAGGGCGGCAATGGAGGGAAACAGGATTTTCCCGTCTTCGTCCTTTTTGCCGACACAGACGGGGGCATTGGTCATGCCGTAGAGAATTTCCCGCACCTGGGTCTCGATCAGGGAACGCTTTTCCTCGACAATGATCACCATATCGAGTCCGCGGGCAAAGGCGCGCAGGCCCTGCGGTTCCAGCGGCCAGGGGCAGCCGATTTTGTAAACCGTCAATCCGATCTCGGCGGCGCGGGCTTCGTCGATGCCGAGAGCGTCGAGCGCCTGGCGAACATCGAGATAGGACTTGCCGGAGGTGATAATCCCGAGCTTTGGTGCTGGTCCGCCACCGACGATAACACGGTTCAGCCTGTTGGCGTGGATGAAGGCCAGAGCTGCGGGTAGTTTTTGTTCGTGCAACCGTGCTTCCATCGTCAGGAAGCCATCCCGCGGGCGAATATTCAAGCCGCCCGGAGGTAGGACGAAATCGGGTTTGACAATCGACACGCGGTCAATCGCGCCATCGATCACGGCGGTTGATTCAATCGTGTCTTTGACGCCTTTCAGCGACGACCAGATTCCGGCATAGCGGCTGAGTGCAAGGCCGTAGATTCCGTAATCGATGATTTCCTGAACGCCGGCAGGGCTGAAAATCGGCATCATCAGATCGACAAAGGCGAATTCCGACTGATGGGCGATGGTGGAGGATTCAGCCGTGTGATCATCGCCCATAATGGCGAGAACACCGCCATTCGGCGAGGTTCCGGCCATGTTCGCATGGCGGAGCGCATCGCC
>Ga0209033_1000933_pt1 | contig 17105 bp, 10 predicted proteins | sample LauGreFa1BDMLBDN_2_FD_188218 | JGI IMG/M metagenome (GOLD analysis project Ga0209033, IMG submission 188218) | Freshwater lake microbial communities from Lake Michigan, USA - Fa13.BD.MLB.DN (SPAdes) (version 2) | ecosystem: Environmental > Aquatic > Freshwater > Lake | place: Lake Michigan, USA...
TTGTTGGCATCATGCATGCGGACTCCATTAATATTTCCGATTCCAAGTGTTGAGAGATTACCACTAATATTAGCCCATGTTTGTCCACCATCCGTAGTCTTAAATACAACTTGACGGGGGAAGCCGTTACCTGTTACAAATACTGTATTGGCATCCAACGCTTGTAAGTCAGTGTATGAAATTTGAGGAGTAACACCAGGTGTAGGTAAAGGCAATTTAGCCCAGGTAGCTCCACCGTCGGTAGTTTTCCAAATAGTATCGCGGTTACCGCTCATATAACCTACCAAGTGTGTAGGGAATTCAATATCATTTAATGACTGAGCAGTAGTACCCGCTGTAAATGGAGCGGAGATGGTAGTCCAGCTAGCTCCGCCATTTACTGAACGGAAAACTTTTGGACGACGGGAAGCGGTTGGTACAGAAAACGCACCTGTACCACATACCCAGATTGTATCTCCTCGTACAGCTATATCTGTCATTTGTACATCAAAATCCGTTAAAATAGGATCCATAGTAACTCCTCGGTCAGCTGAGAAGTAAACAATTCCATTACTGGCAGCATAGTAAGATTTTGTAGTTGTAGGGAAAGCGACACTGTTGATATTCCAGTTACTGGCTGCAAAATCACCTCTGAAAACATTGGCCCAAGTTTTTCCTCCATCTCTGGTTGTATTAATGTTGGCACCACCTGCAACAATCGCATTATTACAATCTGCAAAATCCATTTTTGACCAGCTCGCACCTGCTGGTGTGGTTACGTAGTTACTACGCGTTGGGGATCCGGGAATCGAGTCAGAATGAACTCCATTCACTCCCATGAAAAGAAAGTTACCACTAGGTGAAATGTCCATCGTGATAATACTGCCTTCACTATAGTTTCTTCCAAGAGGCAGATTTCTTTCCTGTCTCCAGTTACGACCAGTATCTATCGATGTAAACATTTTGTTTTCTGCACCAAAAGTTCCGGAGAAAGAAGTCGCATACAACTTGCCATTTGAAGCCCTGCGAATATTATATGGATTTGATGCTAATAAAACTTGTATTGCAGGAATAGACGGCCCAGCTTGTGGTCCCTGTGTAGGAGGGAAAGGGAAGTTCATGATTTGATAACGACCGGGCTCTGACAAATTATTGATCAGGTTGTTTGTAACATCATTTCTTCCTGTATGAATACGAACCACACAGTTATTATTAAAGGACATAATTACAATCAATGAGTCGTTGATAATATTTAGTGCTTTATACGTTTGCACAACCGGTGCTACCTGCGCAGCATTGTATTGTGTATTACAAAGCACATTATTGGTTACTATTCCAGAATACCCTAATCGCTCTTTACTCAGTGAGTAATCGGTGAGCACGCCATTGCTAAACTTCCATACTAGTGCAGCATTATTAGCGCTGGTGCTGGTGGTAGTGGTAAGTGGTAAGCAAGTGGTTGAAGAAACGGCAGGTATTGGCGGAAAATGACTTTGGCCGCTACCAATAATATAACCTGTGGTGGGACTTGTAAATTCAATTCGCTGAATTTCTTTTCCTTTAGCTGTCACATCCCAAATCAATGGGGCACGGTTAGGATTATTAATGTATCCTACACGTGTTTTTCCTCCAATGGGAGCATTTAATGAATCCCAGCTTGTACCACCATTGGTAGTGCGGTATAGTTTTGGGATAGAGTCTGATGTATTCCACTGACCACCGATATAGCCCGTATTGGCATCAACAAACCAAACCGCATTAATGGTTCTAGCATTTGCATATAGGGGCGTGCTTACAAAACTCCAAGTGGCACCTCCGTCGGTAGATTTTGCCATCATTCCTCCTGTTCCTACTGCATACATGGCATTGCTGCTTACAACATGAACATCCTGAAAAGAGGCTTTGGTTCTTTGTGCTGCAGTAGTGGTGTAGGTGAAAATGCCATACGTCCAAGTACGGCCCCCGTCAGTTGTACGGGCAATACCGCCATTCTCACCCACGGCAATTGCAATATTGTCGTCTAAATAATCAACATCCAGAACAGTAAATCCCAGGGGTAGTGGGTTGCTAAAACGCCAGTCTTTTGTGTTATAAATTCCTTGCGCCGCTAACTTGATGGCAGGCAAGCAAAAAAGAGCTAAAAATGAAAGCACAATGGCCTTTTGAATAAATCTTCTCATATGCGAGTGAATTGGTTTAAATATAAGCATCTAAATTAAAGATTTATTATGGAGAATACGCGGAAAATAGTTCTTCGTTTTATATTCATGCAGACTACGTTACTTTGTTGCTCCATGCGTTTTATAAAAGCACTTTTTATATTTTTCTTATTATCTCTCATGCAGTTACAGGTAGCAACTGCTCAGAATAAATCCAACCGGGGAAAAGAATTCTGGCTATGCTATGGTTACAACTGGGGTTTTACAAGTGAGCTTCCTATCAATGCCCAGGAATTGGCTGTTTATATTAGTACAGAACAAGCCGCTACGGTAACAGTTTCTGTGTTTGGAACAACCTGGACTCGCACTTTAAATATTCCGGCTAATACAGTGGATGCATCAATTTTGATTCCCAAAACTGGTTCAGATGATGCAAGAATAATGTCGGATGGTTTATCTGCAAAAGGAATTCGGATTAGTAGTGATGTACCCATAGCAGTATATGCTCACCAATACAATACAATGCTTTCCGGGGCTACTATGTTGATGCCTTTGGAGTCATTGGGATATAGCTACTACTCGATCAATTATTCGCAGGCTACTTCCAATTCGTCCTTACCTGCTATTAGTCCATCTATTGCAAACGGTCCCGATTGGTATTCTTGGTTTGCCATCATTGCAACGGATGACGGAACGCGTGTACAGATTACCCCTTCAGATACAACTAAAAATGGCTGGCTACCTGGGCAGACTTACACAGTTGACCTAAATAAAGGCGAAGTGTATACCGTTTTTGGAAAAATGATTCCCGGTAATAGTTTGGCTTATGCAGCCAGTAAGGATATGACGGGAAGTAAGGTGGTTTCTGTTCCGGGTGCTGCAGGACAATGCAGGCCTATTGCTTTATTCTCAGGATCCAGTGGTATCCGGATTTGTCGCGGCGATGGCGGCGAGTTTATGCAACAACAGGTATTCCCAGCCCAGGCATGGGGTACTCGCTATCTTACTTTTCATACTATTAACAATACCAACACAGATATCAACGAAACTAATCGCAACTACTATCGAATTTGTGTACAGGATCCTGCAACCATTGTAAAAAGAAATGGCGTTACACTGACTGGATTGCAGCGTAACTTTTTTTATGAGATCATGGATTCAACCGGAGGTGATTATATAACGGCAGATAAACCAATACTGGTATCACAGTATATGGTGAATGAAAATCAATGCTGGCGATTTCCTACCACAACCCCCGCACCTCCTTCTTATGGTGATCCGGAAATGTTTTATTTAAGTCCGATCGAACAAGGTCAGAAGTCAGTTCGTTTTTATGTAAGTCGTAAATCTACAATTGATTACGTCTATGCGAATATTCATGTACCAACTGCTGCTATTCCTTCATTACGAGTAGATGGTGTGCCAGTTCCTGCTGCTAATATAGTGGCCCATCCAAACCTTCCTTCCTATTCGGTAGCATTAACTCGTTTTACAGGTCCTGCTGCAGAGCATATCATTACTGCTGATTCTGCTTTCACTGCTACAGTATATGGTTTGGGTAGTTATGAAAGTTATGGCTATAACGTTGGAACACTAATTAATAATCTTAATCATTATAGTGCTATTGGCAATTCGCTCAATACAACCTCAGTAGCAGATACTTTCACGTGTACTAAAACACCGGTTCGTCTTTTTATTAAGTTGGGCTATCCTGCTCGCTCTATCCTCTGGAAATTAAGTCAGGTAAGCAATATAAATCCGGCTACAGATTCACTGCAAACAAATCCACAGCCGATTCGAACAGAGTTTATTAATGGCCGTATTTATTATGTATATACGCTGCAACAAGATTTTATTTTTAGTCAAGCGGGAACGTATACAATTCCAATTACCTATACAGCCGACGAAGTTGAAAATTGTAGCCGTACCGAGTATGCAGAAGTGAACGTAACAGTTCGTCCAGGACCCTTAGCTGACTTTACTTATTCAAGCAATAATTGTATAAATGAACCTGTTCAGTTTACAGGTATTACTACTGCTGGCTCCTTTACAATTATTAGTCATAGTTGGTTATTCCCCGATAACTCTACAGCCAATACGCTTATTGCTGTAAAGCAATTTCCGGCAGTGGGTAATGTAAATATTCGCTATGCGGTGGTTGCTAGTAACGGATGTGTAGGTGATACTGTTCGCTCTGTTCCCATTGGAATAAAACCCGTTGTTGATTTTAGTTTTTCAGGGAAGCCCTGTGTAGATAGTACGTTTCAACTAAGTTCAACTGCACTTACTACGGGTGGTGCAACTGCCTCCTGGTATTGGGATTTCGGTAATACACAAACATTTAATTCCACTTCGCAGTCTACCGCAACAGTTGTCTACGCGGCACCCGCCACCGCTGTGCAACTCAAACATTGGATTACAGCAACAGGCGGCTGTAATAGCGATACAATTGTTAAAACAATTCCTGCTATTCGTCCTAATCCCATTGCTGATTTCACCATTACGCCTGCTTTGTTTTGTGCAGGTATACCTTTAGCTTTTACAAGTTCCCTAACTGGTATTACACAATGGAATTGGAATTTTGGTGCGGTCACAAGTAATAGCGCCCCACCTGTAACGCATACGTATTTGAGTGTAGGTACTGCAGTGGCGAGTTTACAAGTAGTAGATAATGCTGGATGTGGATCTGCTCTTAATCGTCGTAGTTTAATGGTACAACCTGCACCACCAATTTCTGCTGGTCCAGATAAAAATATTATTACTGGGGCTTCCGTTCAACTAGAAGCCACTATTGCGAATCCGGGATTGTATCAATTTCAATGGACCCCTGCTAACTTTTTATCAGATCCCCGACTATTACAACCAGTAGCAACTCCATCTAGCACAATACGATATGTAATTAGCGCTACTGATACACGCTCCGGATGTACAGCAGTAGATACCATGCAGGTGGGAGTTTTTACCGCCTTATTTATTCCTACCGCTTTTACACCCAACCAGGATGGTAAAAATGATACATGGGAAATTCCAGGATTAGCCATGTATCCATCCGCAAAAGTGTATGTTTTTGAAAGAGCTGGTCAACCGGTCTTTGAATCATCCAATTACAACGCAGGTTATTGGAATGGTCGTTACAAGGGGAAATTATTACCGGCCGGCGTCTATGTGTATTTGATTCAATTGAATGATGAAAAGAAAACCATATTAAAAGGCACACTAACGATTATCTACTAAACTTATTCGGTAAATCGACCTGCTTTTTTCAATACCCGAATCAATACATAGAGGGCAGTCAAGGAGCTTAGGCAAATTGCCAATAATTGATCACGCCATAGTTCGTCATTACAAACAAGTGCTGGATAACGCCAAACAGGAATTGGAGCGAAAAGGAGCAAAAAAATACCCGCTAACCAAATGTATTGTGTAGTATGCTCTTTGAGGATCCAACGCTTCCAGTTGAATTCCATACTAGACAGTGTTGTGTTGAGTCCTCCCAAACGAGGCCACCAACGATTGACATCTGCACAATAGGCGTCAAAGCCTGCTCCAAATTTTCCACGTAAAAAATTCTCTTCTGCTAAAACAATGGCTTGGTAAATAAATAAGAAAACCGGTACCATTACAGCCACATAGAAAAGTGAATTAGCAAGAATGCCTACACCTAGCAGCATCAGAATATTTCCAACATAAAGTGGATTACGACAATGGCGAAAAATACCTTCTGTTACAAGCCCATCGGCATAAGGTTTACCTTCCTTACCTCCTCGAACAATATAAGCTAATCCAATCGTGGCACCACGAACGGCCTGACCTAATACCGTTGTGATTAATCCCAGCATAATGGGCCACCAATAATAAGTGGGTCCACAGCTGGCTTCTGTAAATAGTGCAGGGGATGGTAAAAACAAGGCACCGTAAAAAAGAATAAAAATGATATTACGGTATTTGAAAAAAAAGTTACCGATTGAAACCATACTAATAAGTTGAGGATTATTTTTTTACGGCCACGAGACCGGTAAAATTATACCACTTGAAAAATACTTCACAATGTGCAAACCCCTGATCACGTAATAAACTAATATTCTCACTCAATTTATACGGGACTAACACATTCTCCAGTGCTTCTCTTTTTTGTGATATTTCCAGTTCGCTGTATTGATTACGGCGTTTGTAATTGTAATAGTAATTGATAAAGTCTCGATTAAAATTGCTCTCCTCTGCTAAAATTTTTTCAACGATTATTAAAACGCCACCGCTATTTAACCCACTTACAATATCCTGAATTAATTTTTCTCTGTAAATGGGGCGAACAAATTGTAGCGTAAGACAGAGCACTACTACTGATGCATTTTCAATTTCAACACCTTGCCCTAAATCCTTGCAGCGTAGTTCATAAGGACGATTAAATTTGATCTCATCGAATTTTGCCTTGCACTTATCCAGCATTTCGGGTGAGTCATCGATGCCTATGAATTTGATGGATTTGTCCACCAATGTATCCATACCAATCATCGTAGTTCCTGTTGAGCATCCCAGGTCGTATACAAAGGTCCCTTCACGTGCGTGATCGGCAGCGATTTCTGCTACCATTCGTTGGATTTCTCCATAATAGGGAACGGAGCGATTGACCATGTCGTCAAATACGCTGGCTACGTTAGCACCGAATTTAAAATCGCTGGCCTTATTGATTTCTTCGCGGAATACTTGGTCTTTGGACATAAACTAAATTGTCCGCAAAGTAACGAAATATCTATCCCTATTCAGGCTGTTGTCCCCACTTCTCTGGTGAACGCCAAAGTGCTGAGAGCAATAGTTCGCGCATATAGAAAAACTCCTTGGGAAGTTTGTCGTATACTTTTTCAAATAATTCCTGATGACCTAGTAATTCACGCTTTCCTTCTTCTCTGTCTATGATCATTACTTTATCAAAGTCTTCTTTTGAAAAATTCTCCATCCCTCTCCAGTCTAAATCAACATAACGGGGTCTCCAACCAACCGGACTCTCAACGGCCTGCGCCTGCCCACGAATTCGTCCTACAATCCATTTTAATACGCGCATATTTTGTCCGTAGCCGGGCCATAAGAATTGTCCGTTCTCATCTTTTCTGAACCAGTTTACACTGAATATCCGTGGGGCATTAGAAAGATCTCTTCCAAATTGCAACCAGTGATTTACATAATCTCCGATGTGATAGCCCATAAAGGGTAACATCGCAAATGGATCACGACGAACTTTCCCGACTTCTCCAAATGCAGCAGCAGTCATTTCACTTCCCATGGTGGTAGCTAGATAAACTCCAAAGCTCCAGTTCAAACTTTGATAAACTAGTGGTACCCCTGTGCTTCTTCTTCCACCAAAAATGAAACCTGAAATATGTACGCCATCCGGATTTTCCCAATCTTCATCAATGGCTGGATTTTGATGGGCAGGTGCGCAGAAACGTGAGTTAGGATGTGCGGCAGGTTTTCCGGTGCTAGGGTCATAGGGTTTACCGGTCCAGTCTGTTAGTCCTTCGGGAACTTCTTTTGTTAGTCCTTCCCACCAAACATCTTTATCTGGTGTAACGGCCACATTGGTAAAAATGGTATTGGCCTTGATGGTTTCCATCGCATTGGGATTGGTATGGTAATTAGTACCCGGAGCCACCCCAAAATATCCTGCTTCTGGATTGATGGCATGTAACGCACCTTTTTTGCTTTTGTGAATCCAGGCAATATCATCTCCCACGGTGCTCACTTTCCAATCACTGAATTCCTTGGGTGGAATCAGCATGGCAAAATTTGTTTTACCACAGGCACTGGGGAAAGCCGCGGCTACATAGGTCTTTTGTTTATCAGGGGATTCCACACCCAGGATCAACATATGTTCAGCCAACCACCCTTCTTCACGTCCCATCACCGAGGCAATACGTAATGCAAAACATTTTTTACCCATGAGTGCATTACCACCATATCCGCTTCCGTAGGAAATTATCAATCTCTCCTCTGGAAAATGAGAGATATATTTTACATCGGGATTACAAGGCCAGGTACTATCTTTTTGAGGACCACCCAACGGAGCGCCCACCGTATGCAAACATTTTACATATCCTTTCTTTTGCAAGTAAGGAAGGATTTCACTGCCCATCCGCGTCATGATACGCATGTTCACTACCGCATATTCAGAGTCGGTAAGCTGAACGCCGTATCGGGAATAGGGCGAACCAACAGGGCCCATACAGAAGGGGATTACATACAAGGTCCTTCCCTTCATACTTCCTCTTAAAAGATCATTCAACTTGGTTTTCATTTCTACAGGATCCATCCAGTTGTTGGTGGGACCTGCATCTTCTTTCCGAAGACTGCAAATGAAGGTGCGGTCCTCTACACGTGCCACATCGCTTGGGTCACTAAAACAAGCAAAACTGTTAGGTCTTTTGTCTTGGTTAAGACGAATAAAGGTTCCTTTCTTAACCAGCATTTCGCAAAGGTTATCGTACTCTTCCTGGGAACCGTCGCACCAGTGAATTTTAGAAGCTTCGCAATACTTGGAAATTTGATTGACCCAGGTTTCTAATTCAGCACGGGCCTTGGCTGTTTCTGTAGAGAAAAAGTTAGAGGCTAAGGACATGGATAATGGCTTGTAATCGTTGGACCGGATTGCCCGGTCTGCTGCAAAGGTGCCAAGAAAAAATTAAACTAACGAGTGTTTGCTTGTCCGAATGCTAATTTGCTAATAATCAACGCAATAAATACGAAAATAGCTCCCATAAAAAAGGCTACTCCCGGAAAATATACAGCTCTATTCGGGCTGGTAAAAAAGGAAAATAAGTTGTTCATGATAAGTGGTCCTAACATGGCTGTGAGGCTCATAATACTGGTAAGTGCTCCTTGTAATTCTCCTTGAACATTTGCGGGGAGCAAACCTGCTAATGTTGATTGAAGGGAAGGGATTGCAATACCACCCAAACAATAGGGGATTAAAAAAAAGAACATCATCCAACCTTGTGTGGCAAAAGCAAAAAGGCTCAAGCCCAATATATATAGTGAAAGCCCCAGGTAAATACTTTTCTCGTTCCCAATGCGTGGGTTAATAACTCTGATTAACACGGATTGTACAAGTGCTACCAAAATACCTGCCGTTGCTAGGGAAAATCCTACCCTGCTCTCACTCCAACTAAATCGGTAAATAGTAAAATAACTCCAGGTACTCTGAACAGCCTGCGCGCCCATGTAAATCAGAAAATAAGCAATACCCAGTTTTGCTACCTGTGGGAATGAGGAAAAAATCTTTAATGCTCCAAATGGATTAGCTCTTTTCCAGTTAAATGCTCTGCGATTTTCTAGTGGCAGCGATTCTGGCAAAATAAAAAATCCATAAAGACCATTGATCAGACACAACAAGGCAGCTGCATAAAAAGGAGCACGGATTCCCCACCCTGCCAATAATCCCCCCAGTGCGGGTCCTAGAATAAATCCAAGCCCAAATGCAGCGCCGATCATTCCAAAATTTTTGGCCCGTGATTTTTCGTCACTGATATCGGCTATATAAGCACTACCTGTACTAAAACTTGATCCAGCAATACCAGCAATAACTCTGCCGACCAGCAGCCAGGAGTAGGTAGGAGCCCAGGCTAAAAGCAAATAATCAATTGAAAATCCAAACAAGGAAAGCAGTAAGACGGGTCGCCTTCCAAATCGGTCACTGAGATTACCCATGATCGGGGCGCAAAAAAATTGGGTAAACGCATATGCAAAAATCAGCACCGCTCCATAGGAGCTGGCTTCATTGACGGGTACTCCTTTTAGAGAAGCTACCAACGAGGGCAAAACAGGGATAATCAGGCCTAACCCCATGACATCCAAAAAAAGGGTTACAAAAATGAAACCAACTGCGGCCTTTCTTTTTTGTTGCATCCACAAATTTAACAGGTTAGTGATACGGGATGGTTTTTATATTTGCAGTACTAACCTCCAATTTATATCCATGCGTTTACGTTCCTTCCTCTTCATTGCCATTGCGCCGGTCTTTTTGGTTTCTTGTGTGAGTAGCAAAAAATTTAAAAATGCGCAAACTGATTATGCAAAATTGCAAGACCGGTATAAAACACTGGAATCAGAAAACAATGTTTGTGGCGAAGAAAAAGGAATTCTTACACGCCAGAAAGAAACCTTAGAGCGCGAGAAGGCATTATTGACTGCGCGTATCAAGGAATTGCAGGAGCAAATCGATTATTGGAAATCAAACAATAATCAAACACTTAAGCAACTTGAAAATCTATCGGTAATCTCTACTCAACAAGCAGAGAGTATTAAAAAATCTATGGATAATTTAGGTATTAAGGATCTCTATATTCAAAATATTCAGCAGCAAATGTCCTATAAGGATTCGCTGAATATGGCATTAGTGATGAACTTAAAGGGTGCGATTGGAAATTTAGCAGACGAGGATATCAATATTAAAGTGGACAAGGGTGTAGTTTATGTCGATATCTCAGATAAGTTATTGTTCAAAGTGGGAAGCTATCAAATCAATGAACGCGCGAGTGAAGTACTAGGGAAAGTTGCGTTGGTGCTCAAGAATCAGCCTGATCTTGAATTTATGGTTGAAGGACATACTGATGGAGTGGCATTCAATGGAAGTGGTGTGATCAGTGATAATTGGGATTTAAGTGTACTCCGCGCTACTACGGTGGTGCGTTTGTTGCAATCTAAATATGGACTGGATCCTGCTAAAATGGTTGCTGCGGGTCGTAGTGAATTCAAGCCGGTTGCTGATAATAGTACTAAAGATGGCCGTGCTGCTAATCGTCGTACTCGTATTGTGATTTTACCCCAATTGGATCAGTTCTTCAAATTATTGGAGAAGCCTAAAGGATAATAGGAGAACACTCGTATTACATTCCGTACTTGGTCAGGAATTTAATACGCATTATTTTAAGTTGTTCCCAGGTGAAGTCGAATTCAGATAATTCTTCCTGTGCTACTTGCAAGGAGGACGTTTCACAACTTTTGAAATAAGCAATGATCTCCTCTTGCTCCTCCTCGTCAATCATTTCGTCAATGGCATAGTCCAGGTTTAATCGCGTTCCACTGGCAGCAATGGTTTCCATTTCTTCCAGCATTTGGTCCATCCGCCATCCTTTATTCTTAGCGATAGTTTCGAGGGAAACTTTTTTATCGGTATTCTGAATAATGTAAACTTTATCTCCACTTTTATTGACAACACTCTTCATCACAAAATCATCGGGGCGTTCAATATTGTTTTCCTCTACATAGGTGGTAATCAAGTCTACGAATGGTTTACCATACTTGATTGCTTTTCCTTTACTAACGCCCTGACATTTTTCCAATCCTTCCAAGGTAATAGGATACGTAGTAGCCATGTCCCTGAGTGAGGTTTCCAGGAAAATCACAAAAGGAGGCAGCGATCTTTTTTTGGCTTCCTGCTGGCGAAGATCTAATAGCTGTTTGAAAAGCGCTTGATCTACGGTCAGTTCTTCGATTTCCTCTGCTACTTCCCAATCGTCCTCTCCATCGGCATTCTCATATTGTTTATTCAATACAATGCTGAACGCCTTTGGTTTTTTCAAAAATGCTTCTCCCTTTTTTGTGAATTTTAATACGCCGTATTCTTCAATATCTTTTGAGAGCAGTCCTTCTAAAATCATTTGACGAACCAAGGAATGCCAGAAAAAGGCATCTTTATTATTTCCACTGGCAAATACTTCTAGTCCTTCATGTCTGAAGAGAGTGATCTGCGGTGTTAATTTCCCTATGATAATTTGTACTACGTATTCAGTGGCAAATCGTTCGTCCAGTTGTCGAATTGCTTTTAATACCTGCGCTGCTTCCTCTTTTGCTTCAATTTTTTCTTTGGGATGTTTGCAATTGTCGCATTGACCGCAGTTCTCTTGAGTATATTCTTCACCAAAATAACTCATCAATACCTTACGACGACAAACGCCTGTTTCCGCAAATGAAACTGTTTCATGAATCAGTTGTGCTCCTACCTCGCGTTCACTCAATGGTTTATCTCGCATCAGATGTTCCAGTTTTGAAACATCCTTGTGTGAGTAATATAAAATACAACGACCTTCTAATCCATCACGTCCTGCTCTTCCAGTTTCCTGGTAATAATTCTCAATACTTTTTGGAATATTATAATGGATTACAAAACGGATATCCGGCTTATCAATCCCCATACCAAAGGCAATTGTCGCGCAGATTACTTGCATTTCTTCGCCTAAAAATTGATCTTGTCTTTCTGCACGTACTTTGCCGTCCAGTCCTGCATGATAGGCAACCGCTTTGATACCGTTGGCCATTAGTACATCAGCCAGTTCTTCCGTTGTTTTTCTATTGAGCGTATAAATGATACCGCTCTTGCCTTTCATGCTTTTTATAAAACGAACAATGCTCTCGTCTGTTTGCGCCTTCTTTACTTTTGGCAATACCTCGTAATAAAGGTTGGGACGATTGAAGGAGGAAATAAAAATATTAGGATCTTGTAAGTCCAGGTTTTTAACAATATCACTTTGCACTTTTGGAGTAGCTGTTGCAGTCAAAGCCATGACAGGAGCTGCTGCATTGATTTCCGTCATCATTTCTCTCAACCGACGATACTCGGGTCTGAAGTCATGCCCCCACTCTGAAATACAATGTGCTTCATCCACTGCAAAAAAGGAAACTGGCAAGGCAGCAAAAAATTCAAGATTCTCCTGTTTGGCCAGGGTTTCTGGAGCTACATAAAGCATCTTGGTAGTGCCACTGATCAAATCATCTTGTACAGCGCGTATTTCTTTTTTAGACAGGGTGGAGTTTAAAAAATGTGCAACCTGATCATGACTGCTAAACCCGCGAATCAGGTCCACCTGGTTTTTCATCAGCGCAATCAGCGGAGATACAAAAATGGCGACCCCCTCGCTAAGCAGGGCGGGCAACTGATAGCATAAACTTTTGCCTCCGCCTGTAGGCATGATTACAAAAGTGTCGTGTCCGGCTAGTAGGCTTTCGATGGCCTTTTCCTGTGTGCCCTTGAATTTTTTAAAACCAAAGTATTGATGTAAAGCCTGGTGAAGATCTTTTTGGGGAGCTGTGCTGGAAGCTTTTTTCTTGCCTGAAGATTTTTTCGCAGGTATCTTTTTAGTAAGCGTGCTCATGAATTCTTTAAGATAGTCCTTTTATTTGGTAGGGCGCTATTCCCGCCTACTTTTATAAGCAATTGATTATTAATAGTTTAATTGATTTTTTCGAAAAATGAATAGCAACGAGTCGGATAACGAATATACTTAGTATAACACTACTGTGGAAGAGATGTTTAGTTAAAATTGCACATTTATAAACAGGGCTGATATCTACATAAATGGGGTTAATTTTGGCTCCCGATTTCGGATAAAAACGAAGTAAGTGAAGCAGAATGATACCCGGCCTATGAAGGAGTTGATTCAGCAAACAGCCCTACGAACCCTCGAACTGGAGGCCCAATCTATTCAAGGACTTCGTTCCTCTATAAATGATCAGTTTGTAAAAGCTGTTGAGGCAATTTCAAACGCAAAGGGTCGTGTGGTAATGAGTGGAATTGGGAAAAGTGCAGTCATTGCTCAGAAAATAGTTGCCACCTTCAACTCTACCGGTACACCTTCCTTGTTTATGCATGCAGCGGATGCTATTCATGGAGACCTGGGGATGATTCAACAAGATGATGTGGTAATCATTCTTAGTAAGAGTGGTGAGAGTCCTGAAATTCGTGCTTTGGTACAACTGATTCGCAACTTTGGAAATACCATCATAGCCATGGTGGGTAATATTCATTCTTCATTAGCGCAACAAGCTTCTTTGATTTTGGATACAACGGTAGAACAGGAGGCTTGTCCAAATAATCTGGCTCCTACAAGTAGTACTACTGCTCAATTGGTCATGGGCGATGCATTGGCTATTTGTTTAATGGAGTTAAAGGGATTTCGTTCAGAGGATTTTGCAAAATTTCATCCTGGGGGTGCTTTAGGTAAAAAATTGTATTTGCGTGTGCAGGATCTGGGCATGCAAAATGAAAAACCAGCAGTAAAAATTACTCAGTCTTTACGAGAAGTAATCGTAACCATGACGGCTGGCCGCTTGGGTGTTACGGCAGTGGTGAATGAAGGGGATCAATTAGTAGGCATCATTACGGATGGGGATTTAAGACGCTTACTGGATCAAGGTAAATCGATTGATGGGTTAACAGCAGCGGATGTGATGACTAAAAATCCTGTGACTATTTCTCCGGATGATTTAGCAGTATCCGCACTCGATCTACTTCGAAAAAAGAAGATCACTCAAATTGCAGTTGCAGAAAACCAGCAATACCTCGGTATCATTCATATTCATGATTTGTTACGCGAGGGCTTGTTATAAAATATCCTATGAAGAAGAATCAGTATGTGGCTATCATGGCCGGTGGAATTGGAAGCCGGTTTTGGCCCATGAGCAGAACTCGTTATCCTAAACAGTTTCTGGATATTTTGGGATTGGGACGAACCTTGATTCAACAGAGTTATGATCGTTACAGTAAAGTGGTACCGGCATCCAATGTATATGTGGTTACATCACATGAGTACGTTGAAATTGTAAAAGCACAACTTCCAGAATTGCCTGCTTCAAATATTTTGGCAGAACCTTCTCGAAAAAATACGGCGGCTTGTATTGCTTACATCGCTTTTCATTTACAAGCAAAAGATCCCGATGCGGTGATGATTGCCGCTCCTGCTGATCATTTAGTAACCGAAACGGAGCAGTTTGTGCAAACAGCCCGTAAGGCAATGGATTTTGTAGAGAGCGTTAATGCATTGGTAACTATTGGTATCAAACCTACCCATCCTAATACAGGCTATGGCTATATACAGCATGAAATGCTACAAGCAGCTCCCGATGTATACAAGGTGAAGACTTTTACGGAAAAACCCAGCGAGGAGATTGCAAAAGCATTTATTGCCAGCGGAGACTTTTTATGGAATGCTGGCATTTTTACTTGGAGAGTAAGCGCCATTCTTTCTGCCTTCGAATCTCATTTGTCTGAAGTATATGAAGTATTTGCTGCAGAAAAAGAGCATTTCAATACAGCCGCCGAACGTGAAGCCGTAGAGCGTATATATCCGCAGTGCACAAATGTTTCCGTTGATATTGGAGTAATGGAAAAGGCCTCCAATGTTTTTGTGATTCCTGCCAGTTTTGGTTGGAGTGATTTAGGAACTTGGAATAGCGCTTGTGATAATATGGAAAAAGATTATTTCGGAAATGCGGTGGTTGGGAAAAATGTGATGGTGATGGATGCCAACAATTGCATGGTCCATGCCCCGGATAAAAAATTAGTGTTGTTGCAAGGCTTACGCGATTATATCATCGTAGATACGGAGGATGCTTTGTTGATTTGTAAAAAAGACCAGGAACAACAGATAAAGGAATATGTAGCCGAAGTAAAACGAAATAAGGGCGAACACTATTTATAATTATACCTTGACAATCTCATCTAAACTTCCTGCGGTAGGCACTACCATTTTTGCCACCATGAGTGCCTTGGCTACCCAGCACCAGGCTGTGAACCTGGGACAAGGGTTCCCTGATTTCCCTATGAATGCGGACCTGATTGATTTGGTTGCAAAAGCCATGCGAGATAATCATAATCAGTATGCACCCATGCCAGGTTGCATGCCCTTGCGTGAAGCCATTGCTGAAAAAATCAAATTCTTGTATGGAACAACGATTGACCCTGATGCATCCATTACTATTACGCCCGGGGGCACGTATGCGATTTATTCTGCATTAACTGCTGTTTTGCATCCAGGAGATGAAGTAATCTTATTTGAGCCCGCCTATGACAGCTATATTCCCAATATTGAAGTGAATGGCGCGGTTGCTGTTCGTTTGCCATTGGTTTATCCGGATTATCGAATTGATTGGGAAGCCGTCCGTGCAGCTATCACTCCACGTACTAAAGTGATATTTATTAATTCTCCGCACAATCCAACTGGAGCCGTGTTGGGTCCTTCTGATATAGAAGAATTAAGAAAGATTGTTGCCGATACTTCTATTTTAATTCTCAGTGATGAAGTGTATGAGCATTTGATCTTTGATAATATTCCCCACCAAAGTATTTTACGTTATCCGGATTTACTGGAACGTAGTTTTGTTTGTTTCTCCTTTGGTAAAGTATATAACTGCACAGGATGGAAGTTGGGTTATTGTGTAGCACCTCCATCGCTGATGAAGGAGTTTAGAAAAATTCATCAGTTCAATGCATTCAGTTGTTTCACGCCTACACAGATTGCATTAGCTGAGTTTTTAAAAAACAAGGAAGCCTATTTGAGTTTAGGCGCTTTTATGCAAGAACGGAGAGATTACTTTATACAATTGATGCAACCGACACGATTTGAATTATTGCCCAGTCATGGAAGCTATTTTATTTGTGCCCGTTATAATCAAATCAGCGAAGAAGGAGACTTGGCTTTTGCTACCCGACTCACCAAAGAAGCGGGTGTAACTACCATTCCTGTTTCTGCTTTCTATGCAGACGGTAAAGATGATCGTGTGATCCGCTTTTGTTTTGCGAAAAAAAGAGAAACGCTGGAACAGGCAGTAGAAAGACTTTTGCGTTATTAGTAATTGATTACCTGTTCTTCAATCATAGCAGGTATTTCTCTCCAATCATATTCCTGATTGCGAAGTTGTGGCTCAAAGCCTGCTTCACGAATAGCTTCCTGAATTGTTTTGTAGGTAAATCGGTGTGGTGCGCCTGCTGCACTTACTACATTTTCCTCGATCATGATCGATCCATAATCATTAGCACCCGCATGTAAACAAACTCCTGCTGTTTCTTTACCAACTGTCAACCAACTAGCTTGAATATTTTTAACGTTAGGGAGCATAATTCTACTGATGGCAATCATTCGAATATACTCTTCTTTAGTAGTTAGGTTTTGCACCCCTCGTATCTCTGCTAATAAGGTATCT
>Ga0209033_1000936_pt1 | contig 17083 bp, 14 predicted proteins | sample LauGreFa1BDMLBDN_2_FD_188218 | JGI IMG/M metagenome (GOLD analysis project Ga0209033, IMG submission 188218) | Freshwater lake microbial communities from Lake Michigan, USA - Fa13.BD.MLB.DN (SPAdes) (version 2) | ecosystem: Environmental > Aquatic > Freshwater > Lake | place: Lake Michigan, USA...
CCCCTACCCCTACCCCTATTCAATTGCCCTACCCTGCCCCATTCTCCAACTTACGGCCCATGTCCGCGCCCAAGGCCCGCTTCACCCTCGAATTCGAAAAGCCCCTCCGGGAGCTCGAGGACAAGATCAACTCCCTCCGCGCCTCCTCCGAGACCGCCGGGATGGACGTCTCCAAGGAGGTCAAGTCCCTCGAGGCCAAGATGGAACAGACCCGCCGGGAGGTCTACGGCAACCTGAACCCCTGGCAGCGCGTCCAGCTGGCCCGCCACCCCCGTCGCCCCTACTCTCTGGACTACATCGGCATGCTGTTCGATGACTTCCAAGAGCTGCATGGCGACCGCCTCTACATGGACGACGAGTCGATCGTCGGCGGCACCGCTTTCTTCGAAGGCCGTCCGGTCATGGTCATCGGCCAGCAGAAGGGCCGCGACACGAAGGAGAACCTCCGCCGCAATTTCGGCTGCCCGAATCCCGAAGGATACCGCAAGGCCCTTCGCCTGATGAAGATGGCCCACACCTTCGGACTCCCCATCATCACCCTCGTCGACACCCCCGGCGCTTTCCCCGGCATCGGCTCCGAAGAGCGCCACGTCGCCGAAGCCATCGCGGTCAATCTCCGTGAGATGAGCCAGTTCGGCGTGCCGATCATCACCTTCGTCATCGGCGAAGGCGGTTCCGGCGGCGCCCTCGGCATCGCCGTCTCGAACAAGGTCTATATCCTCGAGAACGCTTACTACTCCGTCATCTCGCCCGAAGGCTGCGCGGCGATCCTCTTCAAGGACCGCGCCCACGCCCCCAAGGCCGCCGAAGCCCTGCGCCTCGACGCCCCCAACCTCCTCAAGCTCGGCGTCGTCGACGGCGTCGTGAAGGAACCGCTCGGCGGCGCCCAGGAAGACCCGGCCGCCACGGGCTCCGCCATCCGCAAGACCCTGCGCGACTCGCTCGCCGACCTCTCGAAGGCCTCGCCCGAGAAGCTCATCGCCATGCGTTACGCGAAGTTCCGCGCGATGGGCGTCTTCTCGGAGTAATCCTGCCGGATAGAGCCAAACAAAAGGGGCGCCGATCGGCGCCCCTTTTCATTACGCGTCTGCTCGACGGCTCAGCCGCCGTTCGCCAGCACGCGGACGTAGCGGGTGAAGTTACGGCCGTGCTGGAAGACGATGCGACGGAAGTCGGCGGGGTCGGCGAGCGTGGATTGACCGCGGAGTTCCTGGAGGCCGCGGAGTTCCTTGGAACCCTCGGGAGTCAGCAGGGTGAGCGAGATCTCCACACCGCGCACGGTGTATGGCATGTAAGGCAGCGGGGCGATGCCGACCGGCGCGCCGACCGTCAGGTTATCCGGATACAGACGGTTCGAGTAGACGCGGAGACGGCCGAGGAACAGATCCTGGGGATGCACGGCGGCGGCCGTCGGCATGGCCACCGCGGCCGGAGCGACGCCGCTGGCGTAGCGAAGGGAGGCCGTCGGGATCGTCGCGGGGGCGGTGCCGGTCTTGAAGGCCACGCCGTAGCCGCCGACGGCGGCGTTGGCGCCATTGCGGGAGGTGTCAGCCGCGACGGCCAAGACCGGGCGGAGCACCGAGTCGACGCGACCGATCGGATCACGCAAAGTGGCCGGAGGCACGACCGTGGCGGGCAGCGAGGAACTGCACCAGAGGGTCAGGTTCATCGCGACGACATTCGAGGCGATGAAGTTCTGCTCGTCGAGCGTCCAACAACCGGGAGTCGCGTCGATCAAGGTCTTCGCGCGCGGACCGCTGGCGCCGGCGAGCGGGGCGTATTCATGGACGGTGCGGCCAGGGCGCGTCCAATAATTCCAAGGCGAGGTCGGCACGGCGTTCGTGCCGTCCATGATTTCCTTAAGACCTTCATTGAAGGTGTTCTCCGGGTCGACGACCGTGCGATAGACGCCATAGACCTGCTGGATCCTTTCTCCCGGCATGTCGAAGGGCGAGCGATGGCCGATGCGATAGGCCACGGCGCAGACGTCGCCGCGGAGCTGACGACGGCCGGCGGCCTCGGAAGACCAGCGCGGACGGTCCGCGGGGGTCGAGAAGAGCATCACGATCGGCTGGTCGACGCGGTGGACGTTGCCGACGGCGGCCGGCGAGCCGGCCGGGGCGCCGTTGCCGCCCGGGATGACTATCTCCATCCAGCAACGACCGTCGGCGCGGAGCACGGCGGTCGAGAAGTCGTTCTCCATCGCGTCCAGGACGCCCCGCGCCTCGGACTGCGTGGAAAGATCCGCGACCGCGCGGTCATAGACGCGCATGGTGTCGGCCGCGATGGTCACGACGGTCAGGACGATCACCACCATGATGGCGGTGGAGACCATGACCTCGAGGAGGGTGAAGCCGGCGCGGAGGCCGTGGGCGAGCTTTCTCATCGGCTGATGACGATGTTCTGCACGAGCAGAGGGGTGACGGAGTTATCCTTGAACACGGAGGCGTCGACGTAGTCGTGCGGGAAGAATTCCGCGACGACGGGGAGATAGGCCAGCGGATACAGGTTGGGGTCGGTCGGCAGGCTGGACGTGCCGGGGACGAAGCGGGCGACGTCGGGCTCGCCGGTGGTGGCGTTGATCTGGAAACGCTGGCCGTTCAGGAGCTTCGACAGCGAGAGGCGGACGCGCATCGGCGTACCGACGACGTTGCGGGCGGAGGCGCCGAGGGCGGTGAAGTTGTCGCCGTTACGTTTGGCGGTAGCGACCTCCATGACGGAGGGATTCGCGGAGAGCGCGTAGTTCGTGCCGTTGAAGTCGGTGGTCGCGGAGACGACCTTGCGCTCGTAGACATACAGCCAGACGGCGTTGGCCGAGGAGTTGTCCTTGGCGTTGCAGAGCAGACGGTAGACAAGGTCGAAGTTCGAGGCCGGCTGAGTCGTGGCGTTCGGATCCAGGGGAGGCGTGAACAAGGCCGAGGCCTGGTGCAGATACTCGCCGTTGACGACCACGCCGGTGGTGTCGGCACCCTGGTGGACGATGATGGAGCGCGGGTTATCGAGGGCCGCGACCAGGCGGGTGACGCCGGAGAGCGCGCGGTTGGTCTGCATGATGTCGTCCACCTGCTGGAAGGTGGAACCGAGGATGCCGACAAGGGAGAGGATCGCGACGCCGACGATGCCGATGGCGAGGGTGACCTCGACCAACGAGAAGCCGCGACGGGCGGACGGGGTTTGACGGAAGGATTGCATCTTAAGGAAGGGATTTACCTGGCTCGCTCCATCTCATCGGAGTCGAGGGTCATGGAGATGTCGCCGTTGGGCCGCAGCATGACGGCGGCGAACTGGCTTTCGGCGGCGACGTCGATCGCCGCGCGGCCGGCGCCGGTGTTGCGGACCGTGCCGAGGGCGAGGACGAGGATGGTACGACCGAGGTGATTCGAAGCGCCGGTGCCCTGAAGTTCGATGTAATACCACTTCTTGGGATTGAAGTCCGTGCCCATCGCCGCGAGCGCCGTGGCCTGCGAGACCGGCGCATACGTCATGGTCGGGGGGTTGGTGGCCGGCGAATCCTGGGCGCTGCCGGTGATATTGTCGGCGACCTGGCCGATGTTGCTGCGGCGGGTGCCGGAGGCGACGGCGAGCTGCATGGTGGTGCCGACGTCGGAAGCCGGCGGCACGAAGACGACGCCCGCAGGCAGCATCTGCGCCGGCTCCGGGGAATACCACTTATAGGGCAGCGAAGCGGTGTTGGTGATCGACGCCGGATTGGTCGCGCCGAGGTCGGTCGAGCTGACGCCGCCGACGGCGAGCACGACCTGGCGGAGATGGTTCACTTCGTCGTCCGGATCGTTGAGGATCAGCAGACGATAACGCGGAGCGTGGGTGATGCCCGTGCCGCCGGGGCCGCGGTTCATGAGCGCCATCGCGCGCAGGGTGCGGATGGACGAGCCCATCATGCGCTGGCCCGCGGCCAGGCCGCCGCCGTCGCCGGCGTTCAAGCCGAGGAAGAGCGAGGAGATGAGCAGGATGATCGTGATGACGACCAGGAGCTCGATCAGCGTGAAGCCCTTGCGGGCGAGGGAACGGGCGGACATTATTGGATGGCGAAGACCTGCGCGAAATCAGAGGCGCCCAGGCCGTCGAACGATTCGAAATCGTCGCCGAGGTCGGTGGTGTAGATGATGATGCGGGCGGGCAGTCCGGCAGCGGTGGCCATGTTACTGAGTTCGCTGGGCAAGGACGCGGCGCCGCCGGGCGGGTTGATGTTGCGGATGCTGGTGTTATTATCCGTGTCGAAGATCACGCGGATACGGCGGTTGCCGAAACGGTCGACGAGACGGCTGGCGTCGCTGAAGTTGGTAGGGTCCTCGAAGTCATCGCGACCGAAGGCCACGAACTCCTCGGCGTTACGGTTCAGCGCGCGACGGTCGGCCACGGAGAGAGCCGAGCCGGTGGGCTGGCGGCCGGAAAGGGCTCGGACGAACCTGCCGTTCACCGCCGCGTCGCCCAGATCATGCAAGGTGTCCGTGGTGGTGGAATAGGTCGAACCGATGTTCGGATAGAAGCCGTAGGTCTGCTTGTAACGGGCCAGGGCGCTGGCCCACTGGGAGAAGGCGGTCTGCGCCGAAGACTGACGGGCGCGCTTGCGGATACCCCCGATGGCCGGGAACAGCGCGGCCGCCAAGACGCCGATGATGGCGATGGCGGTCAGCAATTCGATCAGGGTGAAACCGGGGCGACGACGGGAGCTCATGGAAAGCGGGGTGGACTTGGGGAACAGCATTCTACGGCCCACCCTGCCGCCTTGAACAGCCAAAACCCTTGTTCAACGCAGGGTGATGAAGCAGGCCACGGCGACCGCGGTCGGCACCAAAGCCCAGCAGGCCAGCCGCCAGGGAGACACCCCGGAGCCGAAATGAGGGGCCAGGATGGACTGTCCGGCGGGATTCGGGGCGTTGGCGATGACGGTCAACCCCCCTCCGGCCAGGGCTCCCGCCACCACAGCATGCCGCAGAGCCTCCGCCATCGGACCCGGGGCCGCCAAGGCCGGGACCTGGGCGGCGAGGTAAGTGATGGCGGCGTTGTCGTTGAAAGAGGTGAGGAAGGTCGAGACGGCCAGCAGCGCCCCTTCGTTCAGGCGCATGATGACCGGCGAAATCCACCAGCCCTGAAGCCCGCCGAGGACGACCAACCCGGCTAGGAAGAAACCGACGAGCAACGGACCGCGCAGACGCACAGGATCCTGCCACTGAGGCGTGGCGACGGTGAAGGCCAGGAAGACAAGGAGGCCGCCGGTCATGAGGATCGGCCTATGTCCTGCGAGCATGGCGACCGTCCAGACCATCAGCAGAAGGTGGACCGCCGTCACCCAGACCGGGATCGACTCCCGCCGCGGTGCGGCCGAGTCGTCCGCCTTGAGCCGCGTGAGCTCACCGCGGAAGACGAGGAGATAGGTCAGGTTGGAGACGAGGATGGCCGCGATCGCGGCCCAGCCGTAGTGCGCGAAGACATCCGCCGTCGACCAGCTCCACTTGGTCGCGACCATCACGATGGGCGGGGCGGCGAAGTTCGTCAGCGCGCCGCCGACGGAGATGTTCACGAAAAGCAGCGCAAGAGTGGCATACTTGAGGCGGTCGCTGGGCTGCAACGCATAGAACTGCGCGGATAACAACAACGCGCCGATCGTCATGGCCGCGGGTTCCGTGATCAGCGAGCCGAACAGCGGCGCCAAGGTGAGGATGACGAACCAGCGCGCCGCGGTGCCGTCGCCGAGCAGCCACGCCACGCCCCCGAGCAGCCGCGCGGCCAAGGCCATGACGGGCCGCGCGGCGGCGAGCGTCATGATGATGAAGACGAACAAAGGCTCGACGAACTTGGACGGGCCGACCGACGGCGTGCCCGCGAGGACGGCGGCGTAATCGCCGGTCTCGACGTAACGGCAGGCGAAATCCCAGCCCTTGCCGGGCCAGGCGATCAGGAGGCCGAAGAGGACGATGGTCCAGATGCCGAAGACGGCTTCGACCTCGCCGAGCAGATGCATGACCGCGGCCCGCAGGGAGGAAGATTCCCCCCGCTCGTTGACCGGCGCCCTGCCCTCGCGGACGGCCTCGCGATGGGCCTCTTCCAACTTATGGGCGGCGCGGGCGAAGAGCGGAGCGGAAAAAGCATGCAGGATGGCGAGTCCGAACACGACGCTGGCGGCCAGCAGGAAGCCGTCCTGTCGGACGGCCTCCGCGAGCTGCGTCCAGAGATCGGGCGTCGTGGGCATGCCCCGACCCAAAGCAGTGCCCAGCCCGTTGGCAATCTCCTCCGCCGACTAACGCTTCGCGGGCTCGTCCGGCCGGGCCCCGCCCAAGGCACGGATGAGGTCCACCTGGGCCGCGATCCGCTCGAGGCGGACCTCCGCCACCGCGGCCAGCGATTCGGCTTGGTCACGTCGGGCGACCAGGAGCTCGGAGGGACCCGCCTGGCCCGCCCCCTGCCGGGCCTCGGCGACCCGGAAAGCATCGCGGGCGGCGCGGGCCCGTCGTTCGGCGGCGCTCGCCGCCGCGGCGGTCTCGCGGACATCGACCAAGGCGTCGCGCACCTCGCGGAAAGCATTCAAGACGGACTGCTCGTAAGCCGCCGCCGCCTGGTTCCGGACGGCCACGGCGGCGTCGACGCGCGCGGCCCCGCGGCCGGCGTCGAAGATCGGCAGCTGCATCCCGAGCCCGAGGGCCGAGGTGCTGTTGCGCGGACCGAAGAGCGACTCGAGCTCCGGGCTCTCGGTGCCGAGCGCCGCGGTCAGGGAAAAGGTCGGGAAACGGGAGGCCTTCACGAAACCGATGCGGGCGTTGGCGGCGACCAGCGCCTGCTCCGCGGCGAGCACGTCCGGACGGTGACGCAGCAGGTCCGACGGCAGGCCAGCCGCGACGGGCGCCGGCACGCGCAGGGCGTCGCCGGTGCGCGGCGCGATGACGAGCGCGGGCTGACCGGTCAGCGCGCCGAGCAGATGCTCGGCCTGCGCACGGGCCCGGCGCGCCGCTGAACGACGCGCGACGGACTCGGCCCGGAAGACTTCCGCGGCGGCGACCTCGGCCGGCCCGGCGGCGCCGACGCTCACCCGACGCGCGATGAGTGCGACCTCGGCCTCGCGGGCGGCGAGGATCTCCGTGGCGGCGGCCGCCCGGATCTCGGCCGCACGCAGTTGGGCGTAGGCGCGGACGACGGCGGCGCCGACGGCGAGACCGACGACCCGACGGCCCTCTTCGGCCTGGAGCAGCTGGGCCCGGGCGCCTTCCTCGGCGCGACGGAGCCGACCCCAGAAATCGAGTTCGAAGGCGGTGGAGATCGCCGCGCGCTGGTTCGTGCGGATACGGCCGTTCAAGGCGAGGTTCGGGTTGAAGCCGCCTTCGCTGATCTTGATCTGCTGCGAAGTCACGTTGGCGTCGACCTGCGGCAACGAGGCGCCTTCCACCTCGCCCAGCACGGCGGAGGCTTGCTCCACCCGCGCGACGGCCTGACGGAGGTCGGTGTTGGCCGCGAAGGCGCGCGCGACGAGCGCGTCGAGTTCCGGATCGCCGAAGGACTTCCACCATTCGGCGCGGACGACGGAGCCGCCCTTCCCCGCCTCGGGGTAAGCGGCGGCGGTGGGCGTCGCGGGACGCTCGTAATCGGGACCGAGCGCGCAACCGGCGAGCAGGCCCGCGACGATCAATAAGGAGAACGAAGGCTTCATGGCTGGACGACGGCCTTCTCCTTGCGGCCGGAAAGGAGGTGGAAGAACCAAGGGATGAAGAGCGTGGCCACGAAGGTGTCGAGGAGCATGCCGCCGAGCACGCCGGTGCCCATCGACTGGCGCGCCGCGGCGCCCGCGCCGCCCGCGAAGGCGAGCGGGACGACTCCGAGCACGAAGGCCATGGAGGTCATGACGAGCGGACGGATGCGCATGCGGGCCGCTTCGATCGCGGCCTCGGCCGCGGAGCGTCCGGCGCGTCGCGCGCTCTCGGCGAACTCGACGATGAGGATCGCGTTCTTGGCCGCGAGGCCGATGAGCGTGACCAGGCCGATCTGGAAGTAGATATCGTTGGGCATGCCGCGCGTGAAGATCGCGAGCAGCGCGCCGAGCAACGCGAACGGCACGGTGAGCAGCACGCCGAGCGGCAAGGCGAGGTCTTCGTAGAGCGCCGCGAGGATCAGGAACACCATGAGCAGCGCCAGGAGGAAGGCGGGCAAGGCGGAGGTCGCCGCGCGCTTCTCCTGCAGGGCCTGCGCGGTCCAGTCGATCCCGTAGCCCACGGGCAGGAGGTCTTCGGCGATCTGCTCGACGAGCGCGATGGCCTCGCCCGAGCTCACGCCAGGCGCCGGCGCGCAGATCAGGCGCGCGGACAGGAAGCCCATGTGGCGTTCGAGCTGCTCCGGACCGGACGAAGGCTTGAACTTCACGAAGGTCGAAAGCGGGATCATCTCGCCGTTGCCGGCGCGGACATGCACGCGACCGGCGGCGGCGGCGTCCATGCGGTCGGCGGCTTCGGACTGCACGAGGACGCGGTAAGTGCGGCCGGCCAAGGTGAAGTCGTTGGCGTAGACGACGCCGATGGTGGCCTGCAGCGCTTCATGCAGTTCCGGCAACGACACGCCGAGCGTGGAGGCGCGGACTTCGTCGACCTCGGCCAGCACCTGTGGCACGGAGGGACGAAGGAACACGCGGATGCCGGTGAGCTCGGGACGGGCGCGCAGGGCGGCCTCGAGCTTCTCGATGTTGGCCGCCAGTCGGGCCGGATCGTCGTCCTCCTTGGCCTGAAGGTAGAATTCGAAGCCGCCGGCGGTGCCGATGCCGCGGATAGCGGGCGGATTCACCACGAGGCACATGCCGTCGGGCTGCGTCATGCCGATGGCGTTGAGCTGGCGCGCGAGGGCTTCGCCGCCCGGCGGACGTTGTCCGAAATCTTTCAGGGGCAGGAAGATCGTGCCCGAGTTAGTGCGCTCGCCGCCGCCGAGCAGGTCGAACCCGCTGATGGCGAAGGTGTGGCGGACGGCCGGGTTCTCGCGCAGCTTGGGCGTGAGGTCATCCATGAAGGTCTTCGTGCGGTTGATGCCCGCGCCGTCGGGGAGCGCCACCATCGCGAGGAGGTAGCCCTGGTCTTCCGGAGGAAGGAAGCTGCGCGGGACCGTCGTGATGAGCGCGACGTTCGCGAGGACGATCCCAAGGAAGCCGCCGGCGGCCGCGCGCGGGTGGTCGAGGAGCCAGCGCACCACGCGTCCATGCCAGGCGGCGACGTGACCGAAGCCGCGGCCGAAGCCGTCGACGAGCCAGGCGAGCCGACCGCCGTCGCCGGGGACGTGCGGCTTGAGCATGAGCGCGCAGAGCGTCGGGGTCAGGGTGAGCGCGACGAAGCCGGACAGGATGACCGAGAGGGCCACGGTGACGGCGAACTGACGATAGAGCACGCCCGCGATGCCGCCGAGGAAGGCGACGGGCAGGAACACGCAGACGAGCACGCAGACGATGGCGACGATCGCGCCCGCGACCTCACGTACCGATTCCTTGGCGGCGTCGAAGGGACTCATCCCCTGCTCGCGCATGAGCCGCTCGGTGTTCTCGAGGACGACGATGGCGTCGTCGACCACGATGCCGATGGCGATGACCATCGCGAAGAGCGTCAGGATGTTGATCCCGTAGCCCATGACCCACAGGCCGGCGCAGGCGCCGATCAGCGAGACGGGCACGGCGATCATGGGGATGAGCGTCGCGCGCCAGGAGCCAAGGAAGAGGAAGACGACGATCGCGACCAGCAGAGCGGCCTCGAAGAGCGTGTTACGCACCTCGCCGATGGCGGAACGGACGAAACGTGTGGTGTCGAAGGGGATCGCGTAGGCGACGTCCGGCGGGAACTGCCGCGTCAGCTCATCCATACGTTTGACGATGCGGTCGGCGGTCTCGAGCGCGTTGGACCCGGTCTGCAGGAACACGCGGATGCCGGCCACGGGCTTGCCGTCGAGCATGCTCAGCTGCTCGTAGCTCTGGGAACCGAGCTCGATGCGGGCGACGTCGCGGAGGCGCAGGGCGCCTTCGCCGGCGCCGGCGCGCAGGACGATCTCTCCGAACTGCTCCGGCGTGGCGAGGCGGCCGCGGGCCACCACGGGCACCACGAAGGCGGCGTCGACCGAGGGTTCCTGGCCGAGCCGGCCGACGGCGTACTGGGTGTTGGTCGCGCGGATGGCGCGGACCACCTCGGCGGAACTGACGCCGAGCGCGGCCATGCGGTCCGGCCGCAGCCACACGCGCATGGCGTAGTCGCGGGCGCCGAAGACGCCGATGTCGCCGACGCCGGGGAGCCGCTTGAGCTCCTCGACGACGGTGGACGAGGCGTAGTTGCTGAGGAAGACGGAGTCACGCGTGGCGTTGGGCGAGACGATTGAGACCGACATGAGGATGTCGTTCGACCGCTTCTTGGTGATGACGCCGAGGCGACGCACCTCCTCCGGCAGACGGGGCTCGGCGAGCTTGACGCGGTTGGCCACGAGGATCGTCGCCATGTCCGGGTCGACGCCGTTCTCGAAGGTGACGGTGATGCTCAGCGCGCCGCTCGACGAAGCGTTGGAGGAATAATAAAGGAGGCCTTCGACGCCGTTGATCTGCTCTTCGAGCGGGGCGGCGACGTTGTTGACGAGCGCCTCCGGCGAGGCGCCGGGATAGCTCGCCACGACCGTCACGGTGGGCGGAGCGATCTGCGGATACTGCGAGAGCGGCAGGTTCAGCAGCGCGAGTCCGCCGATCAGGACGATGACGATGGAGAGGACCGCCGCGAAGATCGGCCGGCGGATGAAGAAGTCCCAGCCCATTTACTTCTTGGCCGGAGCGACGACGACCGGGGAGCCCGGACGCAGCTTATGCAGCTGATTGAGGATGACCCGGTCGCCGGCGCGCAGGCCCGCGAGGATGACGATGTCCGCGCCCTGGGTCTCGCCCAAGGTCACGGTGCGGGCTTCGGCCCGGTCACCCGCGCCGATGACGAAGACGGAACGTCCGGAAGGGGCCTGGACCAGCGCCTGCTGGGGCACGAGATAGGCGTCCTTGGCCTTGCCGCCGGTGATGCGCACGCGCACGAACTGGCCGGCGAGCAACGCATCGTCCGCATTGGCGAAACGCGCGCGGAGCTGGACGGTGCCCATACGGGTGTCGACCTGCGTGGCCGCGAAGTCGATCTTGCCGCGCACGGGATGGACCGAACCGTCGGGCCGCAGCAGCGCGACATCGGCGCCCGAAGCGCCTGCGGCGCCGGCCGGGAAGAGGCGGTGGAAATCCGCTTCGGATAGGCCGAAGCGCGCCCAGACTTCGTCGGCGCGGACGACGGTGGTGAGCAGTCCGTCGGCTCCGACCGGATTGACGAGCGCGCCTTCCGTGCGGAGACGACGGCCGGCCACGCCGGCGATGGGCGAACGCACTTCGCAATAATCGAGGTCAAGCTTGGCGAGTTCGGCGCGGGCGGCGGCGGCCTCGCGGGCGCCGACGGCGGCGGCGGCCTGCGCTTGGGCGTCGTCGGCTTCCTTGCGGCTCGCGGCCTTCTGCTTGAAGAGCGTGGCCTGACGCATGGCCTCGGCGGTCGCCTGCTCCGCCCGGGCGGCTTCCTGCGCCAGCTGGGCGCGCGCGAGCGCATGGGCGGCGGCATACGGCGCCGGATCGATGCGGAAGAGAAGGTCGCCGGCCTTCACCTTGGCGCCTTCGGCGTAATCGACGGTCTGCAGGATGCCCGTGACACGCGCGCGGACTTCCACCTCGCGGACGCCTTCCACCTGCGCCGGGGCGACGGCTTGCTGGGCAAGATCGGCCGGAGCGACGGTGATGATGGCGACGGGGAGCGGGCCGGCGACCGGCGGAGCGCTCTCTTGGCGGCAACCGACCAAGGCCAGCAAGGCGGCTCCGAGCAGAAGGCGCTCGACAGAAAGGAGTTTACATACAGACATGTATGTAAATCTAGACACCCCGACATGGCTCGCAAGACCAAAGCCGAAGCGGCTCAGACCCGTGACCGAATCGTCGTCTGTGCCCGCGAGGTATTCAGCCGTCACGGGGTGACGAACACCTCGCTGGAAGAGGTGGCCAAAGAAGCGGGCGTGACCCGCGGGGCGGTCTACTGGCATTTCCGCGATAAGGCGGATCTGTTCATGGCCGTCCGGCAGCAGACCGGGGTCCTGCTCCGTTTCCCGGAGGAGTCGGCGGGCGACCCCCTCCGCAGGCTTGAACTCGGCCTGCAATCGGCGCTGAACCGCCTGGCCGAGGAGAAAGCCGCTCAGGAGACCTACGAGGTGATGCTCTGGAAATGCGAATACATCGGGGCCTTCGCGGGGGTCCGCCAGGACCTGATGACCGCCGGCGACCAATTCCTCGCCGACACGACCGCCCTCTACGCGGCCGCGAAAAAGGCGAAACTGACCCCTCCTGGCCTCGACCCCCGCCTGGCCGGCCAGGAGACCTTCTGCTTCTATGCCGGCCTGCTGAAGCTCTGGCTGGCCGACGAGTCCGGCCGCGCCCTCCGCGGAAATGTCCGCCAACTCATCGCCTCGCATGTCGCGAGCCGACGCCGCGCGTCCGCGCAGAAGGCGGTTTGACTGCACTTGGACTGCGGATTAGAAATCTCCCTGTGAAGGCCTTCCCCGCCCTGCTCGCTTTTCTGACGGCCTTGACGGCCGTGGCGGCCCCCGCGCCGGATGCGCCGCAGTCGCTACCGATCCTCTACGACCAGCCGGGCGACCGCTATATCCTGCGCATCGACAACCGTCGCTACCAGATGCCTTACCCGACCAAGGAAGGCATCGCGCGGCTGATGTCCGCCGCCAACTACCCGAGGACGAAGCTGCTCTTCGACGAATACAAGCGGGCCTTGGAAGAACGCGCGAAGGCCGAGTCCACCATCCGCAGCGCCCAGGCCAACGTCACGCGCGAGAACGAACGCGTCGCCCGGCTCAATCGCAGCCTGGACTCACTGCGCAACCAGCTCGCCCTGCTCCGCACGCTGCCGAACGTCGACCTCAACGAAATCTTGTTCCTGCAGAACCAGATCCGCGCCACCGCCGCCTCGCTCGCGTCCGCCGAAGCGCAGGAGGCCAAGGCCGGCGTCGCGCTCGACCGCACGCAAAACTCCGTCGAGGCGACCTTGCGCCGCGCCGACAAAGCCCGCGAGGACTACGTGTCCGCGCTGACCGAATACGAAAAGCCGCTCGCCGAGATCCGCGCGCTGGCGATGTCCTTCGGCTCGGCCCTCTGAACTTCCCCATGCGCCCCGCTTCCGCCCTCCTCCTCGCCCTCCTGTGCGTCGGCGCCTCGCTCCCGGCCCAGACGACCAAACCCGCCGCCAAACCCGCCGCCAAAGCCGCGCCGAAGTCCGTCGACCGTTTCGCCATCCGTCCCGACGAGAAAGTCTCCTGGCATGACGTCCGCGAGACGGACCTCGAAGGCCGCGCCTTCCCGGAGGCCGAACGCAAGAGCTACTTCGACCGCCTGCCCGCCGAGGCCGACGGCAAGGTCACGCCTGCGGTCTGGGGCCTCAGTCGCGACAGCGCGGGCCTGATGTTCCGCTTCCGCACCGACGCCACGACGATCTACGCCCACTACAAGGTCACCAAGCCGCAACTCGCCCAGCCGCACATGCCCGCCACCGGCGTCAGCGGCCTCGACCTCTACGCCCGTGACAAGGATGGCAAATGGCGCTGGGTACAGGTCGCCCGCCCAGGTGCGCAGGAGATGAAGCTCCGCCTAGCCGACGGTCTCGACGCCGGCGAACGCGAATACGCGATCTACCTGCCGCTCTACAACGGCGTCGAGTTCCTCCATGTCGGCGTGCCGGAGGGCAAGCAGTTCGTCGGCCTGAAGCCGCGCGCGAAGCCCGTCGTCTTCTACGGCACCTCCATCACGCACGGCGCCTGCGCCAGCCGCCCGGGCATGGTGCACACGGGCATCCTCGGCCGTCGCTTCGACGTACCGGTGGTGAACCTCGGCTTCTCCGGCAACGGCCGCATGGACAAGGAAGTCGGCGACTTTCTCGTGCGCATCGACGCCGCCGCCTACGTCATCGATTGCCTCCCGAACATGAGCGGGAAAGAGGTCGCCCAGAAGTGCGTGCCGCTCGTGAAGCAGCTGCGCGCCGCGCGTCCTGACACCCCGATCGTCCTCGTCGAAGACCGCCGTAATACCGACTCCTGGATCATCGCCTCACGCCGCAAGCACCACGACGAGAACCATGCCGCGCTCAAGGCGGCCTATGATCAGCTCGTGCAGGAAGGCGTGAAAGGCCTGTCCTACGTGCCCGGCGACCACCTCTACGGCGACGACAGCGATGGCGCCACGGACGGCTCGCACGCAAGCGACCTGGGCTTCTTCCGCCAAGCCGACATCTTCGAGCCCTTCCTCAAGGCCGCCCTCGGCCGCTGATTTTTCCGCCGACCCCGCTGGCGGACGGGCCCGATCCTTTCACCCTGAACGCCGATGACCCGCAGCTTCCGCTATTACGACCTCATCCTCGGCGCTTTCGTCGCGGTGCTGCTCTGTTCGAACCTCATCGGCCCGGCGAAGATCGTCCAGCTCGACCTGCCCTTCCTCGGCAAGACCGACTTCGGCGCAGGCATCCTGTTCTTCCCGCTCTCCTATATCTTCGGCGACATCCTCACCGAAGTCTATGGCTACGCGCTCGCGCGGCGCGTGATCTGGTCCGGCTTCGCGGCGATGCTCTTCGCGACGGTCATGACCTGGGTCGTGCTCGCGATGCCGGCCAGCCCGGACGCGGCGTTCAACGCCCAGCTGCAGCCTGCTCTCGAGACGTGCTTCGGCGGTGGCTGGCGCATCGCGCTCGGCTCGATCATCGCTTTCTGCATCGGCGACTTCCTCAACTCTTATGTGCTCGCGAAGATGAAGGTGCGCATGGGCGGCAAATATCCGTGGGCGCGTTTCATCGGTTCGACGTTCGTCGGTCAGGGCGTCGACAGCCTGGTCTTCTACCCGATCGCGTTCCTCGGCATCTGGAGCCTCGAGAAGGTCCTCGGCGTGATGCTCGCCAACTGGGCCCTCAAGGTGCTCGTCGAAGCGCTCATGACCCCCGTGACGACCGTGATCTGCGCGAAGCTCAAGCAGGCCGAAGGGGTCGACGCCTTCGATACCGACACCGATTTCACGCCTTTCAGCCTCCGGCGCTGACCGGGCTGACCCTGCTTGGACGGCTTTATCGGCCTCCAATCGGGCTTTCTGTCATATTATCGGGGTTTCCGAGGAATCCGTTGACATCACCCCCCGGGACGAGCACAACACCCTCAGTCAATTTCACTCAGGTAAGAGCCTCCCTTATAAAGGACGCATCAGTCGCGAGGGCGACTAACGGAATCAGGATCAATACTCTCCGTACCCGACCCCAGAGTCCCGTAGCTAGGACTCTGGACTTATTTGTCCCGGCAACGGGAAAGCAGGCCGCACCACCCGTGCGGCCTGTTCCGTTTTGCCGTACCCAAGACCGGACTCGAACCGGTAAGCCTTTCGGCGGCAGATTTTAAGTCTGATGTGTATACCGTTCCACCACTTGGGCCGACGCCTCCAAGGTGCGGACGCGCCCCGGATTGGCAACCCGGGAAAGCGGACGGCGTTCGCCTTCGCCTTGCCCTCCGGACCAAACACCGCTTCCTTCCGCGCATGGATCGCTTAGCCCAGACGTTCGCCCGCTGCAAAGCCGAAGGCCGCCCGGCCTTCGTGAGCTACGTCTGCGCCGGCGACCCCGACGTCGAGACGTCCAAGGCCGTGCTGCTCTCCCTGGCGCAGAACGGAGCCGACGTGCTCGAAGTGGGCGTGCCCTTCTCCGACCCTCTCGCCGACGGCCTGACCAACCAGCTCGCGGCCCAGCGCGCCCTCGAAGGCGGCATGACCTACGACGGCCTGCTCGACGTGCTCCGCGCGGTGCGAGCCGGCACGGACAAGCCGATCGTCCTCTATTGCTATTATAACCTGCTGTTCTCCTTCGGCCTCGACAGCTACTGCGCCAAGGTGCGCGAAGCGGGCGCCGACGGCCTGCTCGTCCTCGACTGCCCGCCCGAAGAAGCCGACGAACTCATCGCCGCCTCGAAGAAGCACGGTCTCGCCAACATCTTCATCGTGGCCCCGACCACGCCGCCCGCGCGCATCGGCCTCATCGCGAAGCACGCCTCCGGCTTCATCTACTACGTCTCGCGCGAAGGCGTGACCGGCGAGCGCTCCGAACTGGCCGCCAACCTCTCCGCTTCGGTCGCCGAGATCCGCAAGCATACTTCCCTCCCGATCTGCGTCGGCTTCGGCGTCTCCACCGCCGCCCACGTCCAGGCCATCGCCAAGGTCGCTGACGGCGTGGTCGTCGGCAGCGCCCTCGTGAACGTCGTCGCCGCCCATAAGGATAACAAGTCCCAGGCCGCCGCCGCCATCGGCGCGAAGGTCCGGGAGTTGTTGGCTAAATAATTAAGGGGTAGGGATAGGGGTGGGGGTAGGGGTAGTTAAGTAGAGGGCTAAGAGCCTTTTGCTGTCATCTCCTACCCCTACCCCTTCGTACAATCTATCGCCCGAACCTCAGGCCGCTCGTCGACACCAGCGGAATGCGATGACGAAGACGGCCACGCGGAACAACATCAACAGATAGACCATCAGCTGGGACGAGAGCGTATCACCCACGTCCGCAAGGGCGCCGAAAACAAAGGATCCGGTACCTGGCCCGCCGATTGGCGCGTTGAAATCCATCGATAGCATCAGGACGAGCACGGCGAACGAGATGAGCATGGTCCGGCGGAAACGCGGCGGACTCGACAGCCGACCCGTCAGCCAACCCAGCGCTACCAGACCTACCAGGGCTCCAAGCCAGTTGAAGGCCTGCGCGTAGTATTCGACGAAAGTCCACGTCCAGGAGGCCTTGGCATCGAGCACGGACATCACCGGCAACAGGAAGAGCGCCGTGACGAGCAAGAACGCGATAAAACCAGCGAACATCCCCGAAACCACGGGAGCGGCGCACCACCAACGGCCTGCGAAACGGGAACAGGCAGCGGAGGCGGCGAGCTCCTCGGGAAAACCCAATCGCGCGATCGCCTCCTCGGTCGGAAGGCTGTCCCGCAGATTGGCGTAATGCCCTAGCCACTCGGCCTGGAGCTTATCGGCGTA
>Ga0209033_1000938_pt1 | contig 17064 bp, 14 predicted proteins | sample LauGreFa1BDMLBDN_2_FD_188218 | JGI IMG/M metagenome (GOLD analysis project Ga0209033, IMG submission 188218) | Freshwater lake microbial communities from Lake Michigan, USA - Fa13.BD.MLB.DN (SPAdes) (version 2) | ecosystem: Environmental > Aquatic > Freshwater > Lake | place: Lake Michigan, USA...
ACCTTAGGGCCTGGTGATGTCGTTCTGGTGCCAAATCCAGCTTACCCAATTCATCCTTATGGTGTGGTTATTGCTGGCGCGGATGTGCGTCATGTTCCGTTAATTGAAGGTAGTAACTTTTTTGAAGAGTTGATTAGCGCCATCAATAATTGTTATCCAAAGCCCAAAATGCTCATTCTCAATTTCCCAGGTAATCCGACAAGTGAATGTGTGGAATTGGACTTTTTTGAAAAAATTATTGCGATTGCCAAAGAGCACAAAATTTGGGTCGTTCATGATTTAGCGTATGCGGATATTGCGTTTGATGGTTACGTTGCACCATCGATTTTAGAAGTGGAAGGTGCGAAAGAGATTGCAGTTGAGTTCTTTACATTATCAAAAAGCTACAATATGCCCGGATGGCGCGTTGGTTTTATGTGTGGCAATAAAGAGTTAGTGGGGGCGTTGTCGAGAATTAAATCGTATTTAGATTACGGTACATTTGCGCCAATTCAAATTGCCGCTATTGCTGCTTTAGAAGGGCCACAAGAATGCGTGAAAGAAATTTCCGATATGTATCAAAGACGCCGTGATGTGTTGTGCGAAGGTTTAAATGCAACAGGGTGGAAAGTGGAAAAACCTAAAGCTACCATGTTTGTTTGGGCAAAAATTCCCGACGCGTATTTAGAAATGGGTTCACTTGAATTTTGTAAGAAATTATTGCTCGACGCCAAAGTGGCGGTTGCGCCGGGTATTGGCTTTGGTCAATATGGTGACGATCATGTTCGCTTTGGATTAATTGAAAATGAAAACCGCACGCGCCAAGCTATTCGTGGCATTAAGGCGATGTTTAAAAAAGATGGATTGATTTAGGTATGACAATGAAACCTGTAAAAATAGGGATTTTAGGACTCGGCACTGTTGGCGGTGGCGCTGCGGTTGTTCTGCAACGCAATGCGGCTGAAATTGCGCGTCGCGCGGGGCGTGAAATTGTCATCACCCGTGCGTCTGCGAGTGATTTATCGAAGCCACGTCTTTGCGATACGTCAAAAATTGCGATGACCACGAATGGTTTTGACATTATTAACGACCCTGACATTGATATTATTATCGAAACCATCGGTGGCGCGGGAATTGTTAAAGATATGGTGATGCAAGCCATTGAAAATGGCAAGCACGTTGTGACGGCAAACAAGTCATTGATTGCACTTCACGGCAATGAAATCTTTGCTAAAGCGAGCGAAAAAGGCGTGATTGTCGCGTTTGAAGCGGCTGTTGCGGGCGGTATTCCGATTATCAAAGCCATTCGTGAAGGTTTGAGCGGCAATCAAATTGAATGGCTTGCAGGTATTATAAATGGCACGGGCAATTTCATTTTGACCGAAATGCGTGATAAAGGACGTGATTTTGCAGACGTTTTAGCCGAGGCGCAAGCGCTTGGTTACGCTGAAGCCGATCCCACTTTTGACGTTGAAGGCATTGATGCAGGACATAAATTGACCATTTTAGCGTCGATTGCGTTTGGTATTCCGTTGCAATTCGATAAAGTGTACACCGAGGGCATTACCCAAATTACGCGCACGGATGTTGAATACGCTGAGCAGCTTGGATATCGAATTAAAAGTTTAGGCATTGCGCGTAAAACCGCAAAAGGCATTGAATTACGGGTGCATCCGACATTGATACCAGAGCGTCGTTTAATTGCCAATGTGAATGGTGTCATGAATGCGGTACTTGTCAAAGGCGACGCCGTCGGTGCAACACTTTATTACGGCGCGGGTGCTGGTGCAGAGCCTACGGGTTCGGCTGTTGTGGCTGACGTGATTGATGTCGTTCGTGCGTTGACAAGCGACCCTGAAAATCGTGTGCCACACTTAGCGTTTCAAGCGAATGCACTAGCAGATATTCCCGTTTTAGATTCAGGTGATTTTGAAACAGCGTATTATTTACGTTTGAATGCAGAAGATAAATCAGGTGTTTTAGCTGACGTTACACGCATTCTAGCGGATTGTGATATTAGCATTGAAGCCATTTTACAAAAGCCACCTGCAAAAAATGAAACGATTGTGCCGATTATTTTGCTCACGCAAGTGACCCAAGAACACAAGCTGAACGCGGCCATTGCAAAAATTGAACAATTAGAAACGGTTAGCGGTAAAGTGAGTCGGATTCGATTGGAGACGTTGGGTTAACGAAAATAAAGACACATGAGCATTCGTGTGTCTTCCTCATTTAACGGATAGAATTATATTTTTTATGAAAATACCTTCACTAATCGATAGTTTGACACGATGGATTCATTACAAGTTAATTTGGTTAGTGATTGGCTCATATGGGCTGGCAATGATGTTTCCAGCGTTAGGTTTGATTTTGCGAGATATTGATATTGCAAATATTCAATTTTTTTCGATATCATCTCCTTTTATTGTTTCTTTACCATTGTTGATGCTTGCAATTTTGCTTTTCAACGCAGGAGTTGGTGTAAATACTCAAGAACTTCATCAAACATTGCAACATCCAAAAATATTAATCAGCGCTTTAGTTGGTAATTCGCTAGTGCCATTATGTTTTATTGTGTTCATTAGTGTTTTCATGTTGCCTTGGCATAATTCAGAGGAAATTCAGCAGATTTTAGTTGGATTAGCTTTTATTGCCGCTATGCCGATTGCAGGCGCATCAACTGCATGGGCACAAAATACCAATGGAAATTTGGCATTAAGCTTGAGTTTAGTTCTAGTTACGACGTTATTGAGCCCTTTATTCACGCCGTTGATTTTTCATTCAGTTGGTTTTCTAACAATAGGTGATTATTCGGAAGATTTACATGAAATTGCATCAGTTACCACCATTGGATTTTTGGGTATTTGGGTTGTTTTGCCAACTTTATTGGGAATTTTTACGCGTTATTTCTTGCTTCAGAAATTTGTCGATTCGTTTAGAGTGAGTTTGAAACTTTGTAACTATCTGGTGTTGTTGCTGTTAAATTATATGAATGCAGCAGTTGTTTTGCCAAAAATTGCATTAAATCCTGATTTAGATTTTTTACTGGCTATCATCTTGATTACCAGTTTGTTGTGTTTAGTGACGTTTAGTTCGGGTTATTATTTAGCACAATTTTTTCGCGCTAATCGAAAAAATACACTGTCTTTAATGTTTGGATTAGGTATGAGTAACAACGGGACAGCATTGGTATTAGCATCGATTGCATTGGCCGATCATCCTGAAATTATGATTCCAATTATCGTGTATAACTTAATTCAACATCTTATGGCATCTTTTGTTGATAGATTTAATAAATCCTTAGTGCATATTTGACGTATAAAGTTTCCGTTGTTTTGTTGTCGTTGGAAGATTAGCGAGGAGTTTTGAAATGAACACATTAACCTTAATTCATTACTTGATGAATTGGCCAAGTTTGTCAATGACTAACCTAAGTTTAACGAACTTAAAAATGTAAAATATTTTGAATTGATGTTCATTTTGAAATGCAATTTGAGCATTTCAATTAGTAACAAATTACAAAACAGTTAAAATACTTCAGCCAAAAATTTATATATTCAAACTTTTCATAGGAAAAAAAATGAAACGCTACACCGGTTTAATTGAAAACTACCGCTCACGCCTGCCTGTCAGTGAATCAACACGGATTATTAGTTTAGGTGAAGGTAATACGCCGCTCATCGAATTGCACCATATTCCACGTTTAATCGGCAAAGACGTGAAAATTTACGTCAAATTTGAAGGTTTAAACCCAACAGGCTCATTCAAAGATCGTGGTATGACCATGGCGGTGACGAAAGCCGTTGAAGCGGGAAGTCAAGCAATTATCTGTGCTTCAACAGGCAACACTTCAGCGGCGGCAGCGGCTTATGCTGTTCGTGCAGGCATTCAAGCATTTGTATTGATTCCTGAAGGTAAAATTGCGTTGGGGAAATTAGCGCAAACGTTAATGTATGGCGCGAAAATTATTCAAATCAACGGCAATTTTGATCGCGGTATGGCGCTTGTGAAAGAAGTTGCCGAACATGCACCGGTAACGATTGTGAATTCAATTAATCCTTATCGCTTAGAAGGTCAAAAGACTGCGGCATTTGAAATTGTAGATGAACTCGGTTTTGCACCAGATTATCACTGTTTACCAGTGGGTAATGCGGGCAATATCACCGCTTATTGGAAAGGCTATAAAGAATATTTTACCGGTCGAGTTTGCGCGAATACGCCTGTGATGTGTGGCTATCAAGCGGCAGGTGCTGCGCCGTTTGCCTTAGGTGAGATGGTTGATAACCCTGAAACAGTGGCAACCGCTATTCGTATCGGGCACCCACAATCGTGGGATTTAGCGTGGACAGCACAAAAAGAATCAGGTGGCTGGTTCGATAAATTTAGCGATGAGCAAATTTTAGCTGCACAGAAAATGCTATCACAATTTGAGGGCGTGTTCTGTGAACCCGCGTCAGCAGCATCTTTAGCCGGTGCGCTTCATGATATTAGTACAGGCAAAATTCCTGAAGGCAGTATAATTGTTTGTACATTGACAGGTAACGGCATTAAAGATCCTGAAATTGCTATGCAACAATGTGCTGATGCAAAGCCAGTCACTATTGACGCCAGTTTAGATGCGGTAAAAAGAGCCATTTTAGATCACATCTAAATCTTCTTCTGCGCGACGCTGTTTTCTTATTAATTTAGATAAAACAGCGTCACATCTTCGTGTCATTTACACGGAAAATCCCCATGAATCCCATTTTTTATCGTCTTGCTCGATTGCGTGGTATCGCATTTTTGGGTTTGCTTGTGCTTGCGCTGGGTATTTTAGGCGGCATGATTTGGCGAACACATCATCATTTTGATACGGCAATTTCCTATGTGAACTATTCACATCGCATTCAAAATATGTCTGTTGATTTACAACAAGCTGTCATTGCACGTTTAAATAGCAATGTTAAAAATGACTCATCAACTAATTCAAAATTATTGGCCAATTTACTCGCTGAAATTGATGGATTAATGACAGATAGAAATTATTTGTCTAAATCAACACGTGAGCATTTGGAAACTGTTCAAAATTTACTCGCGCAAAGTCAGAGTTTAAATAAAACGCAGCAACAGCAAAGTTTGATTTTAGTTTTAAAATCGATGGGGGAGATTTTAGATAGTGAAACGCTTCAGCGCGAGCAAATGCTTGAAGATATCAATCTTGATACACAATCTGAGCTTTATATTGCGCTACTTATGTTTGCAACCATTTGCGTGGGAACCATTTGGTTTTTAAAGCATCGAATTTTGAATCCACTTCATGATTTGCGCCAACTTTTAGAACGTTTAACTGATGAGAATTACACGTCAATTAACATAGAGCATCTCGATCCCTTACTGCTCCCAGTATTTCATAGCTATAACTTGATGGTAAAGCATTTATCCGAGCTTGAAGCGAGTAATTTCAAATATGCACAATCACTGCAACATGAAGTACGTTTGGCTACGCAAGCACTTTTAGAGCAGCAGCATTCACTTGCACGCGCTGAGCGATTAGCTGCTATTGGTGAATTCTCAGCGGAATTAGCGCATGAAATTCGCAATCCACTTGCTGGGATTCAAATGGCGTTTAATAATTTACGTCGCGAAATAGAAAATGAAAATCAATCAGAGCGTTTATCTTTAATTGATAGTGAATTAAAGCGTCTTGCTTTGCTACTCAATGAAATGCTGCAGGCGAGTAAATACACGCCAGAAAAATCGAGTACGTTTGATTTGAGCGTGTTAATTCGAGACTTAGTGACGCTTGTTCGCTATCAAATTCCAAAGAATTTAGAATTAAAATTCACTACTGATCAAGTTTTACCTGTGCATTTACCGGAAAGTGGTTTACGTCAATCGCTTCTCAATTTACTCTTGAATTCTGCTGATGCGTTTGAGGGCAAAGCAGGGGAGATTGTAATTTCTTGCTTTGTTATTGATAATTTTTTAACGGTGCAAGTACGTGACAACGGGCATGGATTTGCTCAAGAATGGCTGGATTATGGGATTCGACCCTTTAGAACGAGTCGTGAGCGTGGAACAGGGCTTGGGCTAGCGATGGTTCAGCGGTTTGTAAAAAATAATAACGGAACACTCACTTTAAATAATGATAAAGGCGCGATTGTGCGTATGATGCTACCGAATATAAACGTCATGGAATTGCATTAATGATTAACACGTTATTAATTATTGAAGATGAAAAATTACTTGGCTTGGAGCTTTCTAGTCATTACAAGCAGCTAGGCTGGGAAGTCGTTTTGTCTGCGACATTGTTTCAAGCGAAAGAATGTTTGATTTCAAAAGAAATTGAGCCACTGCTTATTTTATCAGATATGAATTTACCTGATGGTAATGCACTCGATTTCATGGAGAAAAATAAAAAACAAACGAGTATTGCAGAATGGGTTTTTCTAACCGGTTTTGGAAATGTGCCGGATTCTGTTCGTGCGTTGCGTCTGGGTGCGTATGATTTTTTAGAAAAACCTTGTGATTTGGATCATTTAGATTTGATTGTGGCAAGCGCAGCGCGAAGTGCAACGATGCGTCGTCGAGTCATTGATGAAACAAAGCAAGGTTATCGTAAATATTCACCTGAGGCTTTTGTGGGGCAGAGTACTGCCGCGCAGGATGTTCGAAAGCTGTTAATGCGATTAACGCAAGTGCCGTTTAGTGCATTGATTATTGGTGGCGAAACGGGAACTGGCAAGGGATTAATTGCGCGTATTTTGCATTATGGCGGTTCTCGCGCATTGCAGCCGATGATTGAAGTCAATTGCGCTGCTTTGCCTCGTGAATTATTAGAGTCTGAGCTTTTTGGCCATGAAGCTGGGGCGTTTACAGGCGCAACAGGAAGGCATCGCGGTTTACTCGAGCAAGCGGATGGCGGCACATTATTTATGGATGAGCTCGGTGAAATGCCTCTAGAACTGCAAGCTAAACTACTTAAAGTCATTGAAGATCATAAAGTTAGACGCTTGGGCAGTGAAAAAGAAATTACCGTTGATGTGCAAATTATTGCCGCAAGTAATCGAGATTTAGAATCGATGACACAAGCGGGAACATTTCGCGCGGATTTATATCACCGGTTGAATGTTTTTTCGATTAACTTGCCGCCTTTGCGTGAAGCGGTAGATGATTTAGATGAGTTGGTGCCGTTATTTGTGGCGGAATACAATGCAAAAGCAGGACGTCAAGTGAAACAAATCCCGCCAGAAGTATGGAAGAAATTAAAATCGCACGATTGGCGCGGCAATGTGCGTGAATTACGTAATGTAATTGAGCGATGTGTGTTGTTTGCAGACAGCAGTTTATTTCCAGTGCAGTGGTTGCAACTTGGAAAAAACGTTGATAACACACTTTATACAGCCGATACCACCCATATTCATCTCCCACTAGATGGTAGTATGCCGCTTGAGGATATGGATAAATTTATTATTAAAACAGCGCTTGAGCGAGCAGATAATAATTTAATGGCGGCGGCACGCGCTTTGGGTACCACGAGAGAAACACTTCGTTATCGTGTGAAAAAATATCAATTAAATTGCGTAGATGGTTAATGTTGATAATGCGATACGCATGACGTGATTTTCGTCATGCGTATCAAAAAAACTTATTTCCAGCTGTTTACGGCATTGAGTTCTGCGAAGGCTTGCTCTAGGCGGGTAATCATTTCAAGTTGACCTGCACGCTGCCAAACGCGTGGGTCGTAATATTTTTTATTGGGTTTATCGTCACCATCGGGATTTCCGATTTGACCTTGCAGATACCCTTCATTATTTTTGTAATATTCCATAACACCTTTCCATGTTGCCCACTGCGTGTCGGTATCAATATTCATTTTGATGACGCCATAACTGATGGCTTCTTCAATTTCGGCTGCTGATGAACCTGATCCACCGTGGAAAACAAAATCTAATGCATTTTTAGACAGTGCAAATTTTTCAGATACAAATGCTTGTGAGTCGCGCAAGATAGTGGGTGTCAGTTTTACGTTGCCAGGTTTGTAGACACCATGAACATTTCCAAAAGACGCGGCAATGGTGAAACGAGGACTGATTTTGATTAAATGTTCATACGCATAAGCCACATCTTGAGGTTGTGTGTAGAGTGATGATTGATCAAGATGGCTATTATCCACGCCGTCTTCTTCGCCGCCCGTGCAACCGAGTTCAATTTCGAGTGTCATGCCAATTTTGCTCATACGCTCTAAATAACGGGCGCAAATGTCGATATTTTCATGCAAAGATTCTTCAGATAAATCGAGCATGTGTGAACTAAATAGGGGCTCACCAGTTGCTGCGAAATGTTTTTCCCCCGCATCAAGCAGGCCATCAATCCACGGTAATAATTTTTTTGCTGCATGGTCAGTATGAAGAATGACTGGAACACCGTAATGTTTAGCGACGGTATGAATGTGCTGCGCACCTGAAATTGCGCCTAATATGGCACCTTCTTGACCGCTCAGTTTTAAGCCTTTTCCTGCAACAAACTGCGCACCACCATTGGAGAACTGAACCACGACTGCTGAATTTGCTTTGCTTGCGGCTTCTAAAACGGCATTAATCGAATCAGTATTAATCACGTTAACAGCAGGTAATGCCATGTGATTTTCTTTACAAAATGCAAAGACTTTTTGCACATTTTCGCCAGTAACAACGCCAGCGGGGATAAGAGCAGATAATTTTTGTGACACGAGAAATCCTCTTGAAATTAATAAAGTGATCGGCGTCCATTCTACAACACAATTGCCTTTCATATAAAAAAGCATAAACGTTTGCATCTCACCGCAGACAGTGCCATGATTCTCATTATTTTAGTAAATTAATAGAATTTTTTATGAGCAATCAATCACCCCGTATTTTAGTTGTTGATGATGAACCCGATATTCGTCATTTAGTAAGCGAAATTCTCGAAGATGAAGGCTATCAAGTCAGTCGAGCCGAGAATGCCGCAGAAGCTAAATTATTAAAAAGCACGATGCAACCGCATTTGATTTTGCTTGATATTTGGATGCCAGACACCGATGGCATTACACTTCTTAAAGAATGGTTAGCTGAAGATAAAATGCTATGTCCCGTCATTATGATGTCAGGGCATGGTTCAGTTGAGGCTGCCGTTGAAGCAACGCGTCTGGGGGCGTATGATTTTTTGGAAAAACCGCTTTCACTGGCCAAGTTATTACTCGTGGTTGGACGAGCTCTTGAGCTTGCTCAACACGAAAAAGGTAGTTGGCAGTCTGTGACGGTGGATATAGAACCGGTGGGAAAAAGCGCAGTTGTTGCGCGAACCAAAGAACAATTAAAGCGTTTAGCGCAGCATGACACGCGTGTGCTATTTGTCGGCGAAGCGGGCGTAGGGAAAGAGTTATATGCGCGGTATTTGCACAATAACAGTGCGCATCGCAATGGTCCTTTTATCAATGTGGCTGTAGGCAGTATTTCACCTGAAAATTCAGCCGTTGAATTTTTTGGTAAGGAAGACGGACATCGTGTTTATCAAGGTTTGCTGGAGCGAGCGAATAAAGGGACGTTGTTTTTGGGTGAAATTGGCGATATGGACAAGGAAACACAATTGCGTTTATTAAGCGCTCTTGAGTCACGTTCGTTTTTACGCGTGGGTGGCAGTGAAGCGGTGAACGTCGATGTGCATATTGCGGCTTCAACGCGAATGGTGCTTGATGATGAAGTGCGTTTTGGGCGTTTTCGCCATGAACTCTATTATTTGCTCAATGAAGTCACGTTAGCTATTCCAGCGCTACGCGAACACAGTGAAGATATTCCTGCGTTATTGAATTTTTATGTTGATTATTTTGTGACGCATGAAAAGTTAGCCTTTCGTCGTTTTTCAATGGCAGCGCAGAATTATTTGCGCAATTATGGCTGGCATGGCAATGTGCGTGAGTTAAAAAATGTCGTGCAACGCTTGATGATTCTAGGCGTGGGTGAGGATATTGAACTCGATGAAGTGAAAAATGCGCTTGGCATGATAAGCAGTGATTCAATGACGATGTCTTCTGTGCCGGAGTTCTTTAATTTGCCGCTTAAAGAGGCAAGAGATCATTTTGAAAAAGCGTATTTAGAATACCATTTTGAGAAAATTGGCGGTAGTGTAGCGAAATTATCGGCGGTCGTTGGTATGGAAAGAACGCATTTATATCGTAAATTACATTCACTAAATATTAAATTATAAGTAATTCGTGTCATATACGGGTTGTTATCTAGGGGCATCCTAGTCTATAATGGTGGCATAAGAATCGGCTAAGAAAGCTGGTGATTTACTTGAAATTTTAGCTCTCAAATTATTGAGATTTTTTGATAAAAAATAAATACAATGAAAACATTTAGCGCAAAACCCGCAGAAGTAAAACGCGAGTGGTATGTGGTTGATGCAGAAGGCAAAACGTTAGGTCGTCTTGCTTCTGAAATTGCCCTTCGTCTTCGTGGCAAACACAAACCAGAATATACACCACACGTTGATACTGGTGATTACATCATCGTTGTCAACGCTGAAAAAATCGGTGTGACTGGTAATAAAGAAAAAAATAAACTTTACCAACATCACACAGGTTACATTGGTAACTTGAAAACAGTATCACTTGGTAAATTAAGAAAAACATTCCCAGATCGTATTTTAACGACTGCTGTGAAAGGTATGTTACCTAACAACCCATTGGGTCGCGCTATGTTCAAAAAGTTGAAAGTGTATGCTGGTGCAGAACACGATCATCAAGCGCAACAACCTAAAGTTTTAGAATTATTAGCGAGTAAATAGAACATGGCTGCAACGCAATATTATGGAACTGGCCGTCGTAAAAGTGCGACAGCGCGAGTTTATGCAACAGTAGGTACTGGCAAAATTATCGTTAACACCAAAACATTAGAAGAATATTTTGGTCGTAAAACAGATCAAATGGTGTCATGCCAACCTTTAGAATGTGTTGATATGATCGGCAAATTCGACTTAAATATTATCGTTAAAGGCAGTGGCCCTTCAGGTCAAGCTGGTGCGATTCGTCACGGTTTAACCCGTGCGTTGATGGAATATGATGAAACGTTTCGTCCTGCGTTAAGAAAAGCAGGTTTCGTAACACGTGACTCACGTGAAGTTGAACGTAAAAAAATCGGCTTACACAAAGCGAGAAAACGTCCACAATACTCAAAACGTTAATCCTTTCTGGCTTATATGTTGGTTTTATAATCTGCATATCAGCAAAAAAAAGGGGCTGCATTTTAAAATGTAGCCCTTTTTTTATGGTTCAATTTACAAATTAGAGGTACTTATGACGATTTCTATTGTCGTTCCTGTCCATAATGAAGCGGAAAATATACAGCCCTTGCTTGATGAAATCGTAGTTGCTTTGCTGGATTTTGATGCCTATGAAATTATTTATATTAATGATGGTAGTTCCGATGCAACTGCGCAAGTGTTAGCGAAAGCGCAAAAAAATCTGCCGCACTTGCGTGTTTTTGAGCATCAGAAAAGTTGTGGACAAAGCGCGGCTGTTTATACGGGGATTAAGGCCGCTAAATACCCATTTATCGCAACCCTTGATGGAGATGGTCAAAATAATCCCGCTGATATTCCTTCTCTTTTTGAACATCTCAAGTCGCAGCGTGAAATCACGCCTAAACTCGCTATGATTGCAGGTTGGCGCAATAAGCGACACGATTCTGCGTGGCGTTTGTTTTCATCAAAATTTGCTAATGGTATTCGTTCAAGATTACTTGGTGATGAGACGCCCGATACAGGCTGTGGCCTGAAAGTATTTGTGCGTGAAGTTGCATTGCAACTGCCTTTTTTTGATCATTATCATCGTTTCTTGCCCGCATTGATGCAACGTAGTGGATACCTCGTTATTTCACTTCCCGTGTCCCACCGTGCGCGTGAGCGTGGTGTGTCAAACTATGGTACGCTTGATCGTTTATGGGTTGGTATTAGTGACACGCTTGGCGTGATGTGGCTTAAAACACGCCTGAAACTTACTGAGGTACGCGAAATTGAACATTGAAATCACTCAAGAAATGATATGGCTTGGCGTGGGCTTTTTAGGGCAGGCCTTGTTTTCGGCGCGATTTATTGTGCAGTGGATTAAGAGCGAGAAAGAAAAGAAAAGTGTGTTCCCTGTTGCTTTTTGGTATTTCAGTATCAGTGGTGGTGTCACATTACTAGCGTATGCCATTTATCGTCGAGATCCCGTATTTATTCTTGGGCAGGCGAGCGGATTATTCATTTATTTTCGCAATCTCTATTTTGTCTTCAATGAAAAACACACCGAGTCAATAGAGTAATTTCGTTATGCCAATTGTTATTTTATGGCTTTTGCTGATTGGTGTTAATTTAGCGATTCGCCCTCTCATGCCTATTGATGAAACGCGTTATGTGAGTGTTGCATGGGAGATGTGGACGCGCGGGGACTTTCTGGTTCCTTATTTAAATGGTGAAACTTACAGCCATAAACCCCCGCTCTTATTTTGGCTAATGCAACTCAGTTGGACCCTATTTGGGGTAAATGAATGGACGGCGCGTCTAATTTCGCCTTTATTTGCACTCGGCTCAACATTGCTTTCAGGTATTGTAGCGAAAAAATTATGGCCACAGCGTCCTAGTATCGCCCAAAACACGCCTTTTATTCTGCTTGGTTTCTCGTTTTGGTTGATTTATAGCACGCTGACGATGTTTGATATGCTATTGGCATTTTTTGTATTGCTTGCTATTTATAGCATTCTATCTCTTGCACAAACGTCAACATGGCGTAACCTTTTTTTGCTTGGTGTTGCGATAGGTGGCGGGGTGTTAAGTAAGGGTCCTGTGGTGCTACTGCAGATTTTACCTGTTGCACTGCTTGCACCGTGGTGGCTGCAAAGTAAATCCATTCATTTTCAGTGGCGTTCATTTTATTTGAAATTAGTCGCGGCTATTTTTATTGGTGCTGCCATTGCACTTGCTTGGGCAATTCCTGCTGGAATTAGCGGTGGGGATGATTATCGACATGCGATTTTTTTCGGGCAAACCAGCGGGCGTCTCGTTGAATCCTTTGCGCATAAATTGCCATTTTGGTGGTATTTAGTGCGTTTACCACTTTTACTTTTACCCTGGCTTTTGTTTAAACCCTTTTGGCAAGGTATCAGAAAATTATCATTTAATGATTACGGTGTTCGTTTTTGTATTGCTTGGGCATTGCCGGTATTCATTGCTTTTTCGCTAGTAAGCGGCAAACGTATCCATTATTTACTTCCTCTCATGCCTGCACTGGCGTTATTACTAGCGCGAGTGGCAGATGAAATACACGATATAGCATCATGGAGGCGGGCATTTCTAACTGTATGGGTTGGAATTTGCATGGTTTTATTGCTTATGGTAAGTTTCATGTTAGTGAATACGCAAACCCATTGGTTTAATATTGGATTGAATACAATGTGGTTATTGGGGCTCGCTACGCTAATTGGTGTAGGTTTGACGATGTTTAAAGTAAACAATTTTAATCACATCATGCTGACTAGTTGTTTAATTTCTATTGCGATTCCAAGTACATTAGCAATAATGTATTTAGAAATTAATGCGCCACGTTTTGATACGCAACCGATTGCGAAAACTATCGCCCAATTGCGTTTAGAAGATAAAGGTGTGGCTTTTTATTCTGGAAAATATCATGATCAGTTTCAATTTACGGGTCGGTTAACTCAACCTTTGACATTATTGCATTCGCCAGAAATGTTAAAAAACTGGATTGAGGAAAATAAAGCAGGTTTTGTTTTAGTTGATAGTGAAAAAGTCCCTGCATCATTATTATTTTATTCGCATATTTATCGAGCAGGACAACTTGGTTTTATTTCCAGTCAAACACTCATAGAGCAACCCGATTTGATTCAATTAGTACCACGTTAAAATAGGCGCATAAAAAAAGGCGTAGAACCTATAAGTTCTACACCTTTTTTATTTGGATTTTAAAAAGTAATTAATAATTACAATTTATCCGCATGATCTGCTAAATATTCAGCGACACCTGCTGGATTTGCATTCATGCCAGCATCACCTTTTTTCCAGCCTGCTGGGCAAACTTCACCGTGTTCTTCGTGGAATTGAAGCGCATCAACAAGACGAATTAATTCGTCAATATTTCTGCCTAATGGCAAGTCATTAACAATTTGTGCACGTACTTTACCGGTAGTATCAATTAAGAATGCACCGCGGTAAGCAATACCTGGGCCTTCAACAGCTACGTCATAATCATTGACAATAGAGTGACTTAAATCCGCAGCCATTGTGTATTTTACATGACCAATACCACCTTGGTTTACGGGTGTATTGCGCCATGCGTTGTGTGTGAAATGTGAGTCAATTGATACAGCAACTACTTCAACATTACGTTTTGTGAATTCATCCATACGGTGATCTAAGGCAATCAATTCACTTGGGCAAACAAAAGTGAAATCTAATGGATAGAAAAATACGATCGCGTATTTGCCTAATGTTGCTTGAGAAAATGAAAATGAATCAACGATTTCTCCGTTACCTAAAACTGCTGGTACTGTAAAATCGGGGGCTTGTTTACCAACTAAAACGCTCATGTATGACTCCAGTTATTGAATGAATAAAAAATAAAACTAAAAGTATTTAAAACCTAAATCGTAATTCTACACTAAATTAGTCTGTAATTGTCTATGGAACATAAGAGTGCGGACACATTTCGCGTTGAAAATGTGTCCGTTTATTGCTTAATTAACTGTTTTACCAGTTGTTTCTGGTAAAGTGGGCATTTTTTGTTTTGGGAATTCGCCAGTTAAAGCACTTAAAAATGCGACAATATCCGCCACGTCATTTTTGGCTAATTCTTTACCTAATTGAACTTTTGCCATGATTTGTACCGCTTCGTCTAGCGTTTGAACTGAGCCGTTATGTAAATAAGGCGCAGTAATCGCTACGTTACGCAATGTAGGTACTTTCCAGAAATGCTCGTCTTCAGATTTTTTTGAAACTTCAGCCACACCTTTGTCTCTGCTGAAATGGTATTTCGCTTCTAAGTAACCGTCAGGAGTCATTGGGAATTTTTGGAACATGCCAGCACCATTAAATGCGGCGCCACTATGGCAACCGGTACAGCCTAATTCAGCAACTTTGTCCATGCCGCGAATTTGCTCCGCAGATAACGCAGATTTATCGCCACCCACAAATTTATCATAAGGGCTATTTGGTGTAATTAAAGTGCGTTCATACGCAGCAATTGCTTTGGTTGCATGATCTTTTGAAATGGCATTTTCACCTGGGAATGCATGTTTAAAGGCAACTTGATAGCCTTCAATATCTTTTAGACGGGCCACCACGTCATCCCAGCTTTTCATGCCCATTTCAATAGCATTAGTGACGGGGCCAGCTGCTTGCTCTTCTAAACTGGCCGCGCGACCATCCCAAAACTGTACTTTATTAAATGCTGAGTTCCAGACAGTTGGTGAACTACGTCCACCTGTTTGACCATTGACGCCCATTGAGTTTGGGCGATTATCTTCGCCACCGAGCATTGTATTATGGCAAGAGGCGCACGATACGGTACCTGTTGAAGACAAACGTGGATCATGGTAGAGCATTTGACCTAATGCAACTTTTTCTGGCGTGCTTGGATTGTTTGCTGGTTCAGGCGCTTGAGTTGGCAATGTGTCCCATGCGTTCGCTGCCGACATAGAGCTCATTAATGCAAAAGCCGTTACTAATGAATGAAGTTTAAACATGTAAATTCTCCTAATATAATTTTTATTTTTTTATTTAAAACACACAAACGATTTTGAGGAAACACCTCAATTTAAGTTCAAGGTAAACTTTAACACACCGACCGTTTCAATTAAACGGTTGTCATGTATTTTTTGAGAATAAAGGGTTATTCTAATTCGAGCAATCATGTTTAAAAAACAAGAGGATAGTCTCAATTTGAGGTACATTATGTTTAATATTTGCTAACTTAACATTGATATTTTCAATTAGTTCGCTCTGAATACTCAGCGCAAAAGGAATAATTAATTCAATTTCAATTTTATGCTCTAAATAATGTATACGAAAGTCTTCCAAATAAGGTAAGAGTTCGGGCAGATTTTCAGTGAGTAATTCTTGAACATTTGCACGTGTGAGGGGTTTGATATTCGTCGCGAATGCTTCGTCATTTTCAGGGTCAACATGAACGAGTACTTCCATCACGTCGTCAAAACGTGCAATAAGTTCATCACGCACCATATCCCCAATGCGATGACCTTCAGATACACTAATACGCGGATCCACAATGATATGCGCATCAATTAACGCATCCTCACCCATGTAGCGTGTGCGCAGTAAATGAATATCTTCTACGCCATCGATACCATAGATAACAGTGCGAATTTCAGCTACAAGACTATCAGGCAAAGCGGTATCAACGAGCTCTTTAATACCTTCAATTGTTAAATTTAAACCGATTTTAATGACCAGTAATGCCACAATGATTGCTGCGATAGCGTCTGCTAATGGATAGCCCAGCATGACGGCGCCAATGCCAATTAATACGACAATGGATGAAAATGCGTCACTGCGTTGATGCCACGCGTTCGCAAGTAGCAATTTTGAGCGTGTGATTTTGGCAATGCGTTTAGTGTAATGATAAAGCCATTCATTGAGTAAAATCGACACAGTCGTAATGGCTAAGCTTAGCTCGTTTGGAACGGGCAAAGTTTCGGGATTTGACATGCGTTCATAGACAGACCATCCAATGCCAGCGCCAATGAAAATTAAACTTCCACCTAAAATGACACCAGCAATGGTTTCAAAGCGACGATGCCCATAAGGGTGCTCTTTATCAGCTTCTCGACTACCTAGGCGCACGGCTGTAATGACCAGTGCATCACTCATCAAATCTGAAAGAGAGTGAATCCCATCTGCAACTAGCGCTGCGGATTGCCCTAAAATCCCAAACGTAATTTTAATGAGTGTTTGCATAATATTGACACACGCACCAACATAACTTGCGCGCTGTTTCAACTTGGCCATATTAGGGGGCAGTTTTTCAGCTTCTTTTTCGATTTTGTGTGAATGCGTATGGCTGTGTTGATG
>Ga0209033_1000954_pt1 | contig 16925 bp, 17 predicted proteins | sample LauGreFa1BDMLBDN_2_FD_188218 | JGI IMG/M metagenome (GOLD analysis project Ga0209033, IMG submission 188218) | Freshwater lake microbial communities from Lake Michigan, USA - Fa13.BD.MLB.DN (SPAdes) (version 2) | ecosystem: Environmental > Aquatic > Freshwater > Lake | place: Lake Michigan, USA...
TCGTTGATCAGGGTGGATTTGCCCGAGCCTGACACGCCGGTGACGCAGGTGAGCAAGCCCACGGGAATGTCCACCGACACCTGATGCAAGTTGTTGGCGCGCGCACCGCGCACCGACAACACGGGTGTGGGTTCTGGGGCCGGGGCGTCGATGCGCCCGCTGAAGGCGTTGGGCGCGCGCAGTTCGCGCACAAAGGGGCGGCGCTGGCTGGGCACGGCGATGCGCAGGCTGCCCGACAAGTACCGCCCGGTGAGCGATTGCGGATTGGCCTCGATTTGCGCCGGTGTGCCTTGGGCGGTGACGCGCCCACCGTGCACGCCCGCGCCGGGCCCCATGTCCACGCAATGGTCGGCGGCGCGGATCATGTCTTCGTCGTGCTCGACCACCAGCACGCTGTTGCCAATGTCGCGCAGGTGTTTCAAGGTGGCGATCAGGCGGTCGTTGTCGCGCTGGTGCAAGCCAATGCTGGGCTCGTCGAGCACGTACATCACCCCGGTGAGCCCAGAGCCAATTTGCGAGGCCAAGCGGATGCGTTGCGATTCACCGCCCGACAAGGTGTCGGCGCTGCGCGACAGACTCAAGTAGGTCAGGCCCACGTCGTTGAGAAAGCGCAAGCGCGAGCTGATTTCATTCACCACCTTGGCGGCGATGTCGGCTTTGTTGCCTTGCAACACCAAGCCTTCAAAGTAGCGCAGGCTTTCGCGCAAGGTCATGTGCCCCAGCGCGTGGATGCTTTGCGCGCCGGGGCCCGTGCCCATCAACACATGGCGCGCTTCGCGGCGCAGCCGCGTGCCCGCGCAGTCGGTGCAGGGTTGGGTGGCGCGAAAGCGTGAGAGTTCTTCGCGCACCACCACCGAGTCGGTCTCGCGAAAGCGCCGCACCATGTTGGGGATGATGCCTTCAAACGGGTGGCGTTTGCTCACCTTGCGCGGCGCGCCGCTGGCGCTGTCCACCGTGTGGGTGAACTTGATGACCTCTTCGCCCGAGCCCCACAACAGCGCTTGGCGCACCGCCTCGGGCAGTGATTCAAAAGGTGCCTCCACATCAAAGCTGTAGTGTTTGGCCAGGCTTTGCAGCAGGGCAAAGCAATGGCTGTTGCGCCGGTCCCAGCCTTTGATGGCGCCACTGGCCAGGCTGAGTGAGGGAAACGCCACCACCCGCGCCGCGTCAAAGTGTTCTTGCGTGCCCAGGCCGTCGCAGCTGGGGCAAGCGCCTTGCGGCGAATTGAAGGAGAACAAGCGCGGCTCCAACTCACCCAGCGCAAATTCGCACTGCGGGCAGGCAAAGCTGGCGTTGAAGTGGTGCAGCTGCGCGCTGTCCATCTCCAGCGCGATGGCGCGGCCTTGGGCCAAGCGCAGGGCGGCTTCAAAGCTCTCGGCCAAGCGCTGGCGCGCGTCTTCGCGCACCCGCAGCCGGTCGATCACCACGTCGATGTCGTGCTTTTCGTTTTTCACTAGGGTGGGTAAGTCGTTGTATTCGTACACCGTGGTGCCGATGCGAAAGCGCACATAGCCGCGCGCTTGCATGTCGGCAAACAGTTCGGTGAACTCGCCTTTGCGCTCACGCGCCACCGGGGCCAAGATCATCACCCGGGTCTCGGCGGGCAAGCCCATCACCGCGTCCACCATTTGGGCCACGCTTTGGGCTTGCAAGGGCTGTTGGTGATCGGGGCAATGCGGCGTGCCTGCGCGGGCAAACAGCAAGCGCAGGTAGTCGTGGATTTCGGTCACCGTGCCGACGGTGGAGCGCGGGTTGTGGCTGGTGGCTTTTTGCTCAATGGCGATGGCGGGCGACAAGCCCTCGATCACGTCCACATCGGGTTTGTCCATCAGTTGCAAAAACTGCCGCGCATAGGCCGACAAGCTCTCGACATAGCGGCGTTGGCCCTCGGCATACAAGGTGTCAAAGGCCAGGCTGGACTTGCCCGAACCCGACAAACCGGTGATCACCACCAGTTGGTTGCGCGGGATATCGAGGTCGATGTTTTTCAGGTTGTGCGTGCGTGCCCCCCGGATGCTCAGCCGCTGCGCGCTCAAAACCTGGGCTAAATTCGGACCGTCAGAGGGTGCGTTCACAAGGGGTGCTCACAAAAGGACAACCCTCGATCATAGTCAAGCCCGTTTGGGCGCGGGCTTGGGACACAATAAGCACCCTTCTGCCCATGCCCGCACCGTGAACATCCCCACCGCCCAGACTGACAACGCGTCCCGCATGACGGCGCTGGAGCGGCGAGCCAGTTTTTCCCTGGCCTCGGTCTACGCCATGCGCATGCTGGGGCTGTTCATGGTGTTGCCGGTGTTTGCGCTGGAGGCGCGACGCTACCCCGGCGGGGAAGATGCCGCCGCCATGGGGCTGGCGCTGGGCATCTATGGCCTGGTGCAAGCGCTGCTGCAAATCCCCTTTGGCCTGGCCGCCGACCGCTGGGGCCGCAAGCGGGTCATGTTGTTTGGCTTGGCTTTGTTTGCCGTGGGCAGCTTGATCGCGGCTGGCGCGGGTGACTTGCACACCCTGGCCTGGGGCCGCGCCATGCAAGGCTGTGGCGCGATTTCGGCAGCGGTCAGCGCCTTGCTGGCCGACCAAACCCGCGACGTGGTGCGCACCAAGGCCTTGGCTTTGCTGGGCGGCAGCATTGGGCTGATGTTTGCCCTGTCGCTGGTGGTGGGGCCATGGTTGTCGCAATGGGCCGGCTTGCCCGGTTTGTTCAATTTGACGGCGGTGATGGCCGTGGCCGGCATGGCCATGGTGGTGTGGTGGACCCCGCCCGAGCCACCCATGCCGGTGGGCGGCGCCCCCCGGGTGCGCTGGTCTGAGCTGTTCAGCCCCGACTTGCTGCGCTTGTACGTGGGCGTTTTTGTGCTGTACGCCGTGCAATTTGCCACCTGGGTGTCGATGCCGGCTTTGTTGGTTCAAGCTGGTGTGCTGCAAGCCGACCACGGCTGGGTTTATCTGCCCACGGTGTTGTTGTCTTTTGTGTTCATGGGCATGACGCTGTTTCCCATGGAGCGGCGTGGGCAGTTGCGGCCTTTGTTTTTGGCCTGCATTGCGGGTGTCATGCTGGTGCAGTTGGCGCTGCTGTGGGTGTCTTTGGGCACGGTGCAGTTGTGGGTGCTGGCGGTGCTGCTGTTTTTCTTTTTCTGCGGCTTCAATGTGCTCGAAGCCAGCCAGCCCAGCCTGGCCTCGCGCTTTGCCCCGCCCGGTGGGCGCGGCTCGGCATTGGGCGTGTACAACACCTTGCAGTCGCTGGGCATTTTCGCGGGTGGCGCATTTGGCGGTTGGTTGGCCAAGGGCGGTGGCACCCCGGGTTTGTTCTTATGCTGCGCGCTGTTGATGGGCGTTTGGTTGGCAGTGGCCTGGGCCATGGTGGTGCCACCTCCCCACGCCAGCCCAGCCGCCACCCCCGACCCGGCCCAGGCCGCATAATCTCCCCTCTATTTGGAGCAAGACCATGGCATCAGTCAACAAAGTCATCCTCGTCGGCAACTGTGGCCGCGACCCCGAAATCCGCTACCTGCCCTCGGGCCAGGCGGTGGCCAATGTCAGCGTGGCCACCAGCTCGCGCCGCAAAGACCGCACCAGCGGCGAGATGATCGAAGACACCCAGTGGCACCGCGTCACTTTTTACGACCGCTTGGCCGAAATCGCCGGTGAATACGTCAAAAAAGGCCGCCCCATTTATGTCGAAGGGCGTTTGAAATACGGCTCCTACACCGACAAAGCCACGGGCGTAGAGAAAAACACCGTGGACATCATTGCCACCGAGCTGCAATTGCTCGGCGGGCGTGAAGGCATGGGCGCACCGGCCGGCGAGGGCGGTGGCGCTCCCCAGCGCTCAGCCGCGCCCGCCGCTGCACCTCAGCGCGGCGCACCGGCCAAGTCCGGTTTTGACGACATGGACGACGACATTCCGTTCTGACGCCGTGCCTGGGGTGCCACCTGCGCGCCCCGCCTTGCCAAGGCTGCTGCTCTGGCCTTCTGAACCCGAACTGTGGGCGATTTACAACCCCTTGGTTAAAAACCCACAAAATTGATACCAAATAATTCATAATGTCGCTGAATTTCGACTTTATGGATGTTTATGGTTTCAAAAATATCTATCCGTTGGTTTCTTTTTCTGGCCGGCGCCATGGCTGCATCGTGGGCCCCGGTCCACGCCCAGATCAACCCCAGCATTGCGCCGCCCCAGGCGGTGCAGTCCCCCGAGCGTTGCATCCCGGCGGCGGCGGCGCACCACCGCATTGACCCGCGCTTGCTGCGCGCGGTGTTGAAGGTGGAGTCCGATTTGCGGCCGTGGGCGTTTGGGCGCAATGCCAACGGCACGGTGGACATGGGGATGGCGCAAATCAACAGCATTCATTTGCCTGAGTTGGCGCGCCATGGCATTCAAAGCCAGCATTTGTTCGATCCGTGCGTGGCCAGCTATGTGGCCGCTTGGCTGTTGCGCAAGAACATCGACCGCCATGGCCTGACGTGGCATGGCGTGGCTGCCTACCATTCGCTCACACCCGAGCACAACCAGCGCTACCAGGGTTTGCTGATGAAGGTCTTATACCCCGATGTGGTGGCCAGCAGACGGGCGGCGGCTGCCGCGAAAAGCGCTACGGCCAACACCCACTCGGTGGCCAATACCCGTGCAAGCGCCTTCACGGGCTACAACACCAACGCCAACTCAAGTGGGAATGCGAACATGGGCTCAGTGCCCAGCCTTGCGCTCCAGACCGATGCAGTGCCGACCTTGCTGGCCGAAAGCCATTGATTCAGGGCGCGCTGAGCGCAGGCATTACTTTTTGTTTTTGCGGTTGAATTGGTTGAGCAACCAAACCCCGACAACGGCAAACCAAATGACGAAAAGGATGTGATGAGTTTGCATGGTGTTCTCCTCAAAATAAGACAGGCATCATAAACACAAAGCGACCCTTGCCGCCGACCAAGGTCGACCAACGGGGCAAAGGGGCGAGCAAGCTGTGAGACTTCATGCGCTCAAGGGGGGCGGGTTGCGGCGAAGCAAAGGGACCATGGCCACGATGGTGGCGATCAGCAGCACCACTTCCAGGGCGTAGACGGCGATGTAGCCCATCACTGGGGTGCTCATGCTGGCGACCACATCGCGCAGCATGCCACCCAAGGCGATGGCCAAGCCGGCTGCGGTCGCTTGCACCGCGCCCCAGGTGCCCAAGGCCAAACCGGTTTGGTTCGGTGGGGCCGCCTGCATGGTGGCGGTCAAAGTGCCGTGGCCAAACAGGCCGCTGCCCAAGCCAATCAAGCCCGTCCCAAGCGCAAATAAGAGGGTCGATTGCATGGAGGCCGAAGCAATCACCGCCAAAAACGCCGGAATGCCCACCCAGGCCCCAATGCTGGCCATGCGAAACGGGTCATAGCCACGCCCCAGCACCACGGAGGCCAGGGCAAAGCCGCTCAATGCACCCGTGGCCAAGGTGGCGGTCAAGGTGGTGGTGCTGCCCACACTCAGTTGCAAAATTTCTCCGCCAAAGGGTTCGAGCAACACCTCTTCCATGTTGAAGGCCATGGTGCCAAATCCCACCGCGATCAAGCGGCGCACGGCGTGTCCCGAGTGGCTGAGGGTGGCCCAGGCGGATTGGAAGGTGATGGGCGAGTCTGCCCGCTTGCGGTGGCGATCGCGCGCCTCTTGCTTCCACAAGGCGGTCACGTTGAGTACCAGGGTCAACACCGCACAGGCTTGGATCACCTGCACCAAGCGCCCCGGCGAATAATCGGCCAACGCAGCGCCAAACACCAAGGCGCTGACGATGGTGCCCAGCAACAGCATCACGCACATCAGGCCCACCACTTTGGGTTGGTCTTCAACCGGGGCCAAATCGGTGGCCAAGGCCAGACCCACGGTTTGGGTGGTGTGCAAACCTGCACCCACCAGCAAAAACGCCACGGCCGCACCCATTTGGCCGACCCAGGCCGGTGCTTGGCTGGCTTGGCCCGAGCCCGACAGCACCAACAGGGCAAACGGCATCACCGCCAGGCCGCCAAATTGCAGCAAGGTGCCCATCCAGATGTAGGGCACCCGGCGCCAGCCCAACTCGGAGCGGTGGTTGTCGGAGCGAAAGCCGATCAGCGCCCGAAATGGCGCAAACAGCAAAGGAATGGAGATCATCACCGAGACCAAGGTGGCACTGACATGCAGCTCCACGATCATCACCCGGTTGAGCGTGCCCACCAGCAGCACCAAGGCCATGCCGACGGAGACTTGAAACAAAGACAGGCGCAACAGGCGCGAGAGCGGCAAATCCGGCGAAGCGGCATCGGCAAAAGGCAAAAACTTGGGGCTCATGTGGGCCCATGCCTTGAGCATTTTGAGGCTGATGCTGTTCATGCGTGTACCGGGTGGCGGCGCCTTGAAGAAAAAAGAACCGAGATCAAAGACCTCGGTTCTTTGGTAGAAACAGATGAATCTATTTCTTGGCTTCTGCTGGCGCAGCAGCCACTGCCGCAACAGGTGCTTTGCCGTTCAAGAAGCCCTTCACCCAGGTGGTGTTCAGGGTGATGGCCAGGTGCACCGAAAACGATGCAACGGCCACAGCGATCAAAAAGATCGGTACGCCCACTTGGGGACGCACCACGGTCCACATTTTTCCGTAGATCATGTTGTTGCCCCTTTACTTGAGCCAGGGTGAGTAGATGTACGCAAGTAAATGGGCGAATGCAGCAATCATCCCAAAAATTTGCGTCCCTTGGATGAGGTGCCTGTGCAGCTCCTCAGATTCGGCCTCGGTCAAACCGGTGGGCCCTACTTTGTCGGACATGGGTGTCTCCTTGTAAGAAGTCTCCGAACCGTGCTGAACCCGCACGAGGGTTATTCGTGACCCCCATGGCCACAAATGCTTTCAAACACAGGTGACGCACTGTCAATTAAACAGTACAAAACCAAATGTCTACCTCAATTTACATTCGGGTGGGCGGTTTTGTCAATCACGCAAATGCCTCGGCGGCGCATTTATGCATCAATAAAGCGCAAAAATCTTACTAAATGATTGATTTAAATGAACTAATTAAATTTTTTTGCCACAGCCGTGCGGTGTGGCGTGGTTGCCCAAGGTGGGCGGCTCTGGGGCGTTGTCGCGGGCCCCATGGGCCGGACCAACTGCCCTCAGGCTCGGTGTTGCTGGCGTGTGCGCCTGCGAGGGCGGGGTACCGGCTCTGCCAGGGGCAGCACACGTTCGAGCGCACTGGCCTGGTGGATCACGCCCCCACCCAGGCACACCTCGCCGTCGTAGAGCACCGCCGATTGGCCTGGTGTCACCGCCCACTGGGCCGGGTCAAACCGCAGGCTCAGCAGGTCGGGGCCAATGGCGGGGACGTGACACGGTGCATCGGTTTGGCGGTAGCGGGTTTTGGCGGCCAAGGCACTGGCGCTGGGGGCTTGGCCCGATACCCAACTGAGGTCTTGCGCATGCAACTGTTCAGACAACAACCACGGGTGATCGTGGCCTTGCACCACCCACAAGGTGTTGTGTTCCAGGTCTTTGCGCGCGACAAACCAAGGCGCGTGATCGCCTGCACCGCGCGCGGCACCGCTGGCTTTGACGCCTCCAATGCCCAGCCCTTGGCGCTGACCCAAGGTGTAAAAACTCAGGCCCATGTGTTCGCCCACACAGCGCCCACGCTCGTCGCGCACCGGCCCCGGTGTGCTGGCGATGTAGCGGTTTAAAAAGGCCCTGAACGGGCGCTCGCCAATGAAACAAATACCGGTGGAGTCGCGCTTTTGGGCGTTGGGCAAACCGATCTCGGTGGCCAAGCGGCGCACTTCACTTTTGTGCAACTCGCCCACCGGAAACAGCGTTTGGCGCAATTGGTCTTGGCGCAAGCGGTGCAGAAAATAACTTTGGTCTTTGCCGGGGTCCAGGCCTTTGAGCAACTGCACGCTGTCGCCTTGTTCGCGCACACGGGCGTAGTGGCCGGTGGCAATTTTGTCGGCGCCGCGCGCCATGGCGTGGTCCAAAAAAGCTTTGAACTTGATCTCTGCATTGCACAAGATGTCGGGGTTGGGCGTGCGCCCGGCTTGATACTCTTGCAAGAACTGGGCGAACACCCGGTCTTTGTATTCGGTGGCGAAGTTGATGTGCTCGATCTCGATGCCAATCACGTCGGCCACCGCAGCGGCGTCCACAAAGTCGACGTTCGATGCGCAGTACTCGCTGTCATCGTCGTCATCCCAGTTCTTCATGAAGATGCCCAACACCTCATGGCCTTGTTGCTTGAGCAGCCAAGCGCTGACCGCCGAGTCCACCCCGCCGCTCAAACCCACCACCACTTTGTGTTTTTTGGACATGCGCTGAATTATCCGCGTGGCGTGTTCTGCAACGTGTGCACAGATGCATCGGTGTGCAATGCCGACAGAGGCAAACGCATACCCGCTTGGTGGTCGCGCACACACTGCCACACCAAGGGGCTGCGGTGCTGCGCCACACTGGCTTGCACTTCGGCAGGGCTCATCCACAGCGTGCGCACAATGCCGGTGTCGAGGTGGCGCCCTGCGATGGCTTCGCCCAAGCTGCCGCCAAACGCAAAGCGCAGGTAGGTGATGTCCTCGGCCGCTGCGTCGCCCCGCACCGGGCGCTGAAAGCGCGCCATGTACACGCCCACCAAGGCCTCCACGCTGAAACGGTGGGCGGTTTCTTCCAAGGCCTCGCGCTCACACGCGTGCACCAATGATTCGCCCGGGTCGAGGTGACCGGCCGGGTTGTTCAGGCGCAAGCCCTCTGGCGTGTGTTCCTCGATCAAGAGGTAGCGGCCTTCCCGCTCGATCACCGCCGCCACGGTGACGCTGGGTTTCCATCGCATGTCCATGCCGCCATTGTCGGGCCTCAGCAAGGGCTGGCACATCCCAACGCACCTGTGGCCAGGGCCAGAAGGCCTGTGACGAAGGCAAACCCGGTTGACAAGCCTCGTTTATGAGATATATTGACAACTCTAATTGTCAACTTAGATTGACGTCGTCAAGGAGTCACCATGGGAAATACCGTTATCGCCCGCATTGAACAAGCGCTGGTCCAGCATTTGGCCTTATCCGGCGGGCCGTCTGCACCGCCGCGCCTGATGGCCGCCATGGGCCATGCGGTGTTTCCCGGTGGGGCCCGCATCCGCCCCCAATTGTGCGTGGCCGTGGCGCGTGCGTGTGGGCAAGATGCCCCCGAGTTGACTGATGCGGCCGCAGTGGCCCTGGAGTTCATGCACTGCGCGTCCTTGGTGCACGACGACATGCCGTGTTTTGACGATGCCGACACGCGCCGGGGCTTGCCCACGGTGCACAAACAGTTTGGCGAACCTTTGGCGCTGCTCACGGGCGACGCATTGATCGTGGCCGCTTACCAAACCCTGGTGCGCGCCGGAGCCGCCCACCCCCAGCGCTTGGTCGGTTTGCTCAAGTTGCTCGGTGAAGGCGTGGGCGCGCCTTCAGGCATCGTCGCGGGCCAGGCTTGGGAGTGCGAAACCCGTGCCGATTTGGGCCAATACCAGCGCGCCAAAACCGGTGCTTTGTTTGTCGCCGCCACCTGTTCGGGCGCTTTGTCTGCGGGGGCCGACCCGCAACCCTGGCGCGCCCTGGGCGAGTGCTTGGGCGAGGCTTACCAAGTGGCCGACGACATCCGCGATGTGATTGGCCAAGCCAAAGCCTTGGGCAAACCTGTGGGCCAAGACCTGCAACACAGCCGCCCCAGTGCTGCCACCGACCTGGGTTTGGGCGGCGCGATCGCGCATTTCGAGTCGCTGGTGCAAGCCACGGTCGACGCCGTTCCCGAGTGCGCCGCCGCCAGCGCATTGCGCCAGTTGGTGCGCCAAGAGTCCGAGCGCTTGGTGCCCCGCGAAGCCTGCGAGAAATACCGCCAAAGCCCTGCGACGGCTGGCCGCCAAGCCGCCTAAGCCCCCAGTTCCACGACACCGCCATGAAAACACTGGACCTCTCCCATGACTTGGGTGCCCTGACGCAACGACCCGCTTGGCGCGACGCCATCGACCGCTGGTGGGATGCTTGGCTCACGTCCAGCGCCATGTACCGCTGGAGCGTGGCCAACCCCTTCACACGCTGGGTCACCCAGCGCCGCGCGCGCCAGGTGTTTGACCTGATGGCCGGTTTTGTCTATTCGCAGGTCTTGCTGGCTTGCGTGCGCCTTCAAATTTTGGAAAAAGTGGCTCAGTCCCCGCGCAGCCTGCAAGAGTTGGCGTTGATGTGCCAAGTCTCGCCCCATGCCTTGCAGCGTTTGTTGCAATCGGCGGTGGCCTTGCGGTTGCTTGAGTGGCGCGGCCCCGATCGCTACGGCCTGGGTGCCTTGGGTGCGCCAGTGGCCGGTCACCCGGGTTTGCGCGCCATGATCGAGCACCACGCGGCGCTCTACCACGACATGCACGACCCCGTGGCCCTGCTGCGCGACCAAATGCCGCAAAGCGAAATGGCCGCTTACTGGCCTTACGCGCAAGACGCCCACCAAGATGGCGCCCGCTCGTGGCAAGACGACAAAGTGGCGCGCTACTCCGAGTTGATGGCGGCTTCCCAGCCGTTTGTGATTGACGAGGTATTGGCCGCATACAACTTTGACGCCCACCAGCAAGTGCTCGACGTGGGCGGGGGCAAAGGTGGTTTTGTGCGCCGCTTGGCCCAGCATGCCAGCCACCTGCGACTGAACTTGTTCGACCTGCCGCAAGTCGCTGCCATAGCCCAACAACAGATCGATCAAAACGGCATGGGCCAGCGCATCCAAACCCATGGCGGGGACTTTTTGCGCGACCCACTGCCCAGCGGCGCTGATTTGGTGACCTTGGTCCGCATTGCCCACGACCACCCCGATGCCGATGTCCTCACCTTGCTCAAAGCCATCCACCAAGCCTTGCCAGTGGGCGGCACCCTGCTGTTGGCCGAACCCATGGCGCAGGCGCCAGGGACGCAGCCGCTGGGCGACGCCTACTTTCATTTCTACCTGTTGGCCATGGGCAGTGGGCGGCTGCGCACCCCGCACGAACTCGGCCACATGATGGCCCAAGCCGGTTTCACCCACATTGAAGAGGTTCCCAACGCCGTGCCCTTGCAAACCCAGATCCTGGTGGGCCGCAAATCTCAGTGTTTTCCCTAGGATCTGCACGAAAGCGTCATCTTTACTTGACACATTTTGACGTCAACCCTAAATTACAAGTTATGCAAGCTCACGCCATTGTCTTCCAAAGCCCACAGCACCTGTCGGTGCGCGGTTTGGACTTGCCCGCACCCGGTGTGGGCGAGGCCGAGGTTGAAGTCGAATTCAGCGGCATCAGCACCGGCACCGAGCGTTTGTTGTGGGACGGCAGCATGCCCGCCTTTCCCGGCTTGGGTTACCCCTTGGTGCCTGGAGACGAAACCGTTGCCCGGGTGATTCGCACCGGCCCCGGCTGTGAACTCGACATCGGCCAGCGGGTGTTTGTGCCTGGCTCCAGTTGTTTTCAAGGGGTCAAAAGCCTGTTTGGCGGCGCAGCCTCACGCTTGGTGGTGGCGCAAAACCGCGTCGCGGTGGTGCAAGACCATTTGCAAGAGCGCGCCGTGCTGTTGGCCTTGGCGGCCACCGCCTACCACGCGGTCGCATTGGGCGGAAAGCGCCAAGACATTGCACCCCCCGAATTGATCATTGGCCATGGCGTGATGGGCCGTTTGCTGGCGCGCCTGACCGTGGCTTCAGGTTCACCCGCTCCCACCGTCTGGGAAACCCAAGCCGAGCGCATGGCGGGTGCCCAGGGTTATGCGGTGTGCCGACCACAAGACGACGATCGCCGCGATTACCAAGCCATTTACGACGTCAGCGGCCAGGCCGATGCCTTGGGCCAGTGGATGCAGCGCCTGGCCCCGGGCGGCGAAATTGTCTTGGCTGGCAACTACCGCCAAGCTTTGCGCTTTGAGCATGCCCAGGCCTATGCCCGCGAGGCCACGGTGCGCACCGCTGCGCAGTGGCAGCGTGCCGACCTGATGGCCGTCACCGAATTGGCCAACAGCGGGCGTTTGTCGCTGGACGGCTTGATCACCCACCACCAAGCACCTTCGCAGGCCCATGCGGCTTACGAAACCGCGTTTGGTGATGACCTGTGTTTGAAGATGATTTTGGACTGGAGAAACTTCGCATGAGCAACCACCAATTGGGGTCAACGCCGCAGCCCGTGAAGTTTGTGGATCGCCTGCGCCAAGAAGCGTCCCACGAGCCCGAACCCGTGCACACGGGCGAGGTCAAAAAAGAAACCCAAATCATTGCCATTTACGGCAAGGGCGGCATTGGCAAAAGCTTCACCTTGGCCAACCTCAGCTACATGATGGCCCAACAAGGCAAAAAGGTCTTGCTGATTGGCTGCGACCCGAAAAGCGACACCACCAGTTTGCTGTTTGGCGGCAAGGCCTGCCCCACCATCATCGAAACCTCGTCCAAGAAAAAACTCGCTGGTGAAGCGGTGCAAATTGGCGATGTGTGTTTCAAGCGCGATGGTGTGTATGCGATGGAACTCGGTGGCCCCGAGGTCGGTCGCGGTTGCGGTGGTCGCGGCATCATCCACGGCTTTGAAACGCTCGAGAAGTTGGGCTTCCACGACTGGGGCTTTGACTTTGTGTTGCTCGACTTTTTGGGTGACGTGGTGTGCGGTGGTTTTGGTTTGCCGATCGCCCGCGACATGTGCCAAAAAGTGATTGTGGTCGCGTCCAACGACTTGCAGTCGCTGTATGTGGCCAACAACGTGTGCAGCGCGGTGGAGTACTTCCGCAAGTTGGGCGGCAATGTCGGCGTGGCCGGCATGGTCATCAACAAAGACGACGGCACCGGCGAAGCCCAGGCTTTTGCGGGCAAAGCCGGCATCCCGGTGTTGGCCGCCATTCCGGCCAATGAGGACATTCGCCGCAAAAGCGCCAGCTACGAAATCATTGGAACGCCCGACAGCACCTGGGGCCCCTTGTTTGCAGAGTTGGCGCAAAACGTGGCCGACGCGCCGCCGGTGCGACCCAAGCCACAAACCCAAGACGAGTTGCTCGGCCTGTTCAGCGCCGACATCACCGGCCGCAATGTGGTGCTCGAGCCGGCCACCACCTTTGACATGATGGGTCGCCACGATGTGGTCAAGCCCACGCTGGAAGTCGTCTACGACGAGGCCTGAGCGCACCATGGCCAAAACCATTCCGATCCAAGCCGCACCCGCCATGGTCAACCCAGCGGGCGCTCAAGCCGATGGGCTGGGTTGCCACTCGGGTGCCGAGACCATGCTCGCTGCCGCCCAAGCGGCGGGCAAGTCCGACATCTTGGCCCGCTATGCCGAGGACTACCCGCGCAAAGCCGAAGCCGGCCCGCACGACCAACCGCAAAGCATGTGCCCGGCCTTTGGTTCCCTGCGGGTGGGTTTGCGCATGCGCCGCACCGCCACCATCTTGAGTGGCTCAGCCTGCTGCGTCTACGGCCTGACCTTCACCTCACATTTCTACGGTGCACGCCGCACCGTGGGTTATGTGCCCTTCAACTCCGAGACCTTGGTCACCGGCAAGTTGTTTGAAGACATCCGTGATGCGGTCCACGCGCAAGCCGACCCAGCCAAGCTTGACGCCATCGTCATCATCAACCTGTGTGTGCCCACGGCCAGCGGCGTGCCCTTGCAGTTGCTGCCCAAAGAAATCAATGGCGTGCGCGTGATCGGCATCGATGTGCCCGGCTTTGGCGTGCCCACCCATGCCGAGGCCAAAGACGTGCTGGCTGGAGCCATGCTGCGCTATGCCCGCGAAGAGATCATGAGTGGCCCGGTGCAAGCGCCCAAAGGCGGGCGCCAAAGCAAGCCTACGGTGGCCTTGCTGGGTGAAATGTTCCCTGCCGACCCGGTGATCATTGCCCAAATGCTCGCGCCCATGGACATCTTGGCCGGCCCCGTGGTGCCCACCCGCGAGTGGCGCGAGTTGTATGCCGCGCTCGACTGCAGCAGTGTGGCGGCCATTCACCCGTTCTACACCGCCAGCATCCGCGAGTTCCAAGCCGCAGGCCGCCCCATCGTGGGCTCGGCCCCGGTGGGCGTCGAGGGCACCCACGACTGGCTGCAAGCCATTGGCGACAGCATGGGCGTGGCCCAGGCCAAGATCGATCTGGCCCGCAACCAAACCCTGGCCCCCATGCGCGGTCTGCTGGCCGCCAAGCCGATCAAAGGCCGCATCACCTTGAGCGGCTATGAAGGCTCTGAGTTGTTGGTGGCGCGCTTGCTCATCGAATGCGGTGCCGATGTGCGCTACGTGGGCTCGGCCTGCCCGGCCACACCATGGAACCGCCACGATGCCGATTGGTTGCAAGCCAAAGGCGTGCAAGTGCAGTTCCGGGCGTCGCTAGAGCAAGACCTGGCCGCCATGCATGAATACAAGCCGCACCTGGCCATTGGCACCACCCCCGTGGTGCAAAAAGCCAAAGAAGCCTGCATTCCCTCGTTGTATTTCACCAACCTGATTTCTGCGCGCCCATTGATGGGCGTGGCCGGAGCCGGCTCCTTGGTGCAGGTGGTGCAAGCGGCGATCGGCAACCAAGCCCGCTTTGATGCCATGAAAGCCTTTTTTGGCGACACCGGAATGGGTCACGCCACGGGTGTGTGGGAGGGCATGCCCAAAGACCGGCCCGAATTCAAGGCCGAGACCAAGCGCCAAATGGAGCGCGCCGCCAAGAAGCGCAAAGCCGAGGAGATGGGCTGATGTCACACCCCACCGCCCCCACCCATGCTGGACCGCACGCGAGTGCTGGCGGCCCACCGACCACGGGTGCACCAGCTGTGAAAATTGACGCCGCGCCCAAGGCCCAGCTCAACTATGTGCTCGACCACGACCGCGCCGGCGGTTACTGGGGCGCGGTGTATGTGTTCACCGCCATCAAAGGCCTGCAGGTGGTGATCGACGGCCCGGTGGGCTGCGAAAACCTGCCCGTCACATCGGTGCTGCATTACACCGACGCCTTGCCACCGCACGAGTTGCCGATTGTGGTCACCGGATTGGCCGAAGAACAGTTGGGCCGCGAGGGCACCGAGGGCGCGATGAAGCGCGCCCACGCCACCCTCGACCCCGACCTGCCCGCTGTGGTGGTCACGGGATCCATCGCTGAAATGATCGGTGGTGGTGTCACCCCCGAGGGCACCAACATCGCCCGTTTTTTGCCACGCACCATTGACGAAGACCAGTGGCAGTGCGCCAACCGGGCCATGTACTGGTTGTGGAGCGAGTACGGCATGAAAAAAGTGCCGGCCCGCAAACCCTTTGATCAGCGCCCTACTGGCGAAAAACCCCGCGTCAACATCATTGGTCCGTGCTACGGCACCTTCAACTCGCCCAGCGATTTGGCCGAAATTCGCCGTCTGGTGCAAGGCATCGGCGCCGAAGTCAACATGGTGTTTCCGCTGACCAGCCACCTGGCCGATGTGTCGCGCTTGGTCGAGGCCGATGTCAACATTTGCATGTACCGCGAATTTGGCCGCATGCTGTGCGAGGCGCTCGAGCGTCCCTATTTGCAAGCACCCATTGGCCTGCACAGCACCACCGCTTTTTTGCGCAAGCTCGGCGAGATGCTGCACATCGACCCCGAGCCCTTCATTGAGCGCGAGCGCCACACCACGCTCAAGCCACTGTGGGACTTGTGGCGCTCGGTGACCCAAGACTTTTTTGCCACCGCCAGTTTTGCCGTGGTCGCAGGGGAAACCTATGCGCGTGGCCTGCGTCATTTCTTGGAAGACGAGATGGGCCTGCCCTGCCGCTTCAGCGTGTCTCGCACCGCAGGCACCAAAACCGACAACGCCGCCGTGCGCGAGTTGGTCCACAAACAAACCCCGCTCATCATGTTTGGCAGTTACAACGAGCGCATGTACCTGAGCGAGATGGGCAGTTCCGGCCCGATGCGCGCGACCTACATCCCAGCATCCTTCCCCGGCGCAGTCATTCGCCGCCACACCGGCACCCCTTTCATGGGTTACAGCGGGGCCACCTATGTGGTGCAAGAGGTGTGCAACGCCTTGTTTGATGCGCTGTTTCACATCTTGCCCTTGGGCACCGACATGGACCGCGTGGAAGCCACCCCGGCCCGTGGCGTCAGTGGTGACAACGCGCGTTGGGACGATGCGGCCCAAACGTGGTTGCGCCAAGTCATTGAGCAGCAACCTGTGCTGATCCAAATTTCAGTGGCCAAGCGGCTGCGCGACCAGGCCGAGCAGCGTGCGCGGGAAGCTGGCGACGAGGTGGTGACCGAGCAGCACGTCAAGCGTGCGGGCTTGGAGCTGGGTTTTGGAGAGCCGGCATGAGCGGCTTCCAAGTTCGGCTGAGCCCCGTGTTGACCGTGGGACAGACCCACACCAAGATGTCGTGGCATTTCGCCGCGGATGCCCATGATGCGCGGGCTGTGCGCATGATCGGCCGCAAGGTCATTTTGTGAAGGAGCAGTCTATGTCGAATCACAAGTCCATTTCAGGACTGACTGACGAAGAGGCTCAGGAGTTCCACACTTTCTGGATTCAGGGAACAGTGGCATTCACGGCGGTTGCCGTGGTGGCGCATTTCTTGGTCTGGGCGTGGCGCCCCTGGTTCTAAGGCAATCATCCATTACATGGAGCATCTCACCATGCAAAACTTTTCTGATGTGAAGTCCAAGCACCTCTTTCCAGGTGACTCACGGACGTTTTTTGTGATCTTTGCCATTGGCTTTGCCTTGCTGTTTGCCGTTGCCTTGCTCGGTCAAGTGCTGGGCTTGCATTGGCGCAGTTGGTTGCCGGGTGCGGAGAACATGAAGAGCCTCACAGCAGGGGTCGAGTCGGGTGTGTACACCTTCATGTCCCACATACTTTAGGAGAAATCACCATGTGGCGAATTTGGCGACTTTACGATCCATTGCGTGCAATGGTCGTTCAAGGCATCTTTTTGTTCAGCCTGGCAGCGATGATTCACCTCATCTTGTTGAGCACGA
>Ga0209033_1000955_pt1 | contig 16896 bp, 14 predicted proteins | sample LauGreFa1BDMLBDN_2_FD_188218 | JGI IMG/M metagenome (GOLD analysis project Ga0209033, IMG submission 188218) | Freshwater lake microbial communities from Lake Michigan, USA - Fa13.BD.MLB.DN (SPAdes) (version 2) | ecosystem: Environmental > Aquatic > Freshwater > Lake | place: Lake Michigan, USA...
TGCCCTGTTGCTATACCCAAAGCCATGATGCCAATAACTGCGCTTCGGATTGCATTGGAGCCAGCCAAAATAAATCTACGGTCGACACGATCGACCATGACACCAATTGGCATTGCAAAAAGCAACCAAGGCAACATCACCATTGCTCCAATAATGGAGATCAAAACGGTGCTATCGGTCAAGGTAATTGCAAGAAGTGGGGCTGCGGCGATGAGAACACCATCAGCTAGGTTTGAAATGATGCTGCCGGCCCACAAACGATTAAATGCCGGACCCATAACGCAAACTCTAGTCCATGTAATAAAAGAGCAACTGCATTTATTTAAATTAAGAGCAGTTTTCTCGCTTTTTCAACCGCGGTATGTCGGCCATCTACCCCTAGTTTTCGATACACATTTCGCAGATGTGTCTTCATCGTGTTTTGAGAAATGTGAAGTTGCTTTGCTATCGCACTAAGCGGAATGCCAGTTGTTAAATGCTTGAGAATTTCTAGCTCTCGTGAAGTCAATTTTTCCTCAAGTGAGCCAGTATCGCTATTCATGGCTTGGATGCGCTCAGTCATTTCATGAACCACGCTTTCTCTAAAGACGGTGGGTTGCGCGGCTGCTGCTTTCACCATGATTGGATATAGACGGTGTTGACGGACGAAATACTCGTGATAACCAACCTCAGCGCCAATTTCTAACGCTTTATTGAGATGGGCTAAAGCTAAGTTTTCATGATCGATATTGATTGTGGCTTGATACAAAAACTTATTAACGCGCTCTCGCGGGGTGTTTTCTGGAAAGGCATCGACAATAGCTGGGATTTTTTTCGGATCAGCTTTGAAACGTGCATTTAAATCAATTTGCCGAACCATTTCAGTCTTAGGCATTCGACGTAATAGCTCTTCCGCTCGCTCCCAATCATCAAGGGTAAAGCGCAGAAAGACTTCAGTCATATCAATTAACCAACTAAGTTCATTGGGAGATTTCAGCTTAGCTACGCGTTCTCTTTGCTGCTTAATGATCTCCATCATTTGAGGGATCTGTCCCTTGGTGATGTTAATCCGGGCACGAGTTCCTTCAGCCATTAAGAACCAGGGCCACATTTGTGAATCCCCTGCTTTTTCCATTATTAATGTCAGAGTTTCTGTCGCATCTTCTAACTGTGAAAGCTCTAACTGGCAGCGCGCAAGAACCATGTAAGCATCCAGTGGGGCGCTAATCGATGAATACCCAATCAGCAAGGCTTGATTGATTGCAATGTCAGCGTGCTCTGCAGCTTCAAAGAATCTACCCTCACTCCACAGCGCAAGAGCTGTCATGCAGGTGAGGTGATACGGAGCGTTGATGGGGTTACCTTCACTCATCAGGGCACGGGCAGATTTGAGCGCAGAGGTAACTTCATCGGGTTGGTCGTACAAAAAGTTGATTGATGCTTTTAGGCGAAGTAACGCGATCCGATCGGTGTTCTCAAGTGATGGTGTTGGTGATTGATGGTTCAGCGCTTTCTCAATCATCTCAAGGGAACGGGTGAATTCTCCGCGTGCAAAATACACATGCGCGAAAACCATAGAAGTCAGTTGAGTTAAGAATTCAAGTTCCTTGCTCTGGGTCGAAATTAACTCGAGCTCTGTTGCCATAGCCTCAGCTTTGGCAAAATCTAAATTAACTAAATGGCCTACGACTTTAATTGTCTTCTTCATCACCTCACCGTGCATAGAAGAATCACCAGAAAAATCCGCCCACTTGATGAGTAGATCTCCTCGACCAATAGCGGCCATCTCGCGGATACTGGTTTCCAGGACCATCTGTGCGCGTTGATAATTTTCTGATTTAAAGATGAATTCAAGGGCTTTATTGGAATTACCTTTAAGCAAGAAATGATCAGAAAGCTTTTCGTAAATCCTCTTTCTTTCAGCCTGATCGCCTAATTTAACTCCAGCCAACCCTTCATAGACGATTTCATTAAACCTAAATACACGGCTAGTTCCTGATGAAACAGAGACAAATATTCCATCTGTTGCTAATTTGTTAACATAGCTTTCTGAAAAATCCTCGCCCAAAATAATAGCTGCGACCTCTAGATCAAACTCATCAATTAACAGTAATCGTGAAATCTTCGACTTATTTTCTGCATTGAGGGAATTAAAGGTTTCCAGGGCAAGAATTGATAGTGGGTTGGATGCACTGCTCATTTCAAACTGTGAATGTTGCTGTCCGCGAGCAATAGATCGAGTCATCATTTGAACCGCTGCAGGCCAGCCTTCACACCGTTCAATCAACCGTGAAGAGTTTGGTTCAACCTCATCGACTCCATTGAGCTCTGCAACTCTTGAAACTTCATCCTCTGAAAACTTAAGATCCTGGCTTGTGATTAAACTTAGATTTCCGAGACTTGCATATCGAGCAAGAGAAGTAGTCGGAGTCACTCTGCGAACAATGACAAGGTGAACATTGTTCGGTAAGAAATCAATCATGGCTTGTGCAACTGTTGAAACTTCGAGGCTGTCAGTTGGTCCGTTATCAATAACAAAGTTAAAGGGCTCTTTTACCTCACCAGCGGCCTCAGTTAATCTCTTTACATTTAACATCGGATTTGCACTCGGTTCATTTTCAAAATCTGAACCAAAATCAGGAAATTGCACTCTGATTGCAGCAAGAACATGTTCAAAAAAGGTTTGCGTCGAATCGGCTGAATTAATGTTGAGCCAAACAGTTGGAATGGGTGAATTCTCTGCCCAATGAGAAACGAGTGAGCTCTTTCCATATCCAGCAGGCGCAGCTACAACTGTGACACCCGGCAGGCCTGTCTCGAAAAGGTGGAAAAGATGTTTTCTAGAGATGAAGTTGGCGGGAACTGCGGGTGCGACGATGCGTGAGCGATCAATGGATGGGGTGATAACTTCCTTTGGGCTCATTACTTAAGGGTGAGGCCTGCTCAACTGAGAATCAAGCAAATATCACCCTATTAGGGGTGATATTTGCAGGGGATTTAAAAAAGGTTAGGCGAAGGTTCCGGTTACCAAGAAATAAACACGGCGGGCAACCGAGACCGCGTGGTCTGCATAGCGTTCGTAATAGCGGCCCAAAAGAGTTAGGTCGATAGCGGTTTCAATACTTAATCCACTGCTCTCGTTAATGATTGTTGAGATTACCTTTTTGTGCAGGTCATCCATCTCATCATCATCCTTTTCAACCTGCAAAGCCATTTCAGTGTCACGGGTGGTGATAACTCCAGCAACCATGATGGAAAGTTTTTCCGCAACGTGTCCCATCTCGGTAAACGGTAAAACGAGGGCTTCTGGGATTGCGCGATCTGGGTGGCGCAGGCGCGCAACCTTTGCGATGTGGTGGGCTAAATCTCCCATTCTCTCAAGATCGGCGCTCATTCGCATCGCCGTTACAAGTGCACGTAAATCTGAAGCAACTGGTTGCTGACGCGCAATGATGTCAATGATTCGTGCATCCAATTCATGCTGGAAATCATCGATTTTTACATCTGCCGCGATGACCTCTTCAGCTAAAGCCAGGTCAGCTGATTGAACCGCTTTAGAAGCTTTTACAACCGAGGCGGTCACCATGTTTGTAAGGTCTACAAGGGATTGAGAAACACCATCGAGTTCATCCTGATACGCCGAGCGAATAAGAGCCATGCGCAAAAGGTAGGGGTAGTTGCTGAACATAAGCAAGCCATTCGGTTAACGGAAGGTTAACTCGTGTTTTGTACCGATAGAGTTTCTATATGAGGTTCAAGCGTCAGGTTGATCAATCACCTGCGCCTGCCGGAGTGCCGGATTTGCTGCTGCATACCCTAGAAAACCTCGATGGGGACTCCTTAATTCTCGCCCCGGGTGATGTTGCCCTTTTTAAAACCGCAGGTGTCGAAAAGCTCGGAATTTTGAAGGATGGTCGTCTAGATAATCCAGAGTTATTGGCGACGGTGCGCGTAGTTCGACGTTCTAACGTAAAGCAAACAGGTCGTATTGATCTACCCCGAGGCCCAATTGGTGAGGGCAAGCACGAATTAACGGTGAATGTTTTGCCCTTAACTGAGAATCAATATGTCCTGGTTTTAATTTCTGATGAAAGTGAGGCGCAACGTATTCACGATATTCGTCGTGACTTTGTTGCAAATATTTCACATGAGTTAAAGACACCGATCGGCGCACTTTCATTACTCAGCGAAGCCGTTCTGGGTGCAAAGGATGAACCTGAGTCAGTGGTTAAGTTCGCAACCAGAATGCAATCGGAAGCAAAGCGACTTACAGATTTAGTTCAGGAAATTATCAACCTCTCAAGGCTTCAAGACTCAGATCCTTTACAGGAAGCACAAGAGGTTTCAGTTTCTTACCTTGTTAAAGAGGCAATTGATCAATCCCAAATTACAGCGGATAGCCGTGGCATTAATGTCACATACAGTGAAGAGTCACCGGCTAATCTCTTAGGTGATCGTGATCAACTAACTATGGCAATCCAAAATTTGATTGAAAACGCCATCAATTACTCACCTGAAAACACAAAGGTTGCGGTCACCAGTCGAATTAAAGATGGAATTGTTGAAATTTCCATAACCGATCAAGGTATTGGCATTCCTGAAGATGACTTGGCCAGAATTTTTGAACGTTTTTACCGGGTAGATCCTGCGCGATCTCGTCAAACAGGTGGAACAGGCCTAGGACTTTCAATTGTTAAACACGTCGCCGCCAAACATGGTGGAGATATAAAGGTTTGGAGCGCAGAAAATGTGGGAAGTACCTTCACATTAATGCTGCCTCTATACACAGGAGCATCGGAGAAAACACTATGACTCGAATCTTAATCGTTGAGGATGAAGCTTCATTTTCAGAAGCACTTGCTTTCCTGCTCACTAAAGAGGGTTTTGAGATTTCCGTCGCCGAAGATGGTCGTCAAGCTTTGGATATGTTTAACGCCCATGGTGCTGACCTAATCCTGCTGGATTTAATGATTCCTGAAGTTTCAGGTGTTGAAGTTTGTCGCAGCATCAGAACCCATTCCCAAGTTCCAATCATCATGTTGACCGCAAAAGATGCTGAGATCGACAAGGTAGTAGGTCTAGAGCTTGGTGCCGATGATTACGTTACTAAGCCTTATTCCTCACGTGAGCTAATTGCCCGCATTAAAGCGGTGCTTCGTCGTGGAATTCCAGATGATGGATCTGTCCAAGATCAAGATCTGTTGGAGGTTGGACCCATTCGATTAAATACCGGAAAGCATCAAGTTTTTGTTAATGGAAACCCTGTTGCATTGCCACTTAAAGAGTTTGAGCTATTGGAATTTCTCATGAGAAATTCAGGACGTGTATTAACCCGCTCCCAACTTATTGATCGTGTGTGGGGTGGAGATTATTACGGCGATACAAAGACCCTTGATGTTCACATTAAGCGATTGCGTGCAAAGATCGAAGCAGATCCGGCAAACCCCGTCTTAATTCAAACAATTCGTGGTCTTGGTTATAAGTTAGAAAACGCTTAAATCTGACTCTTTCGAATCATTCTCTGATAAAACATTCCAGGTTTGCGGGTACTTTCAGTATCTTCACCCATTTTTACAAACCCTAGCTTTTCATAAGCCGCGATAGCGCCGTAATTATCTGTCCAGACACCTAAACCTTGAATCCTCCAACCTTTTTCCTGTTGGTCGATAAAGGTAAACATCGCCCGCATTAAACCTTTTCCCCGAAAACGTGGGTCACTCCAGCAACCACCAATCCAACACGTCGCGCCAAAATCTCCATCGAGAACTTCAATGTACAAGACGGCAGCATCAACCCCATTTACCGATGCGATGAGAAAGTCATTCTTCACAAACTTATTACGCCACGCGGCTTCATCTTCAGTGCTTTCTACTTCAAAGGTTCCACCAAAGGCATGGCCACTTTCAGTCAGTGCCTGCAAGCGAATTGTGCGTAAGCGCTGCCACTCATTTGGAGCGATTAGCTCAACTTTTACCTCGTTATTCATCTGCTAATCATGCCATCACTCTTTCAAAATTCACTCAAAGAATAGAATGCTCAAATGCTTTCACGGTGTGCAATCTTTTCTATTAAGGCTCAACGCCTTGTGATTGCCACATGGATAGTCCTCAGTTGTGCAGGAATTTTGGGAGCAATCAACTTAGACAAGCATCTAACTACCTCGCTAGAGGTTCCGGGTACTCCCTCAGCACAAGCAAGTCAGCATCTGGCAGATCGATTTTTCGAGAACACTGAAGGCACCTTCACCATTCTGTATAAGTACAAGCAAGCAACACCAGGTCAAATTGCAGGGTTCAAGAGCTCTTTGGCAAAAGCTGCTGCTGTGATTCCAGGCTCACAAGTAATTCAGGAAAAAGCATTTGCCGGAACTCTGTACGCAAATATTGGAACCTCATTTGATCTGAACGAAGCATCCCAATACACAGATGACCTAAGGGCGGCGTTATTAGCCAACGGATTGCAGGGTGCATTAGTTACAGGTCCCCCAGCGATTAAATCCGATGTCGTACCGATTCTGGCTTCAGATCTGCAACGGGGGCAATTGATTGCCATCGTATTGGCGATGGGTTTACTGATTGCAACTTTAGGTTTTTCGTGGGCGGTTTTAATCCCTATGCTCTTTGGTTTTGCAACGATCACAACCTCACTTGGAATCATTTACCTATTGGCGCAGAAATTCCTTATAGTTTTATATGTTCCTAATATTGTGGAACTTATTGGCTTGGGCCTTGCTATTGATTACTCATTACTTATGGTTCATAGGTACCGACAAAACCGTGATTTAACTTCAGATCGACTAGAAGCAACTATGAAAACAGCGGGCAGAACAGCGGTTATTTCAGGAATGACAGTTGCGTTGGGGTTGGCAACTTTATTGTTAGTTCCAATTCCTTTCGTCCGTTCTCTCGGCCTTGCCTGTTTAGTTGTTCCGCTGGTTTCAATTGCAGCTGCTGCAACCCTGCAACCGGTTTTGCTCACACATTTAGGAAAAGACACTTCTCGCACCTTTAAGGGTCTAATTGGTTACAACTTTGATTTCCTCACCAAAATAGCAATTGCCAAGCGAAGCGAACCTTTGGAGTAACTCTGGTCGGGATTTTGCTGTCACTTTCCTCTTTGCTGTGGTTGCAAGTAACACCGAGCTCGCTATCTGCAATCCCCTCACAATTAGAGTCTGCGCAAGGGCTCAATTCAGTTACTTCAAGGGTCGGCGTTGGTGTCATTACCCCACATGAGATTGTCATCGATCTGGGAGCTGCCACAGATGCATCGCAGGTGTCACAGATTCGGTTTAATTTTGCTAAGAAACTTGCTGATGATCCAGAGGTTTTCACCGTTGCAAGTGGCCAGATGTGGCCCTATGTAGATCCAAGTGGTCGCTTTATTCGACTATATGTCTTTGGCCAGCATGATTTAGGTGCGCCTGAAACCGTTGATCTAGTTGATCGTTTGAGAAATCAATACGTACCGCAAGCAGGTTTTCCAGATGGAGCTCGCATCTACTTGGGAGGCGCTCCCGCTCAAGGAGTCGACTTACTTAGTGCGTTAGCAACCTCTTTTCCTGTTGTAGCGGTCATCATCCTTGTATTCACCTTTGTAATTCTGATGCGCGTATTTAGATCAGTAGTGCTTTCAGTAAAGGCAATCATTCTTGACTTGATTTCCATTGGTTTGTCATTTTCAGCCCTAGTCGTTGTCTTTAAATTTGGAATTGGCACCTATGAACTACAACAAATCGAGGCCTGGGTTTTGATCCTACTTTTTGCGATTCTCTTTGGGCTTTCTATGGATTATGAGATCTTCATTGTTTCCAGAATGCGTGAAGCACGTGACCGCGGAGCAAGTAATGAGGATGCGATTCGTGAAGGTATGCAAGCATCCGGAACCGTTGTTACCGCCGCAGCTCTAATCTTTATTACCGCACTAACTGGCTTGATCACCGGACATTTTGCAGGCTTGCAGCAACTAGGAGTTGGTTTAGCAATCGGCGTCATTGTTGATGCCACAATCATTCGCGGATTATTGCTTCCTAGTGCGATGATGCTGCTGGGTCGATGGAATTGGTGGATGCCCACACAACGGAAAACCCCAACCCTCAAGTAAATGAGGATCGGGGTCCTGTCCCGTAATGAACTTACTTTACGATTTTGATTGCAAAGTAAACAGTTGGAATCTGATAACCCAGAGCAAGACCAGGTAGATCGCGCTCTGATGTCAGAATTGGAACCATTCCATATGGAGTATTTGCAAAGGATGGTTGCTGTGTATACAACAGTGGTCTCATAGAAATAATGTGAGTACCAACGCCGCCCAGTGCTTTGAGGTGGACTACAAGATATCCATTTGAGTTAAAGCCACAGCCATAACCGACGTAGCTATTGTCATAGGCAACGGCAAGCGTGTTATCCATTTGTGTCCAGCCAACACCTTTGAGGCTAAGAGTGAACTCTTCGCCCTCTTTAAATGTGTAGGTAGGTGTTCCTTGACCTCCGCGACCAAATGCTTCAACTGATCCGGATAGATCAGCCTTTGCAACGCCAAGGGTAATTACCTTTCCATTCTTATCAGTTAAAGGCTGGATGCTCTCTTTCACATAAAAGACTTGCTGAGCTTCAATCACATCACCTAACTTAATTTGGATAACGTGATATCCACCTAAGTGATCTGGAATTGTGACCTCTTTGTTGACCGTTCCATCGGTGATATCAACTGTTCCAAGTGGAATTGGGTTATAGACCCAGCATGTTCCAGTCGTGCAGTTGACCCGATTTCCGGTAACTGTTGACCACACGATTGTGTGAACACCCTTTGTAGGGATTCCACTTGCTTTGATTGTTGTCTTGCTTCCGACGATTCCGCGATCTGGCGTCAATGTCATTACTGACTTTGTTGCAGGATCTAGACCTGCATCAGACAAAGTTGTGCGTTGATCAACGGTTGCTGTCATAAGCGGTGGATAAATCAAGTAAGGCTTGAATATCCCTGCATCTTTAGTGACGGTAAAGGTACCCATTTCACTATTGGCAAATGGAACTGGAGATTGCATGGCATTGAGATAAGAGAAGCTAATCGCTTCATTTGCCTGAATGTAATGCTTTCCAACGGGACCAGTTGCAAGAATTGTTGTTGTCGCTGTTCCACGAGTCCAACGTGCCTGCATAGATCCTGTGTACTTTCCATCGTAATAAAGCGCTGATCCTGCTGCATACAAAGAAGGTCCGAGACCTGTGTAGGTAATTGTGATTGGTGTACCTATTGGTCCGCTCTTTGGGCTAATAGTCAGGGTACGTGCAACTTGTAACCCACCATGTGCCACAGCAACATTGTTGTTAACGGCATAGATATCGTGAACGCCACCAAAATCTGATGGCACCTTTGTCTTATACACAAAGCCGCCTAATGCATCAGTTGAAATTGTTGCAATAACGACGTTGTACTTTGTGTATGAAGTTCCCATGTAGTTAACGGTGTTTGGCTGAACATCAGCGATCCATGTTGCATCACTAGTTGACCAGGTCAGAGTTACCGGAGTATTTCCCGGAAGTCCTTTTCCGGTAATCGTAAGTGCATCACCGATGACAACCTGAGATGGTGAAACCTCAAGATTGACCATATTTGATGGTGTAGTAAATGCTTGCGCCTTTAACCCAGTAAATGGAATCGCTGGAATACCAACGATCTCCTTTGGTGCAACTAACTTCACAGGATTATCTGCTGCGTAGGCAGGTGCGATAAAGCTTGCAAGCAAAACAAGTACCGCGCCTGCCCCTACGAAACGTAATTTATTTTTCATTGTTCTCTCCGATTCTCAATTTACTTAGTTACTGGAACAGCGAACAGACTGAGTTGAGATGTCTGAGTGAAGTTAGATGCCCATGTGCCGGTTGCACCTTTCAAAGGGACAGATAGCTTTACAGTGCGGTAGTAGCTAACGCGCTCGTAAACTGTTCGTCCATCGCTACCAATAAGGCGCTTTCCGTTTTCCATTTTTGGAACAAGCTTTGTTGAAAGTACCTTCATTGTTGTTGAATCCTTGGCAACGAGAGTCACCTTAAAGTTGATAACACCTAAGGTGCTGTACAAAGGTGCTGCGCCTGTCTTTAAGATTCCTGTCCAGAATGCAACACCGCTGTGGTTTCCGTAGGACAATTGAATTGGTGTACTAACACCAGCTACCTCAATAAATGCCTTGGAAGTGTTGGTTGTATCCATAACCGCTCCGCCTTGATCGGCATTATTGGCATAGACGCGGAAAACAATTGTTTGTCCGATTAGGTACTCATTCTGGATTGCACAGCCATTGAATCGAGGAGCTAACGCTCCAGTTGATCCACTTGCAAGGACTGTGTCTACATAGATGTGAACAGGAGAAACAACGCCTTGAACTGGAACACCGATCTTCACATTCAATGTATTTGAATTAGCTGGTGCAAATGCTGCTGCATCTGTTGGAGTGAAAACACCTGTAATCACCGTTAAACCTGGTGCAGATGGAAGCCATGAGCACTTAGCAACAAAAGGAGTAACGGTAGTTGTTGCAACGGCCTCACAACCAACGACTGCCTTTCCGTTAACTGTAAATGCAACTGCACCAGGTGCACTTGCTGTTCCGTTAATGACGATTGGGCCAAGGTCATAAACACCATTGCCGCCCGACATTATTAGCGTTGATGCTGCTGGAGCTGCGTACGCTGAGCCACCAGTTACGGCAAGTCCCAAGGTCGCCATACCTACGACAATTATTGATGAAATCAATCTCTTCACGTGAATCTCCTTAGTTTGTTGTACAGCTGTTATTTAGTTTTAATATTTCCGCTTACATCCATAGTGAATGCCGCATCTTCTTTTGAACCACCCTTAACGCTGAAAGTTCCAGTTACTTTCAAAACACCAGTTGCTCCCGCGTACTTTCCGGTTCCACCAGTGATGGTCGCTGTGCCAGTGATTTTGATTGTTGTTGGTGCTGATTCATCCTCTGCGCAACCCTTCGCGCTGGAATCAAAGCTGACGTTGAGAGAACTTCCTCCGCCTGCAATCGATCCCTTTGCATCAAATGTGTCGCACAATCCGGCAGGTGCGGCAGATGCAGTTCCTGACATATCTGTAAGTCCTAGAACATTTCCTGATCCAGATCCGTTAACGCCAGTCACCTGCAGGTAGGTATCACCCCAGACAATCGAAAGCTTTCCCTTATATGTTCCAGAGAATGCAACAGTTGCGCCCGCCACAGGCTTAGTTGTCGCCTTTGGCTTTGTTGTTGTGTAACCAGTTGGGCACTTTGGATTTGCAGCGGTGACCTTTTTGACTGTTGTTCCCTTGTAACAGGTAATCGTTTTATTAGCTGCGTTTGCTGGCACACCTTGTGCAAAAAGAAATGTAAATGCTGTAAAAAGAACAAGCGCCTTTGCTTTTCTTGAGTAATTTTGTTTCATTGTGAACTCCTTCTCTCCTTGAGTTACTGCTGTTCTTACAAGGAAAAGAGTGTCACTTTGAAAAAGTTATTAAAGAGTTTTACTGAGGGGTACCTCTTTACAAGGTATTACATGCATCACGAAATGAACTTGAATTATGTATTGAGTTACTTGATGAGTGCTAGCACTTAGTTAACTAAATCGACTACCGTGAATAAAAGGCATTCAGATCGGCTTTAGCGATAATTTTTCCCACCATTGCTTCAAGTAAAGAAGTTTCAGTAGCCTGTGATGCAGACATATTAAGCTTGACATTTAAAGCGTAAATATAAAAAGAGTACTTCTTGCTTCCTGGACCTTGTGAGCATGGAGGTACGTATCCGATTTTTTTCCCTTGATAGTTCTGCCCAACAATTCCCACATTCGTAGCACCGGCGGCAACCGAAGTAACTGTTGGTGGGATATTGAATAATGTGAAGTAGAAATGATTTCCAATGTCAGCTTCACCAGGTCTCAATGGACCAGGCACTGTATTCATGATTAAAACAAGTGACTGCGTCCCGACTGGGACATTACTCCAAGATAAAGATGGTGAAATTCCCTTACCGTCACAAGTCACCTCTTTCGGAAGAGTTCCTCCTTCCTTAAAATCTGGACTACTTAGAATTAGTGGCTTTACAGAATTGCTTGCTGAGGTTGGGGCTTTGACTACTTTTCTCAACAAGATCGTGTTATCAAGTTTCAGATCTGAGGACCACACCAGATGCGCTGAGGGAGCCCATGAAAAATCAAAGAATCCTTCCTTAACTCCGACCGCTTCTCTGGAATATTCAGTGGCATTTTTCCACGAGGAATCTTTGAAAGAAGTTGATGCCCAAGTTGATGGAGTTGCAGAATTAAAATACTTGCAGTCGGCTAGAGGATTGGTGGAAGTAACACACTCAGGATTTAGAGGTGCTTTCGTTATCGTTAGAACTTTCCAATCACTTGACGTATACGCAATGACTTTACCGCTAACCAGTTCGCGAATCTGAATAATGATTCCACCATCACCGATTTGTTGATTGGGCTTCCCAATGTATTCAAGTCCAGATAAGTTCTCTGTAAAATCCTTAGCTACAACCCCCACAGTCAATGGATACGAGGCTGTAAATTTTATCTTCTCGCTATTGAATGACTTTTCCGTTGTTATCGAAACTGAATCTTCCCCTACCTTCTTGCCATTAACATAGAGTAAAAACCAGTTATCCGCCCAAACTTCAGCCTGAAAAGAAATACTTTTGCTCACTGCGCTGTGAGCATTGCTAAAGGGTATTACAAGAGTAAATATAAGTATAAACAGGAAATGTTTTCTCATCATCAAACATTTCTCACATATGAATCTGCCACCTTGCCATCAAACAAGATAAAATCTACCTTCGCTTGATTTCCAGAAGTAGAAACTTTTATGAAGCCGGAACCACCCACTCCTTTTCCAGAGGTATATCCGTACTGGTTCACATTGATTTTGTCGCCTGGATGGCTAGGCTGTGGAACTGTTTGATAGATGATCCCGTCAAGTTCCTGCTTTACATATAGATGATCATGGCCTTTGAATACAAATCCAACTTTATGCTCTATCAATAGCTGATGAATTGGCTTTCCCCAACCAGGTCTATTCAATTCAAAGCCATCACTTCCATCAACGTTTTTGCCACCCCATTCATTCCGATAGGCAATCTCAACCCCACCTCGCGATGTTTGATCACCGACGAGCAAGTGATGAATATAAATAAATTTATGGGGAGCCTTTGAATTTTTTAGGGTTTCCACCAGCCAGTCGTACTGTGTTTTCCCTAATGTCCACTCCCAACCGGCAGAAGTTGGATTTTTTGTTGTGTATGTAAATGGGTCTAAAACGATGTGTAATTGATCTGGACCATTAAAGGAGTAGTAAGCCAAATCACCAGTCTGTTCAGGAAAATACTCTTTCCGGTACTTTTTTGTATTGAATGAACTGTATCCGAGTTCACCATCATGATTTCCAAGACATATTTTGAGGGGAACGCTTCCAAGTTTTTGGTAAAACCCTTTCATGAGTTCAAATCGAGCTCGGATATTAGCCTCAGTCTTGTTTGGCAATTTATCCACCATAAAAATGTCTCCTAAATCCATTAGGAAAGCTGGTGCTGCGGCAACAATTTGCTTAAGCGTTCCTTCATAAACTTCCGCACTTGAATTGCCATCCATGTGTGGATCTGCCTGTACTGCAAAGGTGCTCGAAGATAATTGTTGAGCAGCAGACGTTTTCACCGTCCGTTGGGTAAGGGAGGCATAGTTAAGACTCGTGCCAAGCGCATATCTAATTCGATAGTAAATCGTCGAGTTCGGCCTTAAGTTTGAAACTACAAGCGTTTGGGTAGTTCCTTTTCCAATGTTGATAAAAGGAGTTTTTCCACTGATTACGGTTTTGCTGTAACCATACTCAATGTAGGCGCGAACTGTAGATGTAGAAGTCAGGGCTATAGAAAAGGAGGAGGAACTCGGTGTACCTATAAGTTTTGCCGTTAACGGAACAGCTGCCCACGACTTGGAAAGTGGCGTGCTCATCAAAATTGTGATGATTGAAGCCTTGAGAAATCCCCTGCGGTTTAGAAAATTGAATTGTTCACTCATTTTCTTTGGTACACCTCTGTTCTAATAGCTCCACTTGAGTCGATAAATTGCATATTGACTTCTTTGAGAGTGGCCGTGTATTTCACGTGATAATCGCTTCCACTCAATGTGTACTTCACATCAAATGAGGAATCTCCGATTCGTTCAAAGCCTGTGATAACAGCCCCACGCAAAGGCTCTCCCGCAGGTCTAAAGGCTTTTGTGAGCGATTGTGGATCTACTTGCCCATCGATTTCAGTGACAACACCTTTAAATCCACCATTAATGTAAGGATAGGTTTTTGTTGCGTGATAATGATAATTCTTTTTGGAATCAAAATGTCCATTAAATGAATCTAATCCGGAAACCTTCTTACCATCAACTTCAGTTTCTCCATAAATTGGAAATCCATCTAAGGCATATGCAATTGGAACTTTCTTTCCAACAACACTTTGTAAATGAGTGGGTGCAACGTGATAATGATAATCATCAGCTCTACCACAATGACCTCCCCAGTTATCCAGTTCACCTGCGAGTAAGGCATCATCTCCTCGATTGTTTAGGGCATTAAAAATTGGAACTCCATTGACTGCAATGGCGATAGCGCCCCGCAGGAAGTGATCTTTTGCGGATATCGGATTAGCGGCAATTACGGGTTTTATTGGAATGGACCATGCATTTGAACCTTGGTAATTCTGAATTGTTGGCACCTGTTGTTGCCAGCTTCTTATTCCAACCATCATATTATGTGAAGGAATTCCACTACTTTCGACAAGATAATATTTCTCACCTTTAAACACTTTTACAGATTTAGAAAATGCGGTAAACCCAGGAAGTTTGGCGATTGGTAAAGCCCTTGCAGATTCGAGAGAAGTTATTGAATTAACAAATGCCAACCCAGTTGCAAATCCAGCAATCTGAAGGAATTTACGTCGATCTACCTCTGATAGATGAGTGACTTGATGTTCATGGCTCATATCTAAACCTTTGGTTTGACAACATAACTGTGTGCAAGACTCATATTCTTTCGATCTGTGTCTTTACTTCTCGCTGCTAAGAAATACTCAACCTTGGCTTGCGATGGTGCAACAGTTACGCGGACATGTCCTGAATTTGGTGCTTTGACACCGCTCTTATAGGCATCAGAGTTGAACATTGAGAAAGTGTCATCAGCAGGATTTGGCATCGATTGATAAATCAGACCATCTCGCTCTTGTGTACAAAAGATGTGATCATGCCCTTGGAAAAAGATTGAAACTTTGTTTTTAACCATCAGATCATGAATCGGTAACTCCCAATTAGGTCTTTCTTTGGCAAAGGTAGTTTGACCCTTTGGATCCTTTCCACCCCACTCGTAATTTGTAGAGACCTCGACTGCGCCACGTCCAGTACCCATAACGTGGTGGGCAAACACAAATTTGTACTTAGCTTTGCTCGTTTCAAGAGTTTTTTTCAGCCATGCATACTGCTCATCCCCAATACCGATACTCCATAAATTGGTGGCCTTTCCATTGCCCGCTGGATTCGCACTTGCGGTTGCAGTTGGAGTCGCTCCGCCCTTCTTGTTTCCTCCTCCACCTTTGGTGCCAGCTTGATCCTCAGGGACCAACACACCTGCAACATTGTCAACCGCATTTTTTGAATGCCAATATGGATCGAGGGTTACAAACAATGCATCCCCCCAACTCCATGCATAGTAATCACGTGGAAGTCCAACACCTTCTACAGGAGCGTTATTTCCTGAATAGAAGGAGTCTGGAGCCGGAAGTGGGTAATACTTTAAACGAGCATTACCTGCTAGCACCGCCGGGTTTGTCGTTGTCCCATCCAATAAATATGAGGCGGCTTGTTCATGATTACCGTTAATCAGAAATAATGGCACTGAACTTGTTGCAATAGTAAGCCAATTTCTATGGGTGCTATAAATCTTCTCAACATTAGCTTGGTTGGCCTGCCCCTTGTCGATTAACGGATCGATGCTGAAGTCATCGCCCATCATGATGTGGAAATCAGGTTGCTGGGCTGCAATATTTGCGAGTGTTATCCCATAGAGCTCAGAATTGAACATTTTTCCGGCACGTTCAGGATGTGTATCTCCGTGAACTGAAAAAGAAAAGGTTGAACCAGCTTTCCGTGCGGTCGTAAATGAATACTGTTTACCATTTGTAAACTTAGTATCTGACGCGCCTTTGTAGTTAACTCGGTAATAGATCTTTGAATTCGCACGAAGTCCTTTAAGATCAAAGACTGCTGGCGAGTTAGGTGCGGTTTGAAGTTCTGAACTCTTTCCGGTGTAGCGAGTCTTTGTGTATCCATACTCAACATATGTAGCTACCGGTTGTGAAGCTAAGACACTGAGAGCGATGGATGAGTTAGTTGGACGACCCAATACTTGGGTAATTACGGGAGCCGTAACGCCAATGGCTTTACCTATTGAAGTTCCAGCCACTGCTGTCGTAGCCGCCATGAGTAAAAGAGATCGACGAGTAATTGGTGATTTAGCCCAAGATCTCAACAGGTACGTAGATTCATTATTCATACAAAAACGGTAGAACTAATTTCGGCCGAATGCATCAATTTCTTGGTAAAGGTTTGGGTCGAAAAGGCTGAGAAATCTATGTGCTACGCGTGGAATTGATGCGTTCACGTGCAACCTGCATCGCTGGAGGCTCTGGCCCCAAAATTGCTAAGAAAATATCTAGGCTAATACGAGATATTTGTAGCCATACCTTTGATCGTGGAGTCAATCCCAGCAAATCTAATTCGCGCTGATCTAATGTTGCAATGGTTCCATGTACTTGCCAGACGGCACTTTCCGGTCCAAATAATCCTTCTCCAGAACCTTCACCAATTGTCTTTACCCAATCAGGGC
>Ga0209033_1000957_pt1 | contig 16891 bp, 13 predicted proteins | sample LauGreFa1BDMLBDN_2_FD_188218 | JGI IMG/M metagenome (GOLD analysis project Ga0209033, IMG submission 188218) | Freshwater lake microbial communities from Lake Michigan, USA - Fa13.BD.MLB.DN (SPAdes) (version 2) | ecosystem: Environmental > Aquatic > Freshwater > Lake | place: Lake Michigan, USA...
GTGGTTTTGGCCAAAACGGGCAGGTATTTGGCTGGATCACTGGACTTGGCAGTGACCATGGCGTCCACCATCAAATTCACAGCGTCGTACACATAAGGTGCGTACAGCTTCACATCGTCATTGAAACGCTTTTTGTAGCGCACCCCAAAATCGTCCATGGCTTTTTTCTGTGTGCCTTCAACGCCGCCCGCTTCGGCGCACACCACTTGGCCATCGGCCATGGCGTCACCGGCCAATTTGGATAACTCACCGGTGCAAATGCCGTCACCGCCCATGAACTTGGCGCTCACGCCCAAGGACTTCATTTGCTTGAGCATGGGGCCGGCCACGGCATCCATGCCGCCAAAGAACACCACATCGGGCTTTTTGCCCTTGAGGGTGGTCAAGATGGGCATGAAGTCGGTGGCTTTGTCGTTGGTGAATTCGCGACCCACGATGGTGCCGCCAGCGGCCTTGACGGCCTTTTCAAACTCATCGGCCACGCCCTGTCCGTAAGCGGTGCGGTCATCGATGACAGCGATGTTTTTGCCCTTCATGGTTTTGACCGCATAGCGGCCCAAGGTGCCGCCCAAGTGAACGTCATCGGCCACCACCCGGAAGGTGGTTTTGTAGCCCTGGCGGGTGAATTTGGGGTTGGTGGCAGAGGGTGAAATTTGCGGAATGCCCGCATCGCTGTAAATCTTGGAGGCTGGGATCGATGTGCCCGAATTCAGGTGGCCAATGACGCCATTGACCTTGCCATCGACCAATTTTTGCGCCGCTGCTGCGCCTTGTTTGGGATCGGCCGCATCGTCTTCGGCCACCAATTCAAATTTCACCTTGGCGCCACCAATGCTGATGCCCTTGGCATTCAAGTCTTCAATGGCCAAACGCGCACCGTTTTCGTTGTCTTTGCCCAAGTGGGCAATGGCACCGCTGATGGGGCCCACATGGCCAATTTTCACCACGGTTTGGGCTTGTGCCGACACCGCCAACAAAGCGGCCGAAGCCAGGAGGGAGTACTTGATCAACATGGGGGTTCCTTTCAAAGGGTTGTACCGAACGGGTGGTCCACAAAATATAACCTATGGTTTGCTTTGTGGGTGCCAAGGTGAGCCAATAACCTGGGCCATGGCATGCCATCCATCCGGTGGTTTAGGGATTTTTGAATGCCGACTTGTCGGTTTCGGCAGGGTCTGCCAAACCTGGCTGAAGGGGGCTTTGCTGCAAATGCGCGCGCACGGTGGCGCGGATCAAATCGGGCAATTGGGCCAACAACTGGTCGGTCACCATCATGCACAAACGGGTTTCGTCGAGCGCCGAGGGAAAAGGCTGGGCTGGGGAATGCGCTGCTGGCGCTTGGATCGGGGCCTGGTTCAGCTCAATTTCTTGGGTCAGGGTGGGCACCCAAGATGGGGGTGGTTCTGTGGGGTTCATGGCGCAGTGGTAGTGGGCGAGGCATCGTGCCGGGTCAAGCGGTGCTGGGCTTGGTCGTAGGCACGCCAGCGCTGCCTGGCTAGGGCCCGCTCGTCTTCACCCAAACCCACGACTTCAATCACCCGTTCATATTGGGTGTAGTCGGCAGGAATTTGCGCGAACAAGTTGAGCAACATCGGCGGGGTCTGACCGGGTGCTGGCGGGGTCAAGGTTTCGCACAACACAATCGGGCTGCACATCAGCACTTCAGCCGGCGCATCGGCCCAAGCATGGGGCACGAATTCGGTGGATGACAAGGCCCACAGTTGCTGGTCGATGTCTTGCAAGCGCTCTCGGGATCCCGTCACCGTGACCCGCGCCCCCCGGGCATGGGCTTTGCGCAACAAACGGCAACAGTAGTCCGTGGGTTGGCTGACATTGAAGTGGAATGCCACTTCCATCAGCGCCCGCCAGCCTCTGCTTGGGACAGCAAGTAATGCAGCAACAAACCCACGGGTCGTCCGGTGGCGCCTTTGGCCGCGCCACTTTTCCAGGCGGTGCCGGCGATGTCCAAATGGGCCCAGGGAAAGTCCGTGGCAAAGCGCTGCAAAAATTTAGCAGCAGTGACCGAGCCCGCAGCCCGGTCTGCCACATTGGCCACATCGGCAAAATTGGATTTCAAGCCCTCGGCATAGGCCTCGTCCAAGGGCATGCGCCAACACAGGTCTTGGGCGGCTTCGCCCGCCGTTTCCAGGGCTTTGGCCAGGCCATCGTCGGTGGCGTACAGGCCGCTGCGCACATGGCCCAAAGCAATCACACAAGCGCCTGTCAGGGTGGCGATGTCAATCACTGCGCTGGGCTTGAAGCGCTTGGCGTAGGTCAGGGCATCGCACAAAATCAAGCGGCCTTCGGCGTCGGTATTGAGGATTTCAATGGTTTGCCCACTCATGCTGGTGACCACATCACCAGGCTTCAAGGCGCGGCCATCGGGCATGTTCTCGCAAGCGGGGATCAAACCCACCACATTGATGGCCGGTTGCAATTTGGCGAGGGCCATGAAGGTGCCCATCACGCTGGCGGCGCCACACATATCAAACTTCATTTCATCCATGCCGGCACCGGGCTTGAGCGAGATGCCACCGGTGTCAAAGGTAATGCCCTTGCCCACCAACACCACCGGCGCCTTGGACTTGGCCGCCCCGTTGTAGTGCATCACAATGAAGCGCAAGGGTTCTGTGGAGGCCTGGGCCACGGCGGCGAATGAGCCCATGCCCAGCTTGGCCACCTCTTTGGGTCCCATGACCTGGACGCGCATGCGCCGCTGCTTGCCCAAGCTTTGCGCTGCTTTGGCCAGCATGCTGGGGGTGGCGTGGTTGGCGGGTCGGTTGCCCCACTCTTTGGCCCACTCCACGCCTTCAACCAGGGCTTGCTGGCGGGAAAACTCGGATTTGTGCTTGACCGCATCGGGCATGGCCAGGGTGACCCGCTTGAGGTGGCGCGGCTTGGCGCTGGGTTTGGTGGTGGTGAACACATAGCTGGCATCGGCCAGGGCCTGCATGGCGGGACCCACCAATGGGGTGGCAGACTCCGGTACCCAGACGGTGATGGCCTCGGGTTTGGCACCTTTCAACACCGCCCAGGCGGCGGTCAGGGCTTGGCGAAGCTGGGCTGCACCTGCACTGCCCGCGCCCACAAAACAAACCCGTTTGGCGGCCCAAGCTGGGGCCTCAAACAAAGAGACATGAAAGCCGACTTGGGTGGAAAAATCCCCGTTTTTGAGATGCCGGGTCAACCAATCGGCCAAAGGACCGCGTGCGGGCTTGAGCCCGTCAGGAATCAGGACCACCAAAGCATCGGTTTTGTGGCTGTGGACGGCATTGGATGAAAGCGTGAGCAAGCTGAAGTTCATAATCGGGTTTTCCTCTGCACGGTATGTTATTCGATTCCAGTCTCAAACAAGAGCTCAACCGCAGCTTTGGCGCCACCTTGGTGGTGCTGGTCACGGTGGTGATGACCATGGTGCTGATCCGCACCCTGGGCCTGGCGTCCAATGGAAATGTCAACCCCGCCGAGGTCAGCCTGGTGCTGGGTTTCACGGTTCTGGGCTATTTGCCCACCGTCTTCACACTCAGCCTGTTTGTGGCCATGGTCAGCACCTTGTCTCGGTTGTACCGCGACAGCGAAATGGTCATTTGGCTCACCAGTGGTCAAGGCCTGGTGCAACTGTTACGCCCCTTGTGGCAATTTGGCTGGCCGCTGATTTTGATCGTCGCCGCCCTGGTTTTGTGGGTTTGGCCCTGGAGCAACCAGCAGGTGCAAGAACTGCGCGAGCGCTACGAAAAGCGCGGCGACTTGGAGCGTGTCACGCCCGGACAGTTTCAATCCTCTGCCTCCGGACAGCGGGTTTTCTTCATTGAAAAAGACCAAGCGGGCGACTTGCAAGGCAAAAATGTCTTCATCTCCATCACCGATGCTGAAAAAACCGTGATCGCCACGGCGCGCACGGGGCGCATCGATCAGCGCGAGGACGAGCGTTTTTTGCTGTTGGAAAACGGACAACGGCTGGAGCGCCGCCATGCCAACCAAGAACTCACCCTGGCCGAGTTTGAAACCTATGCCACCCGCATCAGCCGCACCCTGATCGATCCAAGCCAGCTGTCGGCCAAGATGCTCACCCTGGATGAGTTGTTGATCCAGCCTAACCTAGAGAACCAGGCCGAATTGGTTTGGCGCTTGGGCAGCATCTTGGCCTGTTTCAATTTCATCTTATTGGCCTTGTTGGTGGCGCAATTCAACCCGCGCTCGGGGCGCAGCTTGCAGTTGATGCTGGCCTTGTTTTCATTTTTGGTCTACACCAACATGATCAACATTGGCAAAGCTTGGGTGGTCAACCACAAAGTCACCCCCCTGGGGTTTGCCTTGGCTTTGCACGGGGGGGTGCTGGTGCTGGCCTTGGCCGGTGTGTGGATCAGGCACCACCAATGGTCTTGGCGCCATTGGCTGCCGGCCCGGTCCTTGGCAAGGTCCACGCCATGAAAACCATGCGCCGGCTGATTTATACCGAGGTCTTGACCGCCGTGGGTTTTGTGACCTTGGCATTTTTAGGCTTGTTTTTCTTTTTCGACTTGGTTGAAGACCTGCAAAACGTGGCCGGACGCCATTCGCCCAACTACCAACTCAACCATGCCTTGGTCTATGTGGCACTGCTGATCCCCATCCATGTGTATGAGTTGATGCCCATCACGGTGCTCATTGGCTGCATTTTTGTCATGGCGCGCATGGCCCAATCGTCGGAGTTCACCATTTTGCGCACCAGTGGCATGGGCCCTGGCTTGGCCTTGCGCCACTTGATGCTGTTGGGCTTGTTGTTTGCCCTGCTGACATTTGTCATGGGCGACCACATCGCCCCCTGGTGCGAGCGCGAAGGCCGCTTGCTCAAGTCGCGCTTTGAAGGCGGTGTTTTGCACATCGGTCAAAACGGTGCTTGGCTCAAAGAGAAACAAAAACACAGCCAGTTCGCCGTCAACGTGGGGGCCATCAACGGCGAGGGCCAAATGCGCGACATCCGGCTTTATGAATTTTCCCCCAGTGGGCGCTTGATCTCGCACACCTTGGCGCAAAAGGGCCTCATCGCCAACACCGGTGGGTGGGTATTGAGCGATGTGGCACGCAGCGAGTTCGGCCCCAGCCAAGAGACCCCCAAGCCCGTCGCCCAAAGCCAATTGCCCGACATGCTGTGGCCCTCAGACATCAGCCAAGACATGGTCACCGTGGCCTTGATCAAACCCGAACGCATGGGCATTTGGGACTTGTTTCACTACGTGCGCCATTTGGAAAACAACGCGCAAACCGCGCAACGGTATGAAATTGAGTTTTGGAAAAAGGTGTTCTATCCCTTGAGTTGCTTGGTCATGGTGGTGCTGGCCCTGCCCTTTGCTTACCTGCACATGCGCAATGTCAATATCGCCACCTATGTGTTCATTGGGGTGATGTTTGGGGTGAGTTTTTTCTTGCTGAACAACATGTTTGGTCATATCGGCAACTTGAACCAATGGACCCCTTGGCTGGCTGCGGCCTTGCCGGGCATGATTTATTCCCTGATGTCGCTGGGCGCATTTGCCTGGCTGGTGTTGCGCCAATGACCGCCATCGTTTTATTTGCCCATGGCTCGCGTGACCCGGCGTGGCAGCGCCCGATGCTGGCCGTGGCCCAGCGCATCCGCGACCAAATCCCCCATGCCTGGGTGGCTTGTGCCTACCTGGAGTTGACCGAGCCCAGCCTGTCGCAAGCTGTGGCCCAAGCCGTCGAAGAGGGATACCTGCACATCCGGGTGCTGCCGATGTTCTTGGGCGTGGGCAAACATGTGCGCGAAGACCTGCCCGTCTTGATGGCGCAGTTACAGCATGACCATCCGCAGGTGCTGTTTGACTTGCAAGCGGCGGTGGGCGAGCAATCGGCTGTGCTCGATGCCTTGGCCCTGGCCGCCACCACAGACATGCCCTCGACCTCTGCCCCTGGACAACCGGTTAAGGCAATACGATGAACCTGCACCAATTCAGATTTGTCCAAGAAGCGGTGCGCCGAAACCTCAACCTGACCGAAGCGGCCAAGGCCTTGCACACCTCACAGCCCGGTGTCTCCAAAGCCATTTTGGAGCTGGAGCAAGAGCTGGGCATCGACATCTTCACCCGCCACGGCAAACGCCTCAAACGCGTCACCGAGCCCGGCCAACAAGTGCTGCACAGCATTGAGCGCATCTTGGCCGAGGTCAACAACCTCAAGCGCATTGGCGAGGAATACAGCCAGCAAGACCGTGGCACCTTGTCGATTGCCGCCACCCACACCCAAGCCCGGTATGTGTTGCCCAAGCCTGTGGCTCAGTTGCGCACCACTTACCCGCTGGTCAATGTCAGCATGCACCAAGGTGCGCCCGCTCAAGTGGCCCAAATGGTGCTCGACGAAGTGGCTGAACTGGGCATGGCCACCGAATCCTTGGCCGATTACCCCGATTTGGTCACCCTGCCCTGTTATTCATGGGAACATGTGTTGGTGCTGCCCTTGGGCCATCCCTTGGTGGACCAGCCCCTGAGCTTGGCCGCCTTGGCCGAACAGCCCTTGGTCACCTACCACCCGTCTTTCACAGGGCGCACCCGCATCGACAATGCCTTTGCCAAAGCCCATTTGCAGCCCCGTGTGGCTTTGGAAGCCATTGACTCTGACGTGATCAAAACCTATGTCCGGCTGGGCATGGGGGTGGGCATCGTGGCCGAAATGGCCATGAACGAGAAAAACGAGGAAGACCTGGTGTCTCGCCCCTTGGGCCACTTGCTCGGCCACAATGTTGCCCGCGTGGCCTTCAAGCGCGGCGCTTATTTGAGGAATTTTGTGCTTGAATTTGCCCACATGCTGAACCCTTCCCTGACCCACCAAGCCCTGCAAGACGCCATGCAAACCCCTTGGATGGCCCCTGCCCACAACCCATCTTGACCTTTTTTGACCATGACACCGATTCTTGAGACCAAACTGCCCAACGTCGGCACCACCATCTTCACCGTGATGTCGGCCCTGGCCACCGAGCACCAAGCGGTGAATTTGGGCCAAGGCTTTCCAGACTTTGGCTGCGACCCGGCCTTGATCGACGCCGTCAGCGACGCGATGCGCGAAGGCCTGAACCAATACCCTTCCATGTTGGGTGTGTTGGAGTTGCGCCAAGCCATCGCCCAAAAAATCCGCACCCTGTACCAAAAGCAGTACGACCCCGTGGCGGAAATCACCGTCACCGCTGGGGCCACCCAGGCCATCATCAACGCCATCTTGGCGGTGGTGCGCGCGGGCGACGAGGTGATCGTGCTCGAGCCCTGCTACGACAGCTACATCCCCAACATCGAATTGGCCGGCGGCACCGTGGTGCGTGTGCCGCTCACCCCGGGGAGTTTTCGGCCCGACTTTGACCGCATCAGCGCGGCCATCACGCCGCGCACCCGCGCCTTGTTGGTCAACTCGCCGCACAACCCCAGTGCCACGGTGTGGAGCGACGCCGATATGTTGCGCCTGCAAGAGATATTGGCCCCCACCCAGGTGCTGCTGATCAGCGACGAGGTGTATGAGCACATGGTCTACGCCCCGCTGGTGCACCGCAGCGCCGCCTCCTACCCGGGCTTGGCCGAACGCGCTTTCATCATCTCCAGCTTTGGCAAAACCTACCACGTGACCGGCTGGAAAGTGGCTTATTGCGCCGCCCCACCCAGCTTGACCGCCGAGTTTCGCAAGGTGCACCAGTTCAATGTGTTCACCGTCAACACACCGGTGCAGCATGGGTTGGCGCGCTTCATGGAACGCACCGAGCCCTACATGGGCTTGCCCGCTTTCTATGCCCGCAAGCGCGATCTGTTCCGCGCAGGATTGGAGCGCACCGCCTTCAAGCTGCTGCCCAGCGAGGGCAGCTACTTTCAATGTGTGCGCATTGACGAGCTGAAAGTGGCCGAAAAAAACCTGAGTGAGAGCGACTTTTGCCAGTGGCTCACTCGTGAAGTGGGCGTGGCCGCCATTCCCCTGTCCGCCTTTTATGCCGACGGCTTTGACCAGCGGGTGATCCGCTTTTGCTTTGCCAAAAAAGACGAGACTTTGAACCTGGCCTTGGAGCGCTTGGCCCGCCTCTGAACTTGACTCACCACTGCGCTTGAAAGGCTCAGTGGTTGAGCTGGGCCCAGGCTTTGTCCAAACGCTTGCTGCTGACCGGTTGCGGGGTGCGCAACTCCTGGGCAAAAAAGCTCACCCTCAATTCTTCGAGCAGCCAGCGAAACTCCAGCATGCGCTCATCGGCCACGCCTTTGCGCTCGGCCACCAAGCGCCAATAGCGCTGCTCTTGGGGTCGCAACTCGCCCAAGCGCTGGGCATCCCGGGCCGGGTCGGCGCGCCATTTGTCCAAGCGCAACACCATGGCTTTGAGGTAGCGCGCAAAGTGCTGCAACTGCGGCCAGGGGGTGGCAGCCACAAAGTTTTTGGGCATCAAGCGCTGCAACTGCTGGGCGCAGTCGGCCGTGGCCTCGGGGGCGTTTTTGGTGTCTTTGATCTTGCGCACCGCCAAGGCGTATTCGGCCAACACCGTAGCCACCAAGCGCGCCACCTCTTGGGCGATCAGGGTCAAACGGCCACGTCCATCGGCCAATCGGCGTTGAAAAGCAGCGGCGTCGCTGGGCAAAGGGTCGAGCAAAAAGGCCCGGTCCAAGGCCACATCCAATATTTGACCGCGCAGCTCTTCGACGCTGCCCAGGGGCATGTAGGCGACCGCCATTTTTTGCAAGTCAGGGATGTTTTTTTCCAGGTACTTCAGCGCATCTTTGATTTGCAAGGCAAACAAACGCCGCAGGCCGGCATGGTGTTTGGCGGCGGCCATTTCGGGCTCATCAAACACCTCGATGCTCACGCCGTCCCCCGCATCGACCAAGGCCGGGAAACCCACCAACACCTGCCCAGACTTGCGAATTTCCATCAGCTCGGGCAATTCGCCAAAGTCCCAGCCGGTGTACTTTTGATCGCTGGACGCAGCCCCGTTGGATCGGCCTGCGCCGGGTATGGCCTGCGCTGGCGGGTGGCTTGGCCCCGGTGAGGTCCCCATGGCGGGCTTGGCATCGGAGGCCTTGGTGGACTGATCATCAGGGGCCGCTGGGGCCAGGGTTTTGAGTTGGGCCAAGGCCTGAAACGCCCCACGGGCTTGGCTGCCCCATTCGGCCTTGAGCGCACCCAGGTTGCGGCCCATGCCCAACTGCCGACCATGCTCGTCGATGAGCCGCAGGTTCATGAAAAAGTGCGGGCTGAGCATGTCCAACTTGAAGTCCGCGCGTTTGACATCCAGGCTGGTTTCGCTGCGCACCCGAGCCAACAAGGCATCGGTCAAGGAGCCCAAGCCAAAGGCTTCGCTCTCGCCCATGGCTTGCGCCAGCCTGGCTGCGGCCTCTGGCAGGGGCACAAAACGCGAACGCGGTTTTTGCGGCAAGCTTTTGAGCAAGGCTTGGATCTTGTCTTTGAGCATGCCCGGCACCAGCCATTCGGTGCGCTCTTCGCTGACTTGGTTCAGCACAAACAAGGGCACGCTCACAGTGATGCCGTCGCGCGGGTCCCCGGGGGCGTGCAAATACTCGGCGCGACAGTCCACCCCACCCAAGCGCAGGGCATTGGGAAAGGCCTGTGCAGTGACACTTTGGGCGCTGTGGCGCATCAGGTCTTCGCGCCCCATGCACAAGAGCTCGGGCTGGGCGGCGCGGGCTTTGTCAAACCACTGCTGCAAGCTGCGCCGGCTGTTGACATGGGCCGGTAGTTGGGCCTCGTAAAAAGCCTCGATGATGGCGTCATCCACCAACACATCTTGGCGGCGCGACTTGTGCTCCAAGGCCTCGACCTGGGCCAACAAGCGCTGGTTGGCGCGCAAAAAAGGCCAATCCCCATCGAGTTGGCCATCGACCAAGGCTTCGCGGATAAAAATTTGCCGCGCCCCCGCCTCATCGACCCGCGCATAGGGCTTGCGCCGCCCGCTGTACACCACCAAGCCATACAAGGTGGCTCGCTCCATGGCCAGCACGTCCCCACTGCGTTTGTCCCAATGGGGGTCCAGCATTTGGCGGCGCAACAAGTGCTCGGACACCTGCTCCAGCCACGTCGGGTCCAGTTGCGCCAAACCTCGGCCAAACAAGCGCGAAGTCTCGACCAATTCGGCGCACACCACCCATCGGCCCGGTTTTTTCTTCAGCCGGTTGCCCGGGTGGGGGTAAAAGCGGATGCCGCGGGCCCCGAGGTAGGCCTCGTCATCGTCAGGTTTGAAGCCGATGTTGCCCAGCAAGCCCGACAACAAAGACAGGTGCAATTGCTCATGGCTGGCGGGTGTGGTGTTGCGCGTCCAGCGTTGCTCGGTGACCACCGACAGCAGTTGCGCATGCACATCGCGCCACTCGCGCCAGCGCCGCACATGGATGAAGCTTTGCTTGAGCAAGTTCTCCAGCTTGCGCTGGCTCAATTTGTCCTCGCCCACCCGGTGCGACTCGATCCAATCCCACAGCCGCAGGTAGCTCACAAACTCGCTCTTGTCGTCGTCAAACCGCGCATGGGCCTGATCGGCGGCGGCCCGCGACTCGGGCGGTCGCTCGCGCACGTCTTGGATGCCCATGGCCGCCGCGATGATCAACACCTCGTTCAAGGACTGGCGCTGGCGCGCCTCCAGCACCATGCGCCCCACCCGTGGATCCAGCGGCAAACGGGCCAGGGCACGGCCCAGTTCAGTGAGCTGGTTTTGCTCGTCCACCGCCGCCAATTCTGAGAGCAATTGGTAGCCATCGGCAATCGCCTTGGGCCGGGGGGCCTCTAAAAACGGAAACTCTGCCACCTCGCCCAGGTGCAGCGACTTCATGCGCAAAATCACCCCGGCCAAAGAGCTGCGCAGAATTTCTGGTTCGGTGAAAGCCGGTCGGCCAACAAAGTCCTTTTCGTCATACAGCCGAATACACACCCCTTCGGCCACCCGGCCACAGCGGCCGCTGCGCTGGTTGGCCGCGGCTTGGCTGATGGGCTCGATCAACAGTTGCTCGACCTTGCTGCGAAAGCTGTAGCGTTTGATGCGCGCATTGCCCACATCGATCACACAGCGGATGCCCGGCACGGTCAACGAGGTTTCGGCCACATTGGTGGCCAGCACCACCCGGCGCTCATGGTGGGGCGCGAACACGCGCTCTTGGTCAGCCTGGGACAGGCGCGAATACAGAGGCAAGACCTCGCTGCCACGCAAGGCCGGTTGGCGCATCAAATGGCCGCGCAAATGGTCGGCCGCATCACGGATTTCGCGCTCACCGGGCAAAAACACCAGCACATCGCCCTGCCCGCGTGGGTCGCGCCACAGCTCGTCCAAGGCATCGGCAATCGCCTCGTTCAAACCATATTCGCGGCTTTCTTCAAACGGCCGGTAGCGCAGCTCCACCGGATAGGTGCGCCCTGACACCGTGATCACCGGTGCCGGACCGTGCACGGAGGCAAAGTGCTTGGCGAACCGATCGGCGTCGATGGTGGCCGAGGTGACGATGATCTTCAAATCGGGGCGGCGCGGCAAAATTTGGCGCAAATAGCCCAATAAAAAGTCGATGTTCAGGCTGCGCTCATGGGCCTCGTCAATGATCAAGGTGTCATAGGCCAGCAGCAAAGGGTCGGTTTGCGTTTCGGCCAGCAAAATGCCATCGGTCATCAACTTGACCGATGCGCCTGCGCTCAGCCGGTCTTGGAAGCGGATTTTGTAACCCACCACCTCACCCAAAGGGGTTTGCAGCTCATCGGCAATGCGCTTGGCCACGGTGGTCGCGGCGATGCGCCGGGGCTGGGTGTGGCCAATCAAGCGCGGTTTTTGACCGGCAGGTGTGTGGCAGGCACCCCGACCCAAGGCCAGCGCCATTTTGGGCAGTTGGGTGGTTTTGCCCGAGCCCGTCTCGCCGCAAATGATGACCACGGGGTGATTGGCGATGGCGGCCATGATGTCTTCGCGCCGCAAGGACACCGGCAGTTCGGGGGGGAATTCAATCTTCAAAGCGCGCGCCAAAGCGGGGGGAGGTTCTGGGTGACAATCGTTAATTATCCGCTGAGCGAACGTTCCCCAACCCCATGTCGACCGTTTTCAATTTCACCTTTGTGCCCTGGTTTCGATCGGTGGCGCCCTACATCCACATGCACCGGGGCAAGACCTTTGTGGTGGGCATTGCGGGCGAGGCCATTGCCGCGGGCAAATTGCCCAATTTGGTGCAAGACCTGGCCTTGATCCAAAGCATGGGCGTCAAGGTGGTGTTGGTGCACGGCTTTCGGCCTCAAGTGAATGAACAACTTTTGGCCAAAGGGCATTCGCCCCAATATGTGGATGGCCTGCGCATCACCGACAGCGTGGCGCTGGACTGCGCCCAAGAGGCCGCCGGTCAACTGCGCTACGAAATTGAAGCCGCCTTTTCCCAAGGCTTGCCCAACACCCCCATGGCCGGTGCCACGGTGCGGGTGATGTCGGGCAACTTCATCACCGCCCGCCCGGTCGGCGTGGTCGACGGGGTGGACTTCCAACATTCGGGCGTGGTGCGCAAAGTGGACGTGCAAGGCATCACCCAAACCCTGCACGCGGGGGCGGTGGTGCTGCTCTCGCCCTTTGGTTTTTCGCCCACGGGCGAGGCCTTCAACCTCACCATGGAAGAGGTTGCGACCTCGGTGGCCTGTGCCTTGCAGGCCGACAAACTCATCTTTGTGACCGAAACCCCCGGCATCCGGGTGCGGCCGCAAGAGCCCGCTGGCGAAGACAACCCCATCGACACCGAGTTGCCCCTGGCGGCGGCCGAGGCCTTGCTGGCCCAACTGCCCGCCGCACAATCGCCGACGGACATCCCGTTTTACCTGCAGCACTGCGTCACCGCTTGCAAACAAGGCGTTGAGCGCAGCCACATCCTGCCGTTCGCGGTGGATGGCGCTTTGTTGCTCGAGGTGTATGTGCACGACGGCATTGGAACCATGGTGGTGGATGAAAAGTTAGAGAGCCTGCGCGAAGCCACCCATGAAGATGTGGGGGGCATTTTGCAGTTGATCGAACCCTTTGAGCGCGACGGCACCTTGGTCAAGCGCGACCGCAATGAGATCGAACGCGACATCGGTCAGTACACCGTCATCGAACACGACGGCGTCATCTTTGCCTGCGCCGCCATGTACCCCTACCCCGAGGCCCATTGCGCCGAATTGGCCGCCCTCACCGTCTCGCCCGCCTCACAAGGCCAGGGCGATGGGGAAAAAGTGCTCAAACGCATTGAGCAACGCTGCCGTGCCCAGGGCATTCAACAACTTTTTGTGTTGACCACCCGCACCATGCACTGGTTTTTGAAGCGCGGATTTGTGCAAGCCGATATCGACGCGCTGCCCGAAGCGCGCAAACGCAAATACAACTGGGACCGCAAAAGCGTGGTGCTGATCAAAAAACTGGCTTGATGGCGGCTGAAAGCCAGCGTTTGTGAACGCGAGGGCCCAGGCCCAGCGGCCCTTGAAGTTCAGCGGTTCAGCTGCGGTCATCGCGCCAAGAACTACCGAGCCTTAGCCCGGCTTCAACAAAAAAGGCTCCCCGAGGGGAGCCTTTGGCATGGTTCAGAACCACCTTGCGGCGACCGAGCCCAGCTTTACTTCACACCGGCCAAGGTTTTCTCGGCTTTGGCCACCAAGTTGACGCCAATCTGGGGCTTCCACTTCTCGTAAACCGCGCGGGTGGCGCTGACAAACTGCTCGCGCTGTGAGGCGGTGGGCACCACCACCTTCACGCCCAGGGCTTCGATGTCTTTCAGCAAGGGGCGACCGGCTTCGACCAAACCGGCACGGGCCAAGGCAATTTCTTGCTTGCCCGCATCCACAGCAGCCTGGCGCACGATGTCGCGGTCTTGGGCGGTCCAGCTGTTCCAAATTTCTTTGTTGGCCACAAACACCAGCGGGTCGATCATGTAGCCCCACATGGTGACGTTTTTCTGGCCCACGGTGTGCAGTTTGGCCGCGGTGAAGATGGAAACCGGGTTTTCTTGACCGTCAATCGCGCCCGATGACAAAGCCGGTTGCGCATCGGCCCAGCTCATTTGCACGGGGTTGGCACCCATGGCGGTGAACATGTCGATGAACAGGGGCGAGCCCACCACGCGGATTTTCAAACCTTTGAGGTCGGCAGGGGTGTTGATTTCGCGCTTGGAATTGGTCAACTCGCGAAAGCCGTTTTCGCCCCAGGCCAAAGGCACCACGCCCGATTTGTCCAGAATGGCAAAAATGTCTTTGCCCACCTCGCCACCGGTCAGGGCATCAAGAGACGCATAGTCTTTGATCAAAAACGGCAGCGAGAACAGGTTGAGTTCTTTGACCTGGGGCGACCAGTTGATGGACGAGCCAATGGCCAGATCGATCACGCCTTGGCGGATGGCGGTGAACTCACGGGTTTGGTCGCCGTTGATCAGCGACACGCCGGGGTACATCTTGATGTTGATGCGGCCCTGGGTGCGCTCGCGCACCAAGTTGGCCCAAATTTCGCCGCCCTTGCCCCAAGGAAAAGCGGTGCCCACCACGGTGGACATGCGGTACTCGGCTTTGTAGCCAGCGGGCAAAGCCTGTTGGGCTTGGGCCGACAAGCCCATCAGGCCCAGTCCCAAGCACAAGGCGTTGAGCCAATGGCGGCGAGTGGAAGGTTTGTTCATGAGGTCTCCTGGTTGAAAAAGGGATCAAAGGCCCTGTTGAAAAAAATAGGTCCTGGCGTGGGTTCAATACCCCAGGTATTGGGGCAGCCACAAAGCCAAAGGCGGGAAAAACAGCACAGCCAGCATGCTGATCGTCATGGCCAGCACCAGCCACCACACCCATGGAAAGGTTTGTTCCATCGACACGCCGGCCATTTTGCATGAAACCATGAGGTTGACCGCCATCGGCGGGGTGAACTGGCCCACCGCCACCATCATGGTCAGCAAGATGCCAAACCACACCGGGTCCCATTGGTAGGCGCGCATCAAGGGCATGACCAGTGGCACAAAAATCAAAAAGATCGACACCCCATCCAAGAACATGCCCACCACCAACAGCAAGGCCACCAACAGCAACAAGGCACCGGTGGAACTCAAACCGGTTTGCAAAATCGCCTGGGTGATGGGGTCGATGATGCTCAAGGTATTGACCGAGTAGGCAAAGATGGAGGCCAAGCCGATGATGAGCAAAATCACCGCTGAAATTTCGGCCGCTTCTTTGAAGATAGGGAACAGGTCGCCCCATTTGATGGTGCGGTGCACAAACATGCCCACAAACAAACCATAGGCCACGGCCACGGCCGCCGCCTCGGTGGGGGTGAACCAGCCCATGCGCATGCCGCCCAAAATCAAAAACGGCGCCATCAAGCCCCAAAAGGCTTCGCGCATGCTGGCCCAAAAGGGCGGGCGGTCTTGGCTGGCTTCGCCCTGCCCCAAGCCATGGCGGCGCGACAACCAAATGGTGGGCAATATCAAGGCCAGCCCGGCCAAAATGCCCGGCACCATGCCGGCGGCAAACAAAGCCGGCACCGAAGCGCCTGGCACCAACACGCTGTACACAATCAAGGCGATGGAGGGCGGGATCAAAATATCGGTGGCCGCGGCCGCACCAATGACCGATGCCGAGAAAGCCGACGGGTAACCCGCGCGGGCCATGGCCGCGATCATCACCCCGCCCACGGCTGCGGCATTGGCTGGGCCGGAACCCGAAATGCCCCCCAAAAACATGGCCACCATGATGGCCACCACCGGCAACATGCCGGGCCCGCGCCCAATGATGGCCACGGCAAAGTTGACCAAGCGTTGGGCCACACCCGAACGGTCAAAGATCGAGCCCACCAGCACAAACATGGGCAGCGCCAGCAGGGGGTATTTGGTGAGCGACGCATAAAAGTTTTGCGGCACGGCCAACAAGCCGAAATGTGCGCTGTCCATGTTGGCCAAACCAATGGCCAACACGCCGCCCAAACCCAGGGCCACACCAATCGGCACACCCGCCAACATCAACACCACAAAGCTGACGAAGAGCAAAGCACCGATCATGCTGATCCCCGCAAACGCTGGAAGCGCTGCACAGCGCGGGCGCAGACGACCCCACAAAAAATGGGCAGCCACACCGTGTACCACCACTTGGGCACGCCGATCGCCGGGGACGTTTCGTCGTAGCGAAATTCGTCCCAGGCCATTTGGGCCGACAACACACCCATGAGCGCAAACAGCAGGGCATTGGACAGCGCCGACAGCAAAGCCAAACGGTGTTGGCGTTGGGCCGAGCCACGCTCAAAAAAATACTCCACCCGGATGTGGGTGTCGCGCACCAAGGCCGTGGCGCTGCCCGCCATGGCGAGCAACAGCATCAAAATGCAAGAGATTTCTTCGGTCCAAGCAAACGACTGGTCGGTGAAATAACGCACCACCACATTGACCAGGGTGATCAACAACAAGACGGCCAGCAAACTTGCGCCCAGGCGGTCTTCAAGAGATGGGGGTGGGGAATTCATGGATCCGAGGGGCTGCCAATCGTGCGAAGCCGTGGAGCATAGCGCACCCAACTGGGGACCGCCTGACGCCTGTCCGTGCATGCTGAATACGCTCGCCGCTACACTCCCACGCCTAACTGTCACACAGCCTGCCAACCCCATGGAGCGCCCCTTGTCAGACACCCCCAGAGTCCCCTTGTTGGGACAGCTCTACACCCAAATGGCGCGCATCCGCGCCTTTGAAAACGCGGCCGAAATTTTGAGCCAAGGCGGCGTCAGCGCCTATAACAAAACCGCCGATGGCAGCGCCAAGGTGCGCGGGCCGCTGCACCTGTCCACAGGTCAAGAGGCGGTGGCCGTGGGCGTGTGCGCCCATTTGCGCGCCAGCGATTACCTCACCTCCACCCACCGGGGTCACGGCCACACCTTGGCCAAAGGCGCGAATCTGGGCCGCATGATGGGCGAGTTGTATGGCAA
>Ga0209033_1000962_pt1 | contig 16848 bp, 13 predicted proteins | sample LauGreFa1BDMLBDN_2_FD_188218 | JGI IMG/M metagenome (GOLD analysis project Ga0209033, IMG submission 188218) | Freshwater lake microbial communities from Lake Michigan, USA - Fa13.BD.MLB.DN (SPAdes) (version 2) | ecosystem: Environmental > Aquatic > Freshwater > Lake | place: Lake Michigan, USA...
TGGAACACCTGTTTCCACAATGTTTTTCCTGTTTTTGCATCAATGCACAGAACCACATCATCGGCCGACACTCGCCAGTAGTCCGGAGACCAGGTACCCAGGCCTTTATCGCGTTTCTGTTGTTCTACAGCATCCACAACCTCGCCACTCGGTACGAAATAGCTGGCAAAGATGCGCCCATCGGCAACAAGCAGGCTGCTTGCTCCACCTCCTGGCAATGGAATGCCACCACCGGAGGTTGCTTCGCCTCCACCCATAAGTGGAATCTTAATTGGTTTAAAGTCTGTGAGTGAATTGTGCCATCCATGACCGCCATATCTTGGGCTCTGCGCAGCTCCCGGAGGCGTTGGCTCCTGACTCTTCCACACCAGCTGGGCGTCCTTCAAATCGTCAATCAGTGTCAAACCACAGTCTGTGGCACTAAAGTTTGCGTTGGGCCCGTGGTAGCACGGCCAGGATAGCAAGTCAGAAGCATCGGCAAAAATCGGGAATACTACGATAAAGGCAACGAGAATAATCTTTGTCATGGTCACTTCCATGCCTCCGTCTCGCCTATTGCAGAATATTTTTAACAAAATAACAATCCAAACTGATGTATGGCTGGTTGGTACAATTTTAACTTCTAAACCTTGTTCCCCGGCCAATCCCATCCTCTTCTTTGCCAGAGTTTTATACTCGAACTGCTTGTGAATGTAGTCATCCCCAACACTGGGCTTTCATAAAAAAGATCGTCTTCGGCAGCATAATAATACCAAAGGTTTCTGCCGGATTACACAAACAGTTCTGCGAGCGGCCCGGTTTGGTCGAGGTCTTTGAGTGTCGGGTCGGGCATGCCGAATGTGTCACGCTTAAAACCAGCAAGATGGAGCAAAGTCAGGTACATGTTCGCCGTTGTACGATGACCCTTCTGACCGTAGCCAGGGTAATCGACATAACGGCCGGTCTTAAGTTTGCCGCCAATGTTACCAATAACCACCATCGGCCATTCCCAGCACCGGCTATGGTGCCCTTCGGCGCCATCAGAAAGGTACACGATCACCGTGTTGTCGAGCATGGTGCCGTTACCCTCGGGCACTTTTTCAAGCTTTTTCATAAGACCAGCGATCAGATCGAAGTGATACCTTCGGATGATGTTGTAAAGATCGAACCAGGTCTTGCCTTGGAAAGTGCCACCATGGCCGATCGAGTGTTTGTCGATATTAAGGCCCAAACCTTTGAAAGTAATATCAAAGTCGCGGATCCCGGCAGCACTCGAAAGGGTAAGAACATTAGTCAAGCCGCAGATAAGTGCGGCAGCCCCGAGGTCAAACTGAGCATCCAACCTGTCGGTCTCGATGGCACTCCTATATTTGTCGGAAACAACCGGCCCTTTCTCGCGCAGCGTATGCTTGATTTCGTTAAGACTGCTCTGCCGGTTGCGCAGCGTCTCGAATGTTTCAAGATACGCCTGGAACTGCTCTTTTTCCGCACCCGCAATATTCGCCCCAGCCTTCTTCAAATCATCCTTGAGGAAGTCGAGCAGATTGTTCCTGGCTGTGAATTCCTGCTTTGCAGCACCATCTGCAACGATCCCGAAAAGGGTGCTGTAGGCGTTCAAAGGGTTCACCATCGTAGGCAGACCTTTGTTGGGTCCTATGGCTGATATGTTATAAATGACATTGTTTTCAGTTCGCTTAGAGATGCCAAGGCCAATGTGCGGGAAGATACCCGGAAGCGCCTTCGCCAGTGCACCGTCAATCGTCTCGCCCAGAATGGCCATGCTTTCGCCGCCGTTGCCCCGGCCACCACCCCAAGCCCCGAGTGCCTGAAAGTTGTTCGAATGTCCACCGCCGCACACGCGCCCAGAAAGGCCCTGAACGATAGTGATCTTATCTTTCCAGGGGTTTATCGGTTCAAGGGAGAAGGGGAGTTCCTTATCTGCAAGGGGCACATCCAGCAACTGTGCTGGCCCGTTGAACGCCTCCTGCTTTCGGCTTTCTCGTTTAAGGCCGACCGGGGCAAGTTGCTCGGGACGGACACCGTTGCTCTCAACCACAAAAATAAAGCGCTTCGCTGTCATAGGTTTTCCGGCAGCTTGAACTTCGATTTTTGCCATCATGGGGCTGAGGAATGTAGCCCCGGCAGACAGGCCGAGTGTCTTCAAAGCATTGCGGCGGTCAATAAACATATTGTAAACTCCGTAAAAGGGTTTAAGTAAATTTAGTCACTTCCTAGATTCCGGCATGCGATACAGGAAAGATTCGCTAGAAAGTAATGTTGAGATCAACGACTTCATGCTGCCACCACTGTTGCGATACGCCTTATGTATGGATTGGAGAGAGGCGGCGTCACCTGGTGACTCGTTGCGCCCCAACCAGTAGCGCAGGGCATGCCGGACAAACACCTGCTCGACTCGTTCCGAGGCGGCCAGTTTCTTCATTAATTCTGCAGGATTCCCTATATTACCTTCAAGTGAAGGGTCGCCCACATGGGCAATCACGCCAGCGGTATTCAACTTAACATTCAGCATCACGGGTCCGGCAGATTTACCTTTTTTATCTATGTTTTTTGCAGTTGCCTCGAGGTCTAGAACTTGTTCTTCAATGCGGAAGCGACCAAAATGATCGTACTGTTCTAATGGATAGGCAAGGTCGTTCATCAACTGGTGGCATTTCCAGCAATACGCCTGCTGAGTTACCGCCATCCGCTCACGAAGCGTTTTCTCAGGTGTGTTTGGCAATTGGGCATCGACGGTGATCGGCACATCTGGAACCACATTGCCCAGCAATCGTTCGCGAATCCACTTGCCTCGATGGATTGCATGATTGTCAAACGAGGTTGAGTGAGCCACTAGCCAGGAAGGCTGTGTGAGAATACCACTTCTTTCGTTTGCAGGAAGTTCCACAGGTTGCTGATCCGGGAAGTCCTTCAACCCATAGGATTCGTAAATGCTCTGACCGGGCGGTTTATAAGTCTTATTCTCGAACTTCTTCGGGTCTTTTTTTAACTCGGACTCGTATTTGGCAAAAGCCTCAGCGCGCTGCTTCTTGATGGTTGCAGCACTTTTGTAAGCTACAAAGCTCTTGTTTGTAGTAAGCAACTCCCGAAGAACCTCGCTATCCCGTTCCAAAATCAAAAGCACGAGTTGATCCGTGTCTTCTACCAGGGAACGGGCGTGGTGCCCCGGGTGATTCAATGCGCCTTTATCGTCCTTGAATACCTCGATGGCTCGATCGTAGGCGAAATACTCGCGAAAGAATCTTAGAATTCGAGGCTTTTCTAACTTGGGACTTTCGAGCATCCGGTGCACCTGCCTTGCGACACCCTCATCTGTAGCCAATCCCCCATTGGCAGCAGCGGCGAGAAGTTCCGCATCTGGGCGCTTGTCTGTAAGTGCATATGCGAGAGCATATGCAATCTCACGGGGTGCAAGTCGGATTCGACCCTTAACATCAGGAGCACCGGTCCCCATTTCCATCCGAAAAACAGCTTCCGATTGAAGCAGAACCGCCGCAAGTGTGAAGCGAACCCCAACCATCTGACCCGCTTCGTCAATGTTCTTCTTCATCAGACCCACGAACCGAAGTTTTTCCTCGGCAGTCGGTGCCCGCTTAAGCACTATTTCGAACTGCTTGACGATCGCCAATTCCATCTCCATGCTGCTCGGCATTGATTTAGGATTAAACAGAGTTGAAAATTCTTTTGACATATTTCCCTTGACCATACCACCCTCGATCTTATGTGCGGTTTGTGCCTCCACGATGATCAGTGCATTCTGAAGAAGTTGGGCGGTCACCGGCTCATCCATCCTCGGAGCACCCGTATCTTTGAACGTGTTTTGCCCTTCATGAGAAAAAGGTTGGGCGATGCCTACCTGATTCTTCGCAAGATCGTTGGTGAATGCAAAGTAGATTTCCGGGCTGATTCTACGGATAGAAGGCCCGCCATCAAATGGAGGAATATTTCTCGGATTAAAAAGAACGGCATGTGAAATTGAATTGCCATTATTATAGGCGGCCCTGCGGGTAAATGGTCGGCCTGCTCGCTTTGCCTCGGCATGGGCCCACCGCCCCACCGCCACCAACTCCTCATCCAATGGGCGAGGTTTGCTCTTTGGCGGCATCTCACCAATTGTGAGTTTTTCCAAAACCATCGCCCAGCGGGCGCCACTGGTGCTGGATTTCATATCCGGATCTAAGGAGGTAAGGTCGAGTCTTTCTCCCTCGATTTTCTTCGGGCCATGGCACGACACACAATGCTTTACAAGGAATGTCTTTACAGACTTATCGTATTCCGTCTTACTTTCAGATCCTGTAGTAAACTTCAAGATCTCGACAGGCCCTTCTGAAGAAATCTGATTCTCCTGAGCCGAGAGAGAGAGCTGGCAAATAAAAATTAACGATGCGTAAACAACGACCAGACACGAAAGACTCAAAATTAACGATTGCCCTGTGTGACAAAATCTAAATCGTTTGGGATTATCACGGCCCTTATTTTTATTTAGGAGCCATCTTGCATTGAGAGGCATGATATAAACCTCTTGGGGATGGATTCGATTTAACTTACGCGGGCTTGTTGCGGTTTATATTAAATTAATATTTATTTTATACTTTATAATTATTCATACTGCAACTTCAAAAATCGTGTTCAACTCCATACAGTCCAGGACTCGATACTAAGGGTGATACACGGTTGTTGGGTTTTCCCAAGCTAAGAACCACCCTAAACGCACAAACCTATTGTAAATCACCAACTACGAATTTAAATCCAAATTCCTAACTAAAGATTCCCCCTTGGGGAAATTATTGCAAAGCACTAATCCACCTATAAAACCTGTTTTTTCAGGCAATACTCACACCATCTGGCTACTTCCCTGATTCTTTAAAAATCGTACTAATTAATTTTTAATAGTTGAATGCTTTTATTTTCTAATTATGATAAAGCGGTGAGTGGATTTAGCTGATTCAGTTTTAATTTGTTCAAACACCTTACAAATGAGCCTTATATGAATCTTATTCGAAACAAACTCTGTGCGTTCTTGAAGGATGAAGATGGCCCCACTGCGGTTGAATACGCAGTTATGGTGGCTCTTATCATCGTGGTTTCAATCGCTGCTATAACAACTTTAGGCACCAAAGTAAGCACCACTTTTTCTAATACTGCAACAAAAATCACCACTGCAACAACTGCAAGTTAACTTAATTAACCTTTAAAATAAGACTTTTTCACCAAAAAAGGGTGTTGCAATGCAGAGCATCTTGGCTTATTTTAAAAAATTCGCAAAATTATCACTATAATTATTTGACTGGGCATAAATAAAAATCTAGGTTTATATATTCAGATGACGATCAAGCACGATCCTAAGAGCACTGATAAACTGATTGACCAGGATTTTGTAGCACCTGATTAATCAACATAGATTTTTACTACTTGGTTTCATTACATTTTTAAGGAGTTTACGATGAACACTCTACGCGAAAAGTTGGTTAAGTTTTTGAAGAGCGAAGATGGCCCTACTGCAGTTGAATACGCTGTTATGGTGGCTCTGATTATCGTGGTATCGATTGCTGCGATCACCACCCTCGGTACTAAGGTAAGTACTACCTTCAGCAATACTGCAACTGCAATTACCACTGCGACAACCGCGAGCTAGTTAACCTACCCTTTTGGGTAAGTTGTTTACAACTAGGGCGTAATAAAAAAGCGCCCCTCATTTTAAGGGGCGCTTTTAAAACCCCTAATAATAATACTTGAAGATCATCAAGTATTATTTATGATTCTCTATGTTTTTCCTTAGTTTCCATATCCTAAAGGAGTTTCTCATGCGCACTTTACACGAAAAGTTGGTCAAGTTTTTCAAAAGCGAAGACGGCCCCACTGCTGTAGAATATGCTGTTATGGTGGCTCTCATTATCGTGGTGTCGATCGCTGCGATCACCACACTTGGTACCAAGGTAAGCAGTACCTTTAGTAGCGCTGCCTCGGCCATTCAGTAAGTTACTTGGGTTTAATTGTCTTTATAATTGGGGTGCGTGATGAATTTTAGTTTAAATGTCTGGCCTATCGCCTTGGTTAGCCTTGCAATGATCGTTGCTGCAATCATCGATGGCTGGAAACTTAAAGTTCCTAACGCACTCACCTTTCCTTTAATAATCTCAGGCTGGATTTTAGGATTGCTCAATACTTTTCAAATCCTTCCTGACTCAGGCATTGGTGGAATCGGCGGCAGCCTCACGGCCACCCTTTTAGGTTTCGCTCTTATCTTCCCCGTTTATGCAATTGGGGGCATGGGAGCGGGAGATGTTAAAATGCAAATGGGGTTTGGCGCCTGGGTGGGTGCATACTACTCTTTTGGTCAGGCCCAATATATCGTATTGATCGCTTTTTGCTGGGGCGCCATCATCGGAGGCATTATTGCTTTCTTCATGATTCTCTTCAGAAGGCAAATATCAACCAATATATTGAACACCCGTGAAATCCTTTCCGACCTCGCAACCAAAAGCGTGGACGAAACGGAACAAAAAGCCGCTGCTCGTAAACCTAGGATGCACTTGCTGCCTTATGGCATCCCACTTTGCCTTGGGTTTCTGGGCTATCTGGCTTACCTGCACCTCTACTTACAAATTCCTTTGCCTGTTTATCCCATCCAATAATTAGCTTTTTTTAAAAAATAAGCTAAAGTATTAATGTGCAGCCAACGATTGCGCTGCGGTTCCCTTCGCAAGATGCTAATTTATAGCAAACAAGACTTCCTATCTTTGCTTGTTTACCTAAGGCCAGCATGAATTATCGATATCTTCGTTATAATCGATAAATCTTAAAGCTGGTCATGCTTTTGTGCCGATGAAATATATGAGGGATACTCCGATTGTACGGATTAGAACTCAGGATATATCCGGTGCCTCAGCGACGAGAGGCCTAGAACGATGAATCCTAGAATGTTGGCGCTTGGTATGGCGGTTTTTTGCGGCTTGGCTGCGGCCTACTTGGCGATGACTTATAATAAAGGGAATCAAGGTCCAAAAATGGTTGAAGTTCTCAGAACTAAAAGCAAGGTGCCTTTCCGCGAGAAGATTTCTGACCCTCAGAAATACTTTGACCTCATTGCTGTTCCTGAGCTTAATCTTCCTTCTAAAATTCTAAAGTCCTTTGAACAAGTTAAAGACAAAAGCCTTAATAAAACACTTACCGATCAATCCTTTGTTACTGAAGATGATCTTCTTGGGGCTAATCAACACTACCTTACCGACCAACTCGATAAGGGTAAAAGGCTTTTTGGCCTTACTGTTAATGCTGAATCCCTTGCGGGAGGTTTTATTCTTCCGGGTTCCACGGTAGATCTGATTGGCACCAAACGCCTTGCGAACAACAACATCGAAACGCAAACCGTTTTGGAAAACATTCGAGTGATGGCTGTAGGCGATAAATCGACCATTAATGAAAAGCAGGGCGATGTACGCCATTCTATTGTTGAAAATACGGTGACTCTTGAGGTTAGCCCTGAAGAAGCACAAGTTTTAGCAATGTGGAAGTCCGTTGGTGAAATTAAACTTTCCGCCAGGGCGAAGGATGATAACGATAAAGTGAACACCAAAACCACCAAGCTAAATGAAGAATTGAAAGCTAATGATGTATTAAAGAACGAACCTGAAAAGAAGATAATCAAAAAAAATATCTTTGGTGGGAATGAAAATAAACACACCCTTGTGATCTTTAATACGAAAGATTCCAAGGAAAACATCACCAACAATGATGCGGTAGAGTTTGAAGAATACGAAAAAGGCAAATGGCGCACGGTGTTTAAAAACACTCGGAATACAAGTGCTGTTGAACAGTCGGTAGAGGTTCCGGAAGAAGTGCCTGAGAAAGTAAAGCAATAGTCAGGGATGGTTGCGGAGTTTTATAATTTTGGCGAAGGGAATCGCCAGTTTGTTTGAAGAGGTTGCAAGGATGCCATACAAAAATTACTACCTAGCTAAAAGCTTGCAAGCCTGCATGGCCATGATGATGATGGTTTGCAGTGTAGCATCGCTAATGGGCCAGGATGCACCACCTTTGATTAAGGGCCCTGATTACGCAATTCCCATTGATTTCACCATCAAGATTCAAATGAAGAGCAAAAAGCTCATCAAGAACGCTCGCACTTTTGACAACAAAATATTAGAAGTAAAAGATGTGCTGAATGATCCCAAATCTGTTTATCTAAAGGGTTTAGCTGAAGGCGTTGCAACACTGGAATTAGTTTCAACGGATGAAGAAAGAGAAGAACTCAGCATTTATATTATGCGTCAACAAACACCAGCAACCAATGTGAAATTTTTAGAAAAAACTACGATTGATTTGGTCCATTTGAAAAAAGTGCTTGCACAAGCAGTACCTAATACAACAGTCGAAGTGAGTCTTGTAACAAGTGATTCTGTTTTTGTAAACGGTTTGGTCAACTCCTATAACGATATGCGAACTATTCTTCATCTTGCCAGTAAAGTGGTTGATCCAAATTATCAGGATAAAGAAAAAGAAGGACCAACCTATGATCTTAGTGATGCAAAAGATAAAAAGATTGTTTCTGTTTCTTCCAAGGTTATAACGGGATTGAAGTTAAGATTAAACAGCGAAGCAGAAAACCAGGCATTGAAAACAGGTGCACCACCAACCACCTCCTTTGATCTCGATTACCTCAAAAAGGTTATAAGCAATGCTGTACCTAATTCTAATATCCAAGTCATTCCTGTCACCAAAGATGCGGTCATTCTTTCTGGTTATGTTTCCCGTGCTGAAGATATTGGTATGATTCTTTCCATTGCAAGCAATATTGTTGACCCTACTTTATTTGATGCCTTATCGCTAAACAACTCAACACAAACAAATCCTGGTCAACCCAATCCCACAGGCACCGTACCTAGCAATATGCCCACCGATCCCAATGCTGCTGCAACCACACAACCTGCACAAGCAACACCCAGAACTTCCCAAAAAGTTATTAATGCGCTTCGGGTTGCAGGCGTGCAACAAGTTCAATTAGATGTTGTGGTGGCACAAGTTTCCCGTTCGGAATTCAGACAACTAGGTTTCAACTTTCTTAGTTCCCGAAATAGTTCTTTTATCGCCAGCACCTTGACTGGCCTTGCAGCACAACCCACTGCTGTGGGTACAGGCCTAGCTTCAGGGGCCACCCAAGGTTCTGCACTGGCCGCAAATGGATTTGTTTCAAGCGCCACGGCTGCTGCGAATATCCCCTTCGGTGTTTTAAATTCTAATAGTGGATTCCTAGGATTCCTTCAGGCCCTGCGCAATGAAAGTGCTTCTAAACTTTTGGCAGAACCCAAACTTACCACCTCCAGTGGCAAGCAAGCTTTCTTCCAAGTGGGTGGCGAACAAGCTGTTCTTAGCGGATCTTCAGGGGTCAACGGCCCTGGTGCAGCTTTTCAAACCATTGGTACCACTCTTAGTTTCCTTCCTGTGGTTCTAGGAAATGGCAAAATTCAACTTACGGTTAACCCCAGAGTTCGAACCCCAAACCCAGCTTTTGGGATTCAAACCTCATTTGGATTCGTAACAGGGTTTGATGATAAGCAAGTAAGTGCAACGGTAGAAATGGAAACAGGACAGACTTTTGTTATCGGGGGTCTGATTCAAAATGAAACCCGTGGCATTGTAAATAAGATTCCCGTACTTGGTGATCTACCTTTCTTGGGCGTTTTATTCAGCACCAAGGAATACACTGAAACCGAGCAAGAAGTGGTAATTTTAGTTACCCCCTACTTGGTCGATCCACAATCTTGTGATCAGTTGCCTAAGTTGCTTCCTGGTCAAGAAACCCGCAGCCCCGATGATTTCGAACTCTTTTTAGAAGGAATTTTGGAAGCTCCCCGTGGCCCAAGAAAAGTGATTCAAGATCGCAAGTACATCCCAGCATTTAAAAATGCCAAGCCTTTGGATGCTGAATCGGGTGAATCCCGCGTACCAGGCAATTTGATTTTCCCTACCCGCAATCAAGAAAACCCTAAACCTAAAGAACTTCCAATAATCGAAAATCAGCCAGTGCCTCTGCCTGTTCCAATACCTGTTCCAGAGATTTTAAAATCTGAGAAAGTAAGCGAAGCACCGCCTGTTCAGATTAAAAACAGCAGAAGTTCATTACCAATCAAGGTGTTACCAGGGGTAGCCAACCCAAATAATTCTGAATCAAAAATTAAAACATCATCGTTACAGACACTTTCTCCTGTAAAATAAAATTGTACGCTTTTTAAATATTACCACGGGCAATTGAATCATGGCTGAGTTTGACCAAAACAATATTGAAAAATCAGATGAGAATCTTCTTAGATTGGTCATTATGAATCCCCCAGACAAGGGGCATGAAGCATTGCGCAGTATGTTTACTCAAATACCCTATGTATGGCTGCAGGCGGAATGCACCAAGTACGAATTCCTACAAGAAGTGATTGCCAACCAGACTACTCCCCATGTTGTTGTAGTTGCAATCGATGCTGATTTAGAAAAAGCTTGCAAAGCAATCGAAAGGCTTGCGCAAGAATTGCCTGATGTAGCCATTCTTGCAATCAGCAAACGTGATGATGGGCAAGCAATATTAAAGGCCCTAAGAGCAGGCGCAAAGGAATTCCTTACCATGCCTTTTGGCGTAGATACCCTATCGGAAGCACTTCGTAAACTTGAAAAAACAGGAAAAGCACAACATTCTCCCAACCTAGGGGTTAACAAAAAAGAAAAGACATTGGTCATCTCTTTTCTTGGATCTCGAGGTGGTGTGGGTTGCACCAGCCTAAGCGTTAATCTTGCTGCTACCCTTGCCGCAGATCCTCATAATAAAGTAGTGCTTGTGGATCTCGATCTTGCCCTAGGTGATGCAGATATTGCACTCGACTTGATTGCAGATTACACCCTGAGCGATCTTGTTGAAAACATCGATAAGCTGGACATGACTTTTTTAAACCGATCATTGAGCAAGCATTCGACAGGCTTGGCGCTATTGCCACACCCGCTTAATGTTGGTGATGCAACTGCGATAACGGAAGATCATTTAAAAAGAATCATCTCTTTACTGGGTGCATGCCATACGCATTTGGTATTAGATTTGAGCAAGAGCCTTCGCCAGACAGATATCTGTGCGTTGGCAATGTCGGACTTTATTTTCTTGGTGGTTCAATTAGAAATCACCAGCATACGCAATACAATTCGTCTGCTTTCCACCTTGGATGCTGATGGCAGGCTTGGGCCTAGAGTTAAATTAGTTCTTAACCGGGTGGGTATGGTGACGGATATCAGCAGAGAAAAAGCAGTGGAACTTTTGGGCAGGCCTTTTTTCTGGGAAGTGCCCAACGACCATAAGATAATGATGGAGTCGCGAAACTCTGGTACTCCGATGGTAAAAAGCGCACCCGTAAGCAAGATCCAACATAACTTCAGCGACTTTGCTGATGCGGTATGCAGCAAAACAAAAGCGAACAAAGGGGCCAAATCTTTTTGGCACTCCTTTTTCACCAACAAATCTTAATGAGAACACACCATGTCTAGGCTACAACGGGGATTATCAGGAATTACAGCAGGCTTAGGCGGCTTGGGTGGACACCTTGGCCAAGGTAAATCATTTGATGAACTTAAACAACTCATTCATGGAAGACTTGTCGACAAACTCGATCTTTCCAAGGTTAGTGAACTTGCGGGCGATACACTTCGAAAAGAAATCCGCGTAGTTGTCGAGCGACTTTGTGACACCGAAAACCCGCTGCTCAACAGGGTTGAAAAAGAACGATTGATTGATGAGGTTTTGGATGAAACTCTCGGCCTAGGGCCTCTCGAGCTTCTTTTAAAAGACTCCACCATTAGTGATATTCTTATCAATGGCCCGCATAAAATCTTTGTCGAACGAAAAGGTAAGATGACTCTTTCCGAAGTTAAGTTTCGCGACAACGACCACCTGCTTCAAATCATCGATCGCATCGTTTCTAAAATGGGAAGGCGCGTTGATGAAACCTCCCCTATGGTGGATGCACGCCTACCCGATGGCTCGCGCTTTAATGCAATCATCGCCCCTTTGGCACTCGATGGCGCAACTGTAAGTATCAGGCGCTTTGGCACCAAGCCTCTGATGATGACAGATTTATTAAGCTATAACGCACTCACTCCTGAAATGGCTGTATTTCTTGAGGCATGCATTAAAGCCCGCTTAAATGTGATTATTTCTGGTGGTACTGGTTCGGGTAAAACCACTCTCCTAAATTCGCTTTCCAGCTTCATTGGCAATGAAGAACGAGTTATCACCATCGAAGATGCTGCTGAACTTCAACTTCAACAAGAACATATTGTAAGGCTGGAAACCAGGCCACCAAACATCGAAGGCAAAGGCGCTATCACCGCCCGCGACCTTGTTCGTAATGCACTTCGTATGCGACCCGAACGAGTTATCATTGGCGAATGCAGAGGTGGCGAAACTCTCGATATGCTTCAAGCCATGAATACCGGCCATGCGGGATCCATGACCACCATTCATGCCAATGCCCCTAGAGATGCCCAGGCTCGTATCGAAACATTAGTGATGATGGCTGGGTTGGAACTACCCATCAAAGCCATGCGCCAGCAGATTTCCTCTGCTGTGGATTTGATCATTCAAGCGAACAGGTTGCAGGGTGGGCCCAGAAAAATCACTCACATAACCGAAGTGATGAACATGGAACAAGACATGATCATCATGCAGGATATTTTCCTTTACAAGCAACAAGGTTGCGATGCGAATGGCAGGGCTTTCGGGCAGTTTGAAGCCACGGGTGTACGGCCAAGTTTTGTACCCAGATTGGAAGCTGCGGGCGTAAAGTTTCCCCCCAATTTATTTCAAGAACGCGTTCTACTTAAGGATTAGGGATTCATACCTTGGAAATTATTTACCTTATCGCTGTTCTGGCATTCTTCGCAGTCGCTGCATTAGTGATGGCAATATTCATGTTTTCCACCAAGGAACCCAACAAGGTATTGGAAAGCAGACTGGATGTGCTTGCAGGAAAGGTCACCCGCGAAGAAAGCAGGCAGACAGATCTGCTTCGTAAAACCTACACAGAAACCGACCGCAATTCTCTTATTCAAACTTTCATGCCCAGAATGATTTCCATCGAGAAAATATTCGAACAAGCTGATTGTAATATTCCACCCTCTACCCTGATCAGTATTTCGATCATGCTAGGGCTATCCGGAATTGGGCTCCAGATGGCTGCGGGCCTGCCCTTCTACGTTGCTTTTGTTTCAATCCCTTTAATGGTAATACCTTGGGTTTGGTTGTATCAAAAACGCAGCGCAAGGTTGCAAAAATTCTCCGAACAGTTTCCCGAAGCTTTGGAATTGCTGGCACGCGCGCTTCGATCTGGCCAAAGCCTTTCTGCAGGGTTGCAAGTGATTGGCCAAGAGATGCTTGAACCCATTGGCGTGGAATTTGGCAAAGCATATGAAAAACAGAAACTCGGCATGCCTGTTGAAGATACCTTAAAAGAAATGTGCAACCGTGTTCCCAGCCTTGACCTCAAGTTTTTTGCAACTTCTGTTGCGATTCAAAAGCAAACGGGTGGCGACCTTGCTGAAATCCTCGACAAAATTGGATACATCGTTCGCGAAAGATTTAAAATTCTGGGTCAGGTGGCGGCTCTTACTGGGGAAGGCCGCATGAGCGGAACCGTGCTATTAGCATTGCCCGTGGCTTTGTTTATTTATTTGCGCATCAGCAATCCAGAATATATCCAGCCTCTTTGGACTACCGAAATAGGCCGAAAAATGCTGGCTGGTTTGGTTGTGGGGCAAATATTGGGCGCAATCACTATTAAAAAAATTGTCGACATCAAGGTTTAGAAAGGAGAGAGAAATGGTATTACCCGAATTCATACAGGATTTAATTCCTTTACTTCTCGCTCTCCTTGTAGGTGTTGGTATCTGGAGTTTGCTCAGTTTATTTTCAGCAACAAACAAAAGCGAGCAAACCGATCGATTAAAAAAACTTTCCAGCAAGGATGCAACCACCCAAGCGGAATCCTCTGATTCTAAAGGCGGTATCTTCAACATGCTATTGAAGACTGCCAAGGCTCTCGCATCACCCATGATGCCTTCTACCGAAGGCGAGCAAACCGAAATTCGCAAAGAGCTTTCCGCTGCAGGGTTTCGTAGCGAAAATGCAGTCCCAATTTTTCAGGGCTTGCGCTTTATCACTCTGCTAATCTTCAGCCTGCCTTCCATTGCCTACTTTATTCCAGCTTATGGCATGACTTATGATGGCCTCAAGTATGTGGTTATTTTTAGTGCAATCGGTATGTACATTCCAAAAATCGGGTTGTGGTATGTGCGCTCAACTCGGCAACAAGAAATCTTCCTTACTCTGCCTGATATTATTGATCTTTTAGTTGTTTGTGTTGAAAGCGGCTTGGGCCTTGATGCTGCACTACGTAAAGTTTGCGATGAAATGAAGGATCATGCCAAGGTAATGGCTTCGGAACTTAGCCTTTGCAACTTTCAGCTTCAAATAGGCCGTGTTAGAAAAGACGTACTCCGCGATTTGGGCGAAAGAAATGGCGTAGATGATTTGCGGGGCCTTACCACTATTATTATTCAAGCTGATCGCTTTGGCTCTTCCATTGCCAATGCTCTCAGGGTTCAATCCGATACAATGCGAACCAAGCGCAGGCAGATGGCGGAAGAAAAAGCTGCAAAGTGCGCGGTGCAATTACTTTTCCCAATGTTATTTTTCATTTTCCCGGGTGTCTTCATTATTCTGGTTGGCCCTGCTGCAATCAAGATGATGATGTCTGGGGCGTTTTAATATTAATCATCAGGCCATGGATGGCCGATTGCTTATAAGTGGGATTCATACAAGGAGGTTAGTCATGGTTCACCCAAAGTTCAACATCACCAAGAAGTTTTTCCTTTGCTTGGTTCCTTTGTCTTTAACTTTTACTGGTTGCTTTGGCTACCGTGATGTGGTCGACCCGTATTACCCAAAGCGTTACAATGTGGATGCTCGTAATTCAGTAAGGACAGCCCTTGCCCCACAAGTAAGTAATGGCAATGTTCTGGATCAAACCGTTTGGGATTTTCATTTTGAAACGGGGAAACCTGAGCTTAATGCAATGGGTAAAGATCATTTAAAGAGGCTTGCCCGCAGAAGGCCCGCAGCCCAGGAAGTTATTTTCCTGCAAGTTGCGCAAAACCCTGATGAAAAAGTTAATAACAAAGAACTCAACAAGGCTCGAAGCGAAAACATCAAGGCTTACATGACCAAAATTTCTGAAGACAAGGTGCATCCTGAATTCCAAGTGGTATTGCATGACCCTGCAGAAGTTTCAGGATCAGGTATCGAAGCTGCTCGTATTATAAACGGCAAACAATCAGGTGTTACGGGTGTATTTATCAATGGCCAATCCGGGTCTTCTTCTGGCGGAAGCAATACGGGTTCTAGTGGCGGCAGTGGTTCTTCTGGAAGTTCTTCCGGAACAGGGAACACAGGAGGCTATTAATAGCCTAGAATAAAGCTGTCGCCCCTTTAATTAGGAAACTTCAGCGTGATGTATTTGAACTTTGATTACTGGTGGAATTTTGTCTTTTCCGATAGGGCGATATTTATTCAATTCTCTTTGATAATACTCGCCTTCGGTATCTGGCTGCTGATGAGAAAATGATGCTTAAGGAGCGAAAGTGAAATCTCAGGACAAAGATCAATATATCCCCACTGCGCCTCAATGCCCTGATAATCTCAAGGAAACTGGCCTTAACTTCGGCATGCTTTCGGAAATGGTTTTAAAAGCTATTTATACCAAGGGCGCAATGCTAGGTATGGATATTTCTAAATCGTTGTGCCTCCCTTTTAAAATCATTGAAGAAGCTTTGGTCTTCCTTAAAAACGAAAAGTGCATCGATGTTTCAGGTGGCGACCTTATTGGCAGGGCCAGTTACAAATTCAACCTTACAGAACTAGGCAGACGAAGAGCACAAGATGCCATGAAGGTTTGTGGCTATGTTGGGCCCGCCCCCGTCAGCCTGGAAGATTATGTTGATCAAACCTACAAGCAGGCGGTGACCAACCTGCCTGTGGATCCCCAGGCTTTAAGAGAAGCTTTTAGCCATCTGGTGATTACCGATGAACTTTTCAATGCAGTTGGCCCTGCAATTCTTAGTGGCAAATCTATTTTCATTTATGGCCCGCCAGGTACAGGAAAAACCTCGATCGCCCAAGCCATAGGCGACTTCATGAATCGCAAGGGTGGTGATATATTTGTCCCGTATGCCTTCCATTTCGAAGGGAACATTATCTCCATATTCGACCCTGCAATTCATATTCCGCATGAAGTCCAAGCAGAGGCCCCGAAAGATGAAGCAGAGGCTGCAATCCGCAGGCTCTTGAATACTAGTAATCATGATAGCCGTTGGGTTCGCATTCGTAGGCCGGTGATCATTACAGGTGGCGAATTAAGCCTCAGCATGCTCGAGCCACGCTACAGCCCGGAATCCAATTATTACCAAGGCCCTTTGCATGTGAAAGCCAATGGCGGGATCTTTCTCATCGATGACTTTGGCAGGCAATTATGCAGCCCTAAAGAGCTGCTTAACCGCTGGATTGTACCTTTGGAAAGCCGGGTAGATTACCTCAACTTGGTAAGCGGGCAAAAATTCAAAGTGCCTTTCGAACAGTTAACCATCTTCTCAACCAACCTCGATCCCAAGGATATTGTTGATGAAGCTTTCCTCAGACGCATGAGGCATAAGGTGGAAATCAACGCTCCTAAAAGAGACATCTACGAGAAGATATTTGAGATGTATTGCAAAAAACTTTCGATGAAACCCTGCCCCGAAGCCGTGGACTACCTATTTGATCGCTATTAC
>Ga0209033_1000967_pt1 | contig 16809 bp, 20 predicted proteins | sample LauGreFa1BDMLBDN_2_FD_188218 | JGI IMG/M metagenome (GOLD analysis project Ga0209033, IMG submission 188218) | Freshwater lake microbial communities from Lake Michigan, USA - Fa13.BD.MLB.DN (SPAdes) (version 2) | ecosystem: Environmental > Aquatic > Freshwater > Lake | place: Lake Michigan, USA...
TTCCAGGTTGTCGACCTGCATGCCCGGCCCGCCACCGACGATCTCGACACCGTGGTCCCCGCCGACATCTTGAAGGGGCTCAACATCACGGTCAACGCCGGCGAAGTGCACGCCATCATGGGACCCAACGGTTGTGGCAAGAGCACCTTGGCCAGTTGCCTGCTCAATTCATCTGAATACGAAGTCACGAGCGGACAGATTTTCTTGCACGGTGACGACATCACCGATTGGCCCACCGACGTGCGTGCCAAAGCTGGTCTCTTTCTTGGCTTCCAATACCCCCAAGAAATTCCTGGTGTCTCGGTGATTCAGTTCTTGCGCCAAGCACTCAGTGCTCGCAAAGGCATCGATCTTTCAGTTCTCGAACTTCGCCTCGCCACCATGGACTGGATGAAGCGTCTCGGTATGGATTCATCGTTCGTCGACCGTTACCTCAACGAAGGTTTCTCGGGCGGCGAAAAGAAGCGCAACGAGATCATGCAGATGGCAATTCTCGAACCCGATCTTGCCGTACTCGACGAAACCGACTCGGGCCTTGACATTGACGCACTGCGCATTGTTGCCAAGGGAATTCGCGAAGTGCGCGCCGACCGACCCACAATGGGCGTCGTGTTGATTACTCATTACCAGCGTTTGCTCGACGAACTTGCGCCCGACCATGTTCACGTCATGGTTGATGGTCGCATCGTTGCAAGCGGCGGAATGGAAATCGCCGAAAAGCTTGAAGTCTCTGGATACGAGTCGTTCCGTCCGTGAACACATCTGGCGTTGATTGGGCTGCCGTTAAGGCCGACTTCCCCGTTCTTCAACGCATGATCGACGGCCAACGTCTCGTTTATCTTGACTCGGCGAACACGTCACAAAAGCCCAACGCAGTCATCGATGCGATGAGCGATTTCATGCGCAATGGTTACGCGCCAATCAATCGCAGCGCATATCGCATGGCCGGCGAAGCAACTGATTTATTTGAAGGCGCACGCGGCAAAGTACAGCGATTCATCAATGCCCGCAGCGTGAATGAAGTCGTGTTCACCAAGAACGCCACCGAATCGATCAACCTCATTGCACAAACATGGGGCCGCGCCAATCTTCAAGCCGGCGATGTTGTTGTACTCACTCACATGGAACATCACGCCAATATTGTTCCTTGGCACATGCTTGTTGCCGAACGCGGAATTGAGTTGCGTTGGATTCCACTCACCGACGATGGTCTGCTAGATCTCTCTAACTTGTCATCGCTGCTTGACGGCGCAAAAGTTTTGTCGTTCACCGCCATGAGTAATGTTCTCGGAACAATCACTCCAGTAAAGCAACTCTGCGCGGCTGCTCACGCTGCTGGAGCAATCGCCATTGTCGATGCGTGCCAATTTGTTCCGCACAACGTCACTGATGTTCAAGCATGGGATGCCGACTTCGCAATGTTTAGCGGTCACAAGATGGTTGGCCCTTCAGGTATTGGCGTGTTGTGGGGTCGCGAAGAATTGCTCGAAGCAATGCCGCCCTTTCTTGGTGGCGGCAACATGATCGGCGATGTGCGACTTGACGGTTTTACAACCGCCGAACTGCCATCAAAGTTTGAGGCTGGCACTCCGCCCATCGTCGAAGTGATTGGCCTTGGTGCTGCCGTTGATTACTTGAGCAACATCGGTATGGCCAATATTCGCCAGCACGAAATGCAACTCACCGAATATGCCATGAGCACTTTGAAGGCGCGTTACGGCGATGAGATCGTGATTCATGGCCCCCGCAATGTTGAAGTTCGCGGCGCAGTATTGAGCTTTGCCTTCCGTGACATTCACCCCCACGACATCAGCCAGATTCTTGATGAAAAGAACGTCTGCGTGCGCGCCGGTCACCACTGTGCCAAGCCACTCATGAAGCTGCTTGGTGCCAACGCCACCGCCCGGGCCAGTTTCTATATATATAACGACCAGACAGATGCTGACGCTTTGGCTGACGCCCTTGATGGTGCAAGCGATATCTTTGGTGTATAGCCACGAGAGGAAACCATGCCCGGCTTAGAAGATCTGTACCGCGAAATCATCCTTGACCACTACCGCACACCGCGTAACCGTGGTGAGTTGGCGCCTCCTGCCGTGATGGCTGAGGGACATAACCCACTGTGTGGCGATGAAATCACGATCTATGCCCAGGTTGAAAATGGCATCTTGGTCGACGTCAAGGTTTCGGGCCAGGGTTGCAGCATTTCGCAGAGTTCAGCTTCAATGATGAGCCAGGCTGTCAAAGGTAAGTCACTTGCTGAAATTCAGGCTTTGATCCATCGCTTCAAGGTGATGATGTCAATCGAAGAAGATTCCGATGATGTTCCCGCTGTTGAAGTCAAGATGGGCGATCTCGAAGCATTGCAAGGTGTCGTGAAGTTTCCAGTGCGTATCAAGTGCGCCATCTTGTCGTGGAACACGTTGCTCCAAGCACTTGATAACGCATCGGCTTAATGTCTCACGAAATTTTCACTGCCGAGACTTTTGTCGGCAACATTTCAAAAAGCAAAGCATGTTCGCTACTTGAAATTGCCTGCACTTTTACGGGTTGGCCTTTTTCTCAGAATACGCAGATTCGCGGATTTGCTCAGCATTCAAGGTACATCTATGCACCTGATGTTCAAGAGCACCCGAGTATTCAGCAAACAGAATTCCCAGACGTACATGAACTTATTTCACGGGTTAAAACATCGACTGCGACATTCGATATTGCTTATTTAGATCCGTGGCACAAAGTTGAAGATTCGCTTCAGATTTTGGAAGTAGCTATTTCAACTTTGCGTGCTGGTGCGACGTTGATCATGCATGATTGCCATCCGCAAGATGCTGAACTTCGAAGTACTTCAGCACCAGAGATATTTCCTCAAGCTTGGTGCGGATCAACATGGGTCGCATGGTCACTGTTCACACGATCACTTTCAGATGAATTTTCTTGGATGACAATTGATGCAGATTATGGACTCGGTGTCTTGAAAATTCCAGAGTCAAAATCGCAACGACGACAACTTCTGCGCCTCGTGCGCTCATTATCCAAACAATGGGCCTCGGGCAATCTGCCTCGTCCCGAATGGTCCGCTAGCCCAGAGCATTTACACCTCGTCGCTCCAAACGATCCACGAGTCACTGCTTGGGTCTGATCTAGTGTCACCTTGGCTGTCACTTGTGTGACATACTGACTTCATGAAAGTCACTCTTCTCGGTACTGGTAGCCCAATCCCCGACCCCAACCGCGGTGGTCCGTGCACCTTGGTACAAGCGGGTCAACAAAACATCATGATCGACTGCGGTCGCGCCGCGATTATGCGATTGCTCGGAGCTGGCGTTCTGCCCGGCATGGTGAGTACCATCTTGATCACTCACCTTCATAGCGATCACATCACCGATCTCAATGACCTCGTGACTACTCGCTGGGTCATGATGCCCGTGAACGTTCCGCTCAAAGTCGTCGGACCAATCGGTACCCGGCAAGTAGTTGACGCGATGCTCACCATGCTCACCCTCGACCAGGGCTATCGACACGCTCACCACGACGACCTGCGCGCCAACGGCCCGCTGACTGTTGACGTTGTAGAGGTTGGGCCCGGCGAAACTTTCAACATCGGCGAAGTGTCAGTTTCAACCCATGCAACCGATCACCGCCCTGTTGACCCCAGCATCGGTTTCCGCATCGAACACGACGGCAAAGTTGCCGCACTTGCCGGAGACACCATCCCGTGTGCCGGACTTGATGATCTGTGTCTCAATGCCGACATCTATGTGCAGACCGTGATTCGCGACGACATGGTCAAGCAACTCGCGACGCTTTTGCCAAACAGTCAGCGGTTCTTGGACATTCTCGATTACCACAGCACTGTTTCACAGGCCGGCCAAACCGCCGCCCGCAATAATGTGAAGACCTTGATGTTGACGCATTGTGTACCAGCGGTTCAGCCAGGACAAGAAGACGACTGGATCGGACTCGCGAAAGAACACTTCGCAGGCAACATCGTTCTTGGACCAGACCTCACGTCGTGCGAGGCCTAAAGAAACTTTTGGTGGACCAAAGGTAACTAATAGAAATTATTAATGAGTAACCGAGTGCCTCGGTTCGCTAGTCGCGTGTGATGCAATACGATGCACCTGTGGCATCCATCCGACTCGTCGGCGTATCCAAGCACTTCGGAGACGTCAAAGCCGTCGACAATGTTTCGTTAGACATTGCCGACCGCGACTTCATGATCCTTCTCGGCCCTTCGGGTTGCGGCAAATCAACTTTGCTGCGAACGATCGCTGGGCTCGAAGACCCAACCGCTGGTGAAGTGTGGATAGGCGACACCATGGTCAACGATGTTGAACCTAAAGATCGCGATGTCTCGATGGTCTTTCAGAGTTACGCGTTGTACCCACATAAGTCGGTGCAAGCAAATATTGAATTTCCGCTGAAGGTTCGCGGAGTCAATAAAGCCGAACGTGCCGAGGCTGCCAAACAAGCCGCTGAAGTATTAGGGCTCACTCCTTATCTTGAACGACGACCTGGCGCCTTGTCGGGTGGCCAACGTCAACGCGTTGCACTGGCTCGCGCCATCGTTCGTCAACCAGCGGTGTTCTGCATGGACGAGCCCTTGTCGAACCTTGATGCCAAGTTGCGCGCCGAGACGCGTGCCGAACTCGTTGCTCTACATCATCGACTCAACGCAACTTTCGTTTACGTCACTCACGATCAAGTTGAAGCAATGACGATGGGCAACCGCATCGCCGTGATGCGAGACGGCATCATTGAACAAGTCGGTTCACCAAAAGAGGTCTACGACAAACCAGCATCGGTATTCGTTGCACAGTTCATCGGCACGCCGCCGATGAATATCTTCCCGGCTGGAAGTGTTGAAGCGTCTGATCATGTTGTTGGTGCTCGCCCCGAGCACACGCACATCACATCATCGGGTGTTGCGGCAACGGTTGCGCTCGTCGAACATTTGGGTCACGAGATTCAAGTTGTATGCACCATCGATACCGAGCATCGAGCGATTGTTCGTTTGCCGGCTGGCACCGAAGTTCCGAGCAACGGGTCATCGGTGTTTTTGACTGCAGATGAAAACCATCGCCATCGTTTCAATGTTGAGACTGGTCTCAGGATTTCTTGATGGCCATCAAGACACGTCGCTTACGCGATATTCCTTTGGCACTTGCCATGCTTGGGCCGTCGCTTCTTGTACTACTCACTTTTGTGCTGTACCCGCTCGGCAAAGCAGTGTGGCTCGGACAACAAACGTGCGATGTGCAGGGAAAGAATTGCAAATCGGTTGGCTGGGGTCAATACACCACTGTCATAAAGAGCGATCAGTTTCAACACGCTCTGTGGGTCACGATTAAGTTTGCGCTCATTACGGTGCCGATTGGTCTGGCGCTTGGTGTTGGTCTTGCAGTGCTTGCCGACAAGCAACTACGTGGCATGCGCTTCTTCCGCACGATCTTCAGCAGCACTATTGCCACATCAGTCGCCGTTGCATCGTTGATGTGGTTGTTCTTGTTGCAACCATCGGTTGGCGTACTTGCCAACTTGGGCTGGTTGCGCGACATCTTCCCCGTCATTAAAGAGCCCGGACTACTGAAAGATTCAGGCACAGCATTGTGGTCGGTTGGCATCTCATCAATCTGGGCCAACCTCGGATTCACATTTATTTTGGTGACGGCCGGATTGCAGAGTGTTCCTAAAGAAATGCACGAGAGCGCTTACGTCGACGGCGCTGGTGGATGGATGCGCTTCACCAACATCACGTTGCCACTCATCTCGCCAACGCTCTTGTTCACCACAGTGGTTTTAACTTCGCGAGCGTTTCAGGCTTACGGCGAAATGGACTTACTCACCAATGGTGGTCCAATCCCCCAAGACTCAACGACAACTGTGACCTACCTCATTTACGGAAGCAGCTCAATCATCAAGAACAACGATGGCTTGCAGGCTGCCGTTGCTGTTTTGCTCTTTGTCATCTTGCTCGCACTTTCGGCCTTGCAGTTCCGTGGTTTCGGAAAGCGAGTGCACTATGGCTCTTGATACTGCACCCAAAGGCTGGCGCTCGTTTGCCCGCTATTCAATGTTGACCATCGTTGCATTGTTCATTTTGTTCCCGGTCTACACAACTGTCATCGCCGCTTTGAAACCAGGCAACAAAGTTCTTGATAATCCGCTTGTGCCCGATGCATTTACTCTCGATGTTCTCAAGGATGCCTGGACCCAGGGTCGGCTCGGGCGTTATTTGATGAATACGACGGTCGTCGCTCTCATCATTACGTCGGTTCAGTTGGTGACATCAATCGCTTCTGCTTATGCGTTTTCATTTCTGAAGTTCCCGATGAAGCGTTTGATTTTCGGCATCTTCTTATCAACCATGTTGGTTCCACTCGAAGTCACTCTCGTTGTTAATCGCCGCACCATTGATTCACTCGGATGGCTGAACTCATTCCAAGGTTTAACCATTCCATTTGTTGCGACAGCATTCGGAACCTTCTTGCTCCGCCAAGTTTTCATGCAGATTCCCCCTGATCTACGTGAGGCTGCACAAATGGATGGCCTTGGTCATTGGGGCTTCATGAAAGAAGTCGCTATCCCGTTGGTGCGACCAACTTTGGGAGCCCTCGGGCTGTTCTCATTCTTGTCAAGCTGGAATCAGTACCTGTGGCCGTCACTCATCACCACCGAAGATGACATGAATACCTTACAAACAGGCTTAAGACTCTTGGCATCGTCCGACCTTGACAAGCCAAACTTGATCATGGCTGGAACGATCATTGCCGCAGTTCCGATTTTGATTGTCTTAGTTGTATTCCAAAAGCAATTAGTGCGTGGGCTCACCGCCGGCGCAGTGAAAGGATGAAATGAAAACCCCCAATAAATCCCGTTTCTTGCTTGCCGGTTTGACCGCAAGTGCATTGTTGTTTGCCGCGTGTGGAGGTGGTGGAAGTAGTTCCATCATTGACTCCGGTAGCACCGAAGCCCCCGCAGCTGGTGATAGCAGTGCACCAACAGCGGCACCCACCACTGTCGCAACACCATTGGCATCTTTGCCCCCATGTGACACAACAGCACTTGATGCAGTCACCGAGACCATTGACATCACGTTCTGGCATGGAATGAATGGTGATCTTGAAGATTCGCTCACTGCATTGACTGATGAGTACAACGCCTCACAGACCAAGGTCAAAGTGTCACTCGAAAACCAAGGTGGCTACGAACAGACGCTCGACAAGTATTTGCAGAGCAGTCAAGACAGTCGCCCCGAAATGGTGCAGGCTCCCGAATACGCCGTGCAAGTCATGGGTGACACTGATTCGAATGTTCCTGTCGGAGCATGTCTCGAATCGGCTGCATACGACACATCTGACTTCTTGCCCAAGGCTTTGAATCAGTACTTCACCGAAGGTGTGCAGTGGTCAATGCCATTCAACGTTTCAGATCCGGTGTTGTACTACAACAAAAAGGTTTTTGAAGCTGCTGGTCTCGACCCCAACAAGCCACCGACCAACATGGCCGAGTTGCGCACCATGTCGCAGGCCATTGTTGACAGTGGAGCCGCAGGATATGGATTGTCACTTGACACCGGTGCCGACAGTGGTGGTGGCTGGTTCTTAGAGCAGTGGTTCGCCAAACTCGGCGAGTTGTTCTCAGATAACGACAACGGTCGTCTTGCTCCATCAACAAAAGTTAACTTTGACAGCCAGGTCGGTACTGATTTGCTGACCGATTTGCAGTCGCTCGTCAATGACGGCCTTGCCTACAACGTGGGCGACAACGCAAGTGGTCAAGACGCATTGCTCAAGTTGGCTGATCCCGACAAGGCAGCGGCAATGACGATTGCAACTTCGGCTGCACTCGGCACAGTATTAACAACTGTTCAAGGTGGATTGATTCCCGGAATCACGACCGACGACATTGGTGTTGGCCCCATGCCCGCCCCCGGCGACGCCGATGCACCAGGTGCCATTGTTGGCGGAGCTTCATTGTGGATTGTCAATCACGATGATCCTGCTAAGACTGCCGCTTCGTGGGATTTCATTTCGTTCTTGATCTCTGCCGAAAGTCAATCGACATGGGCAGCCGCAACTGGCTATGTACCAGTGCGTTCGAGTGCACTTGAAGTCGGCGCAATTGCCGAGAAGTACAAGACCGATCCCCGTTTCAAGGTTGCTTACGATCAGCTTCTGCAGGCTGCTGATACACCGGCAAGTCTTGGTGCAATTCTCGGACCGCAACGTGAGATTCGTGCATTGAGCGCTCGAGCCATTGCGACAGTGCTTCAAGGTGGAGATGTGGCAGCAGCTCTTGCTGACGCAGCAACTCAGGCCAACGCTTTGTTGTCGGCTTACATCGCTGCCAACCAGTAGTTCACTCGTGATTCTGGTGCAGAATCGTTGCGTATTTCGCAATTATTCTGCACCAGAATCACAGTAAAACTCGCATATACCACTTCGTAATCAAACGCTCATTCCATCAGTTTTAAATTTCGGTGACTGTTCCGTTCACGCGCAAGGTGCGCGTGAACGGAATGGTTTCTAGTAATCGGCGATCGTGGGTTACTAACAACACGGTCCCTGGAAAAGAAGTAATCGCCAGTTCAAGTTGCTCAATGGCGGGAAGATCGAGATGGTTCGTCGGTTCGTCAAGCACCAGTAGGTTCACACCGCGTGCTTGCAACAATGCGAGTCCGGCCCGGGTGCGCTCACCTGGCGACAATGAATCTGATGTGCGATTCACGTGTTCGGCTCCAAGACCAAACTTGGCCATCAAAGTACGTGCTTCAGCAATGACTAATCCTGAAGCGTCGATGAAGGCTTCAAGCAAAGATCGTTCACCCGAAAACTGCGCACGCGCTTGATCGATCTCGCCAATCACCACACTTGGTCCGATCCATGCCGCACCAGATGCAAGTTCAACACGACCAAGCAATGCGCGCAACAGCGTGCTCTTGCCCGCACCGTTAGCACCCACGATTCCGATGCGTTCGCCCCAACCAATTTCAAGAGTCACTGGCCCAAGCGTGAAGTCACCTTGCTTGACGACCGCACTGTCAAGACGCGCCACTACTGCCCCGGCGCGATCGGCGGTCGCAATCGTGAACTGCAATTGCCACGGCTCACGCGGTTTCTCTACAACCTCTAGTCGTTCAATCGCGCGTTCAGTGCGTCGAGCACGCGATGCCAACTGTTCGGTGTTGTTGGCCCGAAACTTTGCGCCCATCTTGTCGCCATCGCTTGATGACTTCACCGCAACCTGACCCCAATTGCGTTCACGTTGCGCACGTGCCCCTAAACCACTTCGTTGAGCGTCGTATTCGGCATAGGCCTCTTCGGCATGTTGACGAGCAATTTCGCGTTCGTGCAAATACGATGTCCAGCCACCGGCAAACACTTTGATCGCGTGGGAGTAGTCGTCAACTTCGGCGACGTGCGTCACGACCCGATCAAGAAATGCTCGGTCATGACTGACAACCACAAGCGCGCCTTTGAAATCAAGCGCGAATTTTTCAAGTTGTTCAAGACCGACAAAATCAAGATCGTTCGTTGGTTCGTCAAGCATCAAAATGTCAAACCGTGACAACAACAATGCAGCAAGCCCCACACGGGCAGCTTGACCACCAGACAAAGTGGTCATCAGTGAACCGAGCGTCGCGTCAGCAAGTCCAACTTCGGCCATGACTGTCTGAACTCGACTCTCAAAATCGGCAGCACCAAGGTCGAGCCAACGTTCAAGGGCGTCGCTATAACGATCATCCGATCCTGCTTCGCTCTTTGACAACGCTTCGGTCGCCGCATCAAGTTCGGCTTGCGCGCCTGACACACCGGTGCGGCGAGCGAGATAGGCCTCGACAGTTTCGCCACTCACCCGTTCGGTCTCTTGACGCAACTCCCCGATCGTCGCCGTGGCTGGGGCATACAGAATCGAGCCTTCATCGGGCTGCAGTCGCCCCGACAGAACACCCAAAAGGGTTGACTTACCGACTCCGTTCGGGCCAAGAACTCCGACGCGCATTCCAGGGGCAACCGTCAGATCAACCTTGCGCAGAATGTCGCGTGGACCATACGAAAATGACACCCCACGGACTTGAAGCGAAGCACTCACACGGTTCAGGCTAGAGGAATATTTTGTGTCAGACTCTCTGACATGACTCCCGCCGAAGAACGAGCTATCGCCACCAAATACATGGGCGGTTTCGCATGGCCAACCGTCTTGCTATTCATCTTCAACTGCACCGTCTTCACGGGCACGATCATCTTGTGCGTCAATGGCTCATTGCCCATGTATGTGGGACTCATCATCAACTCGATCATCACGTACTTCTTCTACACCATTCACCACGAAGCCAATCACGGAAACATCAGCGGTCAGAACAAGTCGTTACGTTGGGTTGATCAGGCCATGGGAACCGTCGCCTCGTTGCCTTTGCAATTGAACTTTCAGGCGTATGCCCCATCGCATTTGTTGCATCATGCCCACACCAACATCCCGGGCAAAGATCCTGACAACTTCATGGCCGGACCCGGAAAAGCCGTTTTCCCGCGATGGTTCATCACCACCATCATTAAGACCATCGCCTGCGTCCCGTTTTTGGCCGATGTTCTATTTAAGGTTCTGCCGCCCAAAATCAGCGTCGGCATTAAGTACTTCAAGTCAGATCGACCGGGCCTATACCGACATCTGCAATTGAGTCTCTTGTTGTTGGTCGTTTCATTCTTCTTTGGGCAAGGCGTCAACTTCTTGTTGTTGTGGTGGTTACCCACACAATTCGCACAATTGATTTTGCAAGTGTGGTTCGTCTGGTTGCCACACGTGCCATTCAAAGAAACCAGTCGTTATCGCAACACTCAAATCCGTGGCTGGATTTTTAGCCACATCATGCTGCTGGGTCAAGACCACCACCTGATTCATCACATGTACCCACGCGTTCCGTTCTACAAATACCGCCGACTTTTCCGAGAGATTCGTCCGTCACTCGAAGCCAACAACGCCAGCATCCGCATCCCCGCCTACTGACCTACTCGCGATCTGGTCGGGAATAACTGAGGAAACCTGCCATCCAAGCAGACCAGATCGCTGGCAGTAGTCTCATTGACATGGAACAAGAGATCTCTCGCCTTCGTCGCCTCAACATCGGTGCCGGAATTTTGCACACCGTGTCGTTCATCGCGATTTTGTTGCTGTCAAATAACTTCTCGTTGCCAGTACAGGCGACATACCTCACTGACGCACCGGGCAGCGGCAAGTTCACTGAATCACTCAATTTGTTCAACATCAACACTGGTTACATGGTTGCCGCCTTCATGGCATTGTCGGCCTTCTTCCATTTCTTCGTTGCATCTCCGCGAGTGTTTCAGCAATATGCCGACGGCCTTAAAGTGCACATCAACAAATACCGCTGGATCGAATACTCGTTGTCGTCGTCCATCATGCTCATCGTGATTATGCAGCTCAACGGCACTGCCGATTACATCGCCCTGCTGTCAATTTTCGCAGTCAACGTCTGCATGATTCTGTTTGGCTGGCTGCAAGAGCGCTACACAACCCCAGGTGACGGCGACATGCTTCCATTCTGGTTCGGTTGCTTCGCAGGCATCATTCCTTGGATTGCGACCGCAATCAACGTGTGGACACCTAAAGGTCCTGCAGAGTCAACGACACCTGGCTTTGTGTACGGAATCATCTTTTCAATCTTCATTTTGTTCAACTGCTTTGCCATCGTGCAGTGGAAGCAATACAAGGCTCGCGGCAAGTGGGCGAACTACTTACACGGTGAACGCACCTACATCATCTTGAGTTTTGTTGCTAAGTCGCTGTTGGCCTGGCAGGTTTTTGCTGGCGCCCTTGCTGGCTGATCAGCAATACCCTTCACCTATCGCTGCCACGGCATCTGTTCGCTTAAACTGAACAGACTAAGCATCCGATTTGCTGTCTAACTCGAGGTGAGCCGACGAAATGTTTCAACTTCTATTTCGTCGTAGGCCGAACCATCGGCGTGTAATAGGTCGTGGAACCATGGCTCGTTGGCATCTACTTGTTCAGTCCATGAGCGCCACGGGAACCTTGTCTGTGTTCTCCCATCAACCAATCCCCAGTTGATAGCGCCAACCCCGGCTTCTTTAAAGACTGATAACAGATCAACCGTTGAACCGACAGAGCGAGCTAACCATTCTGTGCACAACAGCGGACGACCATGAGATACCAAAGACTTAATCACTGCAGCCAATTTTTCACGGGGCTCATAGCAGTGAAATGAAATGATGTCACTTCGGTCGATGATGAGTTGATTCAAAGAGTTTTTTACGACCTCGCCATTTGTTTCGTATTCCCAGACACCAACCGTCAGAGGTTGATTAACACCAACTTCGCGCGCCCAATCAAACACGGTCCCTACAAGTTCGGTAGCTGTGGCGATCTTTTCGTTGCGTGATCCAAGTTTCAAAGTCACTACATCAACTTGATCAGGCTCATTGAAAAGATCCCAAGTAATCACTCGGTCATCACTCTTAAAAAAGGAAAGAAGCTCCACAACATATTGCTGCAGTTCCGACCATCTTGAACGGTCGTAAAACACATCTGATCCCGGACTCTGAACCCACGTCGAATTGTGGAGAAATGGTTTTGGTTCTGGTTGCTTACCCAGTTTCGGTTTGGGATTCCATACTCCATCAAAAAGAACTGGAATAACACCGATATTTTTTGAGGCCGCGACGGCAAAAACCATCTCTACTCGCGCCAGAAAATCTGTCGGGGCTTCGGCAAATAACAAATCGTGAAGATAAATCCGCACCGTATTCATCCCCATAGCGGCAGCCCACGTCAGTTCTTGTTCAATGGTGCCAATGTCAAAAGTTGCGGCCTGCCACATTTCGAGTTGGTTGCCCGCAGTGGATGGGGAGAAATTACAGCCCACTCTCCAGCCGACTTGCTCGCTCCATTGGCGTGTCGCATCTATTGACCAGCGATTCTCATTCACTTGTCTATGTAATCACCCTCACACGAACGGCGACGAAGCGGCATCACCATGGGCCGCGCATTTCAAGTTTGAAGCCACAGGGTTTTCCAATCTGTGTTTTTGGTTTTGCAAATAGTGAGCAACTCGGATACCGATAGTCACACGTATTGCTGTACGGTGCACTCATGGCCAGATATGTCACAACAATTCCAAGTTCACTGACTCAACAAGAAGCGTTTGCTTACATGGCAGACCTTCATAACTTTGCCAAGTGGGACAAGGGAGTTGTCAAGGTTGTGCAGGTTGAAGGCTCGGGCGCAGGCCTTGGAACCATTTTCGATGTGACAGTCAAGGGTGTCGGAAGATCGACTTCAACATTGCGTTACACCACGACCGAATACGACGAGTACTCAAACATTTTGGTGCGAGGCGTCAATACCCTCTTTACCTCCGTTGATCGCGTGACGATTAACAAAACAGACACAGGATGCGAAGTCATTTATGACGCAACGCTGACTGCAAATTGGATTATCGCCGCAGTGAATCTTGTGCTTGGAAAGGTGTTTAACAAGATTGGCGACACCGCGACACGCGGCCTTCGCGAGGCGCTCGCCTAGCTACGAGGTTGAGACTTGTTGTGATTGATCAATTCAGGATTCCATTGACGAAGCCTGATACACAATGTGCCTAGCTCCCCACCAGCCAGGCGTGTTCGGGTGTTCAAAATCTAAGTCAACCCGACGAGACATTTTGATTCGTTGCATCACTGCTTCACTTTTGGTGTTTGTTTCAGTAGTAAACGAGAACACCTCTTGCAGACCAAAGTTCTTGAAGGCCGTATTGAGCACGCTCTCTGCTGCCTCTGTCGCGTACCCGCATCCCCATGCCCACTTCGCCAAACGCCAACCAATCTCGACGTGTGGTCCCATCGGAGTTTTAAACGAGGTTCTATTGAGTCCGGTGAAGCCAGCAAATCGACTGTCGACCTCCACCGCCCACAAACCAAAACCGTTTGCCGCAAAACCTTGTTCGAAGCGGTCAACGAGAGCGTCCGATTCAACCTTCGTCAACGTATTGGGGAAATAGCGCATTACTTCTGGATCCGCATTTAATTCAGCAAACGGTCCACGATCATCATCGGTCCATCGGCGAAGTATCAGTCGCTCAGTCGTCAATCTGTCCGTCATTACTACCTACATTACGGAATAGAGCCCGCTAGAAAACTCCTTCTGGTCTGGTTGAGTTGCAGATTTCCTCAACTATTCCCGACCAGATCGCGCATTTGTCACGGAGCAATGACTAGTCGAATGATCAAGCCATCATTCAGTTGAAACTCGTAAGACAAGTCAACCTGTCCGCCAGGAAAGTTTCCCTCTAAGCGATTCACAACCCGCCAACAATCTGAAGCCTTTTCTTCAGCAGAAATCACTGTGCGGGTGTAGGTGTACTCCGAGCCAGCCTTGCGCAAAAATGTCCCAACACCATCAACACCTTCATAGGTCTTGCCATCATCAATGATGCAAGCATCAAGAGTGAACTGGGCCAAAGCTGTGGCGACATCTCGACTATCGTGAGCAGCCTGATACTTCGTGATCGCGTTGGGAACGGCCGTTGTCTTATTTGAGGTCATACTTCAACTTAATCATGCTTAAGGCCGGGTTCACATACAGACGTAGCGCCGCGCGGTGACCAAACGGGGGTACAACACCGCCGATTTAGGAAACTCTCGTCGACTGAAGTCAGCCGGCAACGCGACGTGGACGTTTGACAAGTTCTCCGCCGCAGTTCGGGCAGCGATAATCCATATGTTGTCCGCAGTTCACGCAAAAGGTGCACTCAAAACTGCAGATGAGTGCTTCCCCAGCATCGGTCAAGCCAACCGAGCACTTCTCGCATACATCACGCATCTCTAACATTTGTTCATCCTTCCTTGGACCACATGGAGTCAATAAAGCGCTGATCTTCATCGAAGAGCCAACATTCGCGCAGTTTCTCGTCTTGCACTCTGTACAACAGAACTCGACGTACTCGTCTGGCAGGATCACCGAGGTCTTCAACAGCAATCAAAGCACCGAGGGAATCCCCAACAAGAACATCTTCAACATCGATCAACTTTCGAGCAGTACTCGATGAGGCCATTGCAAGAACGGCGAATGCGGCATCACGTCCACGATGAGTTCCAGCGAGCGGACTCTCCCCCATGTAATGCAGTTCAATGTCTTCGTGGTACGAGGCCAACACCTTTTCAAGATCTGATGCCAGCCATGCCTTGGCATACGCACGCAGGACTCGGCTTGTTTCGTCACTATTTTCCATGTGCCCACTTTATTTCGCCACAGGCCGAAGTTTGCTGTGGGCAACCCGTCGGCACCTGAGTAATCTGACCTACATGTTGCCGATTGCCCGCCCACTTGCAATAACGATTGACTGCCGAGAGCCTCATTCCTTATTCTTGTTTTGGCAACAACTAGTGGGTGGGAATCTTCTCGCAGAGTCATCAGATGATTACATGATGCTCGAGAATGTTCCGACAATTGGAATGATGGGTTTTCAAGAAGTTCCAGAAGGTAAACAAGTAAAGAACCGAGTGCATCTTGACTTGGAAGTGCAAGACATTGAAGAGGCAGTCGCATTAAGTACCCGTTTAGGGGCAACGAGACACGGGATCATCCATGAGGAGCCAGCAAACTTCTTTCAAGTCATGAGTGACCCAGAGGGAAACGAATTCTGTTTCATCCTGCTGAAGTGAACCGAGCAGGTTTCTAACACCTTGCAACGACTGCGCCCGCGCCTCAGTTCGGTGAACGCAATCTTTGAGTGCTGTGACCAAACGAGCACCTCGTTCGTGCTTGAGGCAACCCGGAATGAAATCTCTGTCATGTACTTGCCTAGGTGACATTGGCGAGCGAAAATAGCTTCCATGAAACGGCGATTTGTCCAAGTTGATGTCTTCGGAGAAAATCCATATCGCGGAAATCCTCTCGCCGTCATTGTCGACGCTGAAGGTTTGACAACAAGCGACATGCAGACATTCGCCAAATGGGCAAACTTGTCCGAAACGACCTTTCTCCTCCCTCCCACACATGCATCAGCTGATTACCGAGTCAGGATCTTCACGCCCACCGAAGAGCTTCCCTTTGCGGGCCATCCGACCTTGGGTTCAGCACATGCATGGCTGACAAACGGAGGCGTGCCAAAAGATGGCAACACAATTGTGCAGGATTGCAAAGTTGGCTTAATCGGCGTACGGCGCGAGGAAAACTCTCTTTCCTTCGCAGCGCCTCCACTCTTGAGGAGCGGGCCGATTGACAATGCCTTGTTACACGAGGCGGCCGAGTCGCTAGGTATCAGTCGTGATGCAATCATTGACGCGGCGTGGATCGACAATGGACCGGGTTGGATGGGCATCCTTCTCGCCTCCGCGGATGAAGTGCTGGCAATTCAGCCCAAACCAATGAAACTGACACTAGGAGTAGCAGGAGCACATACAACCGAATCACGATTCGCGTATGAGGTTCGAGCCTTCTATTCATCAAATGGAATCACCCTTGAAGATCCAGTTACTGGAAGCCTTAATGCATCTCTTGCTCAGTGGTTGATCAGTTCGGGTCGGTTTAATGCCCCGTACCTTGTTTCGCAAGGAACCGCAATTGGATACGCAGGTGTCGTGAAGGTTGACGTTGATGATTCACAGGTGGTGTGGATTGGCGGAAACGTCGCGACCTGCATCTCTGGTGAAGTCGATATCTGAAATTCGAAATCAAGCGCGCTTCAGGTCGGTGACAACGCCGCCAGCGACACGAACGATGTCTGCAGGCGCAGCACCAAAGTTGTCGTTCCACGTTCCGGCAGCAGCCCACACC
>Ga0209033_1000973_pt1 | contig 16770 bp, 12 predicted proteins | sample LauGreFa1BDMLBDN_2_FD_188218 | JGI IMG/M metagenome (GOLD analysis project Ga0209033, IMG submission 188218) | Freshwater lake microbial communities from Lake Michigan, USA - Fa13.BD.MLB.DN (SPAdes) (version 2) | ecosystem: Environmental > Aquatic > Freshwater > Lake | place: Lake Michigan, USA...
GGCATCCACCCGCACCGTCACCGGCAGGTCCAGCTTCAAGCTGCCCACGTCACTGGGGGTGACGCGGCCTTCGACAAAAAAACCGCCATCGGTGGGGGCAATTTGCATCAGCTCGTCTCCGGGCCGAAGCACCCCGCCAATGGTGTTGACACGCAGGTACTTCACCACGCCCCCCACAGGCGAGGTCAAATCGGTGTGGTCCAAGATGCTTTGCCGCTCATTGAGTTTTTGCTGGGTGGTGGCCAATTCTTCTTCCGCTTTGCTCGCATCTTGCCGGGCCTCTTGCATATAGCGGTTGCGGGTGGCGCTGATGCGGCCGGCCAAATCGGTGACTTGGCGCTCGGAGCGCAGCAGATCGAGGCGGCTGGTGTCGCCGGTTTTCATCAGCTTTTGGTTCATCTCCAGCTCTTCTTTGGCATTGGCCAGGGCTTCTTGCAAGTAGCCCAACTCTTCATCCAGTGTCTTTTTGCGCTGCATGTACAAGCCAGACTGGGCGGTGGTGAACTCTGGAAAGGCCGCACTTTGCTTGTTGAATGCCAAAGGGATTTGGCGGATCTCTGCGTTGGTGCGATCCAAAATGGCACGCAGCGAAGCCACCCGCGCTACGATTTCTTTGAAACCTGCTTGCGCCCGCTCTTTCTCCAGCACCGCCAAGATTTGCCCGGCTTTGACCGCTTGCCCCTCTTGCACCCGCAACTCAAACACCACGCCGCCATCAGCCGCTTGGATGATTTGGGTGCGCGCGTCGGGAATCACTTGGCCCGTGGCGCGGACCAGTTGATCCAAATCAGATTGCGAAGCCCAAAACGCCAAAGCCGCAAAACCCGCCGACAAAATCGAGATCATCGGCCAGCTTTTGTGTTGGTCTGCGTAACTCATGCGGGGCCTCCTTTTGTCGCAGGGGTGTTGGATTGCAAGCGTTTGAGCACCTCATCGCGCGGCCCGTCCAAAGCCACCTTGTTTTGCGCCACGATGAGCAAGCGTTGCACCAACACCAACAACTCCGGCTTGTGGGTGACCAAAATCAAGGTGTCGGTGGGCTTGAGGGTATCGGCCAACATTTGGATGATGCGCTGTTCGGTGGCCTTGTCCACATTGGAGGTGGGTTCATCGAGCAGCCAGATGGAGGGCTCACGCAAAACGACGCGGGTCAAGTTGACCAGCTGCTTTTGACCACCAGACAAGCCCATGCCCCCTTCAGCAATTTTTTGCTGCAAACCCTCTGGATGCGATTGGATCACCGATTGCAGCAAGCCCGTGCGCTCAGCGGCTGCCAAGATGCGCGAGTCATCGGGAATCACCAAGCCCAAGGTGAGGTTTTCGCGCAAGCTGCCCGCAAACAAGCGACCGTCTTGTTGCAAATAGCCGATGTGCTCGGACAGCACACCTTTGTGAATATGGCCCAAGTCCAAATCATCCAAAAAGATGCGGCCCTGTTGGGGTGCGTACATGCCACTGAGCAAACGCAGCAAAGTGGTTTTGCCTGCACCGATGGGGCCCAAGATGCCAATTTTTTCGCCAGATCGGATTTGTAATTGCGGGCATGAAAAAGCCAAACGCGCACCGCCATAACTGGCGGTCACATTCTCAAACCGGTAGGCGCCGTGAATGGTGTCGGGCATCACGGGCGTCTCCACACCGTGGTGGTCGTCTTGCAAACTCCAAAGCGAGTTGAGCATCTTCACCGACACCTTGGTGGTGGACCATTGCAAATACAAGGCGGGCAGGCCGGCAATGGGCGTGAGCACGCGGCCCGACAAAATGCTGCAAGCGATCAAGCCGCCCATGGTGACCTCGCCGCGGCTGACCATCAGCGCGCCCGTGGCCACCAGCAAAGCGTAAGAAATTTGCTGAAATGCAGCGGTGATGTGTTGGGCGTTCTCCGTCACTGTGCGCATTTCTAACTCGCTGGTGCGTGCCTCGTCGGTGGAGTTCATCCAGCGCTGCAACATGCGCCAGCCCGATTGACCGGACTTGATGGTTTCTGCCCCTTCGATGCTCTCGACCAACAAGCCGGTCTTGAAGTTGCTGGCTTGGTAAACCACCTCCGCGAGCCGATCGGACTTGCTTTTGAAGTAAAAGCCCATGGCCAAAGACAAAAACAAAAAAGCCAAGGGAATGGCCGCCAACCAAGGCCCACCCAAGATACCGATGAGGATCAAAAAGAAGATGGCAAAGGGGGCATCCACCGCCATTTGGGTGGTGACGGCGGTGAGAAAGGAGCGGATCGATTCATAGCCCCGCAACTGCGAGGCCAAGCTGCCCACGCTGCGGGGCAATTGGTCCAGGCGAATTTGCAAAAACCGCATGTAGGTTGCGCGCGCCAAGCGCTGGTCTACGCTATCAATCAAAGCCTTGTAAAAGTGGCTGCGCAAATGTTTGAGCAGCAGTTCAAACAAAATGGCAATCATCAGGCCCATGGTCAATGCCAGCAGGGTCTGTACCGCACCGGTGGGCACCACCCGGTCGTAGACCTGCATGCTGAAAAAAGAGCTGGCCAGGGCAATCATGTTGATGACGATGCTGCCAATGAAAATCTCTGTGAAGATGGACTTGGAGCGCCACAACTCATTGGTGATGATGCGAAACACGGGGCTGCGGTGGGCCTCAAAAGGCTTGGCCGCTAGGCCACGGAAAAACACCCCCTGGGGTTTGCCCTCGAGTGCCTCTTCCGACCATTTTTTTTCTTCGTCATCGAAGCGCTCGATCACCCATTGCTGGCGCGCATTCAGACCGCGCACCAAGGCAAAACCCTTTTGTGCATCGTGGACCAGCACCGGCATGGCGGCGGGGTCGAGCTGGCGCACGGACTTGAAACGCGGTGCTTGCAAGTGCGTGCTGATGGTGTTGAGCACCTTTTGCGGGTCGAGCTCGGCGTCGCTGGCAGTGGTCACCGATTTGTAGGCTGAATCAACGGCTTCCACCAAGGCCAAGCGATCGCTGGCGGTGTTTTGCAATGCGTTCAAACGCATCAAAGTCATGTAGAGCGTGTTCATGGTGGGCGTTTTTTCTGGGGTTTTAGCGTGCCATCGACGGCGCTGGCAGGCGAGGACCGCCGTCGGCCAAGATGGTCAAGCGCCAGCTCAGTTGCATCTGATTGGTCTGGGCCTCAATCAGTTGGCTTTCGGCTTGTTGGATTTCGCGCACGGCATTCATCACCTCCAGCCAACTTTTGCGCCCAGCCAAAAACTGCCGCTCCCAAGCCTCTTGAATCAGCCGGGTCGAGCGCAGTGACGAGCTCAATGAGGGAATGCGCACCGATAAATTGCGGTACAAGGTTAGATCGTTGCGCACTTGCTCGCTGAGGTTTTGGCGCTCGGTTTCCACTTCGGTCTGAGCGGCGGCCAGGCGCATCTGCGCTGACTGTTGCTGGGTGAAGGTGGACAACCCAGCGCTTACCTGAGATGTCACGCTGAGATACACCCGGTCCACCGTACCGTAGTTCAGGTAGGTAAAGCTGCCGTTTTGGCGCTCAAAACGCAAACTCAGTTGCGGATACATGTCTGCACGGGCAGCGGTGACTTCGGCCTCGGTGGCCAAGGCCTGTGCTTGCAAGCGCTGGATGGCGGGGCTGTTGCTTTGCGCTTTGCCCATCCATGAGGCGTCGTCGCCCTCCAGGGGCAAAGCGGGGCTGGGCGCGGCGCTGAGCTCGGTGGATGTGACCGGTCGCGCCAGCAACTCACTCAAGCGCGCCAGGGCGGAGGATTTTTGGGATTCGATGCCATACAAATCAGCCTGGGTGGACTCAATCCGGCTTTTGGATAACAACACATCGGCCTCCGTGGCGGCACCCGCGCCCAAACGCCGCTCCACTTGCTCCAGCAGCTTCGTTTGGGCTCGCAAGCTCTCTTCAAAGGCTTTGCCACGCAAGTGTGCCAACTGCCAATCGGTATAGGCTTGCAGCACGCGCAAGGAGAGCTGTTGGCGCGCCTCTTGCACAGCCGCTTCTTTGCTTTGTCTGACTTCGGTGGCGCGGGTCACATTGGCACCGAGCTTGCCGCCGGTCCAAATCGGTTGGCTCAAGCGCAAGATGGTGACGGGATCGTCGCGGTTGACCAAGGCCGGGTCGTTGGCGGTGTTGGCACGCTCGACGCTCAGCGATGGGGTGGGAAAGTATTGCCAGCGCGCGCTGTCCACATCGATGCCTGCGGCCGATGCCAGCGCTTGTTGCATGCGCACCTGGGGGTGGCGGGCCAAGGCCTCGGCCATCAAAGGGGGCAAGGCCCCCAGGCTGGGCAGGGCTTGGCCCCAGGCATGGGACACAAAAACAGCAAAAGCGATAAAAATTAAAATAGTCGAAGATTTCGATTTCATTGAATTTATCATTTAAGTGGCATATTATACAATAAATACGCATACATTAGAACTCATAACTGCGCGGGACTTATTTTTAGGCAAATGTGAGCAGCTTGAACAAGCATGGCGCAATGATGGCCCCCTGGTATGTTGTCTCCCAGCAGATCTGACACAAAGAATCTTACCTTTGCCCTTGGCTAGAATAATCCCAAGCGCCGATTTGCCAGAGATTGCGGGCGCGTCTATAAATTCAGCTAAAAACGGACTGCTTCGGGCGCCGTCAAGGCCGATCCAAACTGCTCCATGACCCTCATCGCCCACACCCAGACACAGACATTTACCCAAGCCTTGGGCTTGAAGTGTGGCTTGACCCTGGGCGCCTACCAACTGGCGTATGAAACCTATGGCCAACTCAACGCCCAGCGCAGCAATGCGGTCTTGATTTGTCACGCGCTAAACGCCTCGCACCACGTGGCGGGTGTGTATCCCGGCCAAGACAAAAGCGAAGGCTGGTGGGACAACATGGTCGGCCCGGGCAAGCCCTTGGATACCGACCGCTTTTTTGTGATCGGTGTGAACAATTTGGGTTCGTGTTTTGGGTCCACGGGGCCGATGCACGTCAACCCAGAGACCGGGCGCATTTATGGTGCCGATTTCCCGGTGGTCACGGTGGAAGACTGGGTTCATTCGCAGGCGCGCTTGCTCGATGCGTTGGGGATTGACCAACTCGCGGCGGTGATGGGCGGCAGTTTGGGCGGCATGCAAGCGCTCAGCTGGACGCTGCAATACCCGGACCGGGTGCGTCACGCCCTGGTCATTGCCAGTTCGCCCAACTTGAACGCGGAAAACATTGCTTTCAACGAGGTGGCCCGGCGCGCCATCGTCACCGACCCGGACTTTCATGGCGGCCACTTTTACGCCCATGGCGTGGTGCCCAAACGCGGCCTGCGCATTGCCCGCATGCTGGGCCACATCACCTACCTGAGCGATGACGTGATGAACGAAAAATTTGGCCGGCGTTTGCAACGGGCGACCGATCAGGCTTACCAATACTCCACCCAAGACGTGGAGTTTCAGATCGAAAGCTATTTGCGCTACCAAGGCGACAAATTCAGCGAATACTTTGATGCCAACACCTATTTGCTGATCACCCGTGCCCTCGACTACTTTGACCCAGCGCGCGAATATGGCGGCGACTTGAGCGCCGCGCTGGCGCGCGCCAAAGCGGCTTTTTTGCTGGTCAGCTTCAGCACCGATTGGCGCTTTTCGCCAGCGCGCAGCCGCGAGATGGTGCGCGCTTTGCTTAACAACCGAAGTACTGTCAGTTACGCGGAGATCGATGCCCCCCACGGGCACGATGCGTTTTTGCTCGATGACCCGCGTTATTTGGCTTTGGTGCGCAGCTATTTTGATCAAATTTCTTTGACCGAGGCCACGGCATGAGCGACCCCTTGGTGATGCAAGCCTTGGCCAACTTGGTGCCATACGGCAGCCGTGTGCTCGACCTGGGCTGCGGCAACGGGGCGTTCCTGAGCCTGTTGCAATCGCAGCGCGGCTGCACCGGTTACGGTGTGGAAATTGACGATGCCAATGTCTTGGCCTGTGTGCAGCGCGGTGTGTCGGTGATTCAGCTCAACCTGGAACAGGGCTTGAGCATGTTTGACGACCAGTCGTTTGACGTGGTGCTGCAAATTGACACCTTGCAACACCTGCGCAATGCCGAAACCATGTTGCGCGAGACCGCCCGCGTCGGCCGCATGGGTGTGGTGGCCTTTCCCAACTTTGCCCATTGGCCCAACCGCTGGAGCGTGCTGACCGGTCGCATGCCGGTGACCAAGCGCCTGCCCTACCAGTGGTACGACACGCCCAACATCCGGGTCGGCACCTACAGCGACTTTGCGCTGCTGGCGCAAAAAAACAAGCTGCGCATCACCGACGCCTTTGGTTTGCACCAGGGGCGGGTGATTCGCCATTGGCCCAATTGGCGCGCGGCCACGGCGGTGTTCACCTTTCAGTGATGGGTGGCGGCTCGGCTTGCGGTCGCCCGCAACGCCGAGCACGCCACAGCGACGGCCAAGGCACAATGAAACGCCAAGGCCTGAGTGCCCATCCATGGCCTATTTTTAGGAGACCTTCCCCATGAACGCCCCCTTGTTGGCCAAAGATTTGCAACCAGACCAAGCCCTGGCGCATGTGACCCACAGCTGGGACGCCAGCATCGTGGCGCAGTTGCAAGACTACATCGCCATGCCCGCCAAGTCCCCGGCCTTTGATCCGCAGTGGGCCGCCCATGGTTGGTTGGACAAAGTGCTCTTGCATGCCGCCACCTGGATCGAAGACCAAAAAATCCCGGGTTTGACCCTGGAGGTGGTGCGCCTGCCGGGGCGCACACCGGTGCTGATGTTTGAGGTGGCCGCCACCCGCGCCGCCAGCGCTGAAACCATTTTGCTGTACGGCCACATGGACAAGCAACCCGAGTTTGACGGTTGGCGTGCCGACTTGGGGCCGTGGACGCCCAAGATCGTGGGCGACAAGCTGTATGGCCGCGGCAGCGCCGACGATGGCTATGCGGTGTACGCCAGCATCGCGGCCATTGCAGCGCTCAAAGCGCAAAACATTCCCCACCCGCGCATGGTCGGTTTGATCGAAACCTGCGAAGAGTCCGGCTCGGGTGACTTGCTGCCCTACATCGATGCCTTGCGCGCTCGCTTGGGCGAGGTGGCCTTGGTGATTTGCTTGGACAGTGGAGCGGGCAACTATGACCAACTGTGGTTGACCACCAGTTTGCGTGGCATGGCCAGCGGTGTGCTCAAGGTACAGGTGCTGACCGAAGGCGTTCATTCAGGGGACGCATCGGGTTTGGTGCCTTCGAGTTTTCGCATCATGCGCCAGTTGCTCGACCGGCTCGAAGACAGCCAGACGGGCCGCTTACTGCCACAGAGCTTTCACTGTGAAATTCCGTCGGAGCGGGTGGCCCAGGCCCAAGAAACGGCGCGCATTTTGGGCAACTTGGTTCACCAGCGCTTTCCCTGGGCCCACCATGATTGCCATGGATCGTCCAGCTTCACCTTGCCCACCACCCAAGACCCCACCGAGGCCTTGCTCAACCGCACCTGGCGCCCCACCTTGAGCGTGACCGGCGCCGAGGGCTTGCCCGCCTTGCAAGACGCCGGCAATGTGTTGCGCCCTTACACGGCCTTCAAGCTCAGCTTGCGCTTGCCGCCCTTGGTCGATGCGGCACAGGCGGTGCAGGCCATGAAAACTTTGTTGGAAGACAACGCCCCGTACCAAGCGCGGGTGACTTTTGAGCACCACGGCGGCGCGACGGGGTGGAACGCCCCAGATGTGGCCCCCTGGTTGTCCCAGGCCTTGCACAGCGCCAGCAACGCCCACTTTGGCGCCCCGTGCGGTTTTATCGGACAAGGCGGCACGATACCGTTGATGAACATGCTCAGTCAGGGCTTTCCACGGGCCCAAATGGTGGTGTGCGGTGTTTTGGGGCCGCAGTCCAATGCCCATGGCCCGAATGAGTTTTTGCACCTGCCCTATGCGCGCAAACTCACCGCCGCCATGGCCCAGGTGATGGCCGCCCTGCCCTGAGCCGGGCTTGCGCTAAGGGTCTTAAGCAGCCTGGGGTTTGTTCAGGCTCAGGTGGCGGGCCAGCCACAACAGCGCCACACCGATGATGCCAATGGGCAGCAAGGAGCCCCAATTGAGCCAATCCCAACCCGAGGTGGTGACCAAGGCGCCGGATGCAAATGAGGTCACGGCCATCGTGGCGAAGACGCAAAAGTTGAGCACGGCCTGCGCGCGGTGCTTGTCTTCAGGGGCATAACCTTGCATCGACAAAGTGGTGCTGCCGGTGAACAAAAAATTCCAGCCCACACCCAGCATCAGCAGGGCGATCAAAAACTGTTGCACCTCAATGCCACTCAGGGCAATTGCCACGCAAACCAAGTTGAGCAGCACGCCCACCCCCATGATGGGCAGAGCGCCAAAGCGCTTGATCAAGTGCCCGGTGAAAAAGCCTGGCGCAAACATGCCAATCACATGCCACTGCAGCACCATGGCCGTGTCGCCAAAACCAATGCCGCAGTTTTGCATGGCCAGCGGGGTGGCGGCCATCAACAGGTTCATCACGCCATAGCCCAAGGCGGCGCTCAAAGCGGCGACAAAAAAGACCGGTTGTCCCATCAGGCTGCCCCAAGAGCGTTGGACATGACCAGCGGGTGGTGGGGGTGGGGTGGGACCAAAGTCGATTTTTCCTATCACCAGCCAAGCCAGCACGGCCACACCCATCAAACTCAAATAAGCCCCCGCAAAGGGCACGCCCAGCAAACTTTTGGTTTGATTGGCCAAGTTGGGGCCGACGATGGCGCCCATCAAACCACCGGCCATGACCCAGGACACGGCTTTTTCGCGGCCCTCCAGCGGTGACAACTCGGCGGCGGCAAATCGGTACAGCTGCGCATTGGCGCTGTAATAGCCAGCGATGAAGGTGGCCAGCACCAGCAGCCAAAACCATTGGTGCAGCACCGCCCACAGGGCCAGGGCACAGGAAAAGAAGGCCACCACCAAACCCATTTGGAACGACTTTTTGCGCCCCCACAGGGCCTGGGTGCGCGACACCACGGCGGCACTCAGCGCACTGCCCACCACATAGCCCATCACTGGCAAGGTGGCCATCCAACCCACCGGGGCCAGGCTCAAGCCGACCAAGCCGTTGATGGCGATGAAGGTCACGTTGTTGGTGAAAAACAGGCCTTGGGCCAGGGTCAGCAGCCACAGGTGTCGGTTCATGGTTTTTTTCTTTCTTTGTAATGGACCACGGTCAAATCGGCATGGCGGAAGCTTACATCGGGGCGGTCTCTGCGCACAAAGTCAATGCGGCCAAGGCCGCCGTCTCGGCGCGCAAGGTGCGCGGGCCCAGCTGCCAGGGGACAAAACCCGCTGCCAAGGCCAAGGCCTCTTCAGCCTGGCTCAAGCCCCCTTCGGGACCGCTGAGCACGGTGACATGAGAGGGAGTGGGGTGGCGTGGCGTGGCGCTGGGCGCCAAAGACAAGAGGCGCTTGGCCGCGGGTCCGTGATCCAGCGCGAGAAACTGGCCCAAACTTTGGGGCAGATCAATGGTGGGGGGGCGGTTGCGCCCGCACTGCTCGCAAGCGGCATGAGCCAAGGCTTGCCAGTGGGCTTGGCGCTTGAGCGCCCGCTCGGCGTGCAAGCGCAAAACGCTGCGTTCGGTCATCAGCGGCACCAAGCGCGCGACACCCAGCTCGGTGGCTTTTTCGACCAACCAGTCCATGCGCTCATTGGCGGGCATGCCCACGGCCAACACCACTTGGTTGGGCGCTTCGCGCTCGATGGCCTGGTGTTCTAGGACATTCACCGTCACGTCTTTTCGGCCCATGTGCTCGATGCGCGCCGACCATTCGCCACCCGCGCCATTGAACAAGCAGATCTCGTCGCCGGGTTGCAAGCGCAAGACCTGGACATGGCGTGCGGCGGCCGGGGCCAGCGCCACGCAGGTCTGGGTGATCAAGGGATCAGGGTGAAAAAAACGCGGCACAGGTGCTGACGGGTGGGTGGGCCGCTGTCAGACCCGGCCAAAAGCGTAGCCACTCACGTTGGCCTGGCCTTCAATGCGGTCGATCAAGCGCAGCAGGGGAAAGAGTTCCCGGTAGCGGCTACAGGTGGCCCGGATATAGGTCACAAAACGTGGCGTATCGGCCAGGTATTTGGGCTTGTGGTCGCGCAGGCCCAGGCGGGCAAAAATGCCCGCCACTTTGAGGTGGCGTTGCAGCCCCATCCATTCGACTTCGCGCCAAAACAAGCCGAAATCGCTGGACAACTCGCCGGTGCCCAATAAGCCCTTTTGCCTGGCGCGTTCCCAATAGCGCACGGTGACATCCAATACAAAGGCTTCGTCCCAAGAAATAAAAGCGTCGCGCATCAGGCTGGCGATGTCATAGGTGATGGGGCCGTGCACCGCGTCTTGAAAATCCAGCACCCCCAAGCGCTGCTCTTGCGGGTTGGCCGGCAACATCAGGTTGCGTGGCATGAAGTCGCGGTGCACATACACCTGGGGCACCGACAAGTTGTGCGCCACGATGGTGGCAAACGCCTGGTCCAGGGTTTGGCGCTCGGCATCGGTCAGCACCAGGCCCCGGTGCTGGGCCACATACCAGTCGGGAAACAGTTGCAACTCGCGCATCAGCAAGGCGTTGTCGTAAGCCGGCAGCACCTGGGCTTGGCTGGCGCTTTGCCAGTCGATCAAGGCATCGATGGCGCGCCCAAAGTCGCCCAGGTGTTGCTGGGGCTGTTGGGCGTCGAGTTGTTGCATCAGGGTGTGTTGCCCCAAATCGGTCAGCAGCATGAAGCCGTGCTCGCGTTGCCAATCCAGCACCTGGGGCACATGCAAACCCGCCGCCAGCATCAACTCGGCCACTTGGACAAAAGCCGCACAGTTTTCATGGGCCGGTGGCGCGTCGACCACGATCAATGTGCCGTGGTCGGTGTCGATGCGAAAGTAACGCCGAAAACTTGCGTCGGCCGAGGCCACCCGCAAGCTGGGGATGTGCAGACCATGGGCAGAGGCCAGGCCGTGTAACCAATGTTCAAACAGCGCTTGGCGCGCCGCATCTGTCCACTGCACCTGGCTGGAGGGGGCCGGTGTGGGACCGGCTTCGATGGTGGGGGTGCTCATGGATAATCCATTCTACAAACCTGTGCCGGTGCTGCGAGCTGGGCCGCCTGGCCGGTTGTCGCATGTGTCCATCACGGCTTGAACGCCTCCAACATGAACGCCCCCCTATTGAAAGCCACTTACGCGCCACCAGCCTTTTGGGCCGTGCTGGGGGGGCTGTGCATGGGCGTGGCGGTGGCCCAGTCGCCTTTGTTGCCACAGTCGCAGCCCCAGCCGGGAGCGCCCGTGCTCAAACCCAGCAGCTTGTTGCCCTTGCTGCTGCCCCCCCAAAACCGGGCGCGCCAGCCCTTGTTCATCCAAGCCGACCATTTGTCGGGCCGACCAGATTTGGATTTGCTGATGTTGGGCGACGTGCAGTTGCGGCGGGCCGATACCCTGATCCGTGCCGAGCGCATCGACTACTTTCAGCCGACCGATGTGGCCCGCGCGCGAGGAAATGTGCGCATCAACCAAGCCGGCAATGTGTTTGAAGGCCCCGACCTGGATTTGAAAATCGAGGCGTTTGAGGGCAGCATCACTGAACCCAGCTTCCAACTGTTGCGCAGCCAGGGGCACGGACGGGCCAAGCGGGTGGATTTTTTGGGCGAAAAGCGCGCCGTCATTCACCAAGGCGACTACACCACTTGTCAGCGCAAGCCCGGCCCGAGTTGGTTGCCGGATTGGCTGATCCGCGCTGATAAATTGAGTTTGGACAGCGAAAAAGGCGATGCAGAGGTGACCAATGGTGCTTTGTATTTCAAAGACACCGCCGTGGTGCGTGTGCCCTCATTTGCCTTTCCCATGACCAGCCAGCGCCGATCGGGCTTGCTGCCGCCGACCATCGAGACCAATAGCGTGGATGGCTTCACCTATTCGCAACCTTATTACTGGAACATTGCGCCCAACCGAGATTTGTTGATCACGCCGCGCCTGATGACCGCGCGGGGCCTGAACATGTCGGGCGAGTTTCGGTATTTGGAAAGCGTGCTGCCACCATTCCAGGGCACCGCCAAGTTGGATGTGATGCCCTATGACAATTTGGCTGGAACGTCTCGCTGGGGCACCTCGTGGACCCACCAAGGCACGCTCGACACCCGCTCGGCCCGCTTGGGCCCGGTGCAATTGGGCTTGAACATCAATCGGGTGAGTGACGACAACTACTGGAAAGACTTTCCGCGCAACAACATCAACGGCGCCTTGCGCTTGTTGCCGGCAGATGCCACGGTGGGCTATGCCAGGGGGGGGCTGACCTCGCAATTCAGAACGCTGCGCTGGCAAACCTTGCAAGACAGCAGCACGCCCATCACGCCGCCCTATGACATGGTGCCCAAGGTGAGCGGCCAGTACCGTTGGGCCTATCCTTCGGGCCTGGATGTGCAGCTGCTGGGGGAGATGACGCGCTTTCAGTCCAACCGCGAATTCTTAAGCCTGACCAACGACAACGCGCAGCGCATGGTCAGCCAAGTTCAAGTGGCGCAGTCGTGGATCACGCCTTACGGCTCCATCACGCCCAAGCTCAGCTTGAATGCACGCAGCTACCAGTTTGACCAGGCCTTGGCCAGCACAGGCGTGCGCAATGCATCGGTGGTGGTACCGGGCTACAGCTTGGACGCTGGCGCGGTGTTTGACCGCCCAACCCGGCTGTTTGATTTGAATTGGGTGCAAACCTTGGAGCCGCGCATTTTTTACGTCAACACCCCGTTCAAGGACCAAAACAGCCTGCCCAATTACGACTCGGCCAGTTACGACTTCAATATCGCCACCATCTTCACAGAAAACGCCTTCACCGGGTACGACCGCATTTCAGACAGCCACCAGGTGACCACCGGTGCCACGTCGCGGTTTTTGGACCCGCAGTCGGGTGCAGAGCGGGCCCGCTTTGTATTGGCGCAGCGCTATCGCTTGCGCTCGCAAGAGGTGGTGTTGCCCGGCGGCGTGGCGGCCACCGAGCAGCTCAGCGACACCTTGGCCGGCACCAACTTGCAATTGGTCAATGCGTGGGCGTTGGACTCGGCCCTGCAATACAGCCCAGATGCTGCGCGCATGGTGCGCTCCACGGTGGGTGCGCGCTACCGACCCGGGCCATATCGGGTTTTGAACATGGCCTATCGTTACAAAGCCGATGCCGTGGGCGCGGCCGGTGGCGAGTTTGTCGACACCAGTTGGCAGTGGCCCTTGCAAAACCTGTTTTCCGCCAGTGGCAGCGCAGACAACAGCTTGGGCGCCAGCGAAGGCCGTTGGTACACTGTGGGGCGCTTGAACTACAACCAACAAGAGTCGCGATTGGTCGATGCCTTGTTGGGGGTCGAATACGATGCCGGCTGTTGGTTGACGCGAATTGCGTTGGACCGGTACCAATTGACGGCCGATCGAGCGGTTCAGCGGGTCATGTTCCAAATGGAGTTTTCTGGGATGTCCCGCGTGGGCTCCAATATCACCGGTGTGTTCAGGGATTACGTGCCACGCTATCAAAACTTGCGCGACTACGGGGGCTTTCCAAGCCGATTCGGTCAATATGAATGAACAGACAAATTCTTTGAACCAGCCCTGGATGGCCCGTTTGGCATGTGCCATGGCTTTGTGTGCCAGCTCGGTGTGCATGGCCCAGGGACTGCGCTTGGGGGGCCCCGCTTTGGCGCCTTCGCTCAGCCCCACAACGGCCAACACCACCGGTGCGCGGTCTTCAGATTTTATTGTGGCGGTGGTCGATTCGGAGCCCATCACCAACCAAGAGTTGCAACAGCAAGTCGAGCAAACCGTGCAGCAGTTGCAGCAACAACAAGGCAGCTTTGTGCCGCGCCGCGAAGTGTTGGTGCGCCAGGTGTTGGAGCGCTTGATCGATGAGCGCGCCCAATTGCGCTTGGCCCAAGACCTGGGCATTCGGATTGAAGACAGCGTTCTCGAACAAGCCGAACAAGGCATGGCCACCCAAAACGGGGTCAGCATGGAAGCTTTCCGTGAGCGCCTCGCCCAGCAAGGCATGAGCCAGACGCAGTTTCGCGCCGACTTGCGCCAACAACTGACCTTGCAGCGTTTGCGCGAACGCGAGGTCAATGCGCGCATCCGCATCACCGAGCCCGAAATCGACAAGCTGCTGGCCGAGCGCATCAAAACCAGCCAGGAGGCAGAGCCCGTGCTGGCCTTGGGCCACATTTTGTTGGCCGTTCCAGATGACGCCAGTGAGGCGCAACGACAAGAGATTCGCGTGCGTGCGCAGGCGTTGGTGGATCAACTCAAGGGCGGCGCTGATTTTGAGGCCTTGGCCCGCGCCCACTCGGACGCGTCTGACAAAGCCAGTGGCGGCATGATGGGCCTGCGCCCCGCCCAGCGCTACCCCAGTTTGTTCATGGATGCGGTCAAAGGTTTGGCGGTGGGTCAACTGGCCGGCCCTGTGCCTTCGGGTGCGGGCTTTCACATCCTCAAACTCGTCGAGCGGCGTCAACCGCAGGCCACCACCTTGACCGTGCCGCAAACCCGGGCACGCCATATTTTGTTGCGCCCGGGTGACCAACTCAGTCCGAACGCGGCGCGGGCCCGCATGCAAGAGTTCAAAACCCAAATCGACAGTGGGCGGGCCGAATTCGCCACCCTGGCGCGCTTGCATTCGCAAGACGGCAGTGCCGCTTCCGGCGGCGACTTGGGTTGGGCGGGACCGGGCATGTTTGTGCCAGAGTTTGAAGAGGCCATGAACAAGTTGGCCCCTGGACAAACCTCGCCTCCTGTCATCACCCGCTTTGGCGTGCACCTGATTCAGGTCATGGAACGCCGCCAAGCCGAGTTGAGCGCCAAAGAGCAGCGCGAATTGGCGCGCAACATCTTGCGCGAGCAAAAGCTGGAAGACAGCTACCGCGCCTGGGCCCAAGAGACCCGGGGCCGCTCTTACGTCGAATACCGCGACGACCCGCTTTGAGCATGGCCCACCCGAACGCGCCGCGCAAGCGCTTTGGCCAACATTTTTTGACCGACCGCGCGGTCATCGACGACATCGTCAGTGCCATTGCCCCCCAAGCAGGGCAAGCCATGGTTGAAATCGGCCCCGGCTGGGCGGCCTTGACCCAACCCTTGGTCGAGCGCCTGGGCCACTTGCAGGTGATCGAGATCGACCGCGACCTGGCGCGCGAGCTGCGTGGCCACGCCCAACTGAGCGTGACCGAGGCCGATGTGTTGCAGGTCAACTTCACCGACTTGGCCCAAGGCCTGAAGGCCCCCCAGCTGCGGGTGGTGGGCAACCTGCCCTACAACATCTCCACACCCATTTTGTTTCACTTGCTCGACCATGTGGACGTGGTGCAAGACCAGCACTTCATGCTGCAAAAAGAAGTGGTCGACCGCATGGTGGCCGCGCCCCATAGCGCAGACTATGGGCGCTTGAGTGTCATGCTGCAAGCGCGCTACCAGATGGAGAAGGTGCTTGATGTGGCGCCCGACGCCTTTCACCCCCCGCCCAAGGTGGACAGTGCGGTGGTGCGCATGGTGCCTCTGGCCGATGTGGCCGATGTGGTCGATGTGCCCTGGCCCTTGTTGTCAGAACTGGTCCGGGTGGCCTTTGGCCAGCGGCGCAAATTGCTGCGCCACACCCTGGGTGCGTGGTTGCAGCAAAAGGGTGTGGACACCGACTTTGATGTGCAGCGGCGCGCCCAAGAGGTGTCGGTGGCGGAGTTTGTGGCTTTGGCAAAGCACTGTGCACAGCGCCTGGGCGATGGAGAGGTCGCGCAGCGAAAGCTGTGACGAGCGGCTCACCAACAAAAAAGCCCGCTGAAAGCGGGCTTTGTCACATCGAGAGGCTGCTGCTTTACGCGGCGGTCAGCCAGTAACCCGCATTGAATGGGCTGCTCATGCGCAAGGCCAAGGGGGAGATGTCGACCAACTTGTCGGTGGGCATTTTTTCTCCGCCGTCGGTCAACTCAATGCCGTTGGGGTTGGTGACCACCACGCCATCGCTGTCCATGGCCAGCGCGGGGGCGCGTGCCACCGAGAAGGAATAGAAGCAACGGAACGGGATTTTGCGCTCGGCCCAGTAATCGGAGGCTTCGCGGAAGATGTCGAGCAACTGCTCGCGCGCTTCTTTGTCAAATTTGGCATGTGCCGGCACTTGCTCGAGCACGATGACAAAACCAGGCTGGGGGCCCGACTTGTGCAAGGGGTCGGTCATGCCGTCAAACAAGGCATCAAAGTTTTTGCTGGTCTGCGGCGGAAAGGTGAATTGCTGAGCGATCATGTCCAGCACATCTTGTTTGCTTTGGGCCACAGCCAAGTTGGCATACAAAAAGTGATGCCCCAGGTGTTGCGCAGCCTCATGCAAATCCTGCACCCGGTGGGCACGGATCGACTGCACGATGTTGGATTTGACGGTACGAAGTGGCGTGTCCATCTCCGCTGAATTCCTCACAAAACAATAAAAAAGAAAAACTTGACGTTTGCGAGCCCTAACTTTTATCCTTGAGCCGGTCAAACCAGTACCGGGATAACCCGAAAGAAGCATCGCCCCGAATTATGAAGGAAAAGCTTTCCCAAGGCAATAGCCAGGGCATATTTGACAGAACAATGACGGATGCGACTCAAAATAAGTGAGCGCACGCCATCTCAATAACTAAGATCTTGTGGCATTGGCATCCGCCACTGTCAATGCGGTCATGTTCACGATGCGGCGCACCGTGGCGCTGGCGGTGAGGATGTGCACTGGTTTGGCGGCACCCAACAGCACCGGGCCAATGGCAATATTGCCGCCCGCTGCGGTTTTCAGCAGGTTGTAGGAGATGTTGGCGGCGTCCAAGTTGGGAAACACCAGCAAA